>Ga0209039_10000221_pt1 | contig 53477 bp, 50 predicted proteins | sample BogFormECP12_OM1_FD_188238 | JGI IMG/M metagenome (GOLD analysis project Ga0209039, IMG submission 188238) | Bog forest soil microbial communities from Calvert Island, British Columbia, Canada - ECP12_OM1 (SPAdes) (version 2) | ecosystem: Environmental > Aquatic > Freshwater > Wetlands > Bog ...
CGCGCCGCACACGTTGCGCACTTCGTGCGAGACCGCGCCCACCAGAATGCGCGACCCCGTCATCAGTTGCTCCAGGCTGGTCTCTTCGCGCTCCCGCAAATCCTCCGACGCGTCCACCACCAGCGCCGCGAGGCGCGGCCCCACGGCCGTCTGGTACGTGGAAAAGAAGACGTTCGCCAGAAAGACGTCGCCATGTTCCCGCTCGCCCCGGCACTGCATTTCGGTGCGGAAGGCCTGCGGCGTATCTCCCAGGAATGGCACGCGTCCCAGCGCAGGCACGTAGCGGCGGATGTTTTTTCCCGGTAGTTCTCCCGGCGCCACACCGAACAATCGGTGCGCCGCCGAGTTGGCCCGCAGGATCAGACAGTCCGACGACATCGTCATGATCGCCGCCGGGCTGCTATCGATCAGGAATTCCAGTTGCTCTTCTGCCTCCCGCCGCGCCGCCGATTCCCGTTCCACGCGCTCCCGGCTCTCCCGCTCCAGTTGCCGGGTCCGGTTGATTTCGAATGCGAACAGCCCGGTTCCCGCCAGCGACGTGAAAACCAGGATATCCTGCGGCAGCGAATTGCCCAGCGTAAACGGCAGCGGCGAGAAAACATCCGCCAGCGCCGTACAGACCAGCGCCGTGGCCAGAATCTGCCACCGCGGCGATACTGTGCCCACCAGCAGAATCGGGAATAAGTATAGGAAGCCGAACGAGATGTTGAGGTCGACGCGCCAATCGATCAGCGCGATCACCGCGATCAACAGCCCCGCCCGCGCCAATACCGCACGCCTGGTTCCGTACAGGTAGCGGTAGATCATGGTCGGGTGCCCCTCTTCGATAGTAAGAGCAATTCTCCCACGCGCCAAGGCGCAAGGCCAAAAGATAGGTTGATTCTGACCAAAAGATGGGTTCCGGTGGCCGGCCTGAAACCGCTACATTCAAATTCTACGTTGTTTTCGCGGGAGGGACACATGCGGCGCCCGGTGCGTCGTCTATTTTCGTGGCTGGTGTTTGCCGGGTGTCTGGCTCCCGCCGCACTCGCGCAGACCGCCTTGACCTGGGAACAAGTGCGCGCCCGCTTCGAAGCAGCCAACCCCGCTGTGCGCGCCGGCCAAATCTCCATCGACGAGGCCCGGGCCAGCGAAATCACGGCTTATCTCCGCCCCAACCCCGGTTTCGCCGCCAGTCTCGACCAACTCCAGCCCTTCACTCCCAACCCTTACCAGCCGCTGACTGGCGCTTTCCCGCTGATTTCGCTCAACTATCTCCACGAGCGCAACCATCAGCGCGAGCTGCGCCGCGACAGCGCCCGCGAGGCCACCGGCATCGCCATATTGCAGCAGGAAGACCTGGTCCGCAGCCTGCTCTTCAACCTGCGCAATGCTTTCGTCGAGGCTTTGCAGGCCAAATCCGTTTTCGCGCTGGCCAAGGACAACCTCGACTACTTCGATCGCGAGCTCTCCATCAGCCGCGACCGCTTCCGCGCCGGCGATATCGCCCGGGTGGATCTCAGCCGCCTCGAACTTCAGCGCGTGCAGTACGAATCCGATTTCCAGACTGCCCTGGTGAACCTGCGCACCGCCAAGATCCAGCTTCTGCAACTGCTCGCCGACCGCACCCCGGTGGACCAGTTCGATATCGCCGGCCCGTTCGATTTCTCCGAACGCTTAATGCCCGTCGAAGAGTTTCGCGCCCAGGCCGTGGATGCCCGGCCCGATCTCAAAGCCGCTGCGCAGGCCATCCACAAGGCCCAGACCGATCACCAACTGGCCGTCGCCAACGGTTCCACTGACCCCACCTTCAGTGTCGACGCCGGCCACAATCCGCCATTCGAGGCCTATATTGGATTCAGCGTCAGCATCCCGCTACGCATCTTCGATCGCAACCAGGGCGAGAAACTGCGCACCCAGCTCGAAATCACGCACGCGGAGCGGCTGCACGACCTCACTCAAACCCAGGTATTCGGCGATGTCGATTCCGCGTATGCCACGCTCGCGAGCACCGTGGAACTGCTCAGACCCTATAAGGAAAAGTATTTGAAAATGGCTCTCGATGTCCGCGACATGATGTCGTTTTCCTTCCAGCACGGACAGGCTTCGCTGCTCGATTTCCTGGATGCGCAGCGCGATTACCGCCAGATCCAGGTGACGTATCTGAATCTGGTGGCTGCTTATCTAACCGCGGCCAGCCAGCTCAATCTTGCCGTCGGCCGCGAGGTCATCCCATGAATGCGAATAGCTATTTCACCGCGGAGGCGCGGAGACGCGGAGAAACAAGTAATGAGACGTTTGGCTTTTCTCCGCGTCTGCGCGCCTCTGCGGTGGTCCTCATAACCTTTCTCTCCGCGCTCCTCCTCCTCGGCTGTCGAGCCAAGCAGCAGACCGATCCGGCCGCCGGCGCGCCTCCGGCCGCCGAAGTCGAAAAAGAAGGCGACGCCTCGCTGGTAAAGGTGGATCACGCCGAGCAGTTTCCGCTGGCCACGGCAACGCGGCGCGATTCCGTGGCGGAGTTGGCGGTCACCGGCGTGGTTTCCGCCGACGTCTCCCGCAACGTCCCCGTCATTTCGCTAGCTTCCGGCCGCGTCATCGAAATTCACGCGCGCCTCGGCGACCAGGTCACCAAGGGCCAGCTCCTCATGCGCGTGCAAAGCGCCGATATTTCCGGAGCTTTCTCCGATTACCGCAAGGCCGTCGCCGACGAAAAACTGGCCAATGCCCAACTGGACCGCTCGAAGCTTCTCTTCGATCATGGGGCCATTGCCCAGAAGGATCTTGAAGTTGCGCAGGACTCCGAAGACAAGGCGCGCGTGGATGTCGAAACCGCCGCCGAACACATCCACGTGCTGGGCAGCGATATCGACCATCCGGCCGCCGCTGTCGATATCTTTGCCCCGGTTTCCGGCATCGTCATCGAGCAGAACGTAACCGCCGCGGCCGGCGTCAAGACGCTCGACAATTCTCCGAATCTCTTCACCATCGCCGATCTCTCGCAGGTGTGGATCCTCTGCGACGTCTATGAAAACAATCTCGCCAGCGTCCACATTGGCGAGTACGCCGACATCCACGTCAACGCTTATCCCGATCGCGTGTTGCGCGGGCGCATCGATAACATAGGCCCCATCATGGATCCCAATATGCGCACCGCCAAAGTGCGGATCGAGGTGGAAAATCCCGGCTTCCTGCGATTCGGTATGTTCGTTACCGCCACCTTCCACGGGCAGCAGTCGCAAACCCACGCGCTGGTTCCGGCCAATGCCGTTCTCCACCTGCACGATCGCGACTGGGTATACACGCCAGCGGGCAACAACGGCTTCCGCCGCGTCGAAGTCGTGGCCGGCCCGATGGTGCCGCCTGACCAACAGGAAATCATTTCAGGAATCAAGCCGGGCGATCGCGTCGTTTCTAACGCCCTGGTGCTGCAAAACACGGTGGAGCAATAGCGGATAGTCCGATGATTCGTGCCCTGGTCGATTACGCCCTCGATAACCGCTTCCTGGTCACTCTGGCCGCGCTGCTGCTGCTGATCTGGGGTGCCGTCTCGTTCCACAATCTCCCTGTTGAAGCCTATCCCGACGTCGCCAACAACTACGTTCAGGTCATCACCCAGTGGCCCGGCCGCGCCGCCGAAGAGGTCGAACAGCAGGTCACCATTCCTCTCGAAATTGTCATGAATGGCATTCCGCATCTGGAGTATCTGCGGTCCACTTCGCTGTTCGGACTTTCCAGCGTGATGCTCATCTTCGACGACGAATCCACCAACGATTGGAATCGCCAGAAGGTCCTGGAGCGCATCAACCAGGCTAGCCTCCCTAACAACCTTCAGCCCCAGATCGGCTCCGATTACAGCCCGGTCGGCCAGATCTACTGGTATACCCTCCACAGCACCAACCCCAGTTACGACCTGATGGATCTGAAGAGCTGGGAGGACTGGGTCCTCGAAAAGCAATTCAAGTCCGTTCCCAACGTCGTCGATGTCGTCAGCTTCGGCGGAATCACCCGCGAATACCAGGTCCAGGTCGATCCCGACAAATTGATTTCCTACGGCCTCGGCATGAGCCAGGTGGAGCAGCAGTTGGCCGCCAACAACGTCAACGCCGGCGGCAGCTTTGTCGAGGCCGGCTTGCAGCAGATCAACGTCCGCGCGGTGGGCCAGTTCAAGACCGTTCACGACATCCAACAAACCGTCATCAAGGCGCAAAACGGAACCGCCATTCGCGTCTCCGATATCGCGACCGTCACGCAGGGCCCCAAGATCCGCCTCGGCCAGATCGGCAAGGCCATCCACCGCGCCAACGGCAAAGTGGTGGATAACGGCGACGTGGTGGAAGGCATCGTCCTGCTACGCAAGGGCGCCAACTCCGACGAGACCCTCGACCTCATCCACAAAAAGGTGGACGAGCTCAACGATCGCATCCTGCCGCCCGGCGTGAAAATTGTGCCGTTCCTCGACCGCAGCGTCCTGGTGCACCTTACCACGCACACGGTGCTGCACAACCTCATCGAAGGCATCATCCTGGTGGCCCTGATCCTTTTCATGTTCCTGGGAAATGCCCGTGGAGCGCTCATCGTTGCGCTCACCATCCCGTTTTCCCTGCTGTTCGCGGCCATCTGCCTCAACCTGAATCACATTCCGGCCAACCTGCTCTCGCTGGGCGCGCTGGATTTCGGCATGGTGGTGGAAGGCGCCGTGGTGATGGTCGAGAACATCATCCGCTACCTCGGCCGTCCCCGGCCGGCCACCGCCAATAGCCTCGACACCGTGCGCATCGCCGCGCACGAAGTGCAGCGCCCAGTGGCCTATTCCATCGGCATCATCATCACCGCCTACATCCCCATCTTCACTTTGCAGCGCGTGGAAGGCCGCCTCTTCAAACCTATGGCGTGGACCGTCTCCTTCGCTCTGCTGGGCTCGCTGATTTTCTCCATGGCCGTCGCGCCCGTCCTTTCCAGCTTCCTGTTCGGAAAAGACGTGAAGGAATGGCACAACCCCGCTATGGAATGGATCACGCGCGCCTATCGCGCCGCTCTTCGCCTGGCCATCCGGCTGCGGTGGCCCACGATTGCCGGCGCCGCCGTTGCGCTGGCGCTCTCGGCCTATCTCCTCTTCAGCGGCGTGATCGGCTCCGAGTTCCTGCCGCACCTGGATGAAGGCGCCATCTGGGCCCGCGCCACGCTCGCGCCCTCCACCGGGCCCACCGAAGGGCAGCGCGTCATGGACACGGCGCGCGTCGTGCTGGCCTCGTTCCCGGAAGTCACGCAAGTGGTCAGCCAGGTGGGCCGCCCGGACGACGGCACCGACACTACCGGCTTCTTCAACACCGAATATTTCGTCGATCTCAAGCCCAAGGACCAGTGGCGTCCCGTCTTCCGGCAAAACAAGGAAGCCCTGGTCTCGGCCATGGATCGCGAGCTGGAGAAAATTCCCGGCGCTCTCTGGAACTATTCGCAGCCCATTGCCGACAACATGGAAGAAGCCGTCAGCGGCGTCAAAGGCGAGCTCGCCATCAAAATCTACGGCGACGACCTCAAGACCCTGGAAGCCAAGGGTGACGAAATCGTCGGCGTCATGCGCACCGTCCCGGGCGTCGCCGATCTCGGCCTGTTTCGCGTCATCGGGCAGCCCAACATGGAATTCCACGTCGACCGCGCCCAGGCCGCCCGCTTCGGCATCAACGTGGCCGACGTGCAGGACGCCATCGAAACCGCCGTCGGCGGCAAGGCCGTCAGCCAGGTCTTGCAAGGCGAGCAGCGCTATGACCTGATGGTCCGTTACCAGGCTCCCTACCGCGATACCCGCCAGGCCATCCAGAATATCCGCCTGCTTTCGCCTTCCGGCGAGCGCGTCTCCCTCGCCCAGCTTTGCGAGATCAAAGTGCTCGACGGCGCTTCCGAAATCTACCGCGAAGGCAACTCCCGCTACGTCGCCATCAAGTACAGCATCCCGGTCCGCGATCTCGGCAGCACTGTCGAAGAGGCCATGGCCAAGGTCTCGAAACAGGTCAAGCTGCCCATCGGCTACCGCCTGGAATGGGCCGGCGAGTATGAAAGCCAGAAGCGCTCTTCGCGCCGGCTGATGTTCGTGCTGCCCATCACCATCATGGTGATCTGCATGATCCTCTACACCATGTTCCAGTCTTTCAAGTGGGTGTCTCTGATTCTGGCCAACGTGGCCATGGCGCCCATTGGCGGCCTGTTGGCGCTGCTCCTTACCCACACCCATTTCAGCGTTTCATCGGGTGTGGGATTTCTGGCGCTCTTCGGCGTTTCGGTGCAGACCGGCGTCATCATGTTGGAATACATCAACCAGCTTCGCGCGCGCGGCCAATCCGTGCTGGATGCCGCCCTCAATGGCTCCGTCGAGCGTCTCCGCCCCATCATGATGACCATGCTGGTGGCGAGCCTGGGCCTGGTCCCGGCGGCCCTTTCGCGCGGCATCGGTTCCGACTCGCAGCGACCCTTCGCGATCGTGATCGTCGGCGGCCTGGTGGCCGCACTGATCATCGGGGTCTTTCTGCTCCCGGTGCTATACGTCTGGGTCGCGCGGGAAGGCGACAAGCTGCATTAGTTGTGGAGACCTATCCCGAAAACGGCAGCCTCCGGACTCGCAGGCGGCCATTTCGAAAGACAGCGACACACCCGATCAATAGTTCCGGCTCGAGCACTCGCAGAGCGGGAAGCAGCACGTTGATGTAATCATGAGCGACCGACAGATTCGGCTCCCGGAAGACGATGAACGATGGGCGCTCTGACTCCTGGGTGGCGAGAATCACACCGAAGTCGGAGTCTGCCGAGACGATGATCCGATCTTCCTGGAAGGCTCTCAGGCTGAGGGCTTCGGAGAACCCGTTTTTGTCTCCGACAGTCTCAATCGAGGCGAGGCACTGTTTCTCGCCGTCGCTGGCATGCTGCTTGGTTTCGGTGGTCTGATCCTATCGACCAAGCTTCGCCTCCTGCGTGTTTTGATTCTGATCGTGGCCTCGGCGATACTTTTTGGCGACATCGCGGGTTGGATCAGGCGTTCCGCCGCGCCGAGCAAGTACACATCACCAGCACGCTTCTTCCTCCCCTATGGCACATTAAGGCGGACCTGCATTCGATTGATGGCTGAGTACCTTGTCGGGCCCTACCGTTTCCCTCTCGGCGTGGCCCCCGTCATCAGATCCACGAACAGCTTGCCAAACCGCGCCATGTCGACGTCCATCTGCGCCTCCACCAGCGGCATATCGCGAGCCGGTTTGGTGCGGTCGGACCATGTGAGCGTGTCGCCGTACCCCGATCCGCGGTCTACGTTGACATCCATGTATAGCTGACGCTTCCCCGTAATCAGCGTCGGATCGATCCACGCCGCCGCTGCCAGTTCATCCCACAGATAGCTGCGATTGGCGTGCGAGTACTTCGCCACATACTGCGCCGCAGGAGTCTGCACCCTGGCGATCTGGTCGAACATCTCCTGGCTCAGCCTGGTCTTCACCGATACGTCCACCGTGGTGCAGATAATCGAAGGCCAATGCGCCCGCAGCACAATGTGCGCCGCCTCCGGATCGAACCAGAGATTGAATTCGCGGCGCGGATCGTCGGCGTACTCCGGGTCGTCCGTGGGCGGGCTCAGGCTGCCGCCCATGAAGACCAGCCCCTTGCTCAGTTCCGCGAAGTGCGGGTCCAGGCTCAGCGCCAGCGCCAGGTTGGTCATCGGGCCGCCCGCGTAAATCGTCACTTCGTGCGGGTGCTCGTGAACCATGCGCACCAGAAAATGCGCCGCATCCTCGTTCAGCGGCTTGGCCGATGGCTTGCCTTCCGCCATCGCCGGCACCTCAGCCGGATCGTGGTTGCTCTCGCGGCGCGTCCAGGCCCCCTGGTACGTCACCTTCCCATACTGTTGTTCCCACAGTCTGGTCTCCGCCTGCGTGCGCAGCAGCGGGTAGACCGCGCCCGGCGCCACCGGAATATCCGCGCGGCCCACCAATTCCAGCAGCCGCAACGTGTGCGCCACTTCCTCGTCGCGCCACTGGTCGCCGGTCACCACCGTAATGCCCAGCGTTTGCACCTGGGGCGACTGGAGCAGCACCAGGATCGACATCATGTCCGTGCCGCCGGGACCGGCCGCATCCTGGTCGATCACGACGTATCGCGTCTCCTGAGCTGTCCCCGCGCCCGCCAGAAGCAGCAAAGCAACCGCCGCCAACACAGCCTCACGGATCCGATTCATACCCATACTGTAGCTCGGCGCGCCGCGTGTCGCGCTAACTTGTCTCCCCTCAATCACATCCATCTAGGTGTATGTGGACCAAAACTGGCCCTTTCTTTCCAGCCTTCCGGAGCGTATAATCCGAATCAAGGAGAGTAGGCTTATGGGTTCGCTTGACGTACCCGAACTGCTCATCGTACTGGGGCTGATTGGCCTGTTTGGTTTGGGTATTCACAACTGGATGCGCAACCACGCACATCCGCCCAGATAGCCGGCCTTTCGCTCAGCGCGCCGCTGTGTGGTCTAGCTGATCGAACGCTAGCCCGCGAACCGGCGCCGGCCTCTCGCTCGCGGCCCAAAGCTTCTGACGCGCATTTGCCGTTCCGGCCTCGACGTCGGCATCACAATCACCGGGGCCGTAGACCTAACCTCGCGCTGAATGTCCGCCGACACCTGCTGCCTGACCAGCCGCGTGGTCAAAGTCCGCTCGATATGCGCTACATCCGAGCGCTCGGCGCGTGTCGCAAAGGTCGAAGCCGTTCCGCGCGCGCCGGCACGCCCGGTGCGGCCTACGCGGTGAATGAAGTCCTCCGGCACTTGCGGAAGATCGTAATTCACCACGTGAGAGATTCCTTCCACATGAATGCCGCGGGCCGCCACGTCGGTAGCCACCAGCACCCGGTACCGTCCATCCTGGAAACCGCGCAGCGCCATGTTGCGTTGATTCTGGCTGCGGTTGCCGTGAATCACCGCCGTTTTCACGCCTTCGTGCGAGAGCTTCTTCGACAGCCGGTCGGCGCCGTGCTTGGTGCGCGCAAATACCAGGAAAGATCCTTCATTTTCGCGGAGCATGCTGTGCAGCAGGCCCAGCTTGCGGTCCTGCTCCACTTCGTAGAGGTGCAGATCCACTTGTTCGACAGGCTTAGTCGTGGAACCGCATTCGATGCGGATCGCCTTGGGCACCTGCGTCTCAACCAGGTGCTTGACCGATTTTTCGATGGTCGCCGAGAACAACATCGTCTGGCGATCGGTGGGCAAAGCCGCCATAATCCGCCTGACCGCCGGCAGGAATCCCATGTCGAGCATGCGGTCGGCTTCGTCCAGCACCAGCATATGGACATTGCGGAGATCCACCAGTTGCCGGTCCATGAAGTCCTGTAGCCTGCCCGGCGTCGCGATCAGCACCTGCGCGCCGCGGCGAATGGCCGTCAATTGCGTGCGTTCGTTCACGCCGCCGACAACCACCGCGGTGTGAATCCCGGTGCCTACCGACATCTTCGAGAATACTTCGTCGATCTGGATGGCCAGTTCGCGCGTGGGGGTCAAAATCATGCTGCGGACGCCGGTGCGCGGTGTCTCGGTACCCAACAGGTGAATCATGGGCAGGACAAATGCCAGCGTCTTGCCGGTGCCGGTCTGCGCCGTCGCGACCAGGTCTTTCCCGTTGAGCGCCGGTTCAATGGCTTGTGCCTGCACGGGGGTGAGTTCGGTAAAGCCTTGCCTACCGAGGTTGCTCTTCAACAGAGCGGAGAGAGGGAGTTCAGAAAAAGTTTTCATTTAGCTTTTGAGGGAGGAAAATCGCGAGCCGACTACCTAAAGAGGGGAGAGGGGGTTGCCGATCAACTTCCGGAGCTTTTAGTATAGCAGATTGCTGGGGCGCGCCTTAGCTTGCGGCGGTGTCAAGCCTTTTGTGTAAACATCCCGCGGTTAATGTTTCGGGCCGGCTATACTGGTTGCACCCGAGCGCGGGATCAACCCCTCCCGGATATAAGGACCCACTCCTCCCACAAGCCGCCCGGCTATGATACGCTTACACTGTTACATGCAAATTTCAGAGGTCTACCTGGATTTGGGCCAGGATGCGTTTGCCGAATTGATTCGCGGCATCTCCATAGGCAAATTGAAGACTTACCAGATGTACGAAGGCTTCAAGGTGAGAGCCCATCTGCACAAGGTCAACACTGAACTGCTCCGCAAATCGGTCCCCAGGTTTTGGGCGCGCCTGAATGAGCGCGACGAGGATTTCGGCAAGGACCTGGCGCAGGTGGTGCTGGTTTCTCATCTGGAAATGATCACGGGCGTGCTGGATTTCCTGGGTATTCCGCACGAGAACGGATTCTTCGCGAAAGACATCGATCCAAAACCATTTTTTACGGAGGGCTGGGAAGCTCGGGTGTGCGAAAAGTTTCGGGGCGTTTTCCCCGACCCGATCCTCCTTTTTTACGTGAACCATTTGAGATGGGAATTGCTGGGCGCGACCGAACCCTTCCACCCGGCTTCCCCAAGCGCTGCCTGAGTTCGGCTGGTGGCGTGCACGTATAAGAGAGAACCATGACAGTTCTGGCAGCGAGCCGGCAAGAGGTTGAACTCGATCGCGCCCAGAAAGTCCTTAATAATGAAATACTTCACCACAAAGTGGTGGGGTCCGCCGGGGTGCGGGGTTTTCGGGTAGCGGCCGACAGGAATGCGCCATTACACCCAACTTGCGCTATTGGGACCTGGACAGGCTGGCCAACTATACAAGAGAGGTGCTTAACGTGAATCACTGCGACTTCCATTATTCTCATCTCCTGCCCAAGAAACCGGGCATTCTCCCGTTGGAGGAGACCATGACGAAGCAGTGCCGCCGGTGCGGCGCGGCTTTTGTCACCAGATCCCGAATCCGGAAGCGCTGTGATGCGTGCCAGACGGTGGTCTCGGCTGAGAAGCAGAAGAAGGCCAACGAGCGCCTCAAGGCCCGGCGCGCCGCACGGCGCCTGTGCCTGTTGGCCAATTAGAGCTCTGTCCCGCGTAAGAGTCGACAATTAGCCCAAGAGCGCGGCCAGGGGGTCGCGCGCAGACGAGGGCGTCTGCCCCACTTCGGCTTCAGACGGCTAAAGCCTGATCCAGATCTTCGATCAGATCGTCGGGGTGTTCCAGGCCGATCGAAAGCCGCAGGAGATTCTGCGGCGTGCGCGTCGCGGGCCCTTCCACCGACGCGCGGTGTTCGATGAGACTGTGGGCGCCGCCCAGGCTGGTGGCGCGGATGAACAGGCGGCAGCCGGCCGCTACCGCCATGGCTTTCTCGCGCGCGCCGTGCACCTGGAATGACAGCATGCCGCCGAACGCCGCCATCTGGCGCGCGGCAATCAAGTGGCCGGGATGTTTCTCGAGGCCCGGGTAGTGGACCTGCTCGACCGCGGGATGCTTCTCAAGCCAGCGCGCCACCTGCATGGCGTTCTGCGATTGCGCGCGCACGCGGTACGGGAACGTGTCCAGGCCGCGGAGGGTCAGCCAGCAATCGAACGGCGAGGGCACCGAGCCGCCATAGCGCTGCGACTTGCGGGCCCGTTCAAACAAATAATTTTCGTGCCGCGTGATGAGCGCGCCGCCGATTATGTCGCTGTGGCCGCCAATATATTTGGTAGTCGAGTGCGCCACCATATCGATGCCGCAATCGAGCGGCCGCTGCAGCACCGGAGTGGCGAAAGTTCCATCGCACACCGTGAGCACCTGCGGCGAGGCGGCGCGCGCCAGGCCGGCGACGGCCGCGAGATCGGTAATCTTCATGAGCGGGTTGGAGGGCGTCTCGACCCAGATCAGTCGAGTGCTTGGGCGGATGCCGGCGCTCACGGCGGCGAGATCGGTCATATCGACGTAGGTGGTTTCGATCGGCCATTTGCCGAAGACCTCGCCGATGACCCTGCGAAGGCCCCAATAAACGTCGTCGGGGGCCAGGATGTGGTCGCCCGGTTCGAGCCCCTGGACCAGCGCCGTGGCGACAGCGAGGCCGGAAGAGAAGGCCAGAGCCTGCTTGCCGCCTTCAAGGTCCGCCAGGCAGACTTCCAGCGCCTGGCGGTTGGGATTGTTCTCACGGGAATAGCTGTAGCCCAGCGGATATTCCCCCGAGGGACTCCGTTCAAACGTGGTGGAGAGGTGAATCGGCATGGTTACGGCGCCGGTGGAGGAGTCGATGTGGCGGCCGGCATGGACGGCGCGGGTTTCGATCTTCATCATTGCCCAGTGTAGCGTCTGTTCCCGCCCCGCTGCGCGCCATCGCGCACCCAAACCAATGGGGCTGTAGATATTCACGTCTTCTTTTCTGTTAGTTAGACGCATGGATCGCTGGCCCGGCAATTGCAACATGCAGGCCATATGGCATACGTCATTACCGATACCTGTACCAAGGACGAATTGTGCGTGCAAGCCTGCCCGGTCGATTGCATCCACCCGAAGCAGGATGAGAACGGTTTCGCGGAGACTCCGCAGCTCTACGTGAATCCGGCCGATTGCATCGATTGCGGCGCCTGCATTCCGGTGTGCCCGACGAACTCGATCTACACACTCGAAGAACTGCCGGTCGAGTCGGCGCGATTCGCCGACTTGAACGCACTGCACTACAACTGAGCGCAGGAGCTTCGCTCCTGATATCCCTTCCGGACATAGGAGTCAGAAGTCAGGACACAGAATGCCCCAGGGGGACGCCGGTACAATGGGGTATGTCTCGAATCGCAGTTTTCTTTCTGGCATTTGTCTGTCTGGCTCGCGCCGAAGTGCGTCCCATGACGCTGCGGCAAGCGGTGGAGACGGCGCTTAAACAGAACCCCGATATCGCGCTGACGCGTCTGGATGAAGACAAGGCGCGGCAGGCCGTGCGCATCGCGCGGAGCCCATTTGCGCCACGACTGGTGGTGGGCAGCGGCCTGGCGTATAGCAACGGCTTCCCGATGAGCATCCAGGGCTCCGCTCCCAGCCTGGTGCAGGCCACCGCCGTGTCGGACATCTTCAACCGGCAGCAGAGCTACGTGGTGGCGCAGGCCAAAGAAGATTCGCGGGGCGCCACACTGACGGTGGCGGGCAAGCGCGACGAAGTGGCCTACCGGACCACGTCATTGTATCTGGACGCGGAACGCTCGGCGCGCATCCTGGAGTTGGCGCGCAAAGAGGCCGGCAGCCTGCAGAAGGTGCTGGAGAGCGTCCAGGCACAGGTGAAGGAGGGGCGCGCACTGCCGCTGGCGGAGAAGACGGCGGCCTACAACCTGGCGCGGGCGCGGCAGGCGGCCGATCTGCTGGAGGACGACCAGACACAGTCCGAAACGGCCTTGGCGATGGCGCTAGGGTTCTCCGCCGAGGACCGGGTGCGCGCGGTAGCCGAGCAGCGGGCGGCTCCGGCGCTTCCGAAATCCCAAGAGGAAGCCATCGACGCGGCGCTCCAATCCAACAAGGACCTGCGGCGGCTGGAATCGCAAATCGTCTCCAAAGGATTCGAGATGAAGGGCGAAAAAGCGCAGCGCCTGCCGCGCGTGGATCTGGTGGCGCAGTACGCGATGCTCGCCAAGTTCAACAACTATGCCCAATACTTCAGCAAGTTCCAGCGCAACAACGGGGAGATCGGGATGTCCTTCCAGTTGCCGCTGCTGGCGGGCACGGCGCTGGGGGCAGAGGTGGCGCAGACCGAGGCCGACATTTCGCACCTGAAGATCGACCTCAACAACACGCGCAACAAGATCCGCAGCGATTTGGAGCAAGCTTACCGCACGGTTCGCCGCTCTGAGACGGCGGCCGAGGTGGCGCGCCTGGATCTGGATGCGGCGCGCGAACAAATCTCCGTTTACCTGGCGCAAATGCAGGAAGGCCGCGTCACGCTTCGGCAGGTGGAAGAAGCGCGGGTGGTGGAGAACGACAAGTGGATCGCGTTTTACGACGCGCAGTACGCGAGCGAGCGGGCCCGCTGGGCTGTGCTGCGGCTCACCGGCGACCTGATGGGGGCGGTGGAAGCGCTGCCATAAAGCCGAAGTCGCCGACGGGGATGCCGAGAGTGCGGGGATCGCCGGTAGGGTGGAAGGGCGGCTCGGTGCGGATGGAGACTTCGACAGGGCCGGCGGGAGCGGGCGGCAAAGACCAATCGAGCGTTTGCCAACCGGCCTGAGTGACCAGGCGGGGCTCCAGTTCGCGATCGTCGATGGAGACGTGAATGGTGACGGGGCCGGCCTTCTCCAGAAGCGTGGTGTTGGGGAACACGCGCAATTGGAATCGGGTTGCGGCCTCGGGCCGTTCGAGGCGCGCAGTGGCGGCGGGGGCCATCCAGCGAAAGCCGCTCTCCGGGCCATACCAGCCTTTCTCCAGCTGCCAGACGGGTGTGGCGCTGGTGGTCGAGATGAAAGAGCTGTCGGCCGTTTGGGGCGAATGCTCGACGATATCCAGCTTGTGGAGGGAGTTGTTCCAGCAGGCGAAGACCACGCGGCCATGATCCAAGCCGGCGGGGTGCACGGGCTGTTCGGCGGGCTGGATGTCGGGCGGCGCCTGGCGGTAGGAGCACTTGATGGCGCCGACGATTCCCCAACTGCCGAAGCCCGCGGGCGCACCGGAATAAATCACGCAGTCGGGAGGGGTATTGCCGCGGGCGTAGCGGTCCCAGGCGGTGACCCAGGCGCGCGCGTCGTCATCGCGCGCCAGTGTTTCGCGGCGCTGGATCCGCAGTTCGTGCAGATTGAGCGGCAGCCATAAGAGGAAGAAGAGGGCGAGCAAGGCGATGTGTCTGGTTTCGGCGATACCGGCGAAGGCGATGGCGAGCGCCGCGAACGGCAGGTAGCAATAAGCGTTGTCGATGCGGCCGGGCAGGAAGAGCATGGGGATGAAGAAGAGCAGCATGGCGGCCAGGCCGAAGCGCACGCGGTGATTGCGCGCGAACCAGAGGGCAACCGGGAGCGCGAAACCGAGATAGGGGACCAGGAAAACGCGGCCGGCATAGAAGACGCCGGTCTGGGCCAGGGCATCGGTAGTGAAACGGAAAGTGTACTCGTTGTCGCGATTGGAATTGAGCAGCAGCCCCTGCAGCCCAAAGGAAAACGATGCCAGGAAGAAGGGGATGAGGGGTTTCCATTTCCGGCTGCCGAACCAGATTTCATAACAGGCCAGCACGAACGGCAGCATGACGGCCGGCTCCTTGGTCTTATATGCCAGCCAGAAGCAGATGAAGCTCAGAATCCAGCGGCCCCGCGCCCAGCTCAGGATGCTAAGCAGGCTGAAGGTGGCGCACAGCACATCGAAGATGTAGGCGGGCTTCCAGACCGCATCGAAGAAACCCATGTGGAGCGCGAAGAACACGCAGGCGGCAGCCGAGGCCAAGGGGCTCGCGCCCAGGCGGCGGACCAGCAGCCAGACCAGCCACACGTTCAAGAGGTGAAGAAGCTGGAGCGCCGCGACGTACTTGGGGAAATCGAAACCGAAAAGGTTCTCCTCTTCGTGATAGAAGAGATGGCCGGCGGGCCGGAAATTGTTGGGCTGGAAGCGCGGCGAGAGAAGCCCTTGAATGAACGTGGCCGCGCTGGCGTTGCGCGTCCAGCTCAGGTGGTCGAAATCGTCGTCCGTGAAGAAGCCTTTGTAAGCGCCGCGGTTCACGATCAGGAACACCGCGGCGAGCAGCAGGAAGCAGACCAGGCCCGCACGTTTGGACATAGAAGCAACTATTGTAGGGGAACGGCGGCGCCCTAACGGATCAACGGCCGGGGGTCCGCGCACTCTTCAGGCCATGGGGTGGTTCAGCATTCTGATGAGCCTGGGACCCAAATATGCACTATACTCAGGATCACTGCGCGTATTGGGCGATTTGAGCGGGCCAATCGGGGCACCTTATTCTTGAATGAGATCGGCGACCTTCCGCTGGAGTGGCAGCCCAAGCTTTTTCGGGTCATGTAGGAGAGGGAGTTCGAGCGTTTAGGCGGTGGGCCAACCATTCGCGCCGATGTCCGCGTGATCTGCGTACGCCTCTACGACCTCGAGAACATTTGGGAATCGGAGTCTGCCCCCGCTTTCGTCGTAGAGCCCGAGGACATTAACCAAGCTTGACTGGCTCCCCAAAAGTGGCAGATTCGAACCCAGTCTCCACTCGTGCCGCCCGTGGCAGTTGACGCGTGGAGAAAACGTGCTATTTCGAACTGGAGAGAAGCGCGATTAGTATCTCGTTCGCCTTCCGCCACATCCGCGACAGCGTTGGGCGCTGGCCCTGTCCACCACGCCAACAATTACCAAGGCTGCGGTCTTCGAACTTGGCTCCCTGGCCTCAACCCTCTAACTCTCTCCCTAACGGCGTTTTGTCATTGCCGGCCATGGCGTAAACGATGGTTGCCGCCGTCTCATGCTCGCCGGGATCCGATAAGAGCATCAAGTTGTACAGATGCGGGTCCCCCAGTACCTCCCGTAGAAGCGCTCGATATATCGCGCTCGCTCTTCATCAATCGAGTGCATCAGCGATTTCGCGTCTGTTCCTGATCTTCACCGAATAGGTGCGGGAGGTCTGGTCGGCGGCGACGCCCACCATCTCCACGGCGCCGTGAAAACGGCGGTTGTCGAGCGACGGAATGACGATCTCTGCGCGGGCGCCCTGCCGAACCTTACCGATCTCGGCCTCTGGGATGCCCACACGAACCTTCACGGGATTGAGGTCGAGCACTGAGACCACGGGCATTCCCGCCGCCACCGTCTGTCCTGGCTCCATGCGCCGCATGCCGATGAAGCCGGAGATAGGCGCCGCCAGACGCGTGTCGTCCAGCCGCTTGCGGGCCTCACTGGCCTGCGCCGACGCGGCGCGAAACTGCGCTTCCGCGGCCGCTTTGTCTTCGCTGCGAGTGCCCTGACGCGCCATCTCATACCGTTCGCTCGAGGCGCGATACGCTGCTTCCACCTTTTTGAAGTCGTTCGGAGGCAGGCTCTTGCGTTCGTACAGAAACCGCATGCGGTTGTATTCGTCCTGCCAGCGATCGAACTCGAGGCGAGCCTGTTCGAGTTCCTGCGGACGCGGTCCGGCGTCTGCTTTCCGCGAACCGGCCCGTGCAGCGTCAGCCTGTGCGCTGGCGGCCTCCAGTGCGTGGCCGTAATCCGCGCCATCGAGTTCGGCCAGTAGCTGTCCCTTGTGCACCGCCTGCCCCTCTTCGACGCAAACCCGTGCGATCTTGCCGCCGATCTGGAAAGCGGCATCTACAGATCGCGCGGCCTCTACCGAACCGCTCGCGGAGACATAGTCCGGACGCTCCACAAGTGTGGGTGTGCGCACGCGAATCGGGATGGGGGCCGCGTCCGTATCGGCGTTCCTGACAGCAGGCCGGCAACCGGACAACAAGACAGTGGCCGTCAGCAGCACCGTGCATCCGATCGGCAGGGTCATTGAGGCGTTCTCCTTGATATTCATGTCGGGCGAATTCCATTGGATCGCTGCAATCGTGCTTAGTGGCGAGCCTGGTCGCTTGCGCTTTCGCGCGGGGCCCGTGGGATGCCCGCTGATCCAAGACGGCATCCCGCGGAACCGCGACCGTCACGCCTTCACTTCCCGAGCCGAGCGGCCGCTTCCTTCAGTTGCTCGGCGACCAAGTGCTTCAGCCTGGCCTCCGCTTGCTCGTAGTCGTTCCGGATTTGAGCGGCGCGGGCATCCAGCGTGGCCTTCATTTCCGCCTGCGACTGTTCGGCTTTCATTTGAAGCGCCTTGATCTTGACTTCGGCTTCGCTTCTGATCTGGCCCGATCTCAGCTTCGCTTCGTCGAACTTGCCCTGCAGCCTGACGCTGAGTTCGTCGATGCCAGCCCGGATCTTGGCTTTCCGGTCGGCGCGGGCTCGCGCGTGCTCGGACTTGAGCTCGTCGATTTCGACGCGAAGCGCCGCGACATCCCTGGCCCGTTGCTCATCCTCAAAACTCCTCCTCGGCGTGCGGAACACGGTACCGCCCAGCGGCTCCATTCTGGTATCGACGGGCGTAACCCACTCCTCGCTGATGTCCGCCAGCACCGCGCATTTGCCCGGTTCGATCGCGGCGGTCACCTGATCCAGGAACTCTGCGTTCACCCCGGCAACGTGCAGATCTCCGATGCTGCCCGCAAGCGCTCCGGCAGCCGCGCCCACGCCCAAGCCGACCGGTCCCCCGAGAAGTCCGACCAGACTCCCAATCGCGGTGCCGCCCATCGTGCGGACGGGGAAGTCGCCGTCGAACTGCTTTACGGTAACCGTTCCGTCGTCGTTCTTACTGATGACCGACTCAGCATGAATCGCAATGCTTCCTTCCGCGTCGAGCTGCGCGAGAGCACGCGATCCCTGATAGGCCTTCGACTCATTGTCGAAAACCACCACCAGCATTTTTTCCATTGCAATCTCTCCTTAGTTGAAATTTGAAGCTAGGCCGCACAGAAGACGGCAGGTTTGGGAAGATGGTATATGGCGGCCGCAAACCCGATGGTCGCGATGCCGTCAAAAATCAAATCCACGCCGATGGCAAACCCGATGAACCAGATGCCGGAAACGGGCATCTGCGCCAGCACGAGGAACCCCAACACGGCGGTAATCACGCCGGAGAAGACGACCCAGCCCCAGCGCGGGAACTTCAGCATCGCGGGGGCGATCGCGCGGAACAGACCGCCCACGATGAAAAACGAGGCAAGCATGACCGCGAGCGCCTCCGCGCCCATAACCGGATGACGGATCAGCAGGAACCCGGTGAAGCCTCGAAACAACGCGCTCAGCAGATTGAGGAGGGTCCCGCTCCATGTTCCGGTTCGGAATGCGTGGACCAACTGGAAGACGGCGCTGATGAGCAGTAGCCATCCGAAGACTAAGACCGTGGCAAAGGTCGCAGTGACGTCGAATGCCACGCAGCAGACGCCGAGCACGGCGAGCGCAATTCCCAGAACCAGAAACCAGCCCCAGGACTCGCGGATCTTTTCGATTCCGGCGTCCGCCGGATCGAAGGTGAGTTCCGACATTTTCATATCCCTTCTGAGTTCGACAGGTCGCGATACTCAGGCAAAGCGCTGTTCGCGGCCTTTGCCCGGTCTGCGGCGATCAAGTCTTTGCAGCGAGCGAACACGAACAGCGAATGCAAGTCGATCGCCAACCGGGCAGCCTCGCGGACCAGTGCGGAACGAGAATGACGTGCGCTTGGTTGAGGGAACGGTTAGAACGGGGCACTTACTACATGTCGGATACGATGGCGAATGACAACTGCTGTGAATGGATAGCTCTCGCGCGAATGCCGCGACGCGGTTCGGACATGCCGCACCGGGGCAGTCTCGAGGGAAAGCCCGCCCGGCATTGCTCCGGGCGGACAGGCAACGCAGTTTGACGGTTATAGCGACTTCGACACGTGTCTCGTCAGCCGTCTGACACGTGACGAAGGAGTCTCGAAGGGGAAGAGGCTGCTGCCGTCAGCGATACTGAAACTGCCGGGAAACGTTGAGTTTCTGCATCCGCGAATACAGAGTCGTTCGTTTGAGCCCAAGCCGGGCTGCTGCGCCGTTCGGTCCTCCAACGATACCGTGGGCCTCCTGCAACGCACGGATGATCGCTTCCCGCTCAGCCGCCTCGGACCGCTCAGCCCCACTCGCGCGCGGGGCCGGCGGCTGGTGTTTGCTGATCACTTCCGGCATGGCCAAACTCAAGGCGCTCCCCGTTGTTAGTAGCACCGACCTTTCGATGACATTCTGCAGTTCCCGGATATTGCCTGGCCAATCGTAGCGGGCAAGCGCTTCCATAACTGCCGCAGGAATCCTCTCAATCTTGCGATTCATGCGGCTGGCGTACTTTTGCACGAAGAATCGGGTGAGCAGCGGAATGTCTTCGGGCCGCTCGCGAAGGGGCGGAACAACGATGGGAAAGACGTGCAGACGGTAGTATAAGTCGGCGCGGAATCGATTCTCCTCCACCATCGCCTTCAGGTCGCGATTGGTCGCGGCCACAAACCGGGCGTCTGTGCGGATCGTGCGATTGCCGCCCACCCTCTCGAACTCTTGGTCCTGGATAGCTCGAAGCAATTTGGGCTGCAATTCGAGCGGCATTTCTCCGATTTCATCGAGGAAGAGCGTGCCTTGATGCGCCAGTTCGAATCGTCCGATCCTCTGCCCCGCCGCCCCGGTGAATGAGCCTTTCTCATGGCCGAACAACTCACTTTCCAGAAGGGTGGCGGGGATCGCAGCGCAGTTGACTTTTACAAAGCTGCCCTTACCACGGTGGCTTAACTCGTGAATCGCACGTGCCACGAGTTCCTTTCCCGTTCCAGTCTCGCCCAGGATGAGTACAGTGGCATCGCTCGGCGCCACGGTCTGAACGCCCTTCAGTACGGAACGGAAAGCCTGTCCCTCGCCGACCATGTTTCCGATGTTGTGGTCGAGGCGAATCTCGTCTTCGAGATAGAGCTTCTCGGTAGCGAGACGCTCCTTCATCTCGGACAACTCTCGATACGAGAGAGCGTTCTCCACCGCGATGGCAACCTGGCCGGCGACCTCTACCAGGAACTCGACATCGCCGTCCGTCCAGATATCACCGGTCATCCGACCTATCTCGAGGGTCCCGAGGGTTCCGTTGCCTGTGATCAGTGGAATTGAACAGCCGGACTTGCACCCCATTGCCACAAACCGGCGATAGTGCGGAGACGGATAGCGGTCCAGATCGGTTTCGTATGCCACCATCGGCTTCCCGGTCGCAAGCGCCTCGGCTGACGGCATCCCCTCCGGGGGCACGTGCGCCTGCTCTTTGTTGAACAGCGGAGTGCCTGTAAAATGAAGCGCAAAAGTATCCAGATCTCTTGTTTTCTCATTCCACAAGGTCAGCACCGCGAAATCGTGCCGGACCACCCTCGATAGCTGCGCGGAAATCGCAGCGAACAACTCGTCTGGCGAGAGTTTCGAGACCAGGGCTTTCGTAACGTCGAACAGCGTTCGCAGACGGTCGCGCTCTTGTAACAGGTCCTGCTTGGCGAGGAATGCCTCGACGGCAACTGCGAACTCGCTGGCGACTCTCTCCAGGAACGCGAGTTCCTCGCGGCTTGGCGCAAACGGCGCAAGGCAGCCAAAACCAAATGCGCCCAGACGATTCTCGCCGGCGGTCAAAGGTACGAGAGTAAGCGAGCGCAGGCCGGCAGTCCGCACCCATTCCGTGAACTCCGGCCAGCGCGACTCGGCTTCCAGCGCAATGACTAACGGTTGCTGATGGACCCAAACCCAGCCGCCAGGGTCCTGTTCTACGGGGAGGCGCCTGGTGGGACCCACGTCCGCCAGCGCTGCGGCATCGAGCACATAGGAACGCATGCTGTTTGCCTCGCGATCATGGAGGATCAAAGCCGCGAAATCGAAGGCGACGATTCGCTGAAGGGATTCGGCCACCCCGGACAGGAGGCTGCTGAGATCGTTGCGTCCGGCAATCGACCGGGACAACGCAAGGACCGCCTCATAGATGTCGCTCTGGGAGGCACCCACAGGGGTAATGATAGCAGTTTCGTGTTCCGTCTCTTCGGCGCGAATGCCCGATTGGCGCGAATGCCCGATGCGAGATTCCCGCGGGATTGCCGCTGTATTCGAGCCATTCCTACCCATCCGCGCTTTCGCCCGCCTATAGCTCTATGTTGCCCCCGCTTGGGACGAACCTCGGCGCGAAGGGTTAGTGGCGTGGCCATAGCAGCCATACCAGGACGATCCAGGGTCCGATCGTAAGTGACAGAAAGAGGATTTCCGAGCGCCAGTCTGTCCTTGCCCGTTGACGTTGCATCCGAACGGCCATGCCGACCTCCACTTTTCTGGCCCTTTCGGGGCCGGAAGATTGTGCGAATACATGGGCCTCTCCCCGGAGATCGACTGAACCCTCCGGCACCATCCGTGCTCGCGGCCCATGATCAATCCCGATCAAGGAACACACACGGTGAATGCATTCGGCGCACCAACCCTTTGCCTCGGTCGTCGCAACATGCTGGCCGGCGCGGCTTGGACACCAGTGTGCAGTCGGAGGTTACTGGAGGTGATCCGCAAATGATTCGGATTATGACAGCCGACGAGCCCGGGCTCATCACGATCACCGTCGATGGGCAACTCGCGGGCGACTATATCCAAGCGGTGGAGACGAGCTGTGATCAGGCACGATCGAAGGGGAAACCAGTCTGGCTCTTTTTGCGGGAAGTCTCAGTAATCGGCGAAGATGGCCAAGCACTCCTGCGCCGCCTCGCTACGAAAGGTGTACGCCTGAAAGCCTTGGGGATCTATACCTCCTACGTTGTTCAGTCGATTCAGCCCGACTCCCTGCCGAGGCATGCTGTTGTGGGTAAGGGCAATACCGATGCGTCAAGGTGGTAGCAGCTTCAACGACCGCTGCCTGCCCGGCGGGATATCTGAGGTACAGCTCCGCGGGGCCAAAGCCAGGTTCGACATCTGTCCGACACTTGCCTCGACACTTGACGAGACAGACTCACTTCAAACACTCCTGAGCTTGGCGTCGCAACCTGCGGGTCGCCTGTCACCGATCGTGATCACGCTAGGTCGCGCCCTTTGCGGCAGAGTCCGTGGATTAAAGGCTCTGGTCTTGTCTCCCTTGATCAACCCTTGCTTCAGGGGCGGCTCCAAAAACACGTTCAATACCGTGCGCCAGTCGCTGCTCAGCGCGATCTCTTCAAGTTTTTTTACGCTCAAACCGGCTGCATAAAGTCCGCCGATCATCGCGCCGATGCTGGTTCCGGCAATCAGATCGATGGGGATGCCGTGTTCTTCCAACACCTTAATGGCGCCAATGTGCGCCAGCCCCCCTGGCGCCGCCACTGCCCAACGCCAGGCCGATCTTTGGTCTTACCGCTTCTTTGGCTCTCAGTTCGGCGAGTACCTTGGCGGTCGATTTGCTCGAAACGGACCTTTTAGCAAAGGGGCTGCGATCATTACGCAAGAAGGTGTGAGGCATGGCAAAAGCTCTCTTAACGCGGAGTGCGGCTGTCCAGACTCAGGGGGCCGGATCCAAACTGCGTTATGAGCAGCGCGCCACCGAGCATCGACAGGTTCTTCATGAAATGAACCATCTGATTCTGGGCGATCGCCGGATCGGCGATACCCCAGAACCTATGCATCGCGAACGTGACCGGGACCAGGAACAGCACGATCATCCATGCGCCAATCCTGGCCCGATACCCCAGCAGGATGCTCAAGCCTCCCACCAACGCGATGATTCCGGAAGCCGGAACCGCCAGGGACGCCAGAGGCACGCCTTGAGAAGCTGCGAACGCAATGGTGTCCTGCGAAAAGTGATTGAGCCCCGACAATATGAAGATCAGCCCGAAGAGGACTCGTCCAAGCAGGACCGCCGGCCCTTTCAGGGCGCCGCCAGCTTTGACTTCCCGAGATAGTCCTGTAGAAGTTGTTGCCATCTTCTGTCTCCTTTTGTTACTTAACGGCGCTGGTTGCGCCTACGACCTCGTCATAAGCTTCAAGTTCGCGGCGATTGGACTTCAGTCACGAACGCAACGGGTGAATGCACGTTGATCTCCAAGCGGCGGTCGCTCAAAGCCGAGGTTAGCGACGCGCGCTTGCTCTATCGAACAAGTGAATTGCGACGTGCATTTTTCTGCAGGGCAGAGTCGATCTCGACACATGTCTCGACACCTGCCTCGACACTTGACAACACACGGGTGCGAACTCGCAGAAACAGTTGGGCTTCCGGTTGGCGACGGTGTTGCAACACCGAAGCTGATTGGAGTCTCCAAAGCCATGTGGATTGTCCTGATGACGATGGTCGGGGTCTGTCTTGTCCTATCGATGTTCGACCGGCCCCCGGCTAACGTTCCTGTTCCGCTGTGCCGCCGCGGCGGAGGAGACGCTGTTCCCTCCGCCCGCATTGATGATCCGGAGGCGGATGGTCGCGGGAGTGGCCTTGGGGGAGGCACGCGGTGATTGCATTTGTATCGAAAAGCGAAGCCGACTACGGCACGCTGCGGGAAGTGGCAGGCCTGGTGTCCCAATCCGTCGTTTCCTGTGCCGACGTGCAGGAGGCTCGCACGGCGATCCGGTGGCACGATCCCAAAATCGTGGTGTGCGAGGCGCAGGTGCAGAAGAGCGGGACCTGGCAGGAGTTGCTGGAGGAGGCGCAAGCGGCGCAGTCCCTTATGCTCGTCGTCTCACGGCACGCAGATGAACGGCTTTGGGCCGAAGTGCTGAATCTCGGAGGCTTTGACGTTTTGGCGCTGCCGTTCGACCGTGACGAACTGAGGCGGGCTTTATCATCGGCGCTCCGGCACAGCCCCCGTGGCTCGGTTCCGGCAGCGGCCGCCTGAGGCCTTGCTACAACGTGGATCTGCCGCTGGAGGAGGTTGCTATGTTCGATCTGATCACCGTCCTATTGGATTTGGAGCTGTGATGCCGTGGGAAACACTCGACACTCCGGGTGAGCTGGGCCGGCTGCGTGATATCGCGGCCGTTCTGATCCGCCACGGTTTTGGCGACGTCGTCCAGCGCATCGGCATGGCCGCAGCTCTGGAACGAGCCGGCAAGGTCCTCGGCCGGACAGTTCCCAGGGAACCGGCGCGGCTCAGTACGCCCGCTCGAGTACGCTGCGCCCTGGAGGAACTGGGCCCGACCTTCGTCAAGCTCGGCCAGGTTCTGGCAACCCGCGTCGATCTCCTTCCTATGGATTGGACTGCCGAACTCAGTAAATTGCAGGATGCCGCACCCGTTGTCCCGCCGGCGGAGATCTGGGCACAACTTCAAGAGGACCTGGGCGCCGCTCCCGAGGCCGTCTTTGCACAGGTGGAAACACAGCCCATGGCGGCCGCCTCGCTGGCACAGGTGCATCGTGCCCGACTGATGGACGGCACGGAGGTCGTCCTCAAGGTGCGGAGGCCTGGTATTCGACCGGTTGTCGAAGCGGACTTGCGCCTGCTCAGCCATCTGGCCGAAATCGTCGAAGCCGAGGCCCCCGAACTACGCCGCTACCGCCCGTGCGAAGTGATTGCCGGGTTCACCCTGTCAATGCGCCGCGAACTGAATTTCTCGTACGAGTGCCGTAGTGCCGAGCGAATCGCGGCGAACCTTGCCGCCTGCCCCGAGATTGTTGTGCCGCATATTTACTGGCAATGGAGTGGCGAGCGGCTTAACGTGCAGGACTGCATCCGCGGGATTCCCGGACGCGATCTCGCCGCGGTGGATGCCGCCGGCCTGGATCGCAAACTGCTGGCCCGCCGAGGAGCAAACGCCGTCCTGAAGATGATCCTGGAAGACGGTTTCTTCCATGCCGATCCACACCCCGGAAACTTCCTTTATCTGCCGGACAACCGCATCGCCTTTATTGATTTCGGGATGGTGGGGCGGCTGTCCGAAAAGCGCCGCCATCAACTGGCGCTGCTCCTGCATTACCTCGCGGACCGGGATTCCGGGTCCGGCGCCGGCATACTTCTGGATTGGGCAGACGGTCCAGTGGACGTCGAACACCTGACTGCCGAGATAGAAGACTTTCTTGATCAATACCACGGCGTCCCGTTGAGGCAATTCGACCTTGGCGCCATCCTCTCCGACCTAGTCGGCATACTGCGGAACCACGGCCTTGCTCTGCCGGTGGATCTGGCGTTGGTCGTCAAAGCCTTCATCACAGTCGAGGGCATGGGCCGCCAGCTCGACCCGGAGTTTGACATAGCCGCCGAGTGCGCTCCGTTCCTCGAGCGCGTGTTGCTGGCCCACTACGCGCCCCGTGCGGTAATGGAACGAAGCGGCCGCGCTCTGAGCAGTACGATGCATCTGCTCGAAGATCTTCCAAGAGGTTTGAACGGCCTGCTGAGTGTCGCACGTCAGGGGAAGTTGCAGGCACAGATTGAGGTGGCATCGCTCAGTCGCTTGGGAAACCAGGTTGATCGCGCCGCGAGCCGGCTGACGGTAGGCATAGTCACTGCGTCTCTGGTCATCGGCTCCTCCATCGTCCTGGCCGCCGGAGAGGTTGCCAGGGCCTCGGGTTTGCACTGGTTTGGACTGTTGGGATTCGCTGGCGCTGGGATCGGAGGAATTTGGCTGCTGATCTCCATCTGGCGCGACGGGAAAAGAGCATGAATCCCGGAGCGGTCCTCCCCTGGTGGCCGCTACGGTTTGTAGCACGGGTTCTCGAAGCAAGGAGGAGTTTTTTATGTTCGATCGGAAGACCATCTTACTGCCCGCAGATTTCTCGGATCGATCGTTGGAAGCGGCGCGCCAGGCGAGGGGCATCGCGCGGCGCGTTGCATGCCGCCTGATCGCTTTGAATGTCGTGGAGAGACGGACAACCGAGCTGCAGTTCGAGCCCGGCGGATTGTGGGTGAAGGAGCTGCAGTCGTATCTAAGCCGGGAGCTTGGAGACACGCCGGTCACGTGCGTTACGGAGCCGGGAGACCCGGCGCAAATCATTTGCCGGGTTGCGCGGGAAGGTGGGGCCGACTTGATCCTAATCGCAGGCCATAATCGGAGACCGTTCGAGGCCTTCGCGCTGGGTTCGGTAGCAGCCGATGTACTGTGCTCGGCCCCGTGTCCAGTATGGGTCTCGCTTCACGAGGAGAGGGGCCCGGCGCCACTCTTCCGAAGGATCCTTTGCCCGGTAGGGCTGTCGGATTCCACGGCTGCGACCTTGGATTGGGCGCTGCAATTCGCCCATGCCTTCGATGCGGCGTGCGACGTCATCCATGTCGCTGCTAACTCGGATGGCGAAGAGCAGCGGCGGATTACACAGGATTGGCTGACCCACCGGGAACGCGAAGGGCTCGACGCTGTCAAGAATAAGTTGGACGGCCTACCGCTTTGGAACCCGGAATGCCGTGTCCTATACGGTCCACTCCAGGGCAGTAAGGGAGCAGCAAGATGACAAAGACTCAGATGATGCGTTTCCAGGCGGCACTGGAAACAAAACGGCACGAACTGGTGCGGGAGATCCACGCTCACGCCGGCCAATTGGCAATTTGCGAAGACGGGCGCGACCCGATTGATCAGGTTCAGAGCATGAACCAGCGGGACGAAGCGGTGTTGGCAGTCCAGTGGCTGTCGCGCGTCCTTTCGGACGTGGATGCCGCGCTTCGGGCTGTATCGGAAGGCGCGTATGGCGCCTGCGTAGAATGCGGCGAACCGATCAGGCTCATACGGCTGGAGACGATACCCTGGGCATCGCACTGTATCGCGTGCCAAGAGTTCATCGAGCGGCGTGAGGCCGCGCAAGCGGCCCGCCCGGCCCCGGCGTTGCGCTTCGACGAGCAGCGGGAGCCGCGTGACCATGCTACGCGTCAGGGGGACGAGTGGTGGGCAGGTTGCCCTGTCGGAGGAGGTCGTTGCGCGGAGCCGCTCCCAGGAACACGGGCGGTCACCGCAGCAGCGTCCGCCGCGGCCGTGGCGCATGGAGGGGCTTCCAGAAGGGCAGCCCCTAAAGGCCAGCTTGTCTGCGTTCCGGCGAATGTTGGCATTGCAGTAGTACGCATGCCCGGGGTGCCATGAACGGTGATTCCGAACTTGAGTCCATGCGAGCGCGCGATTTTCTCTCAGGTTCCTACGATGTCGTTCTTTGGTCCGACGTTCTTGCAGTTGCAGGCGGGAGTGCCCGCGTGATTTCCAGCCTGAGCCTATTCCTCCCCCGGACGAAGAGCGTGAGGCGGCGTGACCCACCTGGTCCTCCAGGCCCATCTACACCTTGCTTTGTCCCGATACAATCGCCGATGCCTCTTCTGCGATCTGGGCGGCAAAGTGTCGCGTCAGAGGTGCGGAGCTTTCCGCGGTGTGCCGCAGAGTGGCAAGCCAGAAGCCATGGGCCAGACAGACGTTGACAGCGAAACCACCGAGATGCACCGAGAGGGCCGCAAGCGACCGTGATTCCGGGAAGCGTCTGGCGAGTTCCCGTTCCCACAAGATTCCGACGGAGCCGATCTCATTGCGGTAGAGGTCGACAGCATACTCTGGAGCTTCCAAAAGAGCCCAGTTCGTCAAGACCGAATTGCTGGGCTCGTAGACGCAAACTGCAACCGTTGCTTCCGCCATACTCTCAATGCAGTGTATTAGTCCCATTGGAGGAATCGACGCGAAACGAGAGGCCAATACGGCGAGACGTTTTTCAATATTGGCTTCGACAGCCGCTCTGAACAGGTGCTCCTTGCTGTCGAAGTGACCCAACAGAACAGGCTCCGAGATTCCCGCAGCTTTGGCGAGCGCTAGCGTCGTGGTCCCATGCAGCCCTGTCATGGCGAACTGCGCCGCCGCGACATCAAGAACCTGCGTTCGCCGACTTGCGTTCGCGATCCGCTTGGGGCACCGCTGAGATTCCTCCTCGGTGGCATTCCAAACCCCAACTTCAGACGGCGTGAGCATTGAATATCCTCTCATGCGTTCATGTCCCGACTGTGGTCGAATAGGAGCTTCCAACGACACTGACGGAGTCATCCGCCTCCGCCTCCGTCCTTGGTGGGCGTTAACGCCTGCACAATGTACGAGGTGTAAACGCCACTGGCGAGTAGTCGGACGCTCCTTGCGGCGAGGCGACGGAGCAGCGCGCGGCCGGCTTCGTCGATTGTTGAGACATCGCGCAAAACGAGGTCGACCGGCTTGCCCGTTGCTATCGCCTGATCACAGCAGGTCTCGACGGCCTCGATGTCATCGCCGGAGAGTTGCCCGTCGATGGTGACGACCGAGCGCGTCCGCTCCTCTGCCTTGCTAACCCAGAACATCGCGGATCACCTCCCAGGATGTGCCGTTGCACTTTGCTATCCAATCCAGTCGCGACATATAGTCGACCCCACGCTTCAGGTGTTGAATCTCGTGGGTCGCCTGCACGTGAGGCAGCAGATAGGCAGATTTCTTGCACGAATGGAGCCCTGGTCGTCAATCAACGTGTAGCCGACATCCCTAGCGTGACCGGCTCGTCCCAGTGTTTCCTTGGACCCCCCACACCTGGGGAGATTTAGAAAAACGCGTCTGACCGCCGGTGCGTCCCGGACGAGTTCAGCTACTGGTAGCCGCTAAGAATGATCGGCCCTACCATGGTTTCAATCTTGGCGGCCATCTCCTCAGCCGGGATGCGGTCGGGGGTCTGAAACCAGAGGCGCGCAGCCCCGAAGACGGCCCAAGCCGCCGTGGTCGCCAGCAATCCCGCATCGACACCGGGTGCCAGCGCATGACGGGAAATGCCTTCCTTGAACATACCCTCGACGACCGGGATGATGGAGCCTTCGAGCGGTATCCGAGCCAATTGCTCGGGGCAGCTTGTGTTCTCGGCGAGATAGTCGCAGACGCCGAGAGCCATGGCGCGCAGTGCTCCACTGCAACCGGTAAAGGTGAGACCGCGGCGCTCTATAAGGTCGCGGAATCGGGCGCCTGTCATGGCCTGCAGCAGTGCGTTCTTGTCCGGGCAGTGGAGATAAAAGGTGCCGCGGTTCAGGGTTGCCTCGTCGGCGATCTCCTGCACGGAGATGTCTTCGAAATCCTTTTTAATCAGAAGCTTGGCTAGTGACTCCATGAGCATACGCCGGCTGCGCAGGATGCGTGGATCCGTCGTCTCGACGGCGGATTGGAGCGATTCGGCCATTGCAGCTTTAAGAATATCTCTTCCCGCAGGCTAATGCGACACTTGTTCATTTTTGGAATCGACAGGTGTTGATTACTCATCAATTGTCGTGTAGGAGGTTTTTGGCTATGCCAACGCTGCTTCATATCGATTCCAGCCCAGTCTACGGTCGGTCAGTCTCCCGCGAGCTAACCGCTGCGTTCGTCGCCGAATGGAAGGCTTCACACCCGGATGGAAGGGTCATTGACCGTGACCTCAACGCAACAGTAATGCCGCCAATCGCCGCGGAATGGATAGGTGCCGTCTACACGCCGGAGGAGGCTCGCACCCCGCAGCAGAAGGAACTGCTTTCGCTCTCCGATGCCCTGCTCGCCGAATTGGAGCAGGCCGATGAGTACGTCGTCGGCGTGCCGATGCATAACTTCGGTGTGCCCTCCGTGCTCAAGCTATGGATCGACCAGATTGCGCGTGTCGGCAGGACCTTTTCCTACGCGAACGGAACGCCGAAGGGCCTGATCGTCGGCAAGAAGGCGACCTTTATCATTGCAACCGGCGGCATATACGACGCGCAGACGCAGATGGCCTCGTTCAATTTCGTGGAGCCATATCTGCGGTCCGTATTTGGGTTCCTTGGCTTGACTGACGCGACCTTCCTCACCGCGGGTGGAACAGCGGCTCTGAACCGGGGGCATGATCGCGGCGTGTTTCTTGCGCCGCATCTTCAGGCCGTGCAGACCCACGCGCGAAGCCTCGATGGAGTTGCCGCATGAAGATGGCTGCCATCGTTGCTCGCTATTTGCTGGAGCTGATCTTCGCGGTCTTCGGGCTGAATGGATTTCTCAATTTCATCCACCAGCCGCCCCCGGCGAATCCGCCCGCGATCCAGTTTCTTGTCTCCGTCAGTGAATCGCATTTTTCCGCGTTCTTCTTCGCGATTCAAGTGCTCGGCGGGTTGCTGTTGCTATCGGGCTACTTCGTGCCGCTTGCACTGACACTGTTGGCGGCGGAGCTTTACAACATCCTTGCGTTTCATCTGACGCTTGCGCCGGCGAGCATTGCGCCGGCTCTGGTGGCTTCTGTGCTGTGGGTGCTGGTCTTCCTTCAGTACCGCCCCAGCTTCACCGGCGTTCTCACCGCAAAGCCTGCGACACAGATCTGACAAGCTTAGTGAGGTGCGGAAGCCGCTCCCGCACCTTCATGCCAATACTCAGGAGCACGTAAATGAACCACACTGAATCAAAGTCATTCAAGCTACCCACCTACTTCATCTCCCATGGCGGAGGTCCGTGGCCCTGGATCAAAGACCTTATGCCGTACTTCGATGTTCTTGAACAATCTCTCAAGGAGATGCCTAAGGAGCTTCCTGTAGCCCCGAAAGCGATTCTGGCGATCTCGGGCCACTGGGAAGGGAACCGGCTCGCTGTCCAGGCTAGCCCTAACCCGCCCATGCTTTATGACTACTCTGGATTTCCGGAGTTCACCTTCCGCGTGAAATATCCCGCCCCCGGCGACCCGAATCTCGCAAAGCGCGTACAAGGGCTTCTTAACAGCGCAGGCTTCCCAACCGACCTGGATGTCGATCGCGGTTACGATCACGGCGTGTTCGCACCTTTCTATGTCATGTACCCGGAAGCTGACATGCCGATCGTGCAACTCTCTATCCGCGCCGACTACGATTCTGCCGCGCATCTCGCGATCGGTCGGGCCCTTGCGCCACTTCGTTCCGAGGGTGTTCTCATTGTTGGGAGTGGCTTGAGCTATCACAACCTGAGACAAATGGGTCCGGCCGGCATAGCTCCATCCAAAGCGTTCGACTCATGGCTCACCGAGACGTTGTGCGAAACGCCGTTGACAAAGCGCTCGGAGAGGCTTGTCGATTGGAGCGCCGCGCCATCCGCACGACTTTGCCATCCACAGGAAGATCATCTGATTCCTCTGATGGTTGCAGTGGGAGCAGCCGAAGACGAGACCGGATTTCGCACCTATCACGAGGACACCATGTTTGGCGCTCTGACAGCATCATCGTATCGGTTCGGAGCGGTGTAGAGTCTGATTGACTTCGCTTCCTCTGCGAATGAGGGCACGAGCTTGGCGGCCCGCTTCTTTCCTAAGAAGCTCAGCACTGCTTGTTCGTGTCCTTCCGGGATCCATCCCATCCGCTTTTCAATGCCCGCAAAATGGCCAATTGCCCTGATCGACACCGGATTAGTACCGATAAGTCCTTTCGGCTTGTCATCTCCAGCCACACACAGCACGTTGACGGGAAACGCGCATCGCTGATATTCGGGCGTCGCACGCCTGCGCTTGACGGCGCAGCGTTTACCTCATTCAATGCTCGCTACCGGACGTATACACTTTCCGTCACCTTTCGAGCCTTCGCAATTGTCCGGTCCACATATTCACTCTGCCGCTTCTCGTCTCCCTTGTGCGAAAGGTCGCGACTGTGGATCGCCGCTGCCACCTGATCATCACTCGAACCGTGGGAGAGGGCATAAATGGCGAATGCTAAATCTACGCGGGTATCATCGCCGCCGTATCGCGGATTCGATCGGAACTCCTCAATGCGCTTCGGCGCTTGCGAGAAGTTACCATCCCCTGCTTTCCAAAACTGACCCAGGCATCCTGATCTGACCGCCGATGGTCCGTGCCGCCGCATGGTGACCATGAAGCATCATCATGCCAGAGGCCCGGAAGGGACCGTGTGCGATCTGCCGCCGTTGGTTCCGGCCGAACGCGCGAGTGGGAAGCCGCCAACATGCCTGGTACCGCTCCTCCATCAGCTTGAAGAAGATGTTGCTCTGCTCGGGTTTCAGGGTCAGATATCCAAATTCGTCGATCAGAAGTACGTCCAGGCGGGCGAGGCGTTTCAGGAGTTGCCGCGTGGAACGGTCGGCCAGCGAGGCATACATTTCATCGAACAGATCCTGCGCGCGGATGAACTGGCAACGGTAGCCGTTCTCCAGCGCCTTCAGCAGCAGGCCGCAGGACAGTCCTGTTTTGCCGACGCCGGTCTTGCCCACCAACACGATGTTCTCGGCTTTGGCGATGAACTCCAGCTCGGCAAAGGCGCGAATCTGTTTGCGGTTGACGCCCGGCTGGCGGGCGAAGGGGAAGGTTTCCAGTGACCAGCGCTCGGGCAGGTTGGCGAGCCGGATGCGCCACTCCAGGGCGCCTTCCTGCCGTGCATGCCACTGCGGGCGCACCAGACGCGTGACCAACTCCGAGTAAGTGACGTCTTCCTTTTCGGCGGCGCGTACCTGTTCGTCGTAGATCTCCAGAATGCGCCGGAGCTTGAGATTTTTCAGCAGTTGTTCGAGTTCTTCAGTCATCGTGTGAGCCATCGTCGAGCAGAAAGTAATCGCGCACCACGCGGCGCAGAATCATCCGTTCCAGCCGGTCCAGGTCGTAGAGGCCGTAGCGGGCGGCTTCCCGCACGGCGGCCAGCAACGGTTCCCGTGGATATTCCCGCACCAGGCGCAGCAGTTGGCGCAGGGCAAGCGTAGGCGTCTTGTGGCCTCGCTGCTTCAACGCCGCGACATAGTTGGCCATCTCGGGCGTAGCCTCCAGGATGGTCTTCTCTTCGGGATGGGGATCGTGGAATTTGTGCGCGCGAAGTCGATCCGCGTGCGCTGGCCATTTGGGGAAACGCGCGCGGCGGGCGGACCGATGGCGTCAAGGGGAATCGGGCAGGGAAACTCGTAGAAAAACAATTGGCTCCCCGGCATGGATTCGAACCACGATTCACGGCTCCAAAGGCCGCTGTCCTACCATTAGACGACCGGGGAATGAGATTGCGGAACTGCTTTGTCCAGTGTAGCGTTTCCGGCTGCGTAGCCGCAACGCGCCTAGACGGTTTTCGCCGCGTCCAGGAAGCTCTGCAGATCGCCGGGGTTCACTTCCGGAAGACCAGGCGCTACGTTGAACAACTTGCCCGCCAGCATCCAGCGCTCCAGCTCGTCCACCAGGCTGAACAAGTGGTCGAACGAATCCACGATGAACAGCAGCGGCTGGTAGTGGTCGATTTCCGCTCCCTGGTTGATCACCCACTCGAGTTGCAGCGGATAGCGTTGCACCTGGGCGCTCTCGATCGAGTGCTCGAGCTCCCCATAAGAACTCAGCAGGCCGCTGCCATAGGCGCAAACACCCTTCGGCCCGCGCATCAGGCCAAACTCCACGGTGAACCAGAAGAAGCGCGAGAAGGCCCTGATAATGCTCGTCAGCCGGCGCGCGCGTTCGGCTTCATCGCGGATCTCCAGGGACATTCGCGCCACCGTGTGGGCGCAATCTCCGAACCGCACCAGCGTATCGGCAAAGGCCTTCTGGGTGTGCATGGGAACATGGCCGGCCACGTCGTGGAAGATGTCCGGCTCGGGCAGGTAGTCCATGCGGCCGGCGGGCCGGATGGTAATGGTAGTGGGGAATTCGCGGCGCCGCAAGCAATCGAAAAAAAGAAAACCCGGCACATATCCGCTCACGGCCTTGGCCTGGAAACCGGTCAGCGGCTGCAGGCGGCGATTGATGTCGGAAAGCCGCGGTATGCGGTCCGGAGAGACGTTGAGCGCTTCCAGGCCGCGCAGAAAATGATCGTTGGCGTAACGCTCCCACCTGGGCTGCATGCGGGCATAGAGTCTGCGCCAGGCTTCGTGGTTCTCATCCGAATACAGGTCGTAGGCCTGATCGATGTAGAGCTCGCCGCGATTGCGGGCCTCTTCCACAAAGGGCGCATGGCCCGTCGTAAGACCAGTTGCCGAGACCGTTTGAGGCATCGTACCCTCCTCGCCAGAGTGCTCTATCTCCACCCTAACAGATCTGACAACCTCTGACAAGTGGTGCTATAAATTCCTGCGGGGGCCTTGGGCTGGCCCAAAAGCACCAAAGCGGTGGAGTGCGGCCAACACCTCCACCGCCTTACTATTGATTTTTCAATGATTTAGCTTTGGCATGCGGCTTGCCTTTATGGCTAATGAAGCCGCTCCTCAGGAACGGCGGATGAAATGGAGGACGAGTTATGAAAACGAAATTGATCGCGCTTGTTTTTCTGGCCGCAACCGCTGCGTTCGCGCGGCCGCATTTCGCCGTTGGCGTCGGCTTCGGATATGCGCCTGCGCCGGTCGCGGTCTATGCCGCGCCGCCCGCGCCGTTGATGGCGGCGGTTCCGCGCATGCCGGGCCCGGGATACACATTCGTGAATGGCTACTGGTATCCGGTGGGTGCGCGCTATGCCTGGCGCGCCGGCTATTGGGCCCCGCGGCCGTATGCGAATGCCTACTGGGTGCGCCCACACTATGAAGGCCGGCGCTACTTCGGAGGTTACTGGCGCCGGTAGGGGCAAAGCGGGGACAGCTATCCAATTCCAAAGACGGGAATTGGTAGCAGTCCCCGTCTTGCGGCGCCGTTTTGCGACGCCGTTTTGCTGCCTACACTCCCACCTTGGCCGGCAGTTCCTTCAGGATCTCCGATACGAAAGCCTTGGCATCCCCAAACAGCATCAGCGTCTTATCCATGTAATACAGGTCGTTGTCGATGCCCGCGAAGCCCGGGTTCATGGAGCGCTTGATCACCATCACGGTGTGCGCCTTGTCCACATCCAGGATCGGCATGCCGTAAATCGGACTGCTCTTGTCGGTGCGCGCGGCGGGGTTGGTGACGTCGTTGGCGCCGATCACCAGGGCCACGTCGCACTGGGCGAACTCTCCGTTGATGTCCTCCATCGCGAAGAGGCGGTCATAGGGGATGTCGGCCTCGGCCAGCAACACGTTCATGTGGCCGGGCATGCGGCCGGCCACCGGGTGGATGGCGAACTTGACGTCGATGCCGCGGCGCATCAGGTTGTCGTAAAGCTCGCGGATCTTGTGCTGCGCTTGCGCCACCGCCAGGCCGTAGCCGGGAACGATGATGACGCTGCCGGCGGCTTCCAGAATGGATGCCGCCTCTTCCGCGCTGGCGCTGCGGTATGGCCGCTGTTGCGCCTGCGCGTGGGAAGTCTGGATTTGCCCGAAGGCTCCGAACAGCACATTGGTGAACGACCGGTTCATGGCCTTGCACATGATGATCGAGAGGATCAGGCCCGACGAACCGTCGAGCGCGCCCGCCACTATCAGCAGACTGTTGCCCAAAGCAAAACCCATGGCGCAGGCCGAAAGGCCGGCGTAGGAATTCAACAGCGCGATCACCGTGGGCATGTCGGCGCCGCCGATGGGGATGATCAACAACACGCCGAAAACCAGCGCCAGCCCGACGAAGATCGGAAAGATCCAGACATCGGTTGGGACCAGGATCAGACGTATGCCCAGGCCCGCCGCAATGGCGAACAGCGTGAAGTTGACGGCATTTTGGTTGCGGTAAGTGATGGGCCGCTGCGGGAGCACCTCCTGCAGCTTTCCCATGGCCATCAGGCTGCCCGTGAAGGTGAGGAACCCGAGCAGCGTTTCGAGCACCAGCGCCACCATCACGAACGTGGGCAGGATTTCGTGCGACTGGTTGGCGCGGTAAAACTCCGCCGTGCCCACCAGGGCCGCGGCCAAGGCGCCGCAGGCGTGCGACATGGCGGTCCGCTGCGGCACCGCGGTCATCGGCATGATGTAGGCGATGGGGACGCCTACGGCGCTGCCGATGAAGAAAGCCCCCAGGATCCATTCCCAGTTGAAGATGTGATGCGACAGCAGCGTGCCCACGATGGCCAGCAGCATGCCGGTCTCTCCGGCGAACACGCTGCGGCGCGCCGTCGCGGGCGAGTTCATCCATTTCAGCGAGAGAATGAAGAGGCCCGCCGAGACGATGTAAATGTAATTGCCCAGGTGCTCCATTACTTCCTGGCCTCGCGCTTCTTGAACATCTTGAGCATGCGGTCGGTAATCAGGAAGCCGCTGACGATGTTGGTCACGGCGGCGGTAATGGCGATGAAGCCAAGCACCTTGCTGAGCATGGTGGCGCCCTGCGCGCCGGTAATTAGAATGGCGCCCACCACCGAGATCGCCGAGATGGCGTTGGTGAGCGACATCAGCGGGGTGTGCAACAGCGGCGAAACCTTGCGGATGATCTCCAACCCGAGGAAGGTCGCCAGCATGAATATGAACAACCCAGTCGAAAGGTCCATGGATGCTCCTGTCAGACGGCCTGTTCGAGCGGCAGGCCCATAAGCTCCCGCACCTTGGCGTGAACCACATCGCCCGCTTGCGTCACCAGCGTTTCGCGCACGATCTCATCCTGGCGGTCGAGGGTGAGTTTCCCGTCCTTGATCAGGTATTTCAGAAACGTGGCGATGTTTTTGGCATACATCTGGCTGGCGTGGTAGGGCACGGTGGAGGGCAGGTTCAGCGGCCCTAGTATGCTGACGCCGCGGTGGTCCACGGCTTCACCCGGCCGCGTCAGTTCGCAATTGCCGCCGCGCTCCGCGGCGATATCCACGACCACTGAGCCAGGGGCCATGCGCTGCACCATTTCGCGCGTGATCAGGATGGGGGCCTTCTTGCCGGGCACCGCGGCGGTCGTGATGACCACGTTCTGCTCGGCCAGCACCGCTCCCAGCGCCTCGCGCTGTTTGCGATAGAAATCCTCGCCCATCGCCTTGGCGTAGCCGCCCTTGTCTTCCGCGCCGGCGGCTTCGATCTCGAGCACCACGAACCGCGCGCCCAGGCTTTCGATCTGTTCTTTCACCGCCGCGCGAATGTCGTAGCCGCTCACTACCGCGCCCAGACGCCGCGCCGTGGCGATGGCCTGCAAGCCGGCCACGCCCGCGCCGATCACCAGAACGCGCGCCGGGGCCACGGTGCCCGCGGCCGTCATGAGCATGGGAAACATGCGGGGCAGGGAATTGGCCGCGATCAGCACCGCCTTGTAGCCGGCAATGGTCGCCATGGAAGAGAGCGCGTCCATGCTCTGCGCGCGCGTGATCCGGGGCATCAATTCCATCGCCAGGAACGTGATGCCGCGTCCGGCAAGGTCGCGGGCCGCGTCCAGGGATGTAAGCGGTTCCCCGAAGCCGATGACGATCTGGCCACGATGCATCTGCGCCAGGTCCGCCGCGCCGGCATCGGGATTGGCGCCGGGACCGCGGACTTGCAGGATGACCTCAGCCTTCTCAAACACCTCGTCGCGGCTGAGGATGCGCACGCCCTTCGCGGCGTACTCGGCGTCGGGGAAGCCGGCGCGCGCGCCCGCGTCCGCTTCCATCAGCCACTCCGCGCCGGTTTTATTCAAGACCGAGAGGGCGCTGGGCGCCATGGCCACGCGCCGCTCTCCGGGCGCCGATTCCGACACGATTCCGATTGGGATTCCCACGGTAGTCCGCTATATCAATTCCGCGGTGCTGAAGAAGAACCGCAATTCCGTCTCCGCCGTCTCCGGCGCATCCGATCCGTGAATGCAGTTGCGCTCGATGTTCTCCGCGAACCGTTTACGAATGGTCCCTTCGGCCGCGTTGGCCGGATTAGTCGCGCCCATCACTTCGCGCAGCCCCAAAACGGCATTTTCGCGTTCCAGGGCCATGACGATGATGGGCCCTTCGGTCATGAACTTCACCAGCCCGCCGAAAAAGGGCCTCTCACGGTGCACGGCGTAAAAGCCCCGCGCCTGCGCTTCGCTGAGCCGCATCATGCGCAGCCCCAGAACCTTGAAGCCGGCCTTCTGGATCATGGCGAGGATCTCGCCCGCCTGCCCGGCCGCCACGGCGTCCGGCTTGATGATGGAAAAAGTACGTTGCACGCTCATAATCTGCTTTGAATCGTCTCTCCGATATCGGCCGGCGACGAGCACACCGCGATGCCGGCCTCTTTCATGGCCTTAATCTTGTCCGAGGCTTTGCCCGACCCGCCCGCGATAATCGCGCCGGCGTGTCCCATGCGCCTTCCCGGCGGCGCTGTCTGCCCGGCCACGAATCCCACCACGGGCTTTTTCACGTGCGCCTTCACGTACGCCGCGGCGGTCTCCTCGGCGTTGCCGCCGATCTCGCCGATCATCACGATGGCGTGCGTGTCCGGGTCCGCGTTGAACAGCTCCAGCGCATCCAGGAAAGTGGTTCCGATAATCGGATCGCCGCCAATCCCGATGCAGGTGGATTGTCCGATGCCCAGGTTGGTCAACTGCCCCACCGCTTCGTAGGTCAGCGTGCCCGAGCGGGAAACCACGCCCACGTAGCCCTCGAGGTGGATGTGGCCCGGCATGATGCCGATCTTGCATTTGCCGGGCGAAATGATGCCCGGGCAATTCGGCCCGATCAGCCGCGTTTTCCTGCCTTGCAGAAATTCCCACACGCGCACCATGTCGAGCGTCGGAATGCCTTCCGAAATGCAGACCGCGAGCGCCAGCCCGGCGTCGGCGGCTTCCATGATGGCGTCGGCGGCAAACGGCGGCGGCACGAAAATCACCGTGGCGTTGGCGCCGGTTTCTTTCACCGCCTGCTCCACGGTGTCGAACACCGGCCGCTCCAGGTGCGTGGTGCCGCCCTTGCCCGGCGTTACGCCGCCCACCACCTGCGTGCCGTATGCGATGGCCTGCTGGGCGTGGAAAGTGCCTTCCCGCCCCGTGAATCCCTGCACAATCAGTCGAGTGTTTTGGTCAACCAGTACGCTCATGTTCTTAGGCCGCCGCCTTAACCACTTTTTCCGCCGCATCGCGCATATCCCGCCCCACGATGAAGTTGAAGCCGGAATCCAGCAGGATGCGGCGCCCCAGCTCCACGTTGGTGCCCTCCATGCGGACCACGATGGGCACCTGGATCTTGAGGTCGCGGGCCGCGGCCACCACGCCGGTGGCCAGCGTGTCGCAGCGCAGGATGCCGCCGAAAATGTTGATCAACACGGCCTTCACGTTCTTGTCGGTAAGCAGAATGCGAAAGGCGTTCTTCACCTGTTCAGCGCTCGCGCCGCCGCCGACATCCAGAAAATTCGCGGGGCTGCCGCCGGCGTATTTAATAATGTCCATGGTGGCCATGGCCAGGCCGGCGCCATTCACCATACAGCCCACCGTGCCCTCCAGCTTGATGTAGTTGAGCCCGAAGCGCGAGGCTTCCACCTCCAGCGGATCTTCCTCGTTCAGATCGCGGAGATCCACCAGTTGTTTGTGCCGGAACAGAGCGTTGTCGTCGAAATTGATTTTGGCATCGAGCGCGTAGACCTTGCCATCCGTGGTCAGGATGAAAGGGTTGATCTCGGCCAGCGACGCGTCCAACGCCAGATAGGCTTTCGCCAGCGCTACCATTGCGGCCACCGCGCCGTTCGCGCTGGCCGCTGGAATTCCGATTCCGAAAGCCAGCTTGCGCGCCTGGTAGCTGGCGAGGCCCGCACCCGGGTCGATGGTCTCTTTGAGGATCAGCTCGGGCGTCTTGGCCGCCACTTCTTCAATCTCCATCCCGCCCGCGGCCGACGCCATGAACACTGGCTTGGCTTGCACGCGGTCGAGCACAATCCCCAGGTAGAGCTCGCGCTCGATCGGCAGAGTTTCCTCGATCAGCAGCCGCTGCACGATGCGCCCTTCCGGGCCGGTCTGGTGCGTGACCAGCTTCATGCCCAGGATGCGGCGCGCCAGTTCGACGGCCTCGACGGAATCCTTGGCCACTTTCACGCCGCCGCCTTTGCCGCGCCCGCCGGCGTGGATCTGCGCTTTGACCACCACGCTTCCACCCAGGCGCCGGGCGATGGCTTCGGCTTCTTCCACCGTGAACGCCACCTCGCCGCGCGGCACAGGTACGTTGTATTGGGCCAGAATGGCCTTCGCTTGGTACTCGTGAATTTTCATTGGAGAAACAGCCTGTGCTAGCCTGACTACAACATCGGAACACTCAATATATCATGCCGCTTCTGCCCTACCTCGAACGCGTCGCCGAGAGGCGCAACCTCTCTTCGGAAGAAGCGCAGGAGGCCATGCGGGTGATCCTGGCCGGCCAGGCCAGCCAGCCGCAACTCGCCGCCTTTCTGATGGCCATGCGGATGAAGGGGGAGACGGCCGACGAGCTGGTGGGGTTCGCGCGCGCCATGCGCTCGATGGCCGCGCCCATCGATCACGGCATCTCCGGCGCAGCCATTCTCGACACCTGCGGCACGGGCGGCGACGGCGCCGGCACGTTTAATATTTCGACCATCGCGGCGTTTGTGGTGGCGGGTGCCGGCGTGCATGTGGCCAAGCACGGCAACCGATCCATTTCCAGCCGGTCCGGTTCGGCCGACCTGCTGGAATCGTTCGGCATCCGCATGGATCTCTCGCCCGCCGATTCCGCCCGCGCCATCCGCGAAGTGGGCATCGGATTCCTCTTTGCGCCGCACGTCCACAGCGCCATGAAGCACGCCGCACCGGTGCGCGTCGATCTCAAAATGCGGACGTTCTTCAACCTGCTCGGACCGCTCACCAACCCGGCCGGCGCCACTTCGCAGATCGCCGGCGCCCCTTCGGAAAAGGCGGCCGGGCTGATCGCCACAGCGCTGGCGGCGCTGGGTCTGGAGCGCGGCTTCGTGGTCCACGGCTCCGACGGCCTGGACGAAATCACCACCACCAGTTCCACGATAGCATTCGAAATCCGCGCGGGCCACGTGGAACGGCGCACGCTCGAGCCCGAGGATTTCGCCATCCACCGCGCCGCCGCCGCCGACCTGAAGGGCGGCGACCACGCCCGCAACTTCGAAATTGCCCAAGCCATTCTTGCGGGTGAGCGCGGCCCGCGGCGCGACATCGTGCTGGTGAACTCCGCCGCGGCGCTGGTGGCGGCCGGCAAGGTAGATACCTTCCTGGAAGGCATGGCGATCTCGACGGTGTCGATCGACAGCGGCGCGGCGCGGCGGAAACTGGACGAGCTGAAGCGTTTTACGCGAGCGTGCGGTTGATCGGGAACCCGTGTGAAATCTGGTAGCCCGGAATTCCATTCTGAATGCGAATCCAACGCGGAGGCGCTGAGACGCGGAGGAAAAGCATAGACAAACAAGCAAGTCAAAACTCGAGGGCGCAGAGGAAGCGGAGGAAATGCGGCCTCGGCCGTGGTGAGGCTGCCGGGACGGCCTGGGCCTGGCTGAGAGTATCCGATTGTCCGGAAATGGGATTGGGTTCGTTTGGTAATACGGGTCCGGCCCAATCGAATCTCCCAAGCGTCTGGATTCTCTTCGGCCGATAGGTGCGAAGTGGAAAATGGCCGCCGCCGTCGGCCGACCCAGGTCCGCAGCCGAGGCGGCCTCTGTCGCTTCGTAACGGATGACATCGATCTGGCGACCAAGTCACGCGATATCATTGGTGCGCAGGACTTCCTCCAAAACGCGGAATGCGATGGTGCCAATTCATGAAAGGTCCGGTACCAATAACCCGGTCTGAACCTGCCAGGAGCGCGAATTACAGCATTGCCATCGGGTATCTGCGCTCGGCGATCATCGTCGTCGTGGTTGCAGTCCACTCGATCTTGGCGTACTGCTCTTTCGCGCCCCCGCAAATCCTGTTTGGGACGAGGTCGGGCCTTTGGAGGGCATATCCCTTAGTAGACGGCCGGCGCTGGGCTGGCTTCGATCCGATTGTCGGGTTTACCGACCCCTTCGGAATGCCCCTCATGTTTTTCTTGTCCGGGCTGTTCGTATGGAACAGTCTGCAGCGGAAAGGCATTGCGCGATTCGGACGCGATCGGGCGACACGGCTGGGCTTACCATTCGCGTTTGCCGTTGTTTTTCTGGCACCTGCCGCTTACTATCCGACGTATCTGGCCACCGCTGGCGGTCCGCCTCTCAAGACCTTCCTCCGACAGTGGTTTTCGCTCGGCGAATGGCCGTCAGGACCCGCATGGTTCATCTGGATTCTGCTGGCGTTCGATTGCCTCGTTGCAGGATTCTTCCTCATGATGCCGAACTGGGGCGACCGGCCCAGCCGCTGGTATTCTCGCCTGTTCAGCAGCCCGGCGAGGTTTTTCTGGACGCTGACGGCTGTTTCCGGAATCGCCTATGTCCCAATGGTGCTCGCCTTCGGTCCTGAGCGCTGGACGGCGTGCGGGCCATTCATGTTCCAGACGAGCCGGTTGCCGCACTACGCAGTCTGGTTCTTTGCCGGCCTCTATAACGGCGCTTACGGGATTCATCGCGGTGTGATTGCGCCGGATGGAGCGTTGGCACGGAACTGGCTGGGATGGCTGGGTTGGGCTTCGGCCGCATTTGGGGTACTGGTTGTGGTTACCCATCCGGCGATTCGGTCCACGGCGCCGCCCTGGTGGGAACTCGTTGCCGCCATGGCATGGGTGCTGTCATGCACCGCAGCGACGCTCTGGGTGCTTGCGATGTTCCTTCGGTTTGGTGGCACGCGAGTCAGGGTCATGGATAGTCTTTGCGAAAACGCTTACGGAATATACTTAGTCCACTATCTCTTCGTGATCTGGCTGCAGTACTTCCTGCTGCGAGCCCCTCTCGCCGCGTTGGCAAAGGGAAGTATTGTGTTTCTCGGCGCGCTGGCGCTGAGTTGGGCCAGTGTCGCTGCACTCCGCAGGGTTCCCGGCGTCGCGCACGTCATTTGACTTGACCGTTTCTTTCGGGGTCATCCTTAGATTATCACTACATCGTTCCCGGGTTCGAGCCGCGAATGGAGTTCCATCTCGCCAGCCGCAAACCAGTCGAGGAGTTCCTCGAGGCAGACGATTAGGGTTCCTCCGAGAATCACTTCATGACGCGGCGGGACCTCAGTCCATGGTGGACCCAGCAGGTCCGCAGTGGGAATCGCGAGCTGTGACAGCTCAGGTAACGAGACCGCGGCGAACGGCGCTGAGGACCAGGTCGGCGGTGCCGTGCAAGTCCAGTTTCTCCATGATGCGCCAGCGGTGCGTCTCCACGGTGTGGAGGCTCAGGTTGAGGCGGTTGGCGATGTCTTTGTTGCTATTGCCTTCGGCGAGAAGCTGGTAGATCTGGCGTTCGCGGTCGGTGAGCAGGTCGTAGCGATCGGTGGTCTCGCGGGCGTCTTTCAGGCGGGCGAAACCGTTCTGAAAGATGCGGCCCACGGCGGGGCTGAAAAAAGCCAGGCCCTTCTCGACGGCGTGAATGGCCTGGATTAGCTCGTCGCCGGCGGAGTTCTTGAGCACGTAGCCGCGGGCGCCGGCCTTGACGGCGCGCAGCACATAGCGCTCATCGCTGTACATGCTGAGAATCAGCACGGCCGTGTGGGGCGAGTGCTTGAGGATCTGGGCGGTGGCCTCGATGCCGTTGAGCTCCTTCATGGCGACATCCACAATGGCGACATCCGGCTTGAGGCGGCGCGCGCTTTCGACGGCTTCGATGCCGGAGCTGGTTTCGGCGATGATTTCGAATTCGGGGCGGCTTTCCAGAATGTGACGGAGGCCTTGCCGCATCAGGGTATGGTCGTCGGAGAGCAGGATGCGAGTGCTCACGACGCGGCCACCTCGCTCTGCGGCTCGGTGGCTGGCTCGTGTCCGGCCGGGATGGGAATGCGCAGCGAGATGCGCGTGCCGCGACCGGGGTCCGAGCGGATTTCGAGCGAGCCGCCGGCGTTGGCGGCGCGTTCGCGGATGCCCAGCAGGCCCAGGCCGCGGCTACGCGCGAGTGTGCCATGCTCTTCCACGGCGAAGCCGCAGCCGTCATCTTCCACTTCGGCGAGCAGGCAATGGGCCGACTGATGGACGGCCACCCTGACTTTGGAGGCGCCGGAGTGCTTTTCGCAGTTGTGCAAGGCTTCCTGCACCACGCGGTAGACGCAGGTCTTGGCCGCGTCCGGAAGTCGGTCGGCCACACCCTCCTCGACGAATTCGCAGGCGATGGAGTTGCGCCGCAGGAAATCTTCGAGCTGGAACTGAAGGGCGGGAACCAGGCCGAGATCGTCCAGCAGCGCCGGGCGGAGCATGGCGGAAATATTGCGAGCGGTCTGCACGGTGCGCTCGGCCAACTCGCGGGCACGCTCCAGGCGTTCGCGCAGCGCGGCACTCTGGCCGGCGGGCACGGCCTGCGCGCGCGTGATTTCAATCTGCAGCAGGGCCAGCGACTGGCCGATTTCGTCGTGCAGCTCGCGGGAGAGCTTGCGGCGGTCTTCTTCCTCCACCTCCAGCAGCCGCGCCGACAATTGCTGCAATTCGTGTTTGGCCACTTCGATGGCGGCGAGGTGGGATTCGGCATCGCGCTCCTGGTTCTCCGAATGGCGGATGCTGGCCAGGGCGACCAGGATGCTCAGCATCACGCCGAGGCCCAGCATCAGCAGCAGCCGGCGGGCGGCCTGCTGGCGCGACGCGCCGAACTGTCTCTCTCCTTCCTGCAGCTTCTGCTGGCCGGTAGCGGCGAGATCCAGCAGGGCGTTATACAATTCGCCTCGCCGCGGCACGACCACGCGCTGCAGAAAATCGAATTTTTGCGCATCGCTGTCGCGCAACATGGACTGCGGGATGGGATCCACGGCGGCCCAGAATTCAGCCATGCTCTTGCGCAACCGCGGCAGAGTATCGGTGCGGCCAGGATTGCGTGAGAGAAGGGCCAGAGCCTTGGCATCCTGAGCCTTGAGTCCTTCCAGTTGCCCGCGCAGGATGCCGGCCTGGGCCGGAGTGGTGTTGATGAAGTAATCGCGGACGTAGTTTCCGGCCAGCCACAGATTGCGGCGAAGTTTAGCGAGTGCATCATCCTGGTCGGCGAAGTTGCGGTAGATTTCGAGATGCTGTTCGGAAACGCTGAGCTGGATGCGGTAGGTCTCGGCGGCCGAGAGCACAAGAACGGCGATCACCGCGCCGTAACCGGCGCGCAGTACGGCTCGTTTGCTAAGCCCAGCAAGCACTCTCACTGACATCGTAACTCCTTCCCTTCATTCTCAGCGGTGGCCGGGACGCGGAGAATACGATCATTGCCGTATGGATCTTACCAGAGGCGCGCTGTACGATCGTAATATTCACTGTTATGACGGTCCCTAATGGCGCAGGGATGTCATGATGCGAACTGTTGCCCTCCAGGGCGACTCCTACAAAGGGCAGGTTGCTGCCTGCCCTTTGTTTATTGCGCGGCAACGACCAAGGAAGCTTGGATGCTCTGTTCCGTGCGTATGGTGATGCCTGACCCACACCGGAGGCGAGCGCGAGTCTTATGCCAACCCTTTGGGGCCGGATTGAATCGCGCCAGAATTTCCATTTTCCTTCCGTCGCATGGCGAATGGCTTTGTTACCGCGGCTGTGGCTCTGACCATCGCGCTGGGCCTGTCTATGTCGATGCCGCATTCGAGCGCCGTTAACTCCAGCGAGCCTTACATCGAGGCCCTGGCGGACGCCCATCCGCTGGATGCCCCCGATATCGTTGCCCCTGCGCGCCTCGACTTGTCCGGCCGGCAGGCTGGTTCATGGCGAACAGGAAACTGTCCGCATTCTCTTCCCCGGTTGTTGGTGTTTCTCAGTGGCGTGGTGGTGGGCGGCGTCGCATACCGTGTTTATGGCGCCACGGCACTGGTACCTCGTTCCAATTCCAAAGGCCCCGAAGAAAAGCGCGATCCGGGAGTCATCCGCAGGCAACATGGATCACAAGACCCAGGAAGTCCACCTTTGCTGGCTCGGAGACAAAAGCGTGTGCCTGCCGTTAGCCCAGGGCTACGGCTGTTTCGTGAAGGTGTAGGTGGAGTTCGCTCCGGGCGGCGAAACCTGGATCACGTCGAGGTTGAGGGTCTTGCCATCCTCGGAGAGCACCAGGCGCGTCTTGGTGACGACATCGCGGTTATGGTGCATCTCCATCATCACAAGGGCCGGCCCGTTGTACCAGCAGGCGACTTCTCCCTCCTTGAGCTTGCACTCGTGGCCGTCGACACCGCAGGCAATATCCACGGTCTTCTCCTTGGCCCCGGATTCGGAAATCTTGACGCCGTCCGGGGTCTGCTGGATCAGCAGAGTTTCGAACTTGAGTCTTCCTTCATGGTTGGAACTGAGCCGCCACGTTCCGTTAAGTTCGGGCCGGTCCGCGGCGAAGGCGGCTGCGGCGGCAAGAGCAATCAGAAAAAGTAAGGGTCGCACGTAGGTCTCCGTTTCTCGATTTAGTTTATCCGCAGCAGGTCCGCCGGCATATACGACGAATTCCTTACGGCAGGCAGGGCCGGGCCGTTGACCTCATGACGCCTCGGAAATTGTCCACGAGACGACATACGAGCCCAGACGGCGAGTCCCGTCTACCATGTTGACGGACCACCCGCGATCGTGAAGGGCGCGCGGGCCGTGCTCAACGATGCCGGTATCGACAACCATGACATCCGGGCAGAGGAATTCGAGAGCTATTAGCGGAGCGATTTCGCCTCGCTGACTGCCGGCGCAGGCCAGCCACGCCAAATTCCCGCAGCTAAACCGCGGTTCTTGGCTGAAATATCGCAATACGATATACTGGTTGAGGGCGATATGGTCCGGACCGGCAAACCGCACGACTTGTCCATTTCCGACTACCAGGCTTTAGGCCAGTTCCGCTACCAGATCCGCCGTTTTCTGCACTTCAGCGAAGCGGCCGCGCACGCCGAAGACCTGGAGCCGCAACAACATCAAATGATGCTCGCCATTCGGGTCTGGGACCAGCCCGGCGTGCCCACTGTCGGGGATCTGGCGGCGTATCTGCTTCTCAAGCATCACAGCGCCGTCGGGTTGGTCGACCGTCTGGCGGAGCGCGGCCTGGTGGAACGGGCCCGTGGCGAACCAGACCATCGCCAGGTCAGAGTGCGCCTCACGCCCCTAGGGCTAGCCAAACTCCGGCGCCTGTCGAGCGCCCATCGCGAGGAGTTGCGCTCCTCTGGTCCGATTCTGGTCGGCGCCCTGGGGGCGCTGCTTCGAGGCCTTCCCGAGGACGGGGCCGTAGGATACCACTTGCGAAAGGGTTGAGGATGTCTCACAAAGCTGCCATTGACGAGCTGGGCGATTTCACCATGACGTCGCGCGCCTTGTCCATCTCCGGACTCGCCATCCTTATAGGATTGGCCAGCGCCTTCATCGCGCTGGCGCTGCTCCGGCTGATCGGCATTTTCACCAACCTGTTTTTCTTTGGGCGATGGAGCACCTCCATGACATCGCCGGCAGGCAATCATCTGGGTCTTTGGGAGATCGCCGTGCCAGTGGCGGGCGCTCTGGTGATCGGATTCATGGCGCGATACGGCTCGGAGCGCATCCGCGGCCACGGCATTCCGGAGGCCATCGAAGCCATCCTGATTAACGGCAGTAAGGTGGAGCCGAAGGTGGCCCTGCTGAAGCCACTCTCGAGCGCGATCTCCATCGGCTCCGGCGGACCGTTCGGGGCCGAAGGCCCCATCATCATGACCGGCGGCGCATTCGGCTCCATGATCGCCCAGTTGTTCCGGCTCAGCGCCACCGAGCGGAAGACACTCCTGGTGGCCGGGGCCGCGGCGGGAATGTCCGCCACTTTCGCCTCGCCTGTGGCGGCCGTGCTTCTGGCCGTGGAACTGCTGCTGTTCGAATGGAAGCCGCGCAGCTTCATTCCCGTGGCACTGGCCAGCATCACCGCGGGCGCGGCGCGCCGCTACCTTTTGGGGCTGGGACCACTCTTCCCGGTGCCGGCGCACCCAGTTTTCATCGGCCCGCAAGGGCTGATGGGCTGCGTGGTGGCGGGCGTTTTGGCTGGGGCGCTTTCGGCTCTCCTCACTCTGGCCGTTTACGCCGCCGAGGACTTTTTCCTCCGGCTGCCCATCCACTGGATGTGGTGGCCCGCCATCGGCGGACTGGTGATCGGGCTCGGCGGGCTGATCTTTCCGCAGGCTCTGGGCGTGGGCTACGACACCATTGGGGCGCTGCTGCAGGGCGATGTTCCGCGCAACTTGATCCTGGGAATCCTGCTGGTGAAGTCCGTCATCTGGGCGGTGTCTCTGGGTTCGGGAACCTCCGGCGGCGTGCTGGCGCCATTGCTCATGATGGGTGGCGCGTTGGGCGGCATGGAAGCCATGTTCCTGCCTCATGAAGGCGCGGGCTTCTGGCCGCTGGTCAGCATGGGCGCGATTCTCGGCGGCACTATGCGCTCACCTTTCACCGGCGTCATCTTTGCGCTGGAACTCACTCACGACGTCAATATGTTGCTGCCGCTTCTGCTGGCCGTCACCATCGCCCACGGCTTCACCGTACTCACCCTGCGCCGCTCTATCCTGACCGAGAAAGTGGCCCGCCGCGGCTATCATCTCAGCCGCGAATATGCCCCGGACCCACTGGAGATTCTTTTCGTTCGCGAGGTGATGCGCACCAACATCGTCGCGCTTCCCGCCCAGACTACCGTGGCCGGGTTGTCCGCGTCGGTGCATACCGATCACGAGCGCAAAGGCCAGTTGCTGTATCCTGTGGTGGACGAAAACCGCAAGCTGTTGGGCACCATCACACGCAACACCCTGCATCACTTGTTGCACAACGGGCCGTCGCAGCGGACTCCCCTGCCGGAGGTAGCGGACAAGAACCCTGTGGTGGCGTACGCCGACGAGCCGCTGCGCGTGGTAGTCAACCGCATGGCAGAAACCGGCTACACACGCTTCCCCGTGGTGGAGCGTGGGGACAACCGCCAACTGGTAGGCATGGTGGGTCTCCACGATCTGCTGCAAGCCCGCACCCGAGCAATTCAAGAGGAGCGGCGGCGCGAACGCGTGCTGCGCATCCGTCTTCCCTTTGGCCCGCGCGGCGCCGCTACCGAAGAACACAATCGCCTCCTGTAGGCCGGGAGCCAAACGGAAATCCCGGTTAATGAGCAAGCGATGGTTCCTCTGACGAAAATCTTGTTGCCGATCGATTACTCAGAGCGTTGTCTAGCCGTCGCACGCCACGCGATTGGCTTGGCAGAGCACTTCGGTTCGGAGATTACGGTCTTACGCGTTCTGCCCCCTGTTTCTGATGTTACGCCGGGGAGGCTCAACACTACGGAGGAACTGCTTGCCAATCGAAGAAAAAGAGCGGGGATGCAACTGAACAACTTTGCCGGCGCCGAGTTGCGGGATGTGAGGGTAAGGGCCCGCATACGGGAAGGCGATCCGGCTGCCGAGATCCTCATCCAGGCCGCCCAGGACCGATCCGATCTCATCATGATGCCCACGCATGGTTTCAGCGCGTTCCGCCAGCTATTGTTGGGTTCCGTAGCCGCCAAGTGTTTGCACAAAGCCGTTTGTCCAGTCTGGATGGGACCACATGGACCGCGGGCATCGAACCCTGAGCCGGCCACTCCCGGCCACATCGTTTGCGCTCTCACCCTCGGATCAGAAAGATCCAAGGGGCTGGAATGGGCTGCGGGGCTGGCTGGGGCGTTCCACTCCGCGCTTACAATTCTGCACCTTGCGCCGCGCATGGATTTGACGGCAGATGAGTGTTGCGAGCATCCATGGCGTTGCCATGTGCTTACGGATGGCTTGGTCGGCATTCCCCATTTCGGGCAAGCCGAGATTGTTTCCAGGCAGATCCTCGTGGAAGCGGGCGACGTTTCGAAGGCGGTATCTGTCATGTCCCAGCGGTTGAAGGCCAATCTGTTGGTGCTGGATCACAGCCCACGGGACAAGGCCCACTTGAACAGCGTCGAGTATGAGATCATCCGGGCGTCGGCATGCGCAACCTTACGCGTGTAGCCCGTTAGGTCCGAAAACTCAGAATCCGTGCCTTTCTCGACCCATTTCCGAAATCGCCGACCGCCGCTAGGGCTGCTTCTGGAAGGTGTAAGTAGAGCTCGATCCGGGCGGCGAAACGCGGATGACTTCGAGGCTGAGGGTCTTGCCATCCTCGGAGGGCACCAAGCGCGTCTTGGTGACGATATCCCGGTTGTGGTGCATCTCCATCATCACCAGCGCCGGCCCGTTGTACCAGCAAGAGACCTCTCCTTCCTTGAGCTTGCACTCCTGGCCGTCGACGCCGCAGGCAATGTCCACGGTCTTTTCTTTGGCGCCGGATTCGGAAATCTTGACGCCGTCCGGGGTCTGCTGGATCAGCAGGGTTTCGAACTTGAGTCTTCCTTCGTGGCTGGAACTGAGCTGCCACGTTCCGTTAAGTTCGGGCCGATCGGCAGCGAAGGCGGCTGCGGCGGCAAGAGCAATCAGAAAAAATAAGGGTCGCACGTCGGTCTCCTTTTCTCCCGGAATTTCCATTTTGGCATTCCGGGATTTAGAGCAAGATACACCCAGCCGTCCATCTTCGATCCCCCCGGCCAGGCGGAGTTTCTTTCAGGGAACAGTTGGCACCGCGTCACCGCGTGGCTATGAGATGATGGCTTTGCGGACGGCATAGAGAATCAACTCGGGAACGCTGTGCAGGTTCAGTTTTTGCAGGATGTGGGTGCGGTGGGTTTCGACCGTCGTCAGGCTGATATGAAGCGCGGCGGCGATTTCCTTGTTGGCGCGGCCTTCGGCGGCTAGCTGCAGGACCTCGCGCTCGCGAGCGGTCAGCAGGTCATAGCTGTCTTCGCAGCCGCGTTGCTCCATCTGGCGGATGTAATCCTCCTGCATGATGCGGCTGATTTTGCGGGTGAGGAAAGAGCGGCCCTGCGAGACGGCACGAACGGCTTCCACGATTTCGCTGCGGAGCGAGTCCTTCAAGAGGTAACCGCGGGCGCCGGCCTTGAGGGAGCCGAGGACGTAACTCTCATCCTGGTGCATGCTGAGGACCACCACGGCGGTGCGGGGATGAGCGGCGAGAATGCGGCGGGTAGCTTCGATGCCGTTCATGTTGGGCATGGCAATATCCATGATGACGACATCGGGAGCGAGCGAGCCGGCCAGTTGCGCGGCCTCGCGGCCGTCGGCGGCTTCGGCGATGACAGCCATGTCGGTCTGCTTTTCAAGAAGAGCCCGGATGCCGTCGCGCACCACTGCATGATCGTCAGCCAAGAGAATGCGAATGGGCATTGTGTCCGTTTGTGGCGGCGAGTTCCACCACCGGCAGTTCCGCTTCCACCAAGGTGCCGCGGCCGAGTTGCGAATCGACGCGCATGCGCCCGCCGAGGCGGTGCACGCGCTCTTCCATGCCGAGCAGGCCGAGTCCGCGGACGAAATGAGTATCGAAGCCGGCGCCATCGTCGCGGACGGAGAGGAGCACGTGGTGCGGCTCGTGTGCGACCTTGACTTCGACGGTGCGGGCGTGGGCATGGCGGGCGGAATTATTGACGGCCTCCTGGACCAGGCGGTAGATGCAGGTCTTGTGCTCGTCGGGGAGGTCGCCGGCGGTGTCGTCGGCGGAGACCATGATGCGGAGCCCCGTGCGTTTGCTCATTTCGCGGGCATGCCAGTTAAGCGCGGGCACCAGCCCGAAATCGTCGAGCATGGAGGGGCGCAGCAGCAGGGCCAGATCGCGCACCTGGTTGACGGTCTTGCCGGCGAGAGAGCGAATCGAGTCCAGGCGGGTGCGGGCTTCGGCGAGTTCGCCGGCACAGGCAGCGTTTTCCGCTTCCATCAGAATGGCGGAAAGCGATTGGCCCACTTCGTCGTGGAGTTCGCGGGCCAGGTTGCGGCGCTCGTTTTCCTGGGCGCGGAGCAGGCTGGCGGAGAGTTCCCGCAAATCGCCGCGCGCGTGCGCATTTTCTTCCAGGCGGCGTTCCAGTTCACGCTCCAGGCGCAGAGTGAATCCGATGGTGACCAGGGCCAGGACTAATCCGGCGGCCAGTGCGATGGCAAAGGTGAGCATCAGGGAGCGGCGCAAGCCATCGGAGGAGGCGGCCAGGTCTTCTTCGGCGCGGTTGAGGCCGCGCTCGTTGACGGCGGCGATGCGATCGGCGATTTGCAGCATGGTGGTGCGCCGCGGGATGAGCTCGTCATAGAAGAAGGAGTAGCGGAGCCGGTGGCGTTCCTCGGGAGTCCAGGCGACAGTGCGATCGAGGACGCCCCAGTAAGCGTCGATTTCGGAGCGAAGGTTCAGGAAAGGCGCGCGTTCGTCAGGATCGAGCGAATGACCGTAGGCGTCGAGAGCGGAGCGGGTCTCACGTTCGAGCGAGGCGAGGCGGGCGATCTCCGCCTGGGCGCCGCTGGGATCGGGGGAGAGCAGGAAATCGCGAACGTAGGTGCCGGAGAGGTAGATGCCGGCGCGGATCTGGTCGAGCGCGCTGAGGCGGCCGAGAAAGGCCTGGCGCATGGTGGTCTCGGTATGGCGAACCTTATTGAGGACGATGAGGGTACCGGTGGCGGCGGCCACCAGGAAGACCATCAGGCCTCCGAAACCGAGGGTGAGCACCAGCCAGGGGCGCTTGCGGCGCTGTTTCCCGGTGGGATTCTCTTCCCGATTCCTGGCCCAGGGACCTGGTGTGCTCACGTCATTTCCTCCAAAACCAGTGTAGTCAAACACGCGGGCGCAAAGAATCCTGTCAGGACAGGATGGGAACGGCGAGCGGGAAAAGTTATCAATAAAAGCAGGGAGGTAATTTCATGACGAGTTTTCGAGGGCTTGCGATCGTGGCGTTAGCCGCTGTATCGATGATTGGAGCCGGCTGCAAGAAGAAGGTTCCGGCGTCGTCGCCGGCGCCGCCGGCGCCCCAACCCACTGCCCAGGCTCCGCGGCCTCAACCGGCGGCCCAGCAGCCGCGAACGGTTGCACAGACGCCGGCTCCGGTACAGGCCAGCCAACCGCAGCGTTATCCGAACGCGGTGACGCGCGCGCGCATCGATACGCTGCTGGCGCGCATCGAAGACGCCTATTTCGATTACGACAAGTACTCGTTGCGTCCCGATGCGATCCAGGCGCTGCAGGCGGATTCCACCGAACTGCGCGACATTCTGAAGGATTACCCGGACTACAAGCTGACGGTGGAAGGCCACTGCGACGAACGCGGGTCGGCGGAATACAATATGGCGCTGGGACAGGAGCGGGCACAGGCGGCCAAGGATTACCTGGTGCAAGTGGGAATTCCGGGCGGTCAATTAGCCACGATCAGTTACGGCAAGGAAAAGCCGGTGTGCGACGAACACGACGAAACCTGCTGGCAGAAGAACCGGCACATCCACATTGTGGCGCAGGCGCAGGCCCAAAAGTAGTTTGGCGATAGGGTCCACCGATCGAGTTGCTGGCCGCGGTCACCCGAAATCTCGAAACGCGCCTGGTGCACGGACTGGAAGCCAACCGGGAGCGCGCTACGGCATTCGTCGAGCAATCCTTAGCGACGGCCACAGTGCTGGCTCCGATCATCGGCTATGAGCAGGCCAC
>Ga0209039_10000222_pt1 | contig 53463 bp, 53 predicted proteins | sample BogFormECP12_OM1_FD_188238 | JGI IMG/M metagenome (GOLD analysis project Ga0209039, IMG submission 188238) | Bog forest soil microbial communities from Calvert Island, British Columbia, Canada - ECP12_OM1 (SPAdes) (version 2) | ecosystem: Environmental > Aquatic > Freshwater > Wetlands > Bog ...
GTCGTTTTACCGGCGTTTGGCGGCCCGTAGATCCCGATCCGCGTCCGCTTCTTCTTGAAAAACCGCCTGAGAAATATGGATAATCGCTTCTTTGCGCTCCCCAATGTCCTGGAAAATGTCGTCATAGGGCCCTCTTTTTGTCTGTACGGCAGGCCGGTATCCCGGTCTGTCGTCAACCGCTTGTAGTAATGTTTGGCAAGGATTCTTTATTATGTTTCTTGTAACGCACGTCTGGAGTCTCCTGACATGTCCCTCCGGAACTGTATTTCTATTACCCGGCCGCATGGGCGGATGCCACTGCCACATGCTATTTATAGAAGGGGCGGAAAGGATGCTAATTGTAATCATCAGCCAGGCACTTTTTAGGAGGTGACTCATGAAAAAGACAACCAACACGATCCGGTTTGAAACCCGCGTCCCGTTGAGCGAGGTGATGAAACGCAACCCGATCATGATCGGCATCGAGGCCAATGTGGCAAAAGCGGCAAAGGCCATGTGCAGTGAAGAGGTCGGGAGCGTTATTATCCTCCGAAGGAACGAGCCTATCGGCATTGTTACCGAGGAGGACATCAACTGCAAGGTGGTGGCAAAGGATCTCAAGCCAAGTACAGTCCAGGTGAGTGCAATCATGAGTACGCCACTCATTACGGTGAGTGCGGACAAGACGGTAGTCGACGCAGCCCAGATGATGGTCAAGCACAAGGTCAGAAGACTCCCCGTGGTCGACAAGAGCGGCAAGGTCACCGGTATCGTGACCGTACGGGATCTCCTGACCGTCTCAAACGAACAGAACGCGCTCCTGACCGATCTCATTGAGATCAACCGCGAGGACCATATCGAGGTGGGCATGTGCAACCGCTGCAGTAAGATGTCTGATGATCTTAAGCGTGTGGACAGCGTCCTTCTCTGTCCCCGCTGCAGGGAGGAGGACACCCTTACATGAAAACGGCACGGGATTTCATGCTTGAGATTCCTGTGCTCACGTATCATGACGGTATAACCAAGGCACGGCAGATCTTAAGAGACGACCGGTTCCGGGAAGTCTACGTCACTGGTGTAAAAAAAGATCTGCTCGGGTATATCGATATCACCGATGCCCTGAGGGTGACCGCGACGAAATCGAACGTGACCGTTGAAGGATTTGTCAAGGAGGCCGCTTGCGTTGGCCCTGAGGCATCCATCGAGAGCGCTGCAAAGTTCATGCGGGAATTTGCCACGGACAGCGCTGCGATCATCGATCCCTGCCGCCATATCCTTGGCGGGGTGCTCCTCTCCGACCTGTTCCCGGTCATCATCTCGCGGAGCGAGCTTTCCGGGCGGGTGAGTTCCCGCATGTCAAAGAAGATCACCACCGCTGACCCCGCCGACTCGCTCCAGCAGGTCTATGCAAAGATTGTAGAGAGCGGGTACACGGCATTCCCGGTTATAAAAAAGCGGCGGCTGGTGGGCCTTATCTCCCGCAGGGATCTGATCCGGTCGGGGGGCGTGCGGTCGGCGATTGCCCAGAACAGCACAAAAAAGGTCGGGGACCTGATGACCAATGAGGTGGTGACGGTCCCGGGCGGTGCACTGCTGTCCGAGGCGGCTCGCCTTATGGTTGATAACGATGTAAGCCGGCTTCCCGTGATCGACGGGGATGCCATGGTCGGGATCATCGATCGCCATGATGTCCTTGCCGGGCTTATATAACACGGGTCCGCGAAGAACAGGATATGACAAGCCGGCCGGGATGTAAAGCACCCCTCCCACAAGGAGAAATGACGGGTGCAGCACAGGCCGGCAGGCAGCAACAGGAGGTTATTCATGCACCGGAACGGGCAGGGCGCCAGACAGGGTGACCGGCTCCTGAAAATGCGGGGAAAACTCGACCGTGGCCCGGTTGAGTTCAAATCCCACATCGTACAGCAGGAAGGCGAGGTGATGTCGATCGCAACACGGGAGGTCATATCCGTGCCGCCGACTCAGAGCATCATCAGTGCAGTGGCGACCATGACGGAATGCGGGTTCCGTCGGCTGCCGGTCACCGATGCCGGGACAAAGAAACTCCGTGGGATTGTGACGTCGGGAGACGTGATCAATTTCATGGGCGGGGGCGACAAGTACCGGCTGGTAAGGGTCCGGCATAACGGCAACCTGTGTGCGGCGGTCAACGAGAGCGTCCGCACCATTATGACCGCACAGCCCCAGACGCTCCCGCACGATGCCCATATCATCGATGCGCTCCGGATCATCGTCGGCAAAAAGATCGGGGGGCTCCCGATTATTGCAAACGATGGTACCCTTGCCGGTATCCTGACCGAGCGGGACGTGCTCCGGATGCTTGCCGCAGAGCACAGCCCGCTCTTTGTTGAGGATGCGATGAGCACCTCCCTTCGGGTGACTGCCCCGGACAGCCCGATAGCTGCAGTCACCAAAGACATGACCCGGTTCCGGTTCCGCCGGCTCCCCGTCGTCAGCGACGATGTGCTTTTTGGCATCATCACCGCGACCGATATCATGAGGTACCTGGGGAGCAGGGAGGTCTTCTCCCGGCTCGTGACCGGTGACATCGCAGAGGTCATGAACCTCCCGGTGCGCACGCTCATGGCCGGCAGCCTCTTCACCACCACCCCCGGGACGCCCGTCAACGAGGCAGCCCGGGAGATGCTTCACAAAAACATCGGGGCGCTGCCGGTCATCGAAAACTCGCGCCTTGTCGGGCTCGTGACGGAATTCGACCTCGTGCGGGCGTTCTCCGAGGAGTAAATCCCATGCCAGTCAGCTCCCTCGTCGCAGGTGATATCATGAGCAGCCCGGTCTTTGCCGTCTCCCCCCAGGACACTCTGGCTCACGCCCGGAACCTGATGGTGCGCCATAAGATCTCCCGGGTCCTGGTCATGGATGCGGGAACTCTTACCGGGATACTCACGAAAAAAGACATCGGGTACCGGCAGCAGCAGGGGGCAGCATGGCGAAGGCGCTCGGCCGACCAGATCACGGTGGCCGAATATGCGACGCCGCACCCGGTCTGCGTCGCGCCCGGGACGCTTGCAAAGGCAATCGCCGGTATTTTCATGGAAAAAAACATCGGGGGCGTCCCGGTGGTGGACCACGGCACAGTCACGGGTATCGTGACAAAAAGTGATCTGATGAAGTCCGTCCTGGTCACCGGCCTGCAGGGCACGGTGCAGGACGTGATGGAGGATGCAGAGACGGTCAACCGCTGGCACTCGCTCGCCCATGTAGTAGCGCTCATGAAGGAGCGGGACAAAAAACTGGTGGTGACCAACAACGATGGATCGGTCGCCGGCATCATCACGGAGACGAACCTTGCGTTCCATGACGAGGACCGGAGACGATCCGGGGGGATCCTTTATGAAGAACCCGGAAAAAGACATGAACATACCGGCGCCGGGAGCGCACCGGACGCTCCCGGGAACATCCCGGTAACCGCGGGCGACATGATGACGAGCCCGGCGATAACGATCGCGCCGGTGAGCACACTCCGGCACGCGATCGGACTGATGCACAGCGAACAGGTCAACAACCTTGTTGTCGTCGAACACAACACCCTTGTGGGGATTTTAAAACGTGATGATATCATAAAGGAAGTGGCGAAATGACAAAAGAACTGTTTATTAAAGATATCATGGCAAAACCAACGACCATATCCAAATCCGCAAAGATTACCGAGGCGCTCGACAAGATGCTTGACGAGGGAATAGACCCCCTCATCGCGCTCAATAATTCGTCTGTAGTTGGCACGGTATCCCGTGAGGCTATCGCGGAGAAGCTGGGCAGCAGGCAGAACACGACGCTTGCGCCGGCCGCCATCCACGTGGCAAGCGTGGTCAAGGAGGATTTCACGAGCGTCTATCCTGACGAGAGCGTGAATGTACTCATCCCCCTGCTCCAGCAGTATAAACTGGTGGTTGTGTACGACAGCGACCACAACCTGATCGGGCAGGTGACTGCCATTGACCTGTTGAAGAAGTACCCGTACGAAGGCACCATCACCGAAGCGATCGACCGTGCGGTCACGATCGATGCCGAGGAGCGTGTCGTCCACCTCCGGCGCCGGATGCTGGACGATGCGATCTCCCGGTTTGTCGTGACCGCAAACGACAAGATAACCGGCATCGTGACCGAGACCGACGTGGCGGTGGCGATGCGGAAGTTCCGGGAGACGGTAAAAGACCATCACCAGGATCACCAGATCCGCAACCTGCTGGTACGGGACATCATGAGCGCCCCGCTGATCTCGGTTGAGGCCGGGGCGGGCTACCGGCAGATTGTGGACCTGATGGTGGCAAAGAATATCAGCACAGTGCCGATCACCGAGAAGGGAAAACTCACCGGCCTCGTGACCCGGCGGTCACTGGTACGTGCCCTCTGACGGTCCGGCCTGACCCCCTCATTTTCCCTCTTTTCAGTAAAGGGACCTGTCAGAAGATCCTTACATGAATAACCGGATCAGGTAATACAGCCCGACTACCGTCCCGATGGCGACAATGGTCCACCGGAGCCGGCCCGGGTCGATCCTGCCGGCCACATGCCCGCCGATCGCACCCCCGATGAGTGCCCCTGCCGCCATAATGATCGCAAGCGGCCAGATAACGAGCCCGGAGAAGAGAAAGAAGACCGCGGCGGCGACATTGGTGGCAAGCGATATGCACTGCTTGAGCGCATTGAGCCGGGTGAGGGTGTCATCGAGGAAGAGCCCGAGCACGGCGAGGTTGATCACGGAGAGCCCCGGCCCGAAATACCCGCCGTAGACTGCGGTGAGGCCGACCGGAAGGGCCGCGTTCCGGCACCCCCTGCCCTCGGTACCGTCGTGCCCGGTATGCCGGCGGATCCAGTCCCGGACCCGGTCCTGGACTGCAAGCAGAGCGGCGGCAAGGAGGATCAGGAACGGGACGAGGATGTGGAAGACCTGTGCGCTGATATACAGGAGAAGAATGCCCCCGACAAGGCCGCCGATGATCCCGGCCGGGACAAGCAGCACCAGGCGCTTTTTCTGTCCTGCCAGATCTTTTTTCTGGGTCAGCGCACCGCCGAGATAGCCCGGGCAGAGGGCGACCGTGTTGGTGATGTTTGCCACAACCTCGGGAACACCGAGCGCCACGAGCGCCGGAAACGAGATCAGGGTGCCCCCGCCGGCAAGGGCGTTTACCAGGCCTGCCGCAGCAGCGGCGAGGCCGGCAAGTGCAAGTTCGGATCCGGACAGCATGCGTATTTTCCCGTATGATTGTACCTGGGCGGGCCGGCGATGTTATCCCAGCGTCCCGATGAGTTCCTGTGCGTCCATGACACGGGCGCCGATGTTTGCCATATCGCGGACGTTTGCCCGGTGGATCTCCTCCGATTGTGCGCCGGTCGCATCGTCAACGAGGATGACCGGGTAGTTGTACGCAATGGCATCAAAGACCGTGGTGCGGATGCAGTTGGGGGTCTGGACGCCAGTTATCACGAGCACGGTAATGCCGAGCGTGCGGAGCATGAGGTCAAGTTCGGTGCCGATAAATGCGCTCATCCGGGCCTTTTCGATAATGTACTCGCCCGGCAGCGGCCTGAGTTCGTCGATCTCCTGAGCTCCTGCCGAACCGGCAATAGCAAACGGGTGCCGGTCAAAGAGATCTTTTCGGGTGATCTCGACATCTGACCCATCGCTGCGGTGGACCCGCAGGACATGAAAGACCGGGTAGTTCTTCTTCCTGAAGAACGCGAGCACGTCCCGGATCTTCGGGATGACGTTCTCTGCCTGGGCAACCCGGAGCAGCGCCCCCTCACGGACAAAATCGTTCTGCATATCGATTATTAGCAGTGCGGGATGTTCCATGGATGATCATCTAAGACAATGGTGAGCAGGTAATAATGCTTGTGCGCTGGCCGGGGATCTGGCGAAGGGGCGGGAGACCGCACAAAGTACACCGCCCGACCCCCCTCCACTGCATAAATCCTGTTCCCGTTGCCGGGTTGAAGTAATTTATTGTCGGAAAAAATGCCGTTTTTCATGCCCGGGGCAGCGGGAATTCATGGAGGGTCTGAGGGGGTCGGACCACTTTTTTTGTCCGGGCGCCGGCATCCGGGACCGGAAAAAATGCGAAACGCCGACGTGAATATCGGGATAGGGCATGGGACCGCTATCACAGAAGTACACCATCCGACCCCCTCCATAAGGTATGAGATCCGAAAAGGTGTCGTGTATTGTATTATTGTATTGTATGAAGCCGGGGGTCTACACATTAAGTATCTTAGAGAATCTTACCGGGAAGTCTGCAGGCCGCCTTAACCTCTTCTCTCATTCCACATATCCTGTAAGCCCCTACGCACCTTCCCCATTATTCTATTCTCAGGAAACAAACTCATATTCACGGTCACATATTCAGAAAGGGTACGAATCTCGGCCTCTATTGGGACAGTCCGGTTCCGGTGGCTGGTTCTTCCCACAACACTTATTACCCCACCCCTACCATAGTATAAAGCACCATTCATGGAGCAGCGGATTATCCGTTGCGAGTGTCTGAGAAGATGCGAGATTCCTCTGTTGAGGTAGCCAAGCCTGGTATGGCGCAGGTTTGCTAAACCTGTGTCCCCTTGGGACTCGAGGGTTCAAATCCCTCCCTCAGCGCTTCAAAGAGACAATCTCAAAATCGAGGGGATTGGATGGCACAGGAAGAAGAAATAAGATACTTTGTACGGATTGGTACGACCGATCTGGACGGCACGAAGTCGGTGCGGGTTGCACTGACCGGCATCAAGGGTGTCGGCAGGCATTCCTCCACGGTCATCTCACGGATGGCCAAGGTTGACGAGTACGCAAAGCTCGGCCTCATGGACGAGGAGTCAGTCAACCGGATCCGCGCCGCGGTTGAGAAATACTCCGGTAACATCCCGCAGTGGATGGCAAACCGGCCAAAAGACCTCTACACCGGCGAGACCAAGCACCTTATTGGTGGCGACGTTGCGCTTGCCCGCGACGAAGACATCAACATGATGCGGAAGATCCGCTGCTACAAGGGCATCCGGCACGAGACCGGCCAGAAAGTCCGCGGGCAGCGCACCAAGTCGACCGGCAGGACCGGCATGACTGTCGGTGTCAAGAAGACCAAGGAAGGAGGCCAGTAAGCCATGGGATACCCAGGCAAGAACCACAAGTCTTACCAGACGCCCAAGCGCCCGTGGGAGAAGACCCGGATCGAGGAAGAGACCCGGCTTGTCATCGAATACGGCCTGCGCAACAAGCGCGAGGTCTGGAAGGCACAGAGCCACTTACGAAAGTACCGCAAGGCCGCCCGTGAACTGCTCGCCCTTATGTCCAACAGCGCTGATCCGGCGTTCTTCGATGCGAAAAAGACCGAACTTATCAGCCACATGCAGCGTATGGGCCTTCTCGGTCCCGACGCGGACATCGACAACGTCCTCGCCCTCAAGACTCCGGCCCATCTCGAACGCCGGCTCCAGACCCTTGTCTACCGGAAGGGCCTCGCCCGCTCGCCGAAGCAGGCACGCCAGTTCGTCACGCACGGCCACATCGCGATTGCCGGCCGGCGTGTCACCATCCCGGGATACCTCGTGACCCGCGGGGAAGAGACCGGGATCTCCTATTACGGAACATCCCCGTTCCAGGACGCTGCCCATGCAGAAAGGACCCGGATCACCAAGCCCCAGGGCGCAGGAGTGAATTAAGATGGCGGCAAACGACAAGGAAAAGTGGGGCATCGCACATATCTTTGCCTCCTTTAACAACACGATCATCACCGTCACCGATCTTTCCGGTGCAGAGACCGTCACCAAGTCGAGCGGTGGCATGGTCGTCAAGCAGGACCGGAACGAAAGTTCCCCGTACGCGGCCATGCAGATGGCGGCAAATGTCGCCGCAGTGGCCCGCGAGAAGGGCATCGTCGGTGTCCATGTGAAGGTCCGGGCACCCGGCCAGGGCAAACAGCGCAGTCCCGGGCCCGGCGCCCAGGCAGCTATCCGTGCACTTGCCCGGGCGGGCATGCGTATCGGAAGGATCGAAGACGTCACACCTGTCCCGCACGACTCATGCCGTCCGAAGGGTGGCAGACGGGGAAGGAGAGTGTGATGGAGATCGAATTCGCGAGTCTGGACGACACCCTTGCACGATTCACGCTCTCAGGAGCGAAGCCCGGCTTTACCAATGCGTTCCGCAGGGCAATGATCGGCGAGGTGCCGACCCTTGCCATCGAGGATGTGCGCATCTACGACAACACGAGCGCGCTCTTCGACGAGATGCTGGCGCACCGCCTCGGGCTCATTCCCATCAGGACCGATCTCACCAGTTATTCGACTCAGGACACCTGTTCGTGCGGGGGGGCGGGCTGCCCGTCCTGCACGGTGACGTTCACGCTCAGCGTTGAGGGCCCCAAGCTGGTCACTTCAAGCGACCTCATCCCGCAGGACCCCAAGGCTGCCCCCGTGAACGACAACATCCCCATCGTGAAGCTCGTGAAAGGGCAAAAACTGGTCATCGAAGCGCGTGCTGTCCTCAACAAGGGCAAGGTGCACGCAAAATGGCAGCCGACCCTCGTGTGCGGGTACAAGAACCACCCTATCATCACGATCAGCCCCACCTGCGACGCGTGCGGGATGTGCGTGGACGAATGCCCCCGCACCATCCTTGCCGTCAAAGGCAAGAAAGTCGAGGTCATCGAGGGCAAGCTTCCCGACTGCTCCATGTGCAAGCTCTGTGAACGGGCCTGCATGGCGAGCGGGATCGGGGAGGAACCCGCGATCAGGATCTCCGCCTCGCCCGACCGGTATATTTTTGCGGTCGAGGGAGACGGGTCGCTGCCCGCAAAAGAGATCATGGTCCAGGCGCTTTCCTACATAAAGGAGCAGGCAAACGAGCTGGAGAGACAGACAAGCGAGATTTCAGGGGAGGAAAAGAAATGACACGACAAGTGGAGAAGACGAACCCCCGTCTTACCAACCTCATTATGCTCTTGAAGAATTCATCACGGGAGAATGAGGCCAAGATCTGGCGCGAAATTGCAGGCAGGCTGGAGACCCCCAACCGGAACTACGCGGAGGTCAACCTGTCCAAGATCAACCGCTACGCCCACAACGGCGAGATCATCCTCGTACCCGGGAAGGTGCTGGGCAGCGGCGTGCTGGAGCAGTCCGTTAAGATTGCAGCGCTGAATTTTTCGGAATCAGCAACGAGCAAGATCAGGGACGCAAAAGGGCAGTGCATGACGATCGAGCAGCTGTTAAAGGACAACCCCAAGGGAAGCGGTGTCCGGATCCTGAGGTGAGAGAAACATGGTTACCGTAATTAACGGGGACGGGCTCATCCTTGGAAGGCTTGCAAGCATTGCCGCCCAGCGTGCCCTTGCCGGTGAAGAGATCGCGATCGTGAATGTCGAGCAGATCATCATCTCCGGCAGCCGCGCACGCGTTCTTGGCAACTACTACCACAAGCGCGAGCGCGGTGCCTCCGGTGACCGCTGGGGACCTTTCGTTCCGCGCCGGCCGGACCATCTCATGAAGCGGACCATACGTGGTATGCTCCCCTACAAACGCCCCCGTGGTGCTGAGGCGATGAAGCGCATCAAGTGCTACGTCGGTGTCCCGGTGGAGTTTGCAGGCGCAACGATGGAAGTCCCTGAAGAAGTCCACATGGACCGTCTCCACAACCCGCAGTTTGTCACGCTCGGAACGGTCTGCACGGCTCTCGGAGCCAAGTTCTAAGGTGGTCACCATGGCAAAGATCATAAACACAAGCGGAAAACGCAAAACAGCAATCGCCCGGGCGACTATAAAGGCCGGCAAAGGCATGATCAGGGTCAACTCTGTGCCTCTCGAAAAATACGGCACCGAGACCACCCGCATGAAGATCGCCGAGCCGCTCCTCCTCGTCCCCAACGCGGCGAACGAAATTGACGTGACCATCGACGTCTCCGGCGGCGGGGTCATGGGGCAGGCCGAGGCAGTGCGTACAGCACTTGCCCGGGGTATCCTTGAGTGGACAAATGACCCCGCTATCAAGGATGTCTACCTTGCCTACGACAGAACGCTTCTCGTCAACGACTCGCGGCAGAAAGAAACCAAGAAACCGCACGGCCGTGGCGCACGCAAGAAATTCCAAAAGTCTTATCGTTAAACCAAAAGATATATGAGAGGTCGAAAATCTTGATACCCGTACGATGTTTCACCTGTGGAAAGACCATTTCCACCGCGTGGGAGGAATTTAAGGCACGGCGGGAGAAAGGCGAGGATCCCAAAAAGATCCTCGACGATCTCGGTATCACCCGATACTGCTGCCGGCGCATGCTTCTGACCCATAAAGAGATCATTGATGAGCTCAACCCGTACCAGTAATATGACCGAGGGGTCGTGGGGTAGCCTGGACTATCCTATTGCGTTCGGGACGCAGTGACCTGAGTTCGAATCTCAGCGACCCCATTTTCCAGTTGTAAACATGGAACAATTTTGAGGACAAGGAATGCTGGCGCAGACATATACCCGGTATGAACGGGCGAGGATTATTGGAGCAAGGGCTCTGCAGATATCAATGGGTGCTCCCTTACTTATCACTACTTCCCGGATCGATCCCCTGGAGATCGCCATAGAGGAGTTCAACGCGGACATTATCCCCATTACCGTAAAGCGAAGATGAGAGGCAAGGCGTTATGACGATCATTGAGGCAATCGAGCTGCGGATGATCCTTGACAGCCGGGGCAACCCGACAGTCGAGGCAGAGATCTCTACCGCAGGCGGGTTTGGCCGTGCGGCCGCCCCGAGCGGTGCAAGCACCGGTGCGGCGGAAGCAAAAGTCCTGCCCCCGAGGGAGGCAATCGACCATGCCATCCAGGACCTGATCCCGGCACTCATCGGTATGGATGCGTCGGACCAGGAGAGTTTTGACGACCAGCTCCGCGATGTCGACGGGACCCTGAATTTCTCAGGAATCGGTGCGAATGTGGCTGTCGCCCTCTCCCTTGCAAATGCAAAGGCCGCGGCTTCGGCACTGGGGCTCCCGCTCTTCCGGTATCTCGGCGGGGCGTTTGTACGCGAGATGCCCCTCCCGCTCGGGAATGTTATCGGCGGCGGGGCTCACGCGGCAAACGCGACCGAGATCCAGGAATTCCTGGTGATCCCGGGCGGTGCGGCGGACGCAGAAGAGGCAGTCTTTACCAATGCCGCCGTCCACAGGACGGTCAAGGATCTTCTCAGGAACAAGGGAATTGCCGCCGGCAAGGGTGATGAGGGTGCATGGGCACCGCAGATTGACGATGCCCTCGCATTTGAGCTCATTGCCGAGGCAACCGGACGCGTGGAAGACGAGATGAATGTCCCGGTTGACGTAGGTATTGACGTCGCAGCAAGCCAGATGTGGACCGGCTCCGGGTACAAGTACCGCGACCACGTACGCTCGACCGAGGACCAGATCACGTATATTGCCGAGCTTGTCGACAAATACAACCTCGTCTATGTCGAGGATCCTCTCCACGAGGATGACTTTGACGCGTTTGCCGAGCTGAACCGCCAGGTTGGCGACCGGTGCCTGATCTGCGGGGACGACCTCTTTGTTACCCAGGTCGACCGCATCGAGAAGGGCATCGAGACCGGCTCCGCAAACTGCGTCCTCATCAAGCCAAACCAGGTCGGGACACTCTCCGACACTTTCGAGGCCGTCCGCCTCTCCCACACCCATGGTCTGGATACGGTGATGAGTCACCGGTCCGGCGAGACCACGGATACCACCATTGCACACCTCGCCACCGCGTTCTCCTGCATCTTCTTAAAATGCGGAGTGGTGGGCGGCGAACGCATTGCCAAACTAAACGAACTCATTCGCATTGAGGAACAACTATGACCCCAGTAAACGAGATGGAAATAGAATTAAAGGAACCGCTCATCCCCGTCGAGGAGTACCTGGCAGCCGGTGTCCATATCGGCACCCAGCAGAAAAGCGAGGACATGAAGAAGTTCATCTACCGCGTCCGCGGCGATGGGCTGTATATTCTCGATATCCGCGAGACCGATGCCCGGATCAAGACCGTTGCGAAATTCTTAAACCAGTACGAGGCACCCGATATCCTCGTCGTCACCTCCCGGCAGTACGGCCAGTACCCGGCTAAGAAATTTGCCGATACCATCGGTGCGATGTCCGCCACCGGCCGGTTTATCCCGGGCCTCTTAACCAATCCGGTCCTTGACGGTTACATCGAACCCAAGGTTATCGTCGTGACCGACCCGATTGGCGACGCACAAGTCATCAACGAGGCTGTCCAGTGCGGCATCCCGGTGGTAGCACTCTGCGATACCAACAACATGACCAAGTTCGTCGATCTCGTGATCCCCACGAACAACAAGGGCCGCAAAGCGCTCTCGATGATCTACTTCCTCCTCACCCGGGAGATGCTGCGCCTGCGGGGGATCGCGACCGGTCTTACTCAGGAAGATTTCGAAACCGAGATCTAAAAGCGGTTCCTTTCGATCCTTTTTGGATCGATCGTTACATATAACAGAACGACCAGAGGGTTGATTCGATGAAGACGCGTTCATGCGCAGTTGCGGGCATGTTCTACCCGAAGGATCCCTCCCATCTCGGGCAGCTCCTGGAAGGGTTTTTCTCGCGGACCGTCCCGGGCGAAAATGCCCTGGGGATTGTCAGCCCGCACGCGGGATATATTTACTCAGGGCAGATTGCAGCCCACGCGTTTTCCCGAATCCCGCCCGGTTTTTCCGGCACGTTCGTGGTGATCGGCCCGTCGCATCACGGGTATCTTACGAGCGTTTCTGCGGTACCGTGGGAGACCCCCCTCGGAATTGTCGATACCGACACGGAGTTTGTCGGGGCGCTGGATATCGGGATCGATGAACCTTCCCAGATGCAAGAGCATTCAATTGAGGTACAGATGCCGTTTATCAAGTACCGGTTCCCGCGGTCACGGGTTGTCCCCGTGATGATGGGGGAGCAGGATCCAGTCCATGCAGCGGCTGTCGCAGATAAGATCGTTGCTGCACAGCGGCTGACAAAACGGGAGATCCGGATCGTGGCGTCCAGCGATTTCTCGCATTATGTGCCCGAGGCGCAGGCAAAGGACGGCGATCTGTACGCGATCGAAGCGCTTTCGACGCTCAACGTGAAGGAATTCTACCGGAGAATCCGGGAAAAACGCGTTACGGCCTGCGGGTACGGCCCGATCAGCGTGATGGTGGCCGTAGGCCTGTGCCAAGGGGCCCAGAAAGGCCAGCTGATCCGGTACGGGACAAGCGGGGATGTGACCGGTGACCGGGAACAGGTCGTGGGGTACGCAGCCATTGCGGTGATATAGGTTGGCAACGTGGAGTGCGCCGGGCAAGGTATTTCTGTTCGGCGAGCATGCAGTGGTATACGGAAAGCCCGGCATCGCCATGGCGATCAAACCCCGGGTCTTTGTGACCGTGAGAAAGTCACGGCGCCCCCAGAGGGCAAAGTCCCCCTATATCGACGGGTGTTTTAGCGCGATGGGCGTGGCCGGGAGCGTGTATATCAACTCCCAGATCCCCAGTTCGTCGGGCCTGGGATCATCTGCCGCGGTCACGGTTGCGACATTGTCGGCGATAAATGACGAGTTTGCCGTCGGCAAAAACAGGGAAGATATTGCAAACATGGCATTCGATATCGAAAAGACCGTGCAGAAAGGGCGGGCGAGCCCCACGGATACTACGGTCTCTACGTATGGCGGGATCGTCCTCATCAGCGGGGGATCGCGCAGGCGGCTTGCGCCCCAGAATATGTACCTGGTGATCGGCGACTCGCTGGTCTCGCACAGCACGTCAAAGATGGTGGAGCAGGTTGCGGACTTAAAAAAACAGAACCCGGAGATCGTCGACCCGATCCTTGATGCAATCGAAGGGGTGAGCCTCGCGGCAATCCACCACTTGAGCAACCCGAAGGAACTGGGCAGGTACATGAACATGAACCACGCGCTGCTCGATGCGCTCGGCGTCGGGCACCCGCAGCTCTCCCGGCTGGTGCTCGCTTCCCGCTCGGCCGGGGCGTTCGGCGCGAAGATCACCGGGGCCGGCGGCGGGGGCTGCATGGTGGCCCTCTGCGCAAAGCAGGTCAGGCACCGGGTAGCGCAGGCGATCCAGTCCTGCGACGCACGGGCGATTGTGACTGGAATCGACACCGAGGGAGTACGGAAGGAGAAGAATGTCTGACCGCATCATTCTCAAGCTGGGCGGCAGCGTGATCACGGACAAGGGAGCAGACTGCCGCGTCAACCATGCGGCATTGTCCGTAATTGCCGCCGCCATCGCCGGGGCGCCCGCGACCGGGATCATCGTTGTCCATGGTGCCGGATCCTGCGGGCATCCCGAGGCACGGAAATACCGGCTTGACAAGGGCGCGGCGGCCGGGCAGACGGAAGGGATCGCGGTCACTCACCGCGCGGTCAGCGCCCTCAACGCGGAGGTCGTTGCTGCGCTCCGGAGTGCCGGTGTGCAGGCCATCGGTGTCCACCCGCTCCATGCAGGGGTCGCAGACAAGGGCCGGCTGATCTCCTTCGAAAGCAGGCATCTCGAAAAAATGCTCGCACTGGGGATGGTTCCTGTGATCCACGGCGACGTGGTGATGGACCTTTCACGCGGAGCCTGCATCGTCTCGGGCGACCAGCTCGTGCGGTATCTTGCGGTTGCGCTGAAGTGCAACCGCGTGGGACTCGCCACCGATGTACCGGGAGTGCTGGATGGAAGGCGCGTGGTTCCGGAGATTACTCCGCAGACCATGCACACCCTCCAGATCGGCAACTCGTCACATACCGACGTAACCGGTGGAATGAAAGGGAAAATTGACGAACTGCTCGGGCTTGCGATGGCAGGCACCGGATCAGACATATTCGAGGTCTCGCGTCTTGGCGACTTCCTTGCCGGGAAGGACCATGGCGGGACAAAAGTGAGAGGATGGTAAGGGAAATGGCCGATAAGAAACGGTTCACGTCGTCGCGCAAGCTCGACCACCTGCGTATCTGCGCAGAAAAAGAGGTCGAGTCCGGCGATACAGGCTTTGGTGATGTCAGGTTGGTCCACAATGCACTGCCGGAATGCGACATGCGCTCGATCGACCTGTCCACCCGGTTTTTCGGCCACAGGCTCTCGTCTCCCCTCTTTATATCGGCAATGACCGGCGGCCATCCCAAAACAAAGGAGACAAACGCCCGCCTTGCCCGGATCGCCGAACGTTTCAGCCTCGGCATGGGCGTGGGCTCCCAGAGGGCAGCCCTTGAAAACCCGGCGCTCGCCGACACGTTTTCGGTCGTCCGTGACGAGGCCCCCCATGCATTCCTGGTCGCAAATCTCGGTGCTGTGCAGCTCCGCGACCACGGGACTGCCTGGGCCGAGGAAGCCATCGGGATGATCGGCGCCAACGCGATTGCCATCCACCTCAATTTCCTCCAGGAAGCCATCCAGCCGGAGGGGGACCACTCCGCGACCGGCTGCCTTGCCGCGATCGCCGCGCTCTGTGCGGAGATAAAGACCCCGGTGATCGTCAAGGAGACCGGGTGCGGGATCTCGCGGGAGGTTGCCCGCCAGTGCTGGAGCGCAGGGGCAGCTGCCATCGATACCGGCGGCTGGGGCGGGACGTCCTGGGCCGCGGTCGAGAGCATCCGCGCCGATGAGAGCAGGAATGCACAGGACAGGTATCTCAAGACCCTTGGCGAGGATTTTGCCGGCTGGGGCATCCCCACGGTCGTGAGCCTTGCCGAGGTGGCAGGCACCGGAAGCCCGGTGATCGCATCCGGGGGTATCAGGAACGGTATTGATATGGCAAAATGCCTTGCCCTCGGGGCCGATCTCTGTGGCATGGCGCTCCCCTTCCTAAAGCCGGCGCTGGAAAACGACGATGCTCTGGTAAGCACGGTCGAGACGGTCCACCGCGAACTGGTGGCCTCGATGTTCCTGTGTGGCGCGGCGCGGGTGCGCGATATGCGCAGGGCACGGCTCTCTATTACGGGGAAGACCCGGCAGATGATGGATGACGGGAATCCTCTCGTGAAGCAGGACAACCCCTGACAGACCGGAAAAATGCAAAAAACGCTAAAGAGCAGGTTTTTGAAAAAAACTACCTGCGCGACAACAAAAACAGGAGAAAAAACATGGATATAGAAATTATTGCAGTGGGCGGTTACGACGAGGTCGGGCGGAATATGACCGCTGTCCGCTGCGGAAAAGAGATTGTCATTTTTGACATGGGGCTCCGCCTTGACCAGGTTATGATCCACGAGGATGCGGAGCTTGAGAATATGCACTCCCTGGATCTGATCAAGATCGGGGCGATACCTGACGACACCATGATGAACTCGGTCGAGGGGACCGTAAAAGCGATTGTCTGCTCCCACGGGCATCTCGACCACATCGGGGCGATCCCAAAGCTTGCGCACCGGTACAACGCGCCGATCATCGCCGCGCCCTACGCGACGGAACTGATACGGCAGCAGATCTCGGGCGAGCAGAAGTTCGGGGTCAACAACAAGCTCTTCGCGCTCAAGCCCGGGCAGCGGTACACGATCTCGCAGCATCTTGTGCTTGAATTCGTACGGGCCCAGCACTCGATCATCGATACTGTGACACCGGTTCTCCACACCCCGCACGGTGCGATCGTCTATGCCTGCGATTTCAAGCTCGACCGGACGCCGGTGATCGGGGAACCCCCGGATTTTGCCCGGCTCCGCCAGATTGGAAAGGAAGGCGTGCTCGCGCTTATCGTGGAGAGCACCTATATCGACCGGCCCGGCCGGTGCCCGAGCGAGCGGATCGCCCGGGATCTCGTACGAGATACCATCACCAGTTACGAGGATGATAAAAGCTCCCTTATCGTTTCGACGTTCTCGTCCCATATCGCCCGGGTCAAGACCATTGCGGAATGTGCGCACGAGATCGGGAGAAAACCGGTCCTTCTGGGCCGCTCGATGGAGAAGTACTCGGTCACTGCAGAGCAGATGAAGATGGTTTCGTTCCCGCCGGACACCAGTGTCTTCGGGAACCGGCGGACGGTCGACCGAACCCTGCGCCGGATGATGAAGGCGGGAAAAGAGAAATTCCTCCCTATCATCACCGGCCACCAGGGAGAACCGGGCTCCATCCTGACACGGATTGCCCTGGGCGACACCCCGTACCAGATAGCAAAAGGCGACAAAGTGCTCTTCTCTGCAAACGTGATCCCCAACCCATTGAATTTCGGGCAGCGTTACATGATCGAGGCGCACCTGAAAATGGCAGGCGCCCGGCTCTTCCAGGATCTCCACGTGAGCGGACATGCATACCGCGAGGATCACTACGAGTTTGTCAACCTCTTAAACCCGCAGCACATCATCCCGGCCCACGGGAACATCAGGATGACCGCTTCATACGCGGAGTTCAGCGGTGATCTCGGGTACGTGATGGGCAATGATGTGCATGTCATGCGCAACGGCCAGCGGCTCAAACTGAACTAGAAGGGGAATGTGAAATGTCGGGACTCTCACCCTACCTGAAATCGGTTGCACAGCGGATCGACGGCATGATCGACCAGAATTTCGCCCATGCTACCGGTGAACTCACCAAGGCCTCCGCCCACCTGCTCAGCGCGGGCGGGAAACGGCTCCGCCCTGCAGTGGTCATGCTCTCGGCAGATGCTGTCAGGCATGGCAGTTCCACGGATATCATGCCGGCGGCACTGGCTCTTGAGCTCACCCACACGTTCACTCTTATCCACGACGATATCATGGATGGGGACTCGCTGCGCCGTGGGGTCCCGACCGTTCACACGAAATGGGACATGCCTACCGGTATCCTCGCCGGGGATGTCCTGTACGCCCAGGCGTTTGAGTCTATCTGCCAGGCAAAAGCCGGCGAAGATGCCAAGGTCCGCGCAGTGGCCCTCCTTGCCCGTGCCTGCGCCGACATCTGCGAGGGCCAGCACATGGATATGTCCTTTGAGGACCGGACTGATGTGACCGAAGAGGAATACATGGAGATGGTCGGGAAGAAGACCGGGGTGCTCTACGCGGCGGCTGCAGCGATCGGCGGCACCCTTGCAGGTGGGAACGAGGAGCAGGTCCGGGCCCTGTACCAGTTCGGGCTCAATACCGGCATCGCATTCCAGATCCAGGACGATCTCATCGATCTCCTGACCCCGGCTGAGAAGAGCGGGAAGGACCAGGGCTCGGATCTCCGGGAAGGGAAGCAGACCCTGATTATGATCCTCGCGCGGAACAAGGGCGTCGATCTCCTGAAGTACCGGCGGGAGCTTTCCCCCGCTGACATCAGGGCGGCTATCAGGGAACTCACCGATGCAGGCATTATCGATGCCGTAAAAGGCAGGGCGTTTGCGCTGGTCGCGGACAGCAACCGGCTGCTTGGCGTACTCCCGGCCACAAAGGAGCGCCAGCTCCTCATGGACATCGGTGAATTTTTTGTGACCCGGAGCTTCTAGGATGGCCGGGGACGATATCAGGGCTACCCTCTTCCTGTGCGCACTCCAGAATGCGGTGAAGCACGGAGGTATCCCCCAGAGCGGTGCGGTTATCGGGATGGTAATGGGGGCGCATCCCGAGCTGCGCAGGCAGGCAAAGGAGGTTTCCGGCCTTGCAAAGGAAGCGATCGCGGATGTAGCGGCCCTCTCCCCGGACGAGCGGGTTGCAAAACTCCAGGCCCTCTCCCCGGAGATGTTTGCCGTGCTCCACGAGAAGCATGAGCACAAAAAGGTGCTTCCCGATCTTGAAGGTGCAGAGCACGGCGTGGTCATGCGGTTTGCGCCCAACCCCTCGGGGCCGCTCCACATCGGGCATGCCCGGGCGGCAGCGCTCAACGACGCCTACGTGAAACAGTACGGCGGCCGGTATATCCTCCGGATCGAGGACACGGACCCGAAAAGGGTCGATCCCGACGCTTACGAGATGGTAAAAGAGGATATCAACTGGCTGGGCCTTGGGATCACCGAAACCGTCACCCAGAGTGACCGGCTTCCCCTTTACTACGATCTCTGCAAACAGCTCATCGACCTCGGCGGGGCATACGTCTGTACCTGCCAGAATGAGCACTTCAAGGCGCTCAAGGATGCGAAGAAGGCCTGCCCCTGCCGCGACCAGCCAGAAGAGACCGCGCTCGCCCTCTGGGAGAAGATGCTCGAGGGCGGTTTTAAGGAAGGCGAGGCCTCGGTCAGGGTCAAGACCGATCTCCTTCACCCGGACCCGGCGATGCGGGATTTCCCCATCTTCCGGATCCTCGATGCCCCGAAACATCCCCGGGTCGAGGCACACATCTACCCGCTCATGAACTTCTCTGTGGTCGCTGACGATCACCTGCTCGGCGTTACGCACGTGATCCGGGGCAAGGACCATATCGCCAACACCCGGCGCCAGCGCTACATCTACGATCACTTCGGCTGGGAGGTGCCGGTCTACCGTCACTACGGCCGGATGGGCATCGAAGGCGTCGTGCTCTCCACCTCCCAGATGCGCCTGGGGATAAACGAGGGGAGATATACCGGCTGGGACGACATCCGGCTCGGTACGCTCCGGGCGCTTGCCCGCAGGGGGATCCTTCCCGATGCGGTCAAAAACGCGATGCTTGCAATCGGTATCGGCGAGACCGATATCTCGTTCTCGTGGGACAACCTCTATGCCGAGAACAAGAGGCTGGTCGACCCGGTGGCAAACCGGTATTTCTTTGTGCCGGACCCCTTTCCCGCCACGATTGGAGATGCCCCGCGCCGGACTGCCCAGGTGATGCTCCATCCCGGCGATGCATCAAAAGGAAACAGGGCACTCTCGTTTGAAGGTTCTGTCGTACTGCCCGGAGCCGAGGTTGTACCGGGTGCGGCAATGGTGCGCCTCAAGGATCTCTTCAACGTGAAGATCGCATGGGACGGTGATGCGCCTTCGTTCTCCTACGGCGGCGACTCTCTTGCCGAAGCCCGCGCAGCAAAAGCGCACATCATCCAGTGGCTCCCGGCGCAGCAGACCCTGCCCTGCACGCTTCTCACTATGGAGGGCAAGCTCAAAGGCGTATGTGAACCTGCCGTAGCAGGAGAGCGGGGAAAGGTTGTGCAGTTCGAGCGGATCGGGTTTGTCCGGATTGACACCGTGACCAGGGCCGGTGTCCTGGCATATTTTACCCATACATAAACCCTCCGGGTTCTGCGGGGGAATGGTACATGCTCCCTGCACATATCAGCCTCTCTTTTTATGCCGGTTTTGTCGCCTTTGTGCTGATAAGCGGCAAGCAATTCATAATATTTTAATAACAATATACCCGATAAGCTTGTGTGGGAGATCCAACCGGTTACTACAAGTTTACGGATGACTTTCCTAGTGTAGCCGAGATAGAGAAATGGGTTGCCGGGCACCCGAACGCCGAGCAGCTTGCACAGATCATCGCCCGGTCGTACGATTACATACAGAAGTTACCCCTCAAAGGTGTCACCGAGCGCTATTTTGATGATGATCTCTCGTTAGCCTGAGGGCATGACGAGAAGGTCTTGCTGATCGTTCGTCTTTCTTTCCTGCCGGAACACAGGAGATATACAATTATCCAGCACACAGGTATCCTGCGGAAGCGATCCATATGACAGGCCGGTCCCGGGAAAAATTTCCTGCATTCCACACGTACCTTGCAGGATTCCATGGTCCATCCGGAGAGCCCATAGGGGTGAATCAGACACCCGGCCCGTACTGTATCCGGCAGTACACCGGGGAGTTCTGGACGTCCCGCCAGCGCCAGGCCTCCTCCCTCCACGAGATCTCGTACCGTGCCTGCTTCAAGCCCCAGCTGCCCGGGTTTTTTATTGCGCTGCTCACCAGGGAAGGCGATGTCGTGTATGACCCGTTTGGCGGACGGGGGACCACTGCGATCGAGGCCGGGCTCCTCGGCCGGTGGGTGATTGCAAATGATGCGAACCCGCTCTCGAAGATCCTTACCGAACCACGGTTTTTCCCCCCTCATGTGGGGGACGTGGCCGGGCGGCTCGAAACCATTCCCCGGGATGGTGACCGGGCAGATCGCGATCTCTCCATGTTTTACCACCCGGATACCGAGCGCGAGATTGTGGCACTGCGCCGGTACCTGCTCGGGCGAAGGGAGAATGGCACAGCCGATGCTGTTGATCGCTGGATCGCGATGGTGGCGACCAACCGGCTGACCGGGCATTCGAGCGGCTTTTTCTCGGTCTACACCCTCCCCCCCAACCAGGCGGTATCGCAGAAAAGCCAGGAGAGGATCAACCGGAAACGCCGCCAGGTGCCGGAATACCGGGATACCCACCGGCTCATCGTGGGCAAGACAAAGAGCCTGGTTTCCGGCCTGACCGCTGCCGACATCGAGAACCTTCACCGCGCCGGCGCGGATGCCCGGTTCTTTACCGGTGACGCCCGGGCGACACCGGGCATCGGCCCGGAGACGGTCCGGCTCACAGTTACGTCGCCGCCGTTCCTGGATATCGTCCAGTACCGTGAGGACAACTGGCTCCGGTGCTGGTTCTGCGGGCTTGATGGAGATGCCATCGGGCGCACCGTGACGATGGCGCGGACCATCGGTGACTGGGAGGCGGTGATGGGGGAGGTATTCAGGGAGCTGTTCCGTATCACCACGCCCGGAGGTTATGTGGCCTTCGAAGTAGGTGAAGTGCGAAAAAAGACCGTCCGCCTCGAAGAACACGTGGTCCCGCTCGGCATCGCAGCCGGGTTTACCGGTGAGGGTATCATCATCAACCAGCAGTCATTCTCGAAGACCTCTCATATCTGGGGGGTCGGGAACAACCAGTCCGGCACCAACACGAACAGGATCGTGGTCTTTTCCAAGCAGTAGGCACCCCGGCCCTTTTTTGTCATTTCTGCCATCATCATTGAATGCTGCCCCGGATTTCTCCGCAGTCGTCAGTCCGATGCGGAGAATAAGCCAGTGTTAAGTATCCCGGGTGCCAAACTGTATCCATGGTCACCCGTATCCGTCGGTATGCGCAGATCATAGATATCCTGTGGAAGTACGGTTTTGGCATCGTCCTCGAGAAAGCGTTCCCGGGCAAGACCCGCTTCCGCCTCCCCGGGACGGAGCAGGCGCAGCCGGACCAGTCCACGGTTTATGAACGGGTGCGTCTCGCCCTTGAGGAACTCGGGCCCACTTTTGTGAAATTCGGGCAGATCATGAGCACGAGGACGGAGATCTTCCCCCCGGAGCTCATCACCCAGCTCAAGAAACTCCAGGATCATGCAAAACCGCTGCCGTTCTCTGAAGTTATCGGCGTGATCCGGCAGACCTGCCCGAACCTGGAAGACTGGTTCTGCGAGATCGATGAGGCGCCGGTTGCATCCGCCTCGATCGGACAGGTTCACCGCGCGATCCTCAAAGACGGGACCGTCGTCGCTCTTAAGGTCCAGCGCCCCGGGATACCGGAAATTATCGAGAACGACCTCGCCATCCTCCAGTCCATGGCCGAGAGAATCGAGGCAGTCTTTCCCGAAAGCCGGATGTACAACCCGGCTGGCCTTGTGCAGGACTTTGCTACCCAGATACGGAAAGAACTGGACTTCACCCGCGATGGCAGGAATGCGGAGCGGATGGCTCGCAACTTCCGGGACGTACCGGGGATCCACTTCCCGAAGATCTACTGGGAATATTCATCCTCCCGGCTGCTCGTCATGGAGTTTGTCAAGGGAGTACGGATCGACAATGTCGAGGCGATCACCGCACAGGGAAGTGACCCGCATGATATTGCGGTTCGGGGGTTCAACGCGTACCTGAAGATGATCTTCGAGGACGGGTTTTTCCACGGTGACCCCCACCCCGGCAACCTTCTCATTTCGGAGATGGGAGACCTGGTCTTCCTTGACTTCGGCATTGTAGGAGTATTGCGCCCGGAGAAAAAGCAGCTCTTCATAAACCTGCTCTTTGCCATGACGACCGATGATGTCGACATGATCTTAAAGACGCTCGAAGGATTTGGGATCTTTGTCGCCGAGGAAAGTCGCGAGGCGCTCCGTGACGACCTCTATCTCATGCTGCACGATTTCGGCGGTGGGGACGAGATTGCCCAGTTCAATTTCGGCCTCATGATCAACGAGCTCACTGAGGTGATGCGGCGGTACAGCCTCAAGGTTCCCATGAGCCTGATGCTCCTGTTAAAGACGCTCGTTATGGTCTTTGATGTGGCCGTCAGGCTTGACCCCCAGTTCAGCTTTGGCGGGGAAATCACGCCCTACCTGCGCAAGCTTGCTGACTCCAACGTTCTCTCTGCCGGCTACATGAAGCGGGCGTCCAATTCGCTCCTTGAAGCGGTCGATGCGGCATTTGACCTCCCCCGCAATGTAAACCTGATGCTCAAGCGCCTTTCAACCGGGACCGTCCGGCTTGAAGTGGTCGATACAGACTTAAAGAAACTCCAGATGGCACTTGACCGGGCCAGCGACAAGATCATGATCGGCCTTGTGGTAGCCGCGCTCGTGGTCGGGTCATCACTCGTGCTGCAGGCCTCGCCTATCGCTATGCCAAAGGAGGTTATGTGGGTTGCCGTGCTCGGCTATACCGCGGCCGTGCTCTGCGGGTTTTACGCGATCTATCACGTCATCTTCCTGAAACTGCGGCTTGAGCGGTAAAGCCGGGGGTAACATCTCTTTTTACCGATAGCACGGCGTGCGGATGCATGCCCAGTGCTGCGCTTTTTGCGTCAGGCTCATGCGGGCGTACGCGGGACTGGTCGAGGGCAGGATGGTACCGGGCAATCCCGGAATCATTCTTTTAAAATAAAGGCCGGCGATCTTCCCGTTGAGCGCGATGCACCGGATTGTCGGGCGCGCGGAAACGAATCCCCGGATATCGTTGGGGACCGGGTCCCGGATCGCGGTGTCCGCGCTTCCTTCGCGGGTGCAGGCACAAAGGACGTCCCAGAGCGCGATCCGGCGCTCTTTGAGCAGGGAAGTGCGGACAGTATAGGGCATGGTGTGGTCAATCCCCAGCAGTAGTTCCATAATCTTCCAGAACTGGTTCTGCGGGTTGCCGTAGTACTCGCTCTTCTCAAGTGACAGGATACTCGGGTAACTCCCGAGTATAAGGATCTCCGGGTCCGTGCCGGCGATGGGGGCGAGGCCGGGTTTTCTGGAAGGAGGGGGTGCCGTTCTGGTCATACGGAAAATGCCGGTAACAAGAGAATGGTGCTGTTATGGCTTTTTGTAATAGAGCAGGCAGTGGCAGTGTCCTTCCTTTGCGATCTCGTCCTTGTGGTAGATGCACGGGCATTCTATGGCACGGTCGCGTTCCTCATCCCCGCTCCGCAGGCGGCAGGGACAGTAGGGTCTCCCGAATTTCTTCTTGTTCCGTACAAGACCCCGGATAACAGTACGCAGGTGGCCTTCTTCGGGGTTGAGATCCCATCCGTTCTTGCGGGCGATCCCCTGCGCCCATTTAAGCATATCAGCTTCCGACTCAGAATCTTCTGCCATGGTAGTCTGCCTCATCCCGGTGGTTACGAGTATTTTTTTAGGATATCTTATGTGTTGTGGAATTTCTACCGGGTCCGCTTTGAGGCCGTTTTCGGTGCTGCCGCCTTCTTTTTTGAGGCTGTGGGTTTCGCCTTATTCGTGATCCGTGCCGCCACCCGGTTATAGGTTGTCATCACGTCGCCCTTGTTGAACCGGTACACATCCTTGTCGAGAGACTCGCCGGTCTTCTTGTCCCAGAGGCGCATCGAGTCCATGCTTATCTCGTCACCGAGGTAGATGGTCTTACCCTGTCGCCCGAACTCCAGCTTGAAGTCCACGAGCGTTATACCCTGTTTTGCGAGCAGGGTGGAGAGGATTGTGTTGATCTTGAGCGCAATCGCTTTTATTTTCCTGAGCTCTGCCGGCGTTGCCAGTTTGAGCGCCACGATCAGGTCATCGTTGAGCATCGGGTCGTGCCGGGAGTCATCCTTGTAATCGATCACGATCACCGGCGGTTTTAACGCCATACCCTCCCTGAACGGGTAATTTCTCACGATAGACCCTGCGGCGAGGTTCCTTACGATAACCTCCAGCGGGATCATGGAGAGTTCGCGGACTGCCATCCTGTTCCCGTCCAGCATCTCAAGAAAATGTGTTTTTACCCCGTTCTTCTCAAGGCGGGAAAAGAAGAATGCCGAGACGCCGGCATTGTAACTGCCCTTGTTTTTCAGCGTATCTTTCCTGCCACCGTCAAACGCGGTGATGTCATCGCGGAACTCGACGATCAGCGTTCCTTTCACATCGGTGTGGTAGACAGATTTGGCCTTGCCGGTATAGAGGAGTTTTTTCTGCTTCACGGTTGGGCGCTCCCTCTTCTCATACATTGGTCGAGCCGGTTTATTAGGGGTTGCAGGCCGGGGTCGTACCAGCCCATGCGGATGAACCGGGGGTAAATGCAGAGGCGCTCTTTGAGCGTCGCATCGCCCACGATCTTTCTGAGTTCATCAAGTGCGGGCCACGGGTGCTCCGGGTTGACATAATCGATGGTGACCGGGGATATGCCCCCCAGGTCGTCGACCCCGCACCCGATGAGCCGTGAGGCGTCGATGAGGTTGGGAGCTACCTGGATAGCGATCTCTCCAGGGAGGATCCGGCGTGCCATTTTTATCGTGTCACAGATCTCCTGTGTTTCCGGAACCCGGAACGCGGCCATCGGGGTGTTGTCCTTGGGACAGAAGTTCTGGAGGATGATCTCCTGGATGTGCCCGTACTTCCGGTGGATGTCCCGGATTGCAACAAGCGAAGCTTTGCGATCGGCTACGGTCTCCCCGATGCCAAGGAGCAGGCCGGTGGTGAACGGGATTTTGAGCTTTCCCGCATCCTCCATCATCGCAAGGCGTACTTCCGGTTCTTTTCCCTTCGATCCGTTGTGCGCCGGTATCCGTGCAGTGGTTTCGAGCATCAGCCCCATGCTGGCATTCACGGCCCGGAGCCGCTTCATCTCGTCATAAGTGAGGATGCCGGCATTCGTATGCGGGAGGATCCCGAGCCGTATGGCGAGCCGGCACATCGCCTCGCAATAATCGAGGATGGTATCATACCCGGTCTTTTTCAGGTATGCATCAAACCCCGGTTCTTCCTCCGGGTGCTCGCCAAAAGTAAAGAGCGCCTCGGTACAGCCGGCCTCTCTCCCGCGCACAAGAACGCTCTCCGCCTCATCCGGCAGCATGAGGCATCCGCCTTGGACCGGGGTGCGGAACGAGCAGTACCCGCACCGGTTGCGGCAGACGCTGGTGAGCGGCAGAAAAACGTTTTTTGTATAGGTGATCACCCGGTGCTGCATACAATACGGTTCCTTTTGCACAGGTTAAAAACTGGCGGCAGAGGCGGCATACCTGCGGGCACGCGCCACTGCCGGATGGCATTTATATGATCCCGGCGAGATAGAATGTTCATAGGATACCAGAATTATCCCGTGATACGCCGTGATCCCCCTCATTGTCATCGATGCAAAGACCGAACACTGTGCAGCGCTTGGAGACTACCTTGCCCGTGCCGGTGCGTACCGCGTGATTACCTCCGCTTCACCTGAGATCACCATCAGCCGGAGCCTTGCTGCCGCCCGGGGCGTAGTGATCGCTGTCCATGATGAGGGAGGCAACGGCATCCTGTTTTTGAGGAACCTGCGGGAGAAGAAGATTGATCTCCCGGTAATTATCCTCACTGCAGCGTATGATCCGGACGATTTCCGCATCGCTCTGGCAAACCGCGCAGAGTACATGGTCATGGCAGGGGCCCCGGATTCCTGGTACCCGGTGCTTGTGCAGCTGGTTGAGAAGGTGTCATCCATCCGACGGGCACAGGATGAGGTGGTGTTCCTCAATAAAAAACTCGACCTTGTCGGGAGTGTCACCCGTCACGACGTGATCAACCAGCTTACTGCGGTCAGTGGATATACCGAGTTGCTGGAAATGGTCGTTACGGATCCGCAGATGAAATCGTACATTGAAAAGGAACGCTTCGCTCTTGATAAGATCCGGCGTCAGTTCCAGTTCGCAAAGGACTACCAGAACCTCGGGACCGAGCATCCGGTCTGGCAACCCCTCTCATCCGTGATCCGGCGTGCCACTGATCTCGTGACCATAAAAGGTGTCACCATCACGGATACCTGCGGAAATGCTTCCGTCTTTGCCGACCCGGTCCTTGAAAAGGCCATGGCCCAGCTGTTTGATAACGCCCTTCGCCATGGTCTCACGGTCACGGAGATCCGCATATCCGTGCAGGATGTAGAGACGGGGGGGCTTCTTGTTATCGAGGACAATGGTGCCGGTATCCCGGCTGCCGACAAGGACCGGATCTTCGAGCGCGGGTTTGGCAAGTATACCGGGTGGGGGCTCTTTCTCACCCGGGAGATGCTTGCGCTCACCGGTATGACGATTGCCGAGACAGGGGAGCCGGGCAAGGGTGCACGGTTCGAGATCCAGATCCCCCCAGAATCATACCGGAAAGAAGGTACCAAAAAAGCGGTGGCTGCCTGATCGGCTGTACACCAGACAGGTGCTCCCCTCGAGGGTCCCGGATACCCACGTTGACCTCCTCGTGCGGGTTGTGGCCGTCTCGTTATATTATATCCTGTATTCCGGGGTCTTTGTGAAAGGAGATATCAGTATCTTTTTTTGATCGTCCTGCATATGAGCGTATCACATGTGTCCCCATGCACTGATCCCCTTTAAGCCAGCGGGCCCCAAGAGCCGGCTCTCCGGAATACTCTCACCGGAGGAACGGGAAGCATTTGCCCGTGCGATGCTCGAGGACGTTATCGCTGCGGCAAAGGATGCGAACTGCAGCCCGGTGATCGTTGCAACCGAGCTCTACGATTCCGAGGACATCCAGGTTACCATCGCAGACAAAGACCTGAGCGGGGCGTTAAACGAGGTGCTCTCGCAGGCAGTAGGGTCGGTCCTGATCCTCATGGCCGACCTCCCTCTCGCTACCGGTCCGGCCATCAGACGGGTTGTTTCTACCAAAAGCGATATTGCGATCGTCCCCGGGAGGGGCGGGGGAACAAATGCGATCTTTGTGGCCGAACCTGCAAAATTCCACGTCGATTACTACGGGATGAGTTTTTCAAAGCACCTGCGGATCGCACAGGAAGCCGGGCTTTCCTGTGAGGTGATCGATTCGTTCCTGCTCCACACGGACATCGATGAAGAGGAAGACCTGGTAGAACTCCTGACCCATGGGACGGGAAAAAGCAGGAAATACCTTGAAGATCTCGGCTTTACCCTCTCCGCAGAGAATGGCCGTGTCAGTGTGAAGCGGAAGAACGTATCCTCTCCGCGTGCCTGATCCGTTTTTTCTGGATAACGCGTCAGGCAAATCTTTACACCGCATACCAAAACCGTCTTCCCTGTTTTCAGGCACCACAATACCCGCTGGTACTCTATACTAAAGTGCATCGTGCGCCTATACATGGAGTGTCAGCCAAAATTATCCGGCATATATTTCCGGACCGGTGAAGACCTTGGACACAACAGCACAACCGGAACTAGGTTCACGCATGCCTGCCGGTGAACCGGCAGCCCCCGCCCGGGAGCCGGGGTATAAATGGATCGCGCTCTCGAATACCACGATCGCCATGTTCATGGCGGCGGTGAACGGGAGTATCATCCTGATCTCCCTTCCCGCGATCTTCAAGGGTATCAATATCAACCCGCTCACCTCGTTCCAGTACCTGCTCTGGATCCTGATGGGCTACGGGATTGTGACCGCCACCCTTCTCCTCAGTTTCGGGAGGCTCTCGGACATATACGGGCGTGTGAGGCTCTATAATATCGGATTTGCCATCTTCACGACCGGCTCCATTCTCCTTTTCCTGACCCCGGGTACGGGTGACACCGGGGCGATCGAGCTCATCGTCTTCCGGATCATTCAGGCCATCGGAGCGGCGTTTATCTTCTCCAACAGTGCAGCGATCCTTACCGATGCATTCCCTCCTGATGAGCGGGGAAAAGCGCTCGGTCTCAACCAGGTGGCGGCACTGTCGGGACAGTTTATCGGCCTTTTGATCGGTGGGATCCTAGCGGTCTTCAACTGGCGGTACGTCTTTTTGATCAGTGTGCCATTCGGCGTCATCGGGACTATCTGGGCCTTCCTGAAACTCAGGGAGCCGGCCTACCCGACATGCTCCCAGAAGATCGATATCTGGGGGAATCTCTCTTTTATTGGCGGCCTGACCATTTTCCTTGTCGGCATAACCTACGCCCTGTTGCCGTATGGCAGTGCATCGATGGGCTGGGGAAACCCATGGGTCATTACCGCGCTCGTGACCGGCGTCCTACTCCTTGTGGCTTTTCCCGTCATCGAAACCCGTGTCGCTGACCCGATGTTCTGCATGGATCTCTTTAAAATCCGGAACTTTGCCTTTGGGAATGCTGCCGGGTTCATCTCAGCCCTTGCCCGTGGCGGGGTGATGGTCGTGTTGATTATCCTGCTCCAGGGGATCTGGCTGCCGCTGCATGGGTACAGCTTCGAGTCAACACCGTTCTGGGCCGGGGTCTACATGTTACCGCTCACCATCGGCTTTGTGATAATGGGCCCGCTTTCCGGCATTGTATCAGATAAGTACGGCGCCCGGTGGATCAGCACCCTTGGCATGGTGCTTGTCGGCTTCTCATTTCTGATCCTCGCCGTACTACCGTACAACTTCACTTACCTACCCTTTGCCCTAGCCCTCCTGATTATGGGCCTTGGGAACGGGATGTTTTCCTCTCCTAACGCAGCGGCGATCATGAATTCCGTCCCTCCTCGCCAGCGCGGGGTTACCTCCGGCATGATGTCGACACTCGTGAACTCCGGCTTTGTCCTCTCCATGGGGATGTTTTTCACGATTATTGTTGTAGGTCTCACGAACGCGTTTCCGCCGGCATTGTCGTCCGCACTCGCTGCCGTAAACGCAACGCAGCTGGCCCCCGCGCTCAGCGCCATACCCCCGACCGGTGCGCTGTTCGCGGCATTCCTTGGGTATAACCCGGTCCAGATGACGCTTGCCACACTCTCCCCGGCTCTGTTTGCCACCGTCGCTCCGGCGACCATTACCACCCTCACCGGTGTGGTCTGGTTCCCGGCGACACTCGCAGGGGCATTCATGCCTTCACTGGCACTTTCATTCTACATCGGTGCAGGGATCTCCTTTGTCGCTGCAGTGCTCTGCGCGATGCGGGGCGAAAAATATGTCGAGGAGATCGATAGGGCTGCCCGGACCGATGGCCCCGGCATTGATCCGCAAGAAGTATCTGGAGTGAATGTCAAGTAGGAGTGTCCGAATTAAAGAGGGGAGGTACATCGTTCGATGACTGAACAACTGTTTGGCAGGATCCTGATCGCAACGGACGGCTCAGAGAAGAACCGGGCAGCCCTTGAAGAAGGAATAAGAGTAGCGCGTACATGTCGGGCTTCTGTGTTTGTGGCCTACGTAATCGATACCGGTACATTCTCAACGATGTCGGGGGACATCCCGCTCGGGGATACCTACCGCGTTTTCAAGAGTGAGGCAGAGCAGGCATTTGCCCGGATCCAATCTCTGGCCGGCGATATGAAGGTTGAGACCGCGATCCTTGAGGGCCGCCCTGCAGCCGAGATGGTGAAGTTTGCCGCGCGAAAAAAGATCGACCTGATCGTGATCGGAACACAGGGAAAACGGGGGCTGGAACGCCTCCTGCTCGGGAGCGTGGCAGAAGAGATCATACGCTCTGCTCCCTGCAAGGTGCTCGTGGTGAAGTGACCTCCCCCTTTTTGCACCGGACTTTTCTGTCCTGCACACGTCTTTAAAAGCCCGGCATCCATCTGTATGTAATGTTCCTTCCTGACTGGTTTACCCCCATTCTTATCGGGATTGATGTGCTGGTGGTAATCTATGGGCTCCGGGCGGCCGTCACCGGGAAAAAGACGTATGGCTGGTTCCTTGCTCTGGCCTTCTTTTTATTTGGGCTCAAGGAAATACTGCCCTATAACGGGGTTAACCTGTCCCCCGTCCCTGTGCTGGTCCTGTCTGTCACAGGTCTCGCCTCTGCGCTCTTTGCGTTTTACCTGCTCGTAAAATCGCTTCCTTCGTAAGGGAGGAATGCATCTGGTTTATCCGGTAAGGCAGGGCTGTATTCTGCGCCCGGGTCACACCTTTTTTGTAAGGTCGGGATGCGAATTCCGGAACCGGATGAGCCCATCGCAGAACTCTCCGAGGTACTCGTCCATCGAGAGGCTCCCCTCCTGGAACCGGCACTCCTCCTCCTCCATCACCTGGTTGATCTTGCCCGTTGTCGGGAGGAGCAGGTCTATGGGCACTCCGGATTTTTCCGAGCCCCGTACCAGCGCCTCGCGGAAGAGGCCGATGCAATAGGCGATCCGGTACTTGTATACATGCCGGGTCTTTGCAAGGTATCCTGCCACACGGTCGGTCTCGATCGACAGGAAGTCAGCCTTGACCTTCTCATCATTCACCTTCCCGAGCATGTACTTGTAGTGTGCATAGGGATACATCGTCTCGAGCTCGGCAGGCACGATCCCGCAGGTGCCAAAGATGACAATATGGTACTGTGACTCATCAAACACCTGCGAGATGATCATCCGGATAAGCTGGTGGCTTGGGCTTGAACTGTAGGGTTTTCTCACCGCACAGGGCATAAAGATCGCTACATCCCTGGGCTGGACTTCGTACTCATCGATGATGTACCGGTAGGACTGCTCGAACTCCTCCAGGTAGAACGGCGGGCCGGTGAGTACAGGCTTGTCCGGGTCGTTGGGGGGTTCGGGTCTTCCCATGGATCTTCCTAACAAGATCAATCACGCACCAGATGAAACAACCGGTCACAACGGATTTGTGCGGAGTTTCTCCAGCTTATCCAGCCGCTCTGCTCATGCCGTGGGAGTGTGGTGCCCGGATCTTCATGAACCACAGGTTTTTGTCCTGGTATACTCTTCATAAAACAGGACAATTGAGGCGATGGATTTTTATTATCTCCACAAATATACTGCTCTACGCATGAATAATACCCTCGATCCTGATATGAAGCAACATACGCTGTATTTTCTGGGCGGTTTCGCTGCAGGGGCTGTCGGTTTTATCGCGCTGCTCGCAGGTTTTTTTTCTGACCAGGAAGCAATAATGTGTGCAGGTGCAGTTTTCATCTGTGGTGCAGCAGCAGTGCAGAGTGTCCTGCTCCTGTCACAACCCCGCCCCCGTCAGGATGAACGGCTCATGTTTACGAGAGAACCAGTATCCACCTGTTCCGGGGTCCTTTATGCAGATCACCTGGTCACTATCACCGGTGAGAGCATCACGTTTGCTTCCTACTCGTTTCCCTTTGCAGGGAGCAGGACGGTCGCTTTTTCTGATATCGATTATATCATGGCCAAGGAACCGTCCCTGATAAGCGGCAAATGGCGGATCTGGGGTTCCGGGGACCTGCGCACCTGGTTCCCGTTTGACATTCACCGGCCCTCGCGTGACTGGATATTTGTAGCTACCCTGAAGTCCAGGCGCACCAGGATCGGATTTACTGTTGAGGATTCATCCCGTGTCATCGCTCTTCTCGAAGAGCACGGGCTGCTCGGCGGCGTGTCGTAAAAACATCCGTATCGCCTGATGGATCGCGCAGACCGGGCACCATACCGGTAATTCCGCCCCCCGGGAGAGACCTGCCTTTTTGTGGGAAAGCAGGTCACGTTACCAGGTACCGGAAAGTATACCCGCAGGGTATCCGGTATCACTCTGGACAGGCATTCTGTGCCACCGGACCATCTGTTTTTTTCTCTCTGCAGGCATATTGTTTTCAGGACAACATTTGGAAGAGAAACCGTGGTGAGAAACGCTATGCGGTGGTATATCTGGGCCCTGGTACTGGTGATTGCCTGCGCTTTTGGGGCCGGTTGCATGTCAACCCGGATCCAGAATACTGCGATCACGGTCATAAGCGGCGATCTGGACTCTTTTATCCCTTTAAACGTCGGTTCGGTCGATTTCTATTCTGCGGATTTCCAGGTCGAGAACCCTACCAATGTAACGTTCGAGAACATCGAGGTTCAGGTCCACCTCATGCCGACGACCGCGTACTGCCATTCCCAGTCGTCAGCCTTTGAGATCCCTTCGATGACGCCCCACCAGAAACTGAAGGAGACATTCTCCTTCTCCGAGTTCGCCGACCTCGACTGCGGGTATAACTTCACCTCATCGGTGACGTCAGATCAGCCCTAGGGCCCCCGGGAAATCCGGTACGGGTGCGGGAAAAGTGTGGTAGTGCCGGGTTTCAGGTCCGGTTGTTGCGGAAGACGCCCATGAAGAGACATTCGTCTGCATCAATGGTATCAACCCCGGCCTGATCCCCGATCGGCAAGCCGAGTCCCCGGACGATCGCGGCAGGTGTGCATTCGTCTGCCTCGCCCATGACGAGTTCAGCAGCCGATGCGATATTGTCGGCAACTGCCCTTTTGGTCACTTCCAGTCTGCGGCCGAACAGGTCGGATCGTCCCCGATCGTCGATGACGGAAGTGATGCCGGCGCAGCCAATGGCCACACCGGAGCACCCGAGGCGCATCGCGTGCGTCCGGCTGTCAGCGACGATCACCCCGATACGGGCGTGGCACCGGTGGGCGATCTCCTCTTTTATGCGTACGGCGCTTGCATCGGGATCCACGGGCAGGGGCACGATACACCCGGGGGGAGCGTTCGAGGCGTCCACGCCCGCGTTCGGGAGGAGCGTGCCATGCTTCATACAGAGCAGAAAGCCCGGGATACCCCCAACCACCTCGTCGCTCTCGGCAAGGACCACCTCGACGGTGCGGGGGTCCATATGGTAGCGTCCTGCCAGTTCCTGTGCACGCGGGGAAGGGGTGATCGTATCGAGCCTGACCACGTTTCCTTCGGCTGTTGCGACCGCGGTCTCGGCAAGGATAAGGATGTCCCCGTCCGCAAACCCGCCGCAGGCCGCGTCAGCCGCCGCAATGATCCGGTCGGTGAACGGATCGTGGGGCCGGATGATGCCCGTGGAGAGGCCGGTGATGGTAAACGAGGAGTTCATGCCCCCTTCACCATCTGCCCGTATACCTTAATCACGTCCCGGGTGGCTGCCACGTCATGCGTCCGGATGACCGATGCGCCCTTTTCGAGAAGCTTCATGGTTACGGCAAGCGTGCCCGGCAGCCGGTCCTCCGGCTCGCGGTTGAGGAGCATCCCGATGAAGGTCTTCCGTGAAACCGCTGCGAGCACCGGGCTGTCGAAACGCAGGAACTCTTCGAAGTGCCTGCAGAGTTCCCAGTCATCCTCTACCGAACGGAACGGGGTCCAGATGCCGACTCCGGGGTCGAGCACGTACTCCTTCACACCGGTCGTTTCGCAGCGTCTGATAACTCCTTCGAGCGACGCAATCGTTGCCTCAACCCCGATCGGATCTCCCGGCACACGGTTTGTGGCCATCACAAACGCGGGGAGCCCGGCGTCAGCGACCTTTTTTGCATAGGCCGGTGAGACAAAACCGCTGATGTCGTTTGCTGCATGGATATTATGCTTCAGGCAGACATCAAGCACGCCCGGGTGCATCGTATCCACCGAGAGGGTGATCCCGCTCCCGTCCAGTTCCTTTAAGGCAGCATCGATCCGTTCCGCCTCTTCCTTCCCGCTGATCGGCTGGGTATTGGGTGCCGTGCTCCGTGCGCCGATATCGATCATGTCCGCGCCCTGCTCGACCATCGCTACAGCGGTCGCATGGACCTCCTCAATAGGGATAAACGAATTCAGGTAGAACGATTCGCCGCTGCAATTGATAACTCCCATGATGCGGGGCGGGGCGCCCCCACCGATATCGAGTTTGTTGACCCGGCAGGACCTCATGGCATCCTCATCGACGCCGCGGCAAACGTATTTTCCATGAGTGCTGCAATGGTCATGGGGCCCACGCCACCGGGGACCGGGGTGATGGCCGAAGTGATATCCTTTACCGCGTCAAAGTCCACATCCCCGACCAGTTTCCCGTTGAGCTGGTTGATGCCGACATCTATGACGACTGCACCTGGTTTGACCATACCGGGCGTGATAAAATGTGCCTTCCCGACCGCTGATACCAGAATGTCAGCCTGCCTGAGCTCTGCAGGAAGGTCCCGGGTTTTGCTGTGGCAGATGGTCACAGTTGCGTCAGCGTTTGTCAGGAGCGCAGCCATCGGCCTCCCGACATCGATGCTCCGCCCGGCGACAACGGCCCGGATGCCGGCAACGGGGATCTTATACTCTGCGAGCAGGGTCATGATCCCCTTGGGGGTACAGGGAGCAAAACGGGGTTTGCCCTTCATCAACAGACCGAGGTTCGTGGGGTGAAACCCGTCGACATCCTTGTCTGGTTTTACCGCGGCGATCACCCGGTCGGTATCGATCTGTTTTGGCAGGGGGAGCTGGATGAGGATCCCATTGATCTCCATATCCTGGTTAAGACGGGTGATCGCCGCGATCACTTTCTCCGTGGTCGCCTCGCCGGGGATCTCGATCCCGATCGACCCTATCCCCACCCGTTCGCAGGCCCGGTGCTTCATACGCACGTACATCTGTGACGCCGGGTCGCTGCCTGCGATCACGGTGGCAAGCCGGGGGTACAGCCCCGACTCACCGATCGCTTCCTTGAGGAGTTCGAGCCGCTTTTCCGAAACCGCTTTCCCGTCAAGGATGATGGCCATCGTCACACCCGCACATACCCTGTCAGGTCACCGGGTAAATCGGGAACTTCTGGGCCATCCCGGTGACTTCGCCATGGATCTTCCTAATCAGCGTTTCATTCGTGATGTCCTTCACGATCGCAGAGATCCATGTCCCGATCTGGCGCATCTCTGCCTCTTTCATGCCCCGTGAAGTAACGGCAGGGGTGCCGACCCGCAACCCGCTTGTGACAAACGGGCTCTTGGTCTCGTTCGGGATCGTGTTCTTGTTGACCGTGATGGCGGCCCTGCCGAGCGCCACTTCCGCCTCAAGGCCGGTCAGGTGCTGGCCGGTGAGATCGATGAGCATCAGGTGGTTGTCTGTGCCGCCAGAGACAAGCCGGATCCCGTTGTCCATCAGGGTTTCTGCAAGGACCTTCGCGTTCTTCACGATCTGCTTGTTGTATTCCTTAAAGGAGGGCTTGAGTGCCTCCTCAAAACAGACCGCTTTTGCCGTGATTGTGTGCATCAGGGGGCCGCCCTGCATGCCCGGGAATACAGCCTTGTCGATAGCCTGTGCATATTCGTTGTTGCACATGATCGCACCGCCGCGGGGCCCGCGGAGCGTCTTGTGGGTGGTGGTGGTGGTGAAGTTCGTCACACCGACAGAGGTCGGGTGGATACCGGCCGCGATAAGCCCGGCAATGTGGGCGATATCGGCCATGCAGTAGGCGCCGACGTCGTCAGCAATCTCCTGGAATGCCTTAAACTCGATGGTACGGGGGTATGCCGAGGCACCACAGACGATAATCTGGGGCTTTTCCTTCTTTGCCATTTCGCCGACAATGCCGTAATCGAGGGTTTCGGTTTGGGGGTCGACGCCGTACTGGGCGACCTGGTAGAACTTGCCCGTGAAGCTGACCGGTGATCCGTGCGAGAGGTGGCCACCCTGGTTGAGCTTCATGCTTAAGATCTTCTCTCCCAACTTCATGTACGCAAAATAAACCGCCATGTTCGCTTGGGTGCCCGAGTGGGGCTGGACGTTTGCATGCTCAGCCCCGAAGAGTTTTTTCAACCGGTCCCGGGCAAGGTTCTCGGCCATATCATGGAACTCGCACCCGCCATAGTACCGCTTTCCCGGGTAGCCCTCGGCATACTTGTTGGTCATGATTGACCCCATTGCCTCAAGCACCGCACGGCTGACAATATTCTCGGACGCGATCAGTTCGAGCCCGTTTGTCTGGCGGAGCCGTTCCTTCTCAATGATATCTGCTATTTCTGGATCAGTTTGGGAAAGATACGACATATGGATACACGTTCGTCTGGATCAGGTAATACCTTTTCTTAAGAAGGAGCGCGAAGGGTGCATGGCTGGCAGGAGTACCGTCATAAATCCGGATTTTTTATGCACGATCCCTGCCGGAAAAGGCGCGTAGCGCCCGGATCGGGCGGTTATCCGGGGTCTGAACCCTGTTTTTTTGGGTGAAAAGAAGCACAAACCTTTTTTTCTCATCCGCAGATCACTACTATTATTAATAAGGAGTGCGCCGCACCTGTATATATCAGAACATATACGGGTATCGCATGGTGCAACCGGATGCAAAGATCAGGTATCTTGAGTTCGAACTTGATGAAAAGGAGAAAATGGTCAACATGATGGAAAGTTCAGGAAGCGGTGCAGGTGAGGACCGCGTCGCCGCGCTCGAAAAGAAGGTCAACGAGATGGAAGCACTCGTCAAGGGGCTCACCCAGGAGCTCCTTGACCTCAAGTCCATTGCGATGAAGATGTCCAAGCAGACCGAGGAACGCAGCCGGCAGGAACTCAAACGCATGCCACCGATTGTCCAGGGTGCACAGGCGTCCGGCAGTGCCGCCGCACCCCAGCAGGGTGGCAGCACGGTTGTGATCCGCAAGGGTGCCAGGGCGGATTCCGAACCTCAGGCCCCGGCCGAGCCCGCGATGGACATGATCATGCAAACCGACGGGACGATGAAGCTTGAGCCCCGGCGCGGGGAAAAGGACTATATCGTCGCATCGGCAGGCTATGGCCGGAACAAGAAAGGGATTTCGGTCAAGCCCAAGCAGAGCGATCTGATCTACGCAGTAGAAGAAGACAAGTCCGATGCAGCAAAGAAGTAAGGACGATGGGGAGCCGGATCTTTGCACATCACAGAGCTGGAGATAGATAATTTCAAGTCTTTTTCAAAAAAGACAAAAATTCCCTTTTTAGAGGGTTTCACCGTAATATCAGGCCCGAACGGCTCCGGTAAGAGTAATATCATCGACTCAGTCCTTTTTGTCCTGGCACTTTCGAGTTCCCGCAACCTGCGTGCCGAGAAGCTCACCGATCTCATCAACCTCAACTCCGGGAAAAATACGGCTGAGGTTGCCATCGAGTTTTCCGACGGGACAAGAATCCGGCGCCGGATCAAACGGACCGGCAACGGTTATTACAGCTACAACTACTTAAACGACCGGCTCTGCAAGCAGAGCGACATCGTTGACCACCTCGCAAAGTTCGGTATCATCCCGCACGGCTACAACGTCGTGATGCAGGGCGACGTGACCCGGATCATGGAGATGAGTGATTTCGAGCGCCGGAAGATCATCGATGAGATCGCCGGCGTTTCCGAGTTCGATACGAAAAAGCAGCAGTCGCTCTCTGAGCTTGATGTGGTACGAGAGCGCATCGAGCGCGAAGAACTCCTGCTGATCGAACTTACAAAACGGGCAAACGAGCTGAAAAAAGAGCGCGAACATGCGCTCGAATACCAGAAGTGGCAGAAGGAGCTCGGTTTCTACCAGGGATGCCGATCCGCCGCCCAGCTCCAGGGTAAGGAGAAGGAGAGGGCTACGCTCCTCGCGTCTGCCGAAGAACAGAAGATTAAGATCTCCCGGATCGAGGCCGACCGGGGCATCGAGGAGAACGAGCTCGCCTACCTCGAGGCCGACCTTGCAGATATCGACGAGCTCATCAACAAGAAGAGCGGGCCTGACTACCTGAAGCTGATAGCAGACCTCGAAGAGGCAAAGAGTGGGATCAAGCTTGCGGAGCAGACCATTGCACGGCTCAAAAAGGACAAGGAGACAAACCTCGAAGGGATCAACAGGGTCTTCGCGGACACAAAACGGGCCGAGGCCCGGGTCGCGGAGCTCTCTGACCAGATCCGCACGCTTTCCATCGACCGCACGAACATCGCCATGGAAGTGGCAACCTCAAAAGTGCAGCTCGAAAAGATCGAGACCGAGCTCCACCAGTACTCCTCAGACACGGAGGAGGCCCGGCAGAAACTTTTTGCCCTGATGGAGGAGGCGGAAGCAAAGAAGGGTGAGCGTTCCGCGATCCTCCACCAGCAGGACATGCTCATCGAGAAGAGCCGGATGCGGACGAGCGAACTCGAACGCCTGATCGCGCTCCAGACGCAGCTTGACGAGGAATATACGGCAAAGCAGGAGCAGCTTGCGGAGAACGAAGGGGCTGTGGCTGAACTTTTGGACCGGAAAAAAGAGCTCGACCGGAATCTCTCCGAACTGGAGAGCAGCCTCTTTGCCCAACGCTCGTCTCTCGAACGGCTGCGCGGGGAGATGAAGGATACCGAGCAGGATGCGATCCGGCTCGAAGCCGCACAGCAGGCCCGGGGCGAGTCCGGCGGAAAGGCGATCGAGGCGGTCAAGGCCATAGAGGGGGTCCATGGCACGATTGCAGATCAGGGCAGGGCGCCCCCGGAATATACCACAGCGCTCAATGTCGCTGCGGGAAACAAACTCCAGTTTGTGATCTGCGATACCGACCAGATCGCGGCCGATGCGATCCGGTACCTAAAAGATGAGCGGCTCGGCAGGGTGACGTTTCTCCCGCTGAACAAGCTCCGGCCACCCACGCTTCACCCGGTAAAGGAACCTGGCGTTATCGATTACGCGGTCAACCTTCTCGACTACGATCCTGTTTATGATAAGGCATTTGCCGTTGCACTTGGGGCAACGGTCGTTGTCGATACGCTGGAACGGGCCCGGAAACTGATCGGGAAGTACCGGATGGTTACTCTCGAGGGAGAACTGCTGGAGAAGAGCGGTGCGATGACCGGCGGCTTGGCAAAGAAACCGGTGAAGGGTTTCGGGGCCGCCGTCGACGATGAGATCGTCCGGATCCGGTCACACCTTGCCGAACTTTCCGGCGAGGCCGCGACGCTTGAAGCGGGCGTCAAACGCATGACCGAAGAGGTAGATGGCAAACGGGCGCTCCGTAACGGGATCGACCAGGACATGGCCCGGGCTGGGGTACTTACCGAGGAATTTACCCGAAGGTTCGAAGCGATCACGGTCGAGAAGCAGACGATCGAGGCGGCGGTTGCCCGACAGGCAGAGGAGACCGGCAACAGTGCGGCGGAACTATCCGCACTCGAAGGTGAACTCGACAAGATCACCGAAGCGATCAACCGGATCACCGCACAGATTGACGGTATCAAGAAAAAGCTGGACGATACCAATATCCCGGCCCTCACCGACCAGATGGAGAAGAAGAAGAAGGAGATCGAGGAGGCAGAACGGCGCCTGCGTAACAAGGAGGCGGACATGAACGATGCCTCCCGCGAGCGCCAGCACTTCACCGCCCGGACCGGGGAACTTTCCGAGGAGCGCACCCGGCTTGACGAGCGCAACCGGCAGATCGATGCGGAGGTGGCCGGGTCAAACGGGCAGATTGACGCCCACAAGGCCGTGATCGCAGAACTCGAGGAGAAACAGAAACAGTTCTCAGGTGAACTCGAAGGTTTGCGGAAGAAACGGGCCGATGTGTCCGGGAGCATCCACGCCTCGGAAACAAAACTGATCAAGTTCGACGCGGACAAGGAGCGTTTCACGATCCAGCTCACCGCCCTTGAGGAGCGGGCTCAGGCACTTGCAAACGAGATCGCTGCCCTCGTGGCCATTGTCGGGGAGGTCGAGACCGACCTGACGCTCACCGAGATTGAGGGGAAGATCGCCGATGCGGAGCTTGCGCTCCACAAGATCGGCGCTGTCAACATGCTCGCCATCGAGGAGTACGAGAAGATCCAGCGGCAGGTTGAGGAGCGGACGGAACGAAAAGACACTCTTTCCAAGGAACGGATGAACCTCATCGATCGCATCGAGAAGTACGAGCAGATGAAGTTCGAGGCATTCATGACCGCATTTAAGGCCATCGACGCCAACTTCCGGGAGATCTTTGCCCGGCTCACGAGCGGGAGCGGGAACCTTGTGCTCGAAAACGAGGAGGATCCCTTCACCGGCGGGCTCACGTTTGCGGTTAAGCCCCGGGACAAGAAAGTCCATCTCCTTTCGTCACTCTCGGGCGGGGAGAAATCGCTGACTACGCTCGCGTTTATCTTCTCCATCCAGCACTACATCCCGGCGCCCTTCTACGCGTTTGACGAGGTGGACATGTCGCTTGACGGCGCGAACGTGGAAAGGATCGCGGGTATGATCCAGGAGCTTGCCCCTTCGTCGCAGTTTGTCATTGTCTCGCTGCGGAAGCCCATGATTGAGGCGGCGCAGCGGATCATGGGCGTGACGAGCCGGCCGGACAAGAGCACGCTTGTTACCGGGGTTAAGATTCATGGCTGAACCGAACGGTAAGCACCGGGTGGATGAGGGTGCAAAGGCAGGAAGGGCCGGCGAACATGCCCCGGCAAAAACCCCCGGGGACCAGCCCGGAACCGAAGATCCCGCCCTGGTCGTTATCACCGGTGCCCATGATGCAGCCACATCTGAAGTCTCTCCCGGTGCAGAGGACGCCCCCGCTGCACCCGAGCCAGAGATTATCGAAGACCCGGTTGAGATCCTTGTCGGTCTTGCAGAAAGAGGCGAGATCGACCCATGGAACATCAACATTATCGAGGTGACCGACCGGTTCCTCTCCGAGCTCGAACGGTGCCGGCAGCTCAACCTCCGGATATCGGGTCGCACCCTCTTCTATGCGGCTACGCTCCTGCGCATGAAGTCCGAGCAGCTGGACCTTGTGGAAGAAGAGGATGATGGTACAAGTGGGGAGGGTGAGGACTTCGACTTCGCTGGCGACCTTGATTTCGAGGACGTGGGAAGGTTCGGGCCCATCGAACGGCTGGAACGGGAGATCCAGCGCCGGCTCGACCGGAAGAGCCTGCGAAAGAGCCCGGTCACCCTCTTCGAGCTGATCATCGAGCTCAAGAACCTCGAGAAAGAGGAGAGAAGGCGCCGCCGGCTCCCCCCGGCCGACGATGATTTCCTTGTCGAAGCCGACGATGTTGTGGGGATCGCGCACGAGGAGGGGTACCAGGACTCGGCCCGGCAGGTCATCGAAGACTGCCTCGCCAGTGCCGACCCGGACGCCGAGATCACGCTCGCCGAGCTCTGCAGCGATCTCGGCTGGTGTCTTCCCGACGTCTATATCCCGCTGCTCTTTTTAGCGCTGGACGGGCGGTGTTCGATCCGTCAGGAAGAGTTCTTCGGTGACGTGTACGTACACGTAATGAAGGCGGATGAGGAACAGAATCCGGGCAACACCGCGTTCTGATGCATTAAGCTCGCTGTTTTAAATGTCATCTCCTGTATCAGGAACAAAACCGTTCCCTTGCCGGCCCGCTGGACATCCGGCCCGCCCCCGCACTCATGCCAATGCAGGTATCCCGTTTGCCCACGCCTCGACCCGTTTGCGGATCCCGTCATCGCTGTAGGACGAGAGGGTCAGCCGGTCCCGGGCGATGGCAAGATAATAGAGCTCGCCACCCGGGTCATGGCATTTCAGGATCACGGAGAAGAGATCGGCATCGGGCAGGTGCCGGACCTTCCCGCCATGCGCTGCAATATTTGCCATGTTCGAGATCACGGCGGCAATGCCATTCTGGTATCCTTCAAGGGTGGAATACATGTCCTGCCCGCTCCCGATCCTTTTTCCGGCCGGCGTGAGGTACACGAACTTTGCGGTGTACATCTCCCGGACCTTCTTTACCGGCGGATGCGCCTTTTTTGCACTCCGGTAGGAGGTGCAGCCGAGCGGATTTTTGAGTACCAGCGACTGGATGATCCCGCTGAACGTTGTCACGTCCGCAAACGGGTGTTTTAGAAAACGGCCTGCACTCCTTGTACCGGGCCTCTGGGTGAACTGTGCCATTGAGCCTTACCTCATCCTCAGTCTTCCCCGGCACCTGCGGGGCAGGAATGCCGGGTCATTAGCAGGGATAAGGCACCGGGGCGATAAAGTCTTGGTGGTAACATTCACGGGAGCGGGAGGGGGTCGGGCGGTGTACTTATATCAGGCCATGCGCCTGCCGGAATGCAGTATACTCTGCCGCTCGCTCCGTATTTTTCCGGCGTAAAACTTTCGACAATACGGGATCTGTTTCCTGCCCCGGATCCAGTCGGTACCGGGCAACGGAAACCAAAAAAAGTGGTCCGACCCCCTCCATACCTTTTCAGATTCTGATCAACGGAATTCCTTTTCTGTGACGTAAACTATCAGATATTTTCCAACAATCTTCAAAAAATGATGGGAGGGGGTCTGACGGTGTACTTCGTATCCGGGCCGCTTTGCCCTGGTGCACAAAAAGATACTGAACCCGGGGCTGCTCTCACGGAAATCTCGTTATTTTTATCAAGTCACACCCATTACGATAAACCATGGATTACGGAGCTATCGTTTCAGATTCAATAGGCTACGCCCGGGCAGCGCTGGTAGGAAAGTGGGTCACGTGGCTCATCTTCATCATCTGCAGCCTGCCGTTCGCCCTCCTCCAGTTCGTGGTCGATCCAAAGAAGATCACGGCCGTCATGATCGGGGGAACAATTAACTGGGAGGTCTTCCCGTGGCCCCAGCTTATCGTGCTCTGCCTTGCAGGAATACTCCTCATGTTTGTGGTTTCCGGGTACCTTGTCCGGGTCTATCGCGGGACGACACCGCCCCCCGTTTTCGATTCGTGGGGGGCCCTTTTCCTTGATGGCCTTAAACTCGTTGTCGTCGGTATCCTCTGGTTTGTTCCGGCCATCATCGCGATTGCCGCCGCGATCGCTCTTACCTTCTTTGGCACCCATACCGGTAGTGCGCCCGTTGGCCCGATGCTGGGCGCCGGGGTCCTTCTCATCCTTATCGGTCTCATCCTGCTGGCGATCGCCATCCTCTATGGCATTCTTGGCAGCGTGCGCTTCGCCCGCACCGGCAGCATCAGGGAAGGGATCCGGTTCTCCGCCATCACCGAGACCATCCAGGCGATTGGCTGGGGTACGTACATCCTCGCGCTGGTAATCCTCGTGGTGCTTGTCCTCCTCTTCAGCGTCGTTATCTCGTTACTTGCCCTGATCCCGCTCGTGGGATGGGTAATCCAGCTCATCCTCAACCCGCTCATCTCGATCTTCTCCGCCCGGTTCATGAGCCGGGTCTATGACCACAGCATCCCGCAGGCTCCGGTTGCCGCACCGGCCCCGGCTGTATAATTTTCTGATGGGCGGTGGCGGTTCGGACAGACCGGCCCCCTCTTGTATGTGCAGATCCGCATATTTTCTGTTGAACCTGCTGCCGCTTTCCCTCAGGGCGCAGGGTCGGGAATGTGGAAGGGGATCTCCTGCGCGACACGTCCCGGACGGTATGCATGCGGGATCCCGTTTCCTCTCGAATAAGCGGAATCCCGGGTCGTTTTATCAAAATATCACGAATTTGCCGACCGATCCGGAAATGCCTGTCCGGTGGCAGACCCTACGGTCCTGATCTTGTGCCGGAAACAAGAGGATTGAGCCCGGAATCCGGTTCCCGGTGACGGGGAAAATTATCTCCCTAGTACATACTTGTCCGGACAATAGATCAGGAAGGGGAAAACGGGAGCGTTCGGGGGCAATCTTTAAATGGTAATCTGAGGAATAATGTGATCCACAATTTCTGATGAAGATCCGACGAAAATCGCCTTCGGGCGGTGTCGGTTCCGAAGTGGGCCGGATGCAGGGCAACAAGGTATAAATAATCCTGTAACCTACATTAAGAGCCCGTGTTTACATCAAAAACACGACGAAAAACGTGTGATGAAGAACCAACAAAGCCGGCTCCTGTCCGGGTCTGGTTCCGAATGCAGACAATGCAGGTGACAAGATATAAATAGTCTTGTGACTAAGGTTATGAGCCCGTGTTCAAGTGAACCAACACGACGAACACACGCAAAATTCTTTGATGGAGATCCAACAATACCCGGCGTGACCGGAGTTGGTTCTGACGTTGATACTGGCAATGCGGAAATTTGTTTAGTAACCGCTAATTCCTCGAAATTAAGGTTCAGATATTAGTGTGCGTACGTATGTACAATTTGAATTCTGGTTGATCCTGCCAGAGGCCACTGCTATCGGAGTTCGATTAAGCCATGCGAGTCGAGAGGTGTAAGACCTCGGCATACTGCTCAGTAACACGTGGACAACCTACCCTGAAGAGGGGGATAACCCCGGGAAACTGGGGATAATACCCCATAGACTATGGATGCTGGAATGCTTTGTAGTTGAAAGGTCCGCCGCTTCAGGATGGGTCTGCGGCCGATTAGGTTGTTGTTGGGGTAACGGCCCAACAAGCCTGTAATCGGTACGGGTTGTGGGAGCAAGAGCCCGGAGATGGATTCTGAGACACGAATCCAGGCCCTACGGGGCGCAGCAGGCGCGAAAACTTTACAATGCGAGCAATCGTGATAAGGGAACTCCGAGTGCCTGTAAAATCAGGCTGTCCGCCAGTGTAAATAACTGGTGAAGAAAGGGCCGGGCAAGACCGGTGCCAGCCGCCGCGGTAATACCGGCGGCTCGAGTGGTGGCCACTATTACTGGGCTTAAAGCGTTCGTAGCTGGTCTGTTAAGTCTCTGGGGAAATCTTCCGGCTTAACCGGAAGGCGTCTCAGGGATACTGGCAGACTAGGGACCGGAAGAGGTGAGAGGTACTCCAGGGGTAGGAGTGAAATCCTGTAATCCTTGGGGGACCACCTGTGGCGAAGGCGTCTCACCAGGACGGCTCCGACAGTGAGGAACGAAAGCTGGGGGAGCAAACCGGATTAGATACCCGGGTAGTCCCAGCTGTAAACGATGCGCGTTAGGTGTATCGGTGACCACGAGTCACCGAGGTGCCGAAGAGAAATCGTGAAACGCGCCGCCTGGGAAGTACGGTCGCAAGGCTGAAACTTAAAGGAATTGGCGGGGGAGCACCACAACGGGTGGAGCCTGCGGTTTAATCGGACTCAACGCCGGGAAACTCACCGGACAAGACAGCTGAATGATAGTCGGGCTGAAGACTCTACTTGACTAGCTGAGAGGAGGTGCATGGCCGTCGTCAGTTCGTACTGTGAAGCATCCTGTTAAGTCAGGCAACGAGCGAGACCCACGCCAACAGTTGCTAGCTCGTCCTCCGGGATGGAGAGGACACTGTTGGGACCGCCTCTGCTAAAGAGGAGGAAGGAATGGGCAACGGTAGGTCAGCATGCCCCGAATTGTCCGGGCTACACGCGGGCTACAATGGGTGGGACAATGGGTATCGACACCGAAAGGTGAAGGCAATCTCCTAAACCCATCCTTAGTTCGGATTGTGGGCTGCAACTCGCCCACATGAAGCTGGAATCCGTAGTAATCGTGTTTCAAAATAGCACGGTGAATATGTCCCTGCTCCTTGCACACACCGCCCGTCAAACCACCCGAGTGAGGTCTTGATGAAGCCGTCGTTTTCTGCGGCGGTTGAATCTAGGTTTTGCAAGGGGGGTTAAGTCGTAACAAGGTAGCCGTAGGGGAATCTGCGGCTGGATCACCTCCTAACGAATTTTATTTCGGGTTAAAGCGGTTACTGGACAAACTGTAAAATTGCCGGTGTCGACAAGAGAAGGCTCAGGTGTCAGGATTAAGGTGACACACAATCTGGGTTCGAATCCCAGGGAGCTGTTTAGATGCACCTCGAGATGCGAATCACGAGGGAAGGGCTGAAAGTCAAACCAATGACTTTGCGAGGCCGTGTAAAGGTTTGCACTCAGGACGTTAAATGGGTTTAGCGGAGCATTAGTTTAAACCTACCAGTGGATGGCTCGGTTCAAGTGCCGAAGAAGGGCGTGCCAAGCTGCGATAAGCTCCGGGTAGACGCAAGGAATCTATGATCCGGAGATACCCTAATAGGACATCCTAACGCTTAACTGCGTTTATCCGTAAGGATAGGGAACGCCCCGAATTGAAACATCTCAGTAGGGGCAGGAAGAGAAATCAACCGAGATGTCGTTAGTAGAGGCGATCGAACACGACAGAGCTCAAACCGAATCCCGCAAGGGAGATGTGGTGTTATAAGCCCACCGTTACGATGCCGGATGTGAAGCGGAAGTTGCCTGGAATGGCACACTATAGAGGGTGATAGTCCCGTACGCAGAAGCAGACGGCGTCAGGTGGTGTCTTGAGTACCGCGGGTCGGAATTCTCGCGGGAATTCAGGGGTCATCAACCCCTAAAGCTAAATACAACTTGAAACCGATAGCGAAATAGTAGCGTGAGCGAAAGCTGAAAAGTAACCCTGAAAAGGTGGTTAAAAGTGCCTGAAATTGGTAGGTGATCGCGAGTTGCGGCATGAAAGGATCTTCCTTATGAAGGAACCCGTCGCGAGGCGGTAGTACGGGTAAGGTTGCCAGTGTCGCAACGTACGTTTTGAAGAACGGGCCAGAGAGTTTATTCTGTTGGCGAAGGTTAACCTCAAAGGGAAGCCATAGGGAAACCAACAAGTCCGTAGCAGCAATGCGTGGGACGACGTATTAAAAGTGCGTGGAGTCAGCAGGATAAGACCCGAAGCCGGGTGATCTATGCGTTGGCAGGTTGAAGCGTGACGAAAGTTGCGTGGAGGACCGCAAGCGGTATTGATATGCAAATCATTCGTGTGACCTACGTATAGGAGTGAAAGATTAATCGAACCCGGCATCAGCTGGTTCCTCCCTAAACATGTCGCAGCATGACCTAACCGGAGGTCGTTGGTGAGGTAGAGCACTGATTGGGGGAGCTGGGCGGGAAACTGCTCACCCCCCTGTCAAACTCCAAACTCCCCAACACCCTAGATGGTTGGAAGTCCGCATTACGGGGTAAGCTTGTAATGCGTAAGGGAAACAACCCAGACCGTGGTTAATGTCCCTCAATGTAGGCTCAGTGTAAACACTGAAATTGGTCCTAGGTCAAAGACAACTGGAAGGTGAGCTCAGAAGCAGCTATCCTTTAAAAAGTGCGTAACAGCTTACCAGTCAAGATTTAGGGCGGTGAAAATGGACGGGGCTAAAGCCTACTACAGAGACCACGGAGCACCGAAAGGTGATCTGGTAGGGAGGCGCTCTGCGTGGGTAGAAGCTGGGGCGTAAGTTCCAGTGGACCGCGTAGTGATGAGAATTCTGGCAGTAGTAGAAGCATAGTTGGGTGAGAATCCCAACCGCCGCAGGGGCTAGGTTTCCTCGGCAACGTTCGTCAGCCGAGGGTTAGTCGGTCCTAAGGTGCGTCGTAACTCGAACGTACCGAATGGGAAACAGGTTAATATTCCTGTACCATGTGGTTTTTAGTCGCAAGACCCTGACGCTTGGGGGTATGCTAAGCGGGACTGTCATCCCGTCCAAGCACATAACTCTGTGGAGTACCGTAATGGTGAGAATCAGAAGAAAGTGTGATGGGGTAACTTAGCAAATTCCCTGAGCCCATGAAAAGGGAATCACATGTCCGTACCGAGAACCGACACAGGTGCCCCTCGCTGAAGAGGTGTAGGCGTGTCGGATTTAATCGTAGTTAAGGGAACTCGGCAAATTGGCCCCGTAACTTTGGGATAAGGGGTGCCTGCCTGGAGATCAGGCAGGTCGCAGTGACCGGGGCGCACTAACTGTCTAATAACAACATAGGTGACTGCAACTCCGAAAGGACTAGTATAGTCACTGATTCCTGCCCAGTGCGAGTATCTGAACACCGGGTTCAACCGGACGAAGGACTCGTAAACGGCGGGGGTAACTATGACCCTCTTAAGGTAGCGTAGTACCTTGTCGCTTAATTGGCGACTTGCATGAATGGATTAATGAGTGCGCTACTGTCCCTAACACGAATCCGTTGAACCTTTTGTCCTAGTGCAGAGACTAGGGACTCCTGATGGGAAGTGAAGACCCCGTGGAGCTTTACTGCAGCCTGTCGTTGAATTACGATAATTCTTGCGCAGTGTAGATGGGAGGCGTTATATCCAGTACTTTCGGGTGCTGGGGAGCCAACGATGAGACACCATCCTAGTTTTGTTGTAGTTCTCACTCTAACGAGGACACCGGTAGGTGGGCAGTTTGGGTGGGGCGCCACACCCTCGAAAAAATATCAAGGGTGCCCCAAGGTCAACTCATGTGAGTCAGAAACTCACAGAAGAGTGTCAAGAGCATAAGTTGGCCTGACGCGATTATGCAAAGCAAATAATCGCGAGAGGAAACTCGGGTCTAACGAACCAATATAGCCTTTTGGTGAGGCTTATTGACTACAGAAAAGCTACCCCGGGGATAACAGAGTCGTCGCCGGCAAGAGCACATATCGACCCGGCGGCTTGCTACCTCGATGTCGGTTCTTTCCATCCTGGCTGTGCAGCAGCAGCCAAGGGTGAGGTTGTTCGCCTATTAAAGGGGATCGTGAGCTGGGTTTAGACCGTCGTGAGACAGGTCGGTTACTATCTATCAGGAGTGTTTGAAGTCTGAAGGTAAGAATGAAATAGTACGAGAGGAACTTTCATTCGGCGCCTCTAGTCGATCGGTTGTCTGACAAGGCAGTGCCGAGCAGCCACGCGCCAAGGGATAAAAGCTGAAAGCATCTAAGCTTGAAACCCGGCCTAAAAAGAGACTTCGTTACAGGACATGGGTAAAAGACCCGTTTGATAGGCTTCGGATGTACGCACGAAGGCAACGACGTGTTCAGTCCGGAAGTACTAACGTCCAATCACTAGTGCTCACCACGCTAAACCCAGACGAAATTCTGAGTGCAAACCTTATATCCGATCCAGTCGTACTGGATAGGGTATCATCCTACACGGTCGCCAAGGTGGCGGAGCGGCCACGCGGTTGACTGCAGATCAACTACACTCCGGTTCAAATCCGGACCTTGGCTTGGACCGGTTTCCGGCAACGGAAATCCGGTCTGACGGAGAACGAGCATCTAACGTTCTTCGGCTGCAAACAAAAAAGCACATCATGTGGTGATAGCGGCCATAGCTGTCGGGAAACACCTGGTCTCATTCCGAACCCAGCAGTTAAGCTGACACACGTAGTATGCTGTACTGAGGTACGCGAGTCCCCGGGAACCATACCAAGCTGCTATCACCTTTCCTTCTTACATGGTATCTGTTCTTGTAATGTTCACTCAAAGAGCGGATACTCTCGTTATGTCATTGTATCGATTCTTGCGATTCGCGAGGTTCACGACCTCGTATGACATGTATTGTATTCTGACAGGGTTTTCCTGAATTCGCTGTCCCTTTTACGCTCCTGTGATATTGCCCCGTATTTTTCCCTGCACTGGTGGCGCGTTCTCCTCAGTCTGTTTCGCCGGGCAGAAGTTGCAGATGGAGAAGAAGACCTCTTTCTCCCGGTCCCGGATCAGGCAGTAATAGGTCCCGTTCCGGTCCTCGACAGAAAAACCACCTGGGAACGGCATGCCGACGGGATGGCCCGGCTGCTCGAGAACAAACATCGTGAATGCAGCCATGAGATAATAGAAAAGCCGGTGTTTCGGGGTGTAATGGAACGGCGTTCGTTCTGCCTGTTCGTCCCAGGTAAAGCATCCCTCGGGGATCATCGTGCAGAACTTTTCAAAGGTCTCGCGGTCCCGGATTGGATTACGCTCCTTCCGGAACGCGCCGGAGCGGTGCATCAGGAGGAGCCGGTGGTGCGCGCCGAAGATCTGATCCTGGAAGAACGGGCGGACCCGGCGCCGGTAGGGTTCGGGCAGGGCGTCCACCTCAAGGAAGAGACGGCCGCCGATCACCTGGAGATCGGCAAGGGAATACATGCCTGCTTCCCGGGCGACAATTTCAGCCAGTTCTCCTTTTGTTCTCGCTGTTGCAAGCCGGCATGCCGTAGCTGCGATCTCCGCTTTTTCCTCGGGTGAGATGATCTCGCTGGCCGTCATTTCATTCATGATCCGGGCTGGTGTAATTGTGGTACCGTGGGAGCCGGCACCATATTATCCTGCCCGATCCGGTGCATCGCACCCTTTTTAAGGTTCATCATGCGCCTCATCACCTACCGACATCTTAACCATAGACAGAGGCAAACACCTGCACAGGTATGTCCTTTCCCGGAAGATCTCCTGTGAATCGCATGGTGGTTGCAATCCTGTTTCTCACCTCCCTATTCCTCCTTACCGGAGCCCCGGCTGCCGCGACGCTGGTGCTGGCAAACGTGTCCTTCTCACCCGTCCTCCCGCTTGCCCCCGGCAGCGTGCAGTACACGACAAGTTCCATCACGATCATTCCTTCGGGTGCCACCACCTTCTCCCGGTACCACTCACTCCAGATGCAGACCGGACTTGTGGATGCCCGGTGGGACATTCAGGTTGTGGTCGATGGCGTTCCCGCTGCACAGCAGCCCGCATCCGGCGCCACCGCGTTTGTGAACGGCTACCTCCTCTCCTACCCGACAACGAGCGATCTCGCGTTTACCGTGACCATCAACGGGACGGTACCTGCCGGTGCCGGGACAACCGTGACTGTCCTGCAGGTGACCGAGCTCGATAATGGCGGTGCACCTGTCCCCGGAAGCAGTATTACCGTCACTGCGCCGCTTCACTCCGCACCGCCGGGTACACCCGGCAAACCTCCGGTCCCGGCCGCTCCCCTTTCCTCACCTGAGCCGGTCTCTTCATCGCAAGGGGTGCACATGCCCGGGTTTTCTGCCGGGGCCGGAATAGGTGGAGCTGTTTTGGGAGCTCTTGCCTGGGTATCGGTACGGCAGCAGCGCCACACATGACCGGCGGGTCGTACCGGGCACCTGATGAACGCCCCCGGCCGGGGATGGGAAGAACAACAGCTATACAAATCCCCGCACCTCACCTTGTTGCATGGACAATACCGAGGCCGCCCGGAACGCGCTTCGCGGTACGACCCTTTCCGAGAAACTGGCATCGATCGGCATCGAGCATGGCAGGATGATCGAGATCCGCAATCTTGACGCGGTCGGCCGCGATTATGGAATTGCCGTCTTCCTTTTTTTTGAAAAGGAGCTGGCTACCACCCGCACGCTCGCGCAGGTAGAGGATGAATTCAGGCAGGTTCCCGAGTACGAACGTCCGTATGTCAGGGTCGACCGTTTTCTCCGGTTTACGCAGGAGAACGATCCCTCCTTTTCCCGTACGCTGGACGAATTCCCTCTTATGGTCGAGATCGTGGGAGTCGGTGAACTGCACGATCCCGCAACCGGCCGGACCATACCGGTCATCACCGGCATGATGCCGTTCCTGGACGAGTTCGATGTGGATGTCGATCCGGTTGCACGGTCAGAAGAGTACCCCCGGTAATTCTCCCCTTCGTCAGCGGAGACCCGGTATTACTTCCCGTTCGTTGTGATTGAGGATTGTATCCATGGCAAAGAAATTCCGCCGGTTCCTCTGGCAGTTCGTTATCGGGTTTGGTTTTCTCTCAGGCCTCTGGACTGCCATCGGTATCAACCCCGAAAATGTTATCATTGCTGCCCTCGGCTCTGCGGTCACGACACAGGTTTCGGATCCTGTGATCCGGGCTTTTATTGTGTTGCTGCCCACCCTGATCCTGATAGTATCGGTGATCGGCGCGTACCGGCATGGGAGGATTCCCGGCCTCATTGCCGTTCTGGTCGCCTACGTGGCGGGCCTCGTGATCCTCTCGGCAGTTCTCGTCGGTCTCGCTGTACTCTGTGTGGCAGTTCTCATTGGGTATTATTCAACCGGATCCCGCAGGAAATGAAGCGGACTCCCGGTACATCTCATCACTATAAATTCCGGCACGACAAAAATAACCGTTCATGAGCCTGTTTCCCAAGAAACGCCTTATCTGGTGTTTCGATACCATAGCGCCAAGCAAATACCTGCTGAAATTCAGGAAACTGGCCGTTTTTGAGCCGTTTATGGGATACGACATTGCGCACCGGGGACGACTTTCGCATTATGGCTGCGCCGAACGCAGGCAGTTTGCATCGGACCTGAAAAAGATCCGATCCGATACCGATCTCCTCCTTGAAGACATCGAGGCATACCAGATCTACATGGCTGCAAAGATCACCGGGAAGGTACCCGGGGATATTGCGGAAGTCGGAGTATACAAGGGTGGTTCGGCCAAGATCATCTGTTCAGCCAAGGGCGACCGGCACCTTCATCTCTTCGATACCTTTGCCGGCCTGCCCCGGGTGGACGACGTGGATACGGTCTGGCCGTTTTACGAGGGGAAATTTGCCGCGTCCTATGATGATGTGAAGACCTACCTGGCACAGGAGAAGAACGTCTTTTTGTACAAGGGTCTCTTCCCCGACACCTCGGCCCCGGTGAAGGATAAGCGGTTCTCGTTTGTCAATCTTGATGTGGATACCTACGAGAGCACGAAGAAGTGCCTCGAATTCTTCTACCCCCGGATGAACGCCGGGGGTGTTATTGTCTCCCACGACTATCTTACGGTACCGGGGGTCAGGAAAGCCGTGGACGAGTACTTCGCCGGAAAGCCCGAGCCCGTGGTAGAGACCGCGGCCTCACAGTGCATTGTTGTGAAAGTGTAACGGTGCTATCACCGTCCTTTTTTGGATGACCCGGATCGAAACCTGACTCCGGGAACATCGCGTTTTGAAAAAACAGCAAAAAATTGGCTCTGTAGAATTCCTCAGTAGCAGATCCGGATAACGATCGCGAGAATAATTTTCGAGATGTTGTAGAGGATCAGTTTGATCTTGAGTTCCTTGAT
>Ga0209039_10000223_pt1 | contig 53323 bp, 44 predicted proteins | sample BogFormECP12_OM1_FD_188238 | JGI IMG/M metagenome (GOLD analysis project Ga0209039, IMG submission 188238) | Bog forest soil microbial communities from Calvert Island, British Columbia, Canada - ECP12_OM1 (SPAdes) (version 2) | ecosystem: Environmental > Aquatic > Freshwater > Wetlands > Bog ...
TGCCCGCCGGACCGTTTGGGACCATATTAACGAGCTGCGTAATAGTTTTGGCATGACCATTCTGTTGACGACCCATCTCATGGATGAGGCCGACAGCCTATGCGGACGGGTCGCCATCATGCATCATGGCAGGGTGGTGGCGGCTGGCAGCCCGACCGAGCTGAAGGCTTCGATCCATTGCGATGGAGCCACGCTGGACGATGTGTTTATCCACTACACCGGAGATGAAATCGATTCAGGAGGCAACTTCCGTGAGACAAGACAAAGCCGCCGCACCGCTCGCAGGTTGGGCTAACCCCGCAATTCCTCAGCCGTTCAATCCCTTACGGGAGATCGCATCTTTTATCCGCAAGACCCTGATCATCGCCGACCTGGAAGCAAAAAAGCTGCGCCATGATCCGACGGAGCTGGTCACCCGGGCGGTTCAGCCGGTGCTGTGGCTGCTGGTCTTCGGCCAGGTCTTCACCCGCACACGGGCCATTCCGACCGGAAACGTGCCATACATCGACTTCATGGCGCCTGGCATCCTGGCCCAGAGTGTCCTGTTCGTCGCCATTTTCTACGGCATCGCCATCATCTGGGAGCGGGATCTGGGGATCGTCCATAAATTTCTGGTCAGCCCCACGCCGCGGGCGGCCCTGGTGCTGGGTAAAGCCCTTTCGGCCAGCGTGCGGGCTTTTGTTCAGGCGTTTATCATCTATGCCCTGGCCATCCTGCTAAACGTCAAGATGAATTTCAATCCCCTGGATCTGGTGGGCGTGCTCTTCATGGTTTTGATGGGTGCCGCCTTCTTCTCGACGTTTTCCCTGATCATTGCCTGCCTGGTCAAGACCCGGGAGCGCTTCATGGGCATCGGGCAGTTGCTGACCATGCCGCTGTTCTTCGCCAGCAATTCGATCTACCCCATCGCGATCATGCCGGACTGGCTCCAGGTGGTTTCGAAGGTTAACCCTCTGTCCTATGAGGTCGATGCGCTCCGCACCATGATGCTGGCCGGCTGGACCAGCACCTTTGGTCTGGGCCTGGACTTTGCCGTGGTGGTCATCGCCACGACCGTTCTGATCGTGATCGGTTCGCTGCTCTATCCGCGGGTCGTGATTTAGAGCACCAAACAAAACCCAAGGTATTGGTAGGATTTGGGCATGGCGAGACAACTTGTGAGTGATGAACTTTGGTAGATCGTAGGTATCGAGCCCTCGATTGATGGCAAAGTAAGAGATCTATACTTACCAACCGCATGTGCTCCGGAAACCACATGAAACAATTGTATTTCGCAAGACTCCGTGCTAGGATGTGATGCGACAATCAATGCGTTGAACCAAGTTCCAGCATTTTCTGGATCTGAATATATCAAGGACTTGGAGATAAAAAAGCGAAATCCTCATTGCCATGGATTTCGCTTATCTTTTTAAAAGCTATGAGAAAGGTGAGAATTCGACGCTTCCATTACAGGTCATATCGGCTGTGGCTCGCACGAAGGCCAAGCCTGGAATTAGGGAAGGAGGAACAACCGCCAATCACCTAGAGAACGTCCATCTGCCTGGTCTGTTATTTCAGTTCCTCTACCATGACCGATATTGAAAAACGATCCTGTTTAGGGTCTCTGTCCATGGTCAGATCGATCCAGGAGGCGAAAAATGAAAAAGAACTTTGTATTTGGGGTGATTTTTGGGTTCCTTCTATTGACCGTACTGTACGCATGTGCAGGTCAGAAGTTCCCATACGGTACGTACACCAATGGTTCCTACGAGTTAACGCTAAATCCAGATGGTAAATACACCAGTATTACCGCGGAGACACACGTAGTGGCGGACCAAGGCACCTTCTCCATAAGTGGCAATCAGATCGTCTGGGCTACCTCTTCTCACTGTTCCCTGATATTTCCTGGTTATAAACCAGCAACTTCCACCTGGACATACGCAAACCATATTTTGGTTTTCAAATTTCAAGGTGTTGATAGCTGTCCAGAGCGACTGAATTACCTGAATTCGTGGTCGTGGTCCCAAGGATAATTGGGATCTTTAGATCGCCTAACAAAACCCCAGGTATGGGTATGATTGGGGCAAGGCGAGACAACCGGTGAGTCATGAACTTCGGCAGATCGTAGAACCTCTGCCACCACTTGAACCTGAATAACCGAAAGACGGCAGGCCGCGCATTTCGAATCGAACAGCATTAGCCGGGATCCTGTTCGTTCTACAGACCGGCATTCCCTGGGAAATGCTGCCGCAGGAGATGGACTGTGGCAGGGGGATGACCTGCTGGTGGCGCGTGTGGGATTGGCAGGAAGCGGGTACCTGGGATCCGCTACACCAGAAGCTATTGGAAAGCCTGGCGGGAGCCGAACAATTGGATGGGTCGTGGCCCAGCCTGGATACAGGCATGGTACCGGCCTCCCGGGGGCGAGCGACCGGCCCGAACGCAACGGATCGCCGCAAAAGGGGCGGAAGGCCGACCCGTAGGATTCATCGGGAATCACCCCCGCCGGAAGGCGGGGGTGTGCTTGTATCAAGGAGGGACGTACGAACTTCCCTATGGGGGACTTTATAACATTGCATCTCACTGCCATAATCAAGTAGACTGCGCATAGATGATAGTGCATTTAAAACCAGCTCATTTTGTCCAGGATTCGTAGGGGAAAAAATGGGCGGCCGTCGGGATTTCGTAGGGATTTTTTCCCGGCCGAAGTGCTACCATTGAGGCCGGTGGTGGTGATGAAGTTCACAAAGGTGTACGGCCTGATTCTGATCGTCCTGGTGCTGTTTGTCGGGTTTCTGTGCAACCCTGCTCTTCAATCCCTGCCGGCGCAGGTGGGAACAATTCCAACTGGATCAGCGTCTACGAATTCGGCAAGTACTTCCACACCGACAGGGAATCCCGGCTCATCGATCCTGTTTTCCGTCCAGGGGACCGCTGCCGGCATTTATGAGGTCGATCAGGATGGGTCTCACTTAAAAAAAGTGAGCGCAAACGGGTGTGATCCCGCCTGGTCGCCGGACGGTTCCTGGATCGTTTTTTCCGCCGCGATCGCGGGACAGGGGCATATTTTTAGCGCCCGTCCAGATGGCAGCGGCCTCTCGCAATTGACCCGCGACTCGTTTTCGGACGATCTTCCGATCTGGCTGCCGGACGGGCAGACCATCGTGTTTCGCTCGACCGATCAGAAGGGCCTGTGGTGGTGGCGATCCGTCCGTGCGGACGGAAGTGAATTGATGAACCTGACCAGCCCTTCGTATGATTTCTTCTTCCAAACACTGGCCTGGTCGCGGGATGGAAATTGGATCGCCTCGATGTCGCTTACGGAACAGAGAACACGCAATGACGGTTCCAGCCAGATCCATATCCGCCGTGTGGACGGGAGCAGGGAGATCGCCCTGACCGACAATCCCTGGGCGAATATCAATCCCTCCTGGTCGCCGGATGGAACCCGGATCGCCTTCCTGTCTGAAATGGATGGGACTTACGGCAAGTACTCGATGTACATCATCGACCGGGATGGCAGAGGGCTGCAGCGACTGCTGGAGGTGAACAATTTTCTGGATGCGACCACCCGCTTGAGCTGGTCCCCGGACGGCCAGTTCATAGCCTACAATACCTCCCAGCCAGACGACCGGATTAACGTCATCGATACCACGACCGGACAGATCCGGGAGTTAATCGACATATCTGCTATACTCGGAGCCGGTAACATCCCGGGCCCTCCTGCCTGGCAGCTGTAACTTTTTCTTGCGTAAGTGCTCGCCGGGAAGGTGACCAGGAGGCTGGTCTGCTGCCTCCGCCCATGGCTCGCTCTTGGTTGGATGATGGACCCACACATCATGCGCTTCCGTCTTTCGCTCCTGCTCGGTTTTGTCTTGTTCCTGCTGCCTGCCTGCCAGTGGTTATCCACGGGCGTTGCGCCGGTTCCGCCGGTTGTCTCAACCGGTGTAGCGGGTACGCTCACGGCACTCGCTCCAGAACCGACCGCGCTGCAATCCCCCTCGCCTCAGGTCGAAACCGCCACGATCCCTGTGACGCCCGAGCCCACCCAGACCCCGACACCCGATCAAGGCTACCCGGCCCCGGCCACGCCGATCGTTGCCCCGGCTGGGGAAAAAACCATCGTCCTGCTCGGCTCAGACCAGCGTCCGGATGCCGGGGATTTCCGCACCGACATCCTGGTCGTGGTGGTGCTCAGCCCCGACGGCTCGATCCGCCTGGTCTCCTTTCCGCGGGATCTGTGGGTTTATCTTCCCGGTCGCTTCATGCAGCGCATTAATACCGCCCAGGAGTTCGGAGGATTCAGCCTGCTGCAAGCGACCTTCCAGTACAATTTCGGCTTCACGCCCCAGTCCTTCATCCTGACCAATTTTGACGGTTTCCGGTCCATTGTGGACGACCTGGGCGGGATCGACGTGGTTGTCGGCCAGAACTATCACGATGCCCGCGAGGGCTACTTCCCCCAGGGATATTCGGTGAAGGCCGGTCTCGTTCATATGGATGGCGATACCGCCCTTTGGTATTCGCGCAGCCGCGCCGCCACCGGAGACCTGGACCGCCTGCGCCGCTCGCAGGAGGTCCTGGTAGGCATCGGCCGCAGATTATTGAGCCTGGACGGCCTCACCCGCGTCCCCCAGTTGTATCAAGCCTTGCGCGGCGCGGTGGTCACCGACCTGACCCTGCAGGATGCCCTCGATCTCCTGCCGACCCTGCAGACGATCGATTCCAATCAGATCCAGCGCTACGAAATCGGCATCGACCAGGTCGTCCCCTATGTCATGCCGGCCAGTGGGGCGGATGTGCTGCTTCCCCGGCCGGATGCCATCCGTCAGGTGCTGCTGCAAGCCCTGGGGGGTCATTGAGGTTTTCCCCTTTTCCGGAAGAGAAGGACTGCCGGAAAGCAGGCATTGGAGTTTTTCCAAAAGAGGGCACTCCGTTCTTGGGGGCTTCAGGGCATCACCCAGCTGAGCCGGTAATCACTTCCATCGAAAGGACCGGCGATGATGCCTGGCTGATAGTTCGGGGGGTCGGCCCGATAGAGGACATTCCCAGCAACAAAGTAAAGGGTGGAACTGTCCGGCGCCCATAGGGCAGTTTCGACGGCTCCCTGATAGACCGTGATGGTAGGATAGTACGGGGAGGCGATCCATAATCCTCCTCCCGCAGGATTGAAAATTGCCCATTCCACACCGTCGGGGGAGACCTCCGGAAGGGAATCAATGCCGGAGATATTGAGAACGGTCACCTCGCCCTTGAGGGTGACCGTATAAAGATTATTATTGGAACTGATAAAAAAGAGCTGGGCCGCAGGGGACCACCCCAGAATTTGGCCGGATTCATCCGCCCGGGTGGGGATCTGGAATGGGACCTTCTGTCGGGGCTTATCTCCGAAAACCGACAGCAGATACCAGCCCGGGTCCGGGAAGGGACCGCAATTTTCCAGGTTGGCAGGAGGGTTGATCAAACTGAGCAGGGTCCCTGAACCGGGATCGAGGTCCGCGGAATTGAAGGCTCCCGGGATGAGGGAATATTCAACCGGAGAAAGAATATCCACGTAAGTGAGCTTGTTCATCCCACAGCCGGCATCGTCATAGGATTCGACGTAGGATCTGCCGTTGATCCAGCGGGTCAGGATCGGGGGACCGCTCTGTCCTCCTGGGTAGGAATGCACCTCCCGCAGGCCGCTGCCATCGGGACGTACCGCCCAGATCGAATCAATGATCGGGCCATGGGTCCCGGCTTTTCCATATTCCATATCCGTCGCCCCCGACGAAACGATATATTGTCCGTCCGGCGACCACATGGGATCGATGGCCTGGGTCGGGCCGCTCGTCAGGCGGGTGATCGTTCCGCTCCGGGTCGAATATGCGTACAGATCTGCAGACGGGCCGTCGTGGGCACCGATGAAGGCTAGATGTGATCCATCGGGGGACCAGACTAAACCATGATTTTCGAACACCGCCGCGTAAACGTCGGCACTCGAATCGGGACCGGGAGTGGGGGCTTCCATCATTTTTCCGGAGAAAAGGCGGGTCAAAGGAGAGATGGAATTCGAAGGAAGGCTGACCAGCGTGATTTCAGGTGGAGGGGTGAGGGCGGATAAAGGATAGGGGGGAATGATGACGTAAGCGATCCTGCCTCCCGCGGGAGAGATGCTGACCTGCAGGCCCACATTACTCGATCCATGAATATCCGCCACGGTGGATATGGCTGTCAGGTCGGGGTCCATCACCCATAACCCCTCGTCGGAGGAGAGCGCCAACCAGGGACCTGCCTGGGAAAGCGAGGCACGAGGCGTCCCGGTGAACGTGGCGATCGAAAGACCGATCGGGGTGGAGGTTGGGAGCGGCGTATAGACTTCCGTAAATATGTTGAAAGTCGGCGAGAAGGTTTCCGTGATCAGGGGAGGCGCCGGGGTGTCGGTGGGAGGCAGCCGTATAGGCATTGAGGTGAGTGCCGTCGGCGCGGAACTACACCCGGTTAGAATGAAAAGGACGAGGATCGCAGGCAGTGCGCTGTGCAAGAACGGGCGAAAGCCAACGCGGCTGGTCATTTCCCCTCCATAACAAGAATTGATGTTGCAACCAGTATAAATTGGGTTTACGGTCCTTGCAATGGCACTGCCTCGCCGACTCGTTCTGCAAACCTTGAATCCCTCTTGATCAGAAAAAGTGGGTGAAACTCCCGCGGGAAGGGGAAAAATAAAGCCAGAATGCTGTATAATTACAATGAATTGGGGTAGATTGATGATAATTGTAGGATTAAATCCGCTGGTTTTCTTTGTGGATGCCGCAGGTTGGATCCCGGCCTGTCCTTGTGAGCGCCATTCCATTTCCCAAGACCGGAACTCAATTGCCGTGAACCGGGCGAGGATCAACAATGTCTGATGTCTTCGTGGTCCAGGCGCTGCGGACCCCTTTTGGCTCTTTCGGCGGTTCGCTTTCGGACGTGGAGGTAACCCGCCTGGGAGGAATGGTGATGAAGGCGGTTGTCGACCAGGCAGGCCTGGAGCCGGCGGCTGTGAACGAAGTGATCGTCGGACAGGTCCTTAGCGGAGGCTCTGGCCAGGCCCCGGCCCGGCAGGCCATGCGTTTCGCCGGCTTTCCAGACGGCGTACATGCCCTGACTGTCAATAAGGTCTGCGGGAGCGGCCTCAAGGCGATCATGCTCGGGGCTGGCTCCATCGCCCTGGGAGATTCGCAGGTGGTGGTTGCCGGGGGAATGGAATCCATGTCCCGGGCCCCATTTATCCTGCCCCAGGCGCGGGCGGGGTACCGCATGGGTCATCGAGAGATCAAGGATCTGCTGCTGGTTGACGGACTTCAGGACCCGGTGAGCGGGAGGCTCATGGGAGAGCTTGCCGACCTCAACGCGGAGCGACACGGGATTTCCAGGGAAGCCCAGGACGACTACGCGATTCGATCCTATCGGATGGCTCAGAAGGCCGTGGAAACTGGCCTTTTCGAAGAGGAAATCATCCCGGTATCAATAAAAAATGACCAGGACGATCCAACGGTCAGCAAGGATGAAGAACCTTACAAGACCGATTTTGAAAAGTTGAAAAAACTGCAGCCTGCCTTCCGCCCCCAGGGCACCATCACCGCCGGCAATGCCTCTACGATCAGCGATGGCGCTGCGATGACTCTGTTGGCGGGTGAGGCGGCCTTGAAACAGTACCATTTGGAAGCGCAGGCCCGCCTGGTCGCTTATTCCACTATCAGCCTGGCGCCGGAGCTGTTTCCCGAGGCGCCGATCGGAGCCATCAAAGCCGTTCTCGAGAGGGCGCACATCTGGCTTTCCGATATCGATCTTTTTGAAATTAATGAGGCGTTCGCCTCCGTGGTGATCCTTTCGATGAGGGAATTGGAGCTCGATCCGGAAAAAGTGAATGTGAACGGAGGGGCGATCTCGATCGGCCATCCGATCGGGGCCAGCGGCGGCCGGCTGGCAGTAACCCTGATCCAGGAACTCCGGCGCCGGAAGGCCCGCTACGGGCTGGCCACCCTGTGCATCGGCGGAGGCGAAGCCGTCGCCGCCATCTTTGAGCGGGTTTGATTCATGGAAGGATGTGGTCTGGAGTGAAGAAAATGGAAATCTGCGGGTTGTATCTCGAGCGGCGTTTTTGGGATCGGAGACGGCCGTGATCCAGGTCGTGGGGATCCTCGGCGCCGGGCAAATGGGGTCCGGCATCGCCCAGGTTTTCGCTCAGAACGATTACCCGGTGATCCTGCATGATGTGTCCGCACCCCAGTTGGAAAAGGCTATGAAAACGATCGCCTTGAGCCTGGAAAAACAGGCCAAGAACGGTTCCGCGGGTCCGGGAAATGCCTCTTCGACCTTGAACCGCATCGCGCCGGTTGAGGATTTCTCGGAACTGGCCGCCTGCGACATCGTGGTTGAGGCAGTGAACGAAAATGAAGCCTTGAAACTGGACATGTTCCGGCGGCTGGACGGGACCGTGAAAAAGGACGCCCTCCTGGCAACGAACACCTCCTCCATATCCATCACCAAAATTGCGGCGGTCACCCAGGAGCCGGACCGGGTCATCGGGATGCATTTTATGAACCCGGTGCCGATCATGCAGCTGGTGGAAGTGATCCGGGGCTTTGCGACAAGTCAGGAAACCTTTCAGGCCGTATCTGACCTGGTGGCGAGGATCGGGAAAACGATGGTGGTTTCCCAGGATTATCCAGGTTTTATCATCAACCGCATCCTGATGCCGATGATCAATGAGGCCATCTTCGTCCTTCAGGATGGTATTGCCGAGGCCAGTGACATCGATCAAGGCATGAAGCTGGGCACGAACCAGCCCATGGGGCCGCTCGAGCTTGCAGATTTCATCGGGCTCGACACGGTGCTGGCGATCTGCACGGTCCTGTATGAAGGTTTCAAGGATCCCAAGTATCGTCCCAGTCCGCTGCTGGTCAAGATGGTGAACGCCGGTTACCTGGGCAAAAAATCGGGCCGCGGATTCTACACCTATACCCTCGACCCATCGTGAGAACCACCCCCGGTTTAACAACCTTGTGCACCCACTGCAATCATCGCATTCCGGGGTCTATCAGGAGGCAGTCGTGAGTCATCAGGATGTTTTGGTTGACGTGAACGGAGGCATCGGCGTGACGAGGTTGAACCGGCCGGACAGCCTGAACGCACTGAACAGCGTCCTTCTGCAGGAGCTCGGTATTGCCCTGGAGGGTCTGGAGAATCATACGGCGGTAAAAGTAGTGGTGCTCATGAGCACCTCTCCGAAAGCCTTCGTGGCCGGGGCGGATATCCAGGAGCTGCTGGATCTGGACCCGCGCTCCGGACAGGAGTTTGCTGAGAGAGGGCAGCGATTGGTGCTCCAGATGGAGAGGATGAAAAAGCCGGTCATTGCCGCCGTGAGCGGGTACGCTCTGGGCGGTGGGCTCGAACTAGCCCTGGCATGCGACTTCATTTACGCCTCCGACCGGGCCCAATTCGGAATGCCCGAAGTGACGCTGGGGACCATCCCCGGGTTTGGAGGCACCCAGACCCTCAGCCGCCTGATCGGTCCCAACAGAGCGCGCGAACTGATCTTCAGCGGAAAAATGCTTTCGGCCGGGGAGGCGCTGGATTGGGGGATCGTCAACCGGGTCTTTCCCGAGCAGGTTGTGATGGATGAAGTGATGAAGATCGCCGGGTCAATCGCTCAGAACGGGGACACGGCTGTGGCCTACGCCAAGGAGGCGATCCTCTCCGGGTTGACCCGGAACGATGAGGATGGTTTCCGCTACGAGAGCACCCTGTTCAGCCGGCTGTGTGCGACGGAAGACCGCCGGATGCGGATGCAGGCATTTTTGGATAAACGGAAGCCCGGGGTCAAGGCCCGGCCGGGTCAATGAAAAGGCGGATTGCTCTTGGGAACGAACTGAACAAAGGCAGGGGAAGGAGATCGGGTCATGGACTTTGAGTTGAATCAGGACCAGAAATTGCTGCAAACCAGCGTTCGTCATTTCGTGGAAAAGGAGATCAAGCCGATCGCCATCCAGATCGATGAAACCCAGGCCATTCCTGAAGCGTTGATCACCAAGATGCGCCAGATGGGAATGCTGGGAAGTTATCTGCCGGAAACCTATGGCGGATCCGGACTCGATATCCTTTCCTATGCGATCGTGGTCGAGGAGGTTTCCAAGGCCTGTGGCTCGAGCGGCATCCTCATCTCGGCCCACACCTCCCTGGCCTGCGATCCCATCCTGCAGTTTGGTACGGAGGCGCAGAAAGCCCGGTTTCTTCCACAACTTACCCAGGGAACCAGGATCGGCTGCATTCTCCTGACCGAACCCGGGGCGGGCAGCGACCCGGCGGGGTTGATCACCAGTTATCGGAAGGACGGGGATGATTATCTGATCAATGGAAACAAGGTATTTATCACCAATGGGGGGTACCGGGGGATCGGGATCGTGTTCGCCACCCGCGATCGAACGCTGAAGCATAAAGGCATCTCGGCCTTCATCGTTGACCTGGAATCCAAAGGCGTCGAGGTCCTCAGGAACGAACACAAGCTCGGGATCCGGGGGAGCTATACGACCTCGTTTGCCCTGAGCGACCTGCGGGTTCCGGTGGAGAACCTGCTGGGCACGGAAGGGGCGGGCTTTAAAATCGCCATGGAGACCCTGAACGGGGGACGCATTGGAGTCGCAGCCCAGGCCCTGGGGATCGCCGAAGGAGCATTCGAGCGGTCGCTGGCCTATTCCAGGGAGCGAAAACAATTCGGCCGACCGATCAGCGAGTTCCAGGCGATCCAATTTAAGCTGGCGGATATGTACACCCAGATCGAGACGAGCAAGCTCATCACCTACCGGGCAGCATGGCTCAAAGAAAACAAGAGGCCCTATGCGGCCGAATCCGCCATGTGCAAACTTCACGCCTCCGAAACCGCCACCTATGTCACCAAGGAAGCGATCCAGATCCACGGCGGATACGGATATATCACCGAATATGAGGTCGAGCGGATGTTTCGCGATGCCAAGATCACCGAGATCTACGAAGGGACCAGCGAGGTGCAACGACTGGTCATTGCGAAGGCTTTGCTGTCTGGATGAAACCCTCTACAACCAAGAATGGTGGATTTCGAATGAGATTAATGAGCCTGCAGGGGAATGCCTATAAATTGGACGGTGGTGCCATGTTCGGGAATGCCCCCAAGGCGCTTTGGGAACGGTGGATCAAGGCGGATGGACAGAACCGGATCCAACTGGCCACCCGGCCTCTGCTGGTGATCACCCAAAATGAAAGGATCCTGATCGAAGCCGGGACCGGGGCGTACATGGAGCCCAAATACCGGGAACGGTTCGGGGTGGATGAACCAGAGCACCGGCTCTTGAAGTCCCTCGCAGAGCGAGGCCTAGCCCCGCAGGATATCACTCAGATCTTTCTGACTCACCTTCATTTTGACCATGCCGGGGGATTGTTGAGCGAATGGCAGGAGGGCCGGGAACCTGAACTGCTCTTTCCGAACGCCAAATACCATGTGAGCGAACCGGCCTGGGAGCGGGCCACCCATCCCCATCTGCGAGACAAGGCTTCCTTCATTCCTCTTTTGAATCAGAAACTGGAAGCCAGCGGGCGGCTGGTCAAACTCCCCGAGACCGCCGTCCTTACCTATGATGATCTGCAGATCCAGCTGCTGCGGAGCGATGGCCATACCCCGGGGATGATCTGCTTCGACCTCCGCTATGGGAAAAACCGCCTGGTCTATGTCTCGGATCTTGTCCCGGGTAGATTCTGGCTCCACCCGCCCATTTCCATGGGATATGACCGCAATCCCGAATTGCTGGTCGATGAAAAGAACCGGCTCCTGCCTTCCCTGGCGGCGGACGGCGCCTGGATCTTTTACGTCCACGATCCGGATTTTGCCGTCTCCAAGGTCCGGTTCGATGAAGAAAACCAAACCTATATCGCCGTCGATCCGCAGCGGGACCTGACCGTAGTTTCGGATTAGAAGACACTGAAGGAAACTCCTATGTACGACCCCAAAATCCTGGATGCCCTGCGCAAGGAATTTTCCCGATGGCAACAAACCACTCTCGCCGATGCCCTCGCCCGCACCCCCGAGCGGCAGAAAGAGTTCACCACCGCCTCGTCCGAGCCGGTCGAGCGCCTCTACACCCCGCTCGATCTTTCCGATTTCGACGATCGGGCCGACCTCGGTTTACCGGGCGAGTACCCCTTCACCCGCGGCATCCACGCCACCGGGCACCGCGGCCGTTTGTGGACGATGCGTCTGTTCGCCGGTTTCGGCTCGGCGGAGGAATCCAATGTCCGGTACAAATACCTGCTCGACCAGGGCAGCGGCGGCCTCTCGATGGCGTTCGACCTTCCCACCCTGATGGGTTATGACACCGATGCTCCTGAAGCCGCCGGCGAGTTTGGCACCTGCGGCGTGGCGGTCAGCTCACTGAAGGACATGGAGCTGCTGCTGGACGGCATCCCCCTCGGGAAGATCTCCAGTTCGATGACCATCAACTCCCCGGCCGCCGTCCTGTGGGCGATGTATATCGCCGTGGCCGAGCAGCAGGGGGTGCCTCCCGGTCAATTACGGGGAACGATCCAGAATGACATCCTCAAGGAATACATCGCCCAGAAGGAGTATATTTTTCCTCCCGAGCCTTCCATGCGCCTGGTCGTGGACACGATGGAATACGGTTCCGAGGCGGTTCCGCAGTGGAACACGATCTCCATTTCCGGGTATCACATCCGCGAAGCCGGCAGCACGGCGGCCCAGGAGCTCGCCTTCACGCTGGCCGATGGGATGGAGTATGTGCGCTGGGGCATCGCCCGGGGGATGGAAGTCGATGAGTTCGCCCCGCGCCTTTCGTTCTTCTTCAATGCCCATAACGACTTTTTTGAAGAGGTTTCCAAGTATCGGGCAGCACGACGCATCTGGGCCCATGAAATGCGGGAGACATTCCAGGCCAAGGATCCACGTTCCTGGTTGCTGCGTTTTCACACCCAGACCGCCGGGATGACCCTGACCGCTCAACAACCCGAGAATAATATCGTGCGCGTGGCGATTCAGGCCCTGGCCGCGGTCCTGGGGGGCACCCAGTCCCTGCACACGAACTCGATGGATGAAGCCCTGGCGGTGCCCTCAGAAAAGGCGGCGACCATTGCCTTGCGGACCCAGCAGATCCTGGCGGCCGAGTCCGGGGTGGCCAACAGTATCGACCCGCTGGGAGGCTCCTATCTTGTGGAGGCGCTTACCAACCGAATGGAGAGCCAGGCGCGCGATTATTTCCGCCGCATCGAGGAGATCGGGGGTGTGCTCCCTGCCGTCGCGGCTGGTTTTTTTCAAAGCGAGATCGCCAATGCCGCCTATACCTACCAGCGTGAAATCGATGACCACAGTCGCACCATCGTCGGGGTGAACGATTTCCTGGACCAGAAGCCCGTCGCCATCCCGATCATACAGATGGACCCGGTGGGATACCAACGGCAGGTCGATCGCCTTGAGAAATTGCGCCGGGAGCGGGACAGCGGACGGGTCGGCCAGGCTCTGGACCGCCTGCGCCTGGCCTGCCAGGGCACCGAAAACACCATGCCCTGTCTTCTCGACTGCGTGCGCGCCTATGCCACGTTGGGCGAAATTGTGAAGGTGATGAAATCGGTATTCGGGACCTACGCCGAACCCACCTGGATATGAGACCGATTCGCCGAAGGCTGGTCTTTGGATAGGAGGCAGGATGGATTTTGAGCTGACCGATGAACACAGGCGGATCCAGGAGACTGCCCGGAAATTTGCGCGCTCCGAACTGGAGCCGATCGCGGCCCGGCTGGACCGGACGGGCGACCAGACGGCCTTTACCGCCAACCTGAAAAAGATCGCCCGAACGGGATTGATGGGTTTCAATATCCAGGGCGAGTACGGCGGGAACCAGGCCGGGATGGTGGCGCTGAGCCTTGCCCTCACGGAATTTGGCAGGGCCTGTGCCTCGACTGCGGCTGCCGCGGCCATTAACAACCTGGTTTGCGAGGTCATTCAATCGATCGGTTCCGACGAGCAGAAGAAGGTTCACATCCCCCGGATGTGTTCCGGGGAATATACCGCCGGAAGTTTCGCCCTCACGGAAGCCGAGGCGGGCTCGAATCCCGCTGCGCTCAGCACGTCTGCGGTGCTGGAGGGCAGGCAGTGGATCCTGAACGGATCGAAGAGATTTATCACGAGTGCTCCCTACGCGGATATCCTTCTGGTCTGGGCCGTGACCGATGCGTTGGCGCCGAAGGGGAGGGGGATCAGCTGCTTCCTGGTGGAGGCGGGTGTGAAAGGCTTGAAAGTCGGCGCGGCGATGCAGAAAATGGGACAGCAGGGCTCCGCCACGAGCGAGGTGATTTTTGAGGATTGTCGCATCCCAAAAGAAGCCCTGATGGGAAAGCTGAACGACGGATTTCGGGCGGCGGTGGGAGGACTTTCCAGCGGACGCGTCGGCGTGGGCAGTCTGACCCTGGGCATCGGGCTGGCTGCCATGGATTATGCCACCCGATACGCCCATGGCAGGATCCAGGCTGAACAGAGGATCACCGATTTTCAGGCGATCCAGTGGATGATCGCCGATGCCTATACCGAGCTGGAGGCGGGGCGCCTGCTCCTGCTGCAGGCTGCCTGGAAAGCGGACCGGGGCGGTCCGTTCGTGAAGGAAGCTGCAATGGCCAAACTGTATACCACGGAGGCAGCGAACCGGGCCTGTTACGCCGCGGTTCAGATGATGGGCGGCAGCGGTTACTCGCGGGAATTTCCGGTCGAGCGTTACGCCCGCGACGTCCGCATCACCTCGATTTATGAAGGCACGAGCGAGATCCAGCGGATGATCATTGCCCGGGAGGTTCTGAAAGGTGTGGAGAGTAGCCTGAACGCCGGTTCATAAACGAAGAACCATATGGGCGCGAGCCGAATATCAAGAACCAGAATAAAGAGATCCATTTCATGAAAAAACCGCTGCGGTTGCTCCTGATCACGCTGATGCTCGGTCTGATGCTGTCATGTGTTCTCACCATCCCGACCGCGGTGCCTTCCACGATCAGCCCGACCTTCACCGTTCCAGCACTGACTCCAACCTTCCTGACCATTGTGCCTTCCGGCCTCAAGACGACGAGGGGTATTTTCATCGTGACGGATCACAATGTAGCCATACAATCCGCCACCTATACCAATCCCGCCGTGGACGGTGTCGTGGTTCGGACCTTCTGGAGCAATGTCCAGCCTGCGCCGGACCAATTCGACTGGAGCTTCATCGACAGCCAGATCCAGGCTGCCTCGGCCAATGGCAAGAAGGTGATCCTGGTCGTTCTGCCGGGGGCGTTTACACCCCCGTGGGCGCTTCAAGGAGTGCAAACTGCCCAGTTCGTCGTCGACTATGGCTTCATGCAGGGCCAGGAGGTCACGCTTCCGCTGCCCTGGGATACCACCTATCTGAATCGCTGGTTCGAGTTCGTGCGCCTTCTCGGGCAGCGCTATGATTCAAACCCTGCCTTGGTCAATGTCCCCGCGACCGGTCCGACTTCGATCAGCGAGGAGATGAGCCTGCCCAACGATCCTGCCGCAGTGACGAAATGGAGGCAGCTCGGATACACCTTGCCATTGTATGAAGGCGCCTGGCAGCAGACACTGGCCGCTTACTTGCGGTCTTTTCCCACGACCCAGATATCGTTGACTTTCTATCCTGGTTTGCCGATACCCGACGTTTCGGCTGAAAGCGCGACGCGAGTCGACCTTGCGAATTTCGCTTTCAGCCAGTACGGCCAGCAGGTGGCCTTCCAGGAGAATGGGTTAAGCGCTCGCAAAGGCGCTCCCTCGCTGGGTTATGACCTTGTACAACAGTATTCCAAGAAAACCACCGTCGGCTTTGAGATGGGTACGTCGGCGACGGAGAAACCGGAGCAAATGGGCGCCTCGAACGCTTCCTCCGCGCTCCAGGCTTCGGTGGACCTCGGTTTATCGGCGGGGGTCAAGTTTCTGGAGATTTATGAAAAGGATGAACTCAACCCGGCCCTCCAGCCGATCCTGATTCAGACGCATTCCACGCTCAACCCGTGAGTCATCGAAAGGATGATCCTATGAAAGTACCGATCCGATGGGCAGTCCTGCTTTGCACGCTAGGTTTTCTGTTCGCCTGTTCGATTTCCTCGACCCCTTTAATCCCCCCCACGAGCGGTGTACCATCAACCGTGCCGGTTATCGCGCCCACGGCTTCCATGGCCTCCACGGCGAGCGGCTCCGTATCGCCGACTGTCACCATCCCCACTCAACCCACCGGCCTCACCGCAGTGAATAACCTTGAGCCCAGTGCCCCCAAAGGGAGCTTTTTTGATGGCGTTTTGTTTGACGATCGTACGTATACGAACCCCAACATTGCCGGGATCACCTTTCGCACTTCGTGGGCGGACCTCGAACCTGCGCAAGGCAATTTTGTCTGGTCCAAGCTGGATACGGTTTTCGACGATTCCGAAAAAAATGGCCGGTGGGTCGAACTGGTCTTGATTCCCGGTTTTGGCACTCCGGCGTGGGCGCTTCAAGGCGTACAGACCGGAAACTTCAGCGTCCTCTATGGTCCAGGCAAGGGGGAAAACCTGGTCCTGCCCTTGCCGTGGGATCAGGTTTATTTGAACCGCTGGTTCACCTTTCTAAGAGCCGTGAGCGCGCGTTATGAGAATCGTCCGTCGTTTATCAAGATCGCCGCGGATGGCCCAACGTCGATCACGGGTGAAATGACTATACCGGACACACCGGCCGATCTCTGTAACTGGGTTCAGTCAGGCTACACCAGCGACCGCATCATTGCCGCATGGAAGCAGGTTTTTTCCAATTACGCCGAGATTTTTCCCCGCCAATATTTTTCCCTGGCGCTCTTTCCGCCGCTGCCGATCGTCAGCACGACCCGCTGTCAAAACGGGACTCCCACCGGTGTCGACCATGCCGAGAGTGCGCGGGTCAGCGCTCTGATTGTCGCCATGGGTGCCGACAACTACCCCAAGCAGTTCGTGGTCCAGGAGAATGGGCTGACGGCTGCCAGTGCCGACACATCGCTGGGGGCCTATAACATCGTAAAAAGCTATAGCGGCAAGGTTGTGACCGGCTATCAACTTGCTACTTCGGCAATGATGAATCCCGTATACATGGGCGATCCGGATGGAGCGACGGCTTTGCAAAAATCCCTGCAAAACGGCCTGGATGCGCATGCACAATTCCTGGAAGTCTACGAGCAGGATGTGCTCAATCCAGCTGCGCAGAGCGTGCTGGCTACCATCGCCCGCGCCCTGGCGAGCGCAGCGCACTGATCGGTATTATGAAATTCCGTTAAAACGTCCATTTCCAGGCATTCACCTTAACCTTGTTGATGAAAGGACGCTTCTCATGAATACATTCACCAATTCTGACGTTGTCCCCGTCCCGAGCGGCTTTGAGTCAGCGACCAACCTGGGGCCGGCCGCGGACGTGCACCTGTCCAAGCACCATGGTCTGCTGTCGCTGGGGTCCGAAGTCCAGGCCCTGGTTCTTTACCGGGATGGGTTTGCCTTCAGTTTGGGCAAAGGAAAAGCACAAAGCTGGACCTGGGACGAGATCGCGGTCATCCTCTCCAAGGACTTCACCTACAGCAATGCCGGGGTGAATCAGATTGATTTCCAGTACACCCTGGAAAAGAAGGACGGTGAAAAACTGGTATTGAATGAGTCGAAGCTGGAAGAGCTCAACGACGCCGCGGATGCCATCAAGGAAAAAGTCTACGCCCTGTTACGCCCCCCGTTTCAGGAGCAGTACGAAGCCGGCCAAGCCCTGACCTTCGGTCCCCTGACGGTCAGCAAGGCCGGCGGCCTGCGCGCGGACGGCCGGGACATCGGCTGGAAGGATCTGCTGCGATTGGAACTGCAGCAGGGCAGCCTGCGGATCACGACCAAAGACTCCCATATCCACCAGGTAAAGGCGGCCCAGATCCCCAATGTAGAGATGGTGTGCCAGATCATGGGGATGCCGGCGAATTCGGTGCATCTCATTTATTAGCCCAGGTGGCCCATTCCACCGCTCATGATCCGGTCAGAATTTCCGGTTGAGCAGGGCTTCCACGGCTTCGCCCGGTGAGAGCCTGCGCTGCACCAATCGATCAACCACCTCAGTGTAGACTTCGTCTGAGACAACCGCTCGAAACCGGCTGTTGAGTGTTTCCGAGATCAGCGTTTCGAGCTCGACCTCCAGCCGCGCCCTTTCCCGTCGGAGCCAGTCTCCCGTTTGATGGAGATGTCTGGCGTGCTGGTCTATCGCCGCCACCAGGTCTGCCACACCCGTCCCGTCCGTGGCGATCGTGCGCCGGATCGGGGGCACCCAGACCTTCGCGCCATCCGCCTGACCCGCACGGGTCGCGGCTTGTCCGTGTTGAAGGAAGACCTTGTCGACCGGGTGGGCCATGCTCAGCATGGTCTTGAGGGCGTGTTCGGTCTTTTCAACCCCGGGGTGGTCGGCCTTGTTCACCACCAGGATATCCGCAATTTCAAGGATTCCGGCCTTGATGGCCTGGATGTCGTCGCCCAGCCCCGGGGCTTCAACCACCAGGGTGGTATGGGCCACCCGGGCGATGTCCACTTCGGATTGACCTGCACCCACCGTTTCGATCAGGATCAAATCAAAGCCGGCGGCGTCGAAGACCTGAACCATGGCCGCCGTAGCCTGTGCGAGCCCGCCCAGCGAGCCACGGGACGCCATGGAGCGGATGAAAACACCCCGGTCGCCCGCCAGGTCCCGCATGCGCACGCGGTCCCCGAGCACGGCTCCTCCGGTAAACGGGCTGGAAGGATCAACGGCGACGATCGCCACGCGGCGGGGATCCCCCGTGTCCGGTTTGCGGAATTTGAGCGTAAGCTGGTTCACCAGCGATGATTTCCCGGTGCCGGTGGCCCCGGTCACGCCGATCAGATGAGCTTTTCCGGCATGAGGAAAGAGTTCGTCCAGCGCGGTGCGGCTGGCCGGGCTGCTGTTCTCCACCTCGGTCAACAGCCTGGCGAGCGCCAAGAGGTCGCCGGCGAGGACGGAATCCGCCAGGGACATGTCCTTTGCCTAATCCCGACCGTGGATGACCGTGCGGATATCGTTAATGATCGCTTCGGACGGTGCGCCTGGTCCGTAGACGCCGGCCACACCCAGGGCTTTCAATTTCGGGACATCTTCATCCGGGATGATCCCTCCGAGATAGATCTTGACGTCGGCCTGACCATTGGCCTTCAGCAGCTCAAGGACCCGGGGAACGAGGGTCATATGAGCCCCGGAGAGAATGGAAAGTCCGACCACATCCACGTCCTCCTGCAGGGCGGCTTCGGCGATCATTTCCGGCGTTTGGCGCAAGCCGGTATAAATGACCTCCATTCCGGCGTCCCGCAGGGCGCGGGCTATGACCTTGGCACCCCGGTCGTGCCCGTCCAGGCCGGGTTTTGCGACCAGAACACGGATTTTCCGATCGTTCATCATTGCCTCCACCATGGAATCTTGTTTAAATTATACATCAAGGAGGAGACTGCTCCGAATTTCACCATCGATTTAGATTATAATTTTTAATAATCCGGTCTGAATTCGTCCGATCAGAGGGTGATTTTCATGAAAACTCAGAAAATATCCGGGACCGAACTCGAAGTTTCACGCCTCGCCTATGGGTGTATGAACCTCGGCGGAAGTTGGGATGCAGTGCCGCTCAAGGATAGCAACCGCAAAGCGGCCATGGCGGCCGTCCATGCCGCCCTGGATGCAGGGATCAACTTCTTTGATCACGCGGATATCTACTGTCGGGGAAAATCGGAGGAGGTCTTTGCCGGAGTGTGGCAGGAATCCCCGTCCCTGCGTGAAAAGATCATCCTGGAGACCAAGTGCGGGATCCGTTTCAGAGGGGATCCCTCCTCCGCTTCCCCGTTGCGCTATGATTTCAGTTATGAACACATCGTGAGCTCGGTCGAAGGCAGCCTGAAGCGACTTCAAACCGAGTATCTGGACGTGCTGCTGCTCCATAGGCCGGACCCGTTGGTCGAGCCCGAAGAAGTGGCCCGGGCCTTTGATGAGCTGGAGAAGTCGGGAAAAGTTCGCTACTTTGGCGTCAGCAACCACACCGCCGCCGAAATTGCCCTCCTGCAAAAATATATCCGTCAGAAGCTGGTCCTGAACCAGGTGGAATTCAACCTGATCCATCTGCATCTGGTCGATTCCGGCATCATTTTTAATCAGGATGTCCCTCGCCTGACGCGCAACGAAGGCACCCTGGAATACTGCCGGGAGCATGATATTACGCTCCAGGCCTGGAGTCCGCTGGCGAAGGGCCGTCTGACCGGCCGCGCCGGCGAAAATCCACCGGAGAATCTGTCAAAGACCGCTGCGCTGGTAAGCCGGCTGGCCAGCGAAAAGGGGGTCCCGGGCGAGGCGGTCCTGATCGCCTGGATCCTGCGCCACCCGGCGCACCTCCAGCCGATCATCGGCACGACCAGCCCGGAACGCATCCGTTCGGCCTGCAAAGGCGATCGGGTGGAACTGACGCGGGATGAATGGTACCAGCTTTTCAACACGGCGCGGGGCGAGGAGGTGCCTTAAAGTCCAAATCGAACCATGCTTTTTGCATTCTGTGATTTTCTGCACGCTGTCTGGTTACATTTATCGCGAATTTCCTCTACACATGCTTATGAGGTTGTGGTATAAGCAAAGTGCTAGGCGGTGAGCAAGTCTGCCAGACGGCAGCCGCCCGCATCCTTAACAATCGAACCATGGAGAAATAGCGGCTGAATCTCGCTCGAGCGAGATGACGAGGTGGAGGTTCCCCTGCGCGAGCAGGGTGTTAATCTCGGGTCTCCCGAGAAAAAATCGAACGATCAGCGGATGCCTCCGGAGCCCGATCACAGGCTCCTTTCTCCCTTCCAAAGAAAGCGTCAAGCCGAGGAAAGGGCTTTAAAAAAAACCCTGCTCATCGGCGGTGTCCGAAAACTGGCCGGCAACGGTCAGGCCAAGGACAGCGCAGTGGTCAGGCAGGCTTGCAGCCTGGTCCTTTTTTGGAAGGGATGCCCGTTCCTATCGAAAACGAAAACAGGGTATGCCTTCATGCCCTGTTTTTCTTTAATTCCTGCGGAGGTTCCGGTATGGCCGCTCATTCAACAGAATATCACCGCTACCACATCGAGGCGCGCAATGCCCCGGGGATCGCCCACTGGCCGACCCGCTTCCGGGTCCGCGTGGGCAGAGTCGGGTTGGCGAAATACCTGATCACAGAGTTGTTCAAGGCCCGTTTCAACATGGAAGTGGTCCTGAGCCGTCCCTGCCTGTATGGGACCTATGGCGGCCCGATCGGCGGCTTTGCCCCTCGCCCGGAGTACTGTGTGGGATGTTTACGTTGCATGAACGAGAACCCCACGTTCATCCGCATCAGCCCCAACCCCGACCGCTTCAAGCTGGGCGATTCGTATTTCACGTCGAATTATGTGGACCAACTCACTTATGAATCCGAGACCGGGATGGTCCCGGTCAAGGGGGCAGGCTACCGCGGCAAGTTTGGCGGGCAGGGCTGGGATGGGATGTGGACCGACATGTCCGAGATCGTACGGCCGACACGCGACGGCATCCACGGCCGTGAATTCATCTCCACCACCGTGGACCTCGGTACTAAACCGAATTTCCTGATCTTTGACGAGCGAGGCCAACTGGAAGGGGAGGAGGCTCACACCTTCTCGATCCCGGTGCCCTTCCTTTTTGATGCCCTGCCGGAGTCGATTGAATCCGGTAAGACCTGGCAGGCCCTGGCAGAAGCCGCATCGGCTGTACAAACGCTGGCGGTCGTACCCATTGCCTCCCTGGAGCGGTACGGACTGGCCGGCGAGCACTGCGTTCCCTTGTTCACCCCGGAAATCCGGGCGGAAATCCCGCCGATATCCTTCCAGCCGCGCCTGATCGAGCTGGAAGGTTGGGACGCCTCGACCTATTCCTGGCTTCAGAAGAGCTTCCCGCACTCCCTGATCTGCCTGAGGGTCCCCTTTGGCACTGACTTGATGGAGCTGTATCTCAAGGGCGTGCGCATTTTCCATTTGACCGCCGACTACCACGGACGGTCTGCGGACGGACGCTTCATCCTGGATCTCATCCGCCAGGCGCATCAGGGATTTGTGGATGCCGCGGTCCGGGATGAGGTTACCCTGATCGGGTCGGGGGGATTGATCGCGGCCGAGCACCTGCCCAAAGCCATCCTCTGCGGCCTGGACCTGATCGCCCTGGATACGCCGCTCGTCGCGGCGATGCAGGCTGATTTTCAAAGCGAGTGCCCCAATCGCACGGACAGCCGTTTCACCCTGTCCAGAAAATTTACTCCTTCCTGGGGGGCGCAGCGCCTGAAGAACATGTGCGCTTCCTGGCGGGACCAGCTGCTGGAAGTCATGGGAGCCATGGGGATCCGTGAAGTGCGCCGGCTGCGCGGAGAGATGGGCCGGGCGATGTTCATGAAAGAACTCGAAGCAGAAGCGTTCGCAGGAGTCGAAGGCTATGGCCACTAAAACCAACGAACAGCTGATCGTTGAGAAGCACACCCGAAACATCCGCGGCGGCTACCACTACTGGCCGACGCGCGGAGCCGAGGATATGCCCGCCCTGGGCGATGCACGCTGGACGGCCGATTTGATCCTCTCCACCTGGATCATGGCTGAGACCGGCCGTCCCCCTGAAAACGGCCTGGAATACCGCACCGGCAACTCGGACGGCGGCTTTGACCGGCTGGATTTCAAATTTCTTCCGGAATCGGGGTGGATCCCGGCCGATCAGCCCGTCGACCTGTCCATTCCGCTTAACCGGCGGGCCGAGGGGCAAAAGATCACCATCCCCATCCCGATCTACGGTGGAGGCATGTCCTACGGCTCGGTCAGCGAGCAGGTCATGCTCTCGCGGGCGATGGCTGCCAAACACTTGGGGACGTTCACCTCGACCGGAGAAGGCGGCTACCCCGAGGCGCTGGTGCCTTTCCACGATCACATCATCACCCAGGTGGCGACCGGCATGTTCGGCGTGCGCGAGCAGACCATCCAGTATGCGCGCCTGATGGAGTTCAAGTATGCCCAGGGGGCCAAACCCGGCCTGGGCGGCCACCTGCTGGGCGATAAGGCCACCACCTCGGTGGCGAAAATGCGGGAGAGCGTACCCTGGGTGAGCCTCTTCTCCCCCTTCCCGTTCCACTCCGTTTACTCGGTGGAAGACCACCGCAAACACGTCGACTGGGTCAAAACCATCAACCCGGATGTGCTGGTCTCGGTGAAGGTCTCCACCCCCACCGACGTGGACATGGTTGCGGTGGGGAGCTACTATGCCGGGGCGAACATCATTCACCTGGATGGCGCCTATGGAGGCACCGGGGCCGCGCCGGAAATCTCCAAGAAGAACATCGCCATGCCGATCGAGTTCGCCATCCCCCGTGTGCATAAATATCTCCAGAACGAGAACATCCGCGACGAGATCAATGTGTTCGCCAGCGGGGGTGTGCGCACGGCCTATGACATTGCCAAGGCGATCGCCCTGGGAGCGGACGGCTGTGTGCTGGGAACCGCCGACCTGATCTCGCTGGGCTGCACCCGCTGCTCGAACTGCGAACGCGGGCGCGGCTGCCCGTACGGCCTGACCTCGACCGACCCGCTCCTTTCGCAGCTGATCGACCCGGCCTGGGGAAGCGAGCGCATCATCAACCTGTACAGCGCCATAGCCCTGCAGCTGCGGGATATCCTGCGCCGCCTGGGACTCCGTTCGATCCACGACCTTCGCGGCCGGGTGGACCTGCTGAAGTACACCGCCGGAAATGAATAAAAAGGACACTCATATGTCATCACGTGACCTTGCTAAAAAGATCATCGCCTCACGGGCCTCTCTGAATGCAGAAAGCTTGCCGCCTCTCCTGCGGGGCGAGGATGCAGCCGAGGGCGGTTGCGGTGTGATCGGCATCGCCTGCAGCGAACAAATCCCAGCCCGGCACCTGCTGCAGTCCCTGGCCCAGATGCGCAACCGGGGCAATGGGAAAGGCGGGGGGATCGCCGCCGTCGGTTTGTCGCCGGAGGAGTTCGGGGTCAGCCGAAAGGTCCTCGACAACGACACCTTACTGGCGGTGGCGTATCTCGACCCGAACCTGCGCAGTGACCTGGAGAAGAAATACATCTCCCCGCTCTTCGAGGTGGACCAGGCCCGGGTGCATCCGCACCTGAGCGATTTCCACGCCGTGCCCGGTCTGGAGGTGCCTCCGCCCGAGGTGGTGGAATACTTTGTGCGCCCGAAGGCCGAGGCCTTGAGTGCCTTCGCGGCCCGGTCCCACCTGGAGGGCTGCACTCCCGATCAGCTCGCCGAGGAGTTCGTCTATCAGAATTCGTACCAGCTCAACCGGGAGTACTACGCTTCGACGGGCGACAAGCGGGCTTTTGTGCTTTCGCATGCCAAGAACCTGCTGGTGCTGAAGATGGTCGGCTACGGCGAGGATGTGGTGCGCTATTACCAGGCCGAGGACATGCACGCCCATGTCTGGATCGGCCACCATCGCTATCCGACCAAGGGCCGTGTCTGGCACCCGGGCGGCGCACACCCCTTTGTGGGACTGAACGAGGCCCTGGTTCACAACGGCGATTTCGCCAATTATGCCTCCATCTGCGAATACCTGGCCCAGCGCAACATCCGACCGCTTTACCTGACGGACACCGAGGTTTCGGTCCTGGTCTTTGACCTGCTTCACCGCACCTACGGCTACCCGCTCGAATATGTCATCGAGGCCCTGGCGCCCACCACCGAGCGCGATTTCGTGATGCTGCCGCCCGAGAAGCGCCACCCGTATGAACAGCTGCAGACCACGCACATGCACGCCTCGCCGGATGGGCCCTGGTTTTTCCTGATCGCCCAATCCGACCCGAAAGGACCGGCCTACCGCCTGATCGGGATCACCGACACGAGCATGCTGCGGCCGCAGGTATTTGCCCTGCAGCAGAACGGGGAGGTCGCCATCGGTTTTGCTGCTTCCGAAAAACAGGCCATCGATGCGGCCCTGCAGAGCCTGGCGAGCGAGGACTCCCGTTTCTGGGGCCGCGCCGACCGCTATTGGAACGCCCGCGGCGGAAGCCATACCGACGGTGGAGCCTTCCTCTTCACGGTCCAGGCGGACGAAAAAGGTCAGCCGAGCCTGGTATGCACGGACAAGTTCGACCGCCGGGTGAGTGCCCCGGAAAGCCGTCCCTACCAGGCCGTAAAATCGCCGGCTCCAGAGGTACCCCTGACGATCCCACAGGGGGATGGCGAAGCCATCTTCAGTTGGGTGCTCGAGGGTCTCCCCGCCTGGTCGTATGATGAGGTACGTAACCTGCTGGCGGGATTGAAGTCCCTCAGCGCTGAGAAATCCCGCAGGGCAGATGTTCTCAAGGCCCTGACCCTGCTCGGTGACCGCCGCTATCCGATCGGCGACAAGCGCCGCAGCAGCCTGCTGTCACTGTACGATGACTGCTTTCATGGGGTGCTGGAAAAGATCCATCAAACCCCAGGGGAGGACTACCTCTGGGTGACCTTTGGCAGCGAGCTTCCCAGGAATGCAAGCGTCCAACAAACTGTGATCGTGGATGCCCGCGACTTCCCTCCCCAAGGGGAGGATTCACTCGCCTTATGCCTGCGGAAATTGGTGGCAGCCGGTTTCTGCCGATTCATGCTGGTCAACCTTCGCGGTCAGCGTTTTATTGGAAACAGTTTGGGCACCGAAACCCAGAGGCTGCGCATCGATGTTTACGGCTCCGCCGGCGATTACCTGGCCTCCGGGATCGACGGGTTGGAGATCTATGTGCACAACAACGGCCAGGATCAGCTGGCGCAGATCATGAAATCCGGAAAATTGGTGGTGTATGGGGATGTCGGCCAGACCTTCATGTACGGCGCCAAAGGCGGCGAAGCTTACATCCTCGGCAACACTGCCGGGCGTCCTCTGATCAATGCCGTCGGGAGGCCGCGTGTGGTCATCAACGGCACCAGCCTGGACTACCTGGCCGAGTCGTTCATGGCCGGGGAGGCTTTGAACGGCGGCGGGTTTGTGGTGCTCAACGGGCTCCGTTTCGATGAGCACGGGGCACTTTCCGAACTCGAGGCCCCCTATCCGGGCGGCAATTTGTTCTCATTGGCCTCCGGCGGGGCGATCTATGTGCGCGACCCGCACGGCCTGGTCGAGGACGGCCAACTGAACGGCGGGGAGTTCGTGCCCCTGACCGGACCGGATTGGGACTTGATCCGGCCTCACCTCGAAGAGAATGAGCGCCTGTTCGGGATCCGCCTGGCCGACCTGCTCCAGGTGGAAGGGAAGTCCCTCCTGCCCGAATCCGTCTATCGCAAGATCCAACCTCGTGCCGTGCGCGCCCTGCAGGCCGAGGAGGCCTGGGTCAAGAAGGAGATCTGAGTTACTTTAAGAAAATCGTTGGTTGCGATTACCGATCAGGTTGGCAGGTTTTGCTGACCTGATCCGTTTTTAATCCTGGGCGGTGAGCAGAGAATAACCCCAATCCCCCTTCAGCCGCTCGGAACCATGATTTCAACAGGTTCCATTATTGAAGCTTGAGACGCTCTTCCTTCCAGAGGGCGATCAGCTTCTGGAAATAGTTGGAGATCAGTTCGGGCAAGTTCCCCCCGGTCATCCCCGAGATGAAAAAAACCGCTGATGTTCACACTGTTGGGGCAGGAAAGTTCGTGGAAGGACCTTGGAGTTGGAGAAGCTCTGATCCAATCAAATATTCCGCTTGCTTAAATAGACATTTATGGTAAAAATAGAGGTAATAAATGGAGGAATTATGGATAATCAACCCACCAATCTAAACTGCCCCGCCTGCGGTGCGCCCCTCGAACCCGATGGAACCAGCACCATTGTTCACTGCAAATTTTGCGGTAACACTTCATTATTGCCCGGCCAGGCGGATGCGTCGGCCTCGGCCCTGGATGCGGTCCGTCAGCTGCTGGGAGGCGGGAACTTAAACGGTGCGGTCGAGCATTATCGCAATACCTATGGTGTGGATGCGTCTGAGGCCCAGCAGGCCGTCGACGCTATCCAAGCCGGACGCATGGTCATCCTCTCCTCTTCCAGCAGGGCTACTCCGGATGAGCGCGTCCGGACCTTGAAATCGGTTCAGCGCCTTCTCGCTGCCGGAAACAAGATCGAAGCCATCAAGGTGTATCGCGGCACCTTTGATGTCAGCCTGGAACGCGCCAAGGAGGCCGTTGACCATCTCGAAGCCGGTCAGAATCTCACTCCGGTGGGCGATGATGAGGAATCGGTTCCACCCACGAAACCGGTTAAGCGATCCCGGGCCAGGGGTTGTTTCGTGGCGGCGATCTCGGTATTGTTGTCGGTGTTGGCCATTGGTTTGATTGCATTTTTCATTGTTCGATCCGGTGCTCTCAACTTTTATTACAATGTCGATGGCCCGGTCGCCCTGGTATCCACTGCCTCCGGCAGCGCTCCAAATTTTGCCGCTGGATTCTACAATTCGGATAAGGACACCCGCTTCGTCGGCCTGGTTGACGGGACGAACCACAAACTGCTCTGGCAGGCCGCGGCCTTGTCCGGCAGTTCAGGTCCAGATGAAATCTATTCCGGCTCCGACCTGATCTATGCGGCCAACGGCACCACCCTGCTGGCCTACCGCATGAGCGACGGCAGCCTGGCCTGGCAGACCGAGATGCCCGATAAAATGAATGGTGTTGGAGTCGATATGCTCCTGACTGCTGGTCGGCTGATCACCGATAATGCCGATCAAACCATCCAGGCCTACGATGCCGAAACCGGCAGTCCCGCCTGGAGCAAGCGCCTCGCCGGTGAAGATACCGGCTTGCGCCTGATGGGAAATATGCTCGTGATCCTCGACCAGACGACCGATCCTTCCACTTACGGCCTGATCTTCCTCGATCCGGTCACTGGCAACCAGCAGAATGTGATCACTCCGGCCTGCACCTATAATGGCTCCACCTTCGGTCTGGATACCGGTGTGGGCCTGGACTACGATGCGGCTGAAAATGCCATCTATATCGTGTATGACTCTTCCAATGGATGCGTCCAGCGCCTCGATATGGGCACCGGGAAGATCGCCTGGGAGTTGGATAGCGATAACAGCTTCGATTTCACGTCGGACGGCTTTCAGTCCTTGATGACCGATTCAACGTTGTATTTCAACAATGGAAGCGACCTGCTCGCGGTGGATAAAGCCAGCGGAAAGGGCCAGGTGCTGTTGACCAACCCGGACTACACCATCCTGCCGCTTGCACAAAATGGCAACGACCTGATCGTGCGTGCCTATAAGACCCGCGGCAGTGGACGATTCGAGCTCTGGGGAGTGGATGCCACCGGTGGAAGCATGCTCTGGCAGATGGACATGCAGGGCGCCCAGCCGATCGATCCTCCGGATGTGATGTCCGGTCTGATCGATAATAACGACTACGGCTACACCTGGCAGTTGATGCCCGCGGGGCTGGTCGTTTTGAAGTTCGAGGGTCAGCCCAACCAGATCGCGCTGCAGACCTTCGACCCGGCAACCGATAATTCTTTGGGCTCAAGAACCATCCCTTTGCCCTCGATCAGCGGCGATTTTTATGACATCCCCACCGTTCTCTCCTGGCAGGAAAATATCGTCTACCTTAATCTGGATTCGAAAATCTGCGCCTTGGATCTGACCAGCGGAAAGCTGACGGTGATCTATTAAACCGATCCGCGCTATCCACCCTGACCTTTTCCGATTGCGGTTGAGCAGATCCCCAAATTTAATGAACCGGATCCTGGACGGTGACTCCCCGAGCTCGGCAATCCAACAATTTTCATCCATTGTGGTCACAGGAGTCTAACTTGAAAAACGGTCAATGCCCGAAGTGCAACTCGTCAAACGTCTTCAGGTATGGGAACGGGGTAAGATTTGGGGAAGATGGGGGTGGAGATTCGCTAACGGATTTCACTGGCGATGTGTCGCATTTAATCCGTTACGTGGCCTATGAAAGTTACGCCTGTCTGGACTGTGGCTATTTGGAGGATTACATCCCCGACGCCGCCACGCTGCAAGAAATCCAGAAGAAGTGGACCAAGTTCGCCTAGCCAGTATTATTAACCGGGACGGACAGGCCCCGTTGGCTACTCTCCGGTCGTGGACATCGAAGCCAGTCTGAAGACCTTGTTGGCTGCGAGTGCGAAGGCGAGGCAAGACGTTAGAGATATCGGTGGTGGTAACCTGATCGCAACCGAAGAAGATACAGACGGCAACATCATCGGGCTGCTTTAGTTACCCTGACGCAACCTAGACAACCCTTTTTTTCTCCATTGAATGGGTCGGCAATGGCTTTACGGTGGCAGATGGTCTCGAAATGCTTCCGGCAGAATATAACTGGCCTCTGATCTTCACGCCACGTAGAAGATAAAAGGATTTGGCCTGCACTGTCAAATGCCAAGGTCGCTGTAGATCTGGTTCATGGTTGTACTATGATAATGGTTGCACTACTTGTAGAGGACGCACATGACTGAGCTTGTTTGTGAACTGATCGTCACTCTCGACGGCTTTGCCCGAGGTCTGCGTTCACCCGGTTATTATGGCTATTTTGGTCCCGATTTTTCCGACTGGATCAAGACCAACACGGCTGTTCCGCATCGGATGCTCATCGGACGTCGGACCTACGAAATTCTGAAGGGACTGCCCGCCGAGGTGCGGGACGAAGGATGGGAAAGGACGACGACAACGCCGGGCTGGCTATTCTCGCGAACCTTGGAAGCGACAGACTGGCCGGGGCTTAAAGTCGTCCGCGATGACTTGGTGGGCTTTGTGCGTGAACTGAAGCGTACTGACGGTCCCGAGTTGCGGACGCTAGGCAGCGTGTCCCTGGTCCGGCAACTGCTCGTGGCTGGTCTCGTGAACCGTCTCAAACTCGTGGTCTGCCCCCTGATTCTCCCGCAAACAGGCATTGAGCCGCTCTTTGAAGAACTGCCAGACCTTGGTTTCGACCTTATCTCGACCAGGATTCTGGATGGGTGCGTCCTGCTTCTGGAATATCGACCGACAGGGGCGCCGCCATACCGCGCGTAGTCGGAAATCGCTAGGTCTAGGCTGCTTGTCGCCAAAAGACGTCCCTCAGATCCGCAACGAACACGGTTCGTCTTACGTCATGTGTTACGGTCATGACGAGGCCGGCAACCTGGTTTACCTGAGCATGGCCGGGTATATGACTGTTCTCAGGTCGGTTCGGGCGACTGTTTAGGCCCGGCAGTTCTGGCACCCTGCTTCAATTTCTTGAGGCCCTTTTTATGTCTCAATGATTTTTTCAACTACAGTTCAATGTTACCTGTACTCGTTATTGTCTCTCTGCTGTCTCGTCCCCACCCATCAGGTAATGTTCTTAAATATTGGATTTCGTATCTATCTACAAAAAATTGACATGCCTTACTCAGCCACACAGGTAAAGCACCTCAATCCTCGTTTTATGGGGGCATTGATTCGAAATTGGATTTGATGCGATATTCCCCTTATCGGTGAAGGCGTCAGGACCATTTCAGGAAGGGCGGGTCGGGTTTCCCTTCTCAACACTTTTTCCCCGTGTCGCCAACGCCTCGGTCAAGAGCCGCCGGGACACCTGCGGGTCGGCCTTTCCCTGGGTCGCCCGGGCCACCTGCCCCATGAGCCATTGCAGGATGGTTTCTTTTCCCTTCAGGAACTGGGCGATTGCGTCCGGGTTTTCATCCAGCACGCGGGTAACAACCAGCTGGATGGATTTTTCATCCGAGATCTGGGCCAGCCCCTTGGTTTTCACGATTTCGCCTGGTCTCTGCCCGGTTTCGAGCATCGCCGCCCATACCTCCTTGGAAGAATTGAGCGTGATGGTTTTGTCCGAGACCAGGTCGATGAGCTCGGCCAGGTTGGCCGGGCTGACCGGGATCTGGTCAAACTCAATGGACCGGTCGTTGATCAAGCGGAGCAGATCCCCGGCCACCCAGTGGTTCACGGTTTTTGCCGGGCTCTTGGAAAGGGAAACGACGGCCTCGAAGTAATCCGCCAGGGCTTTTTCGGCGGTGAGCAATAAAGCTTCTTTCGGCAGGAGACCGTATTGGTCGACGAAGCGCTGGGCTTTGGCTGCAGGCAGCTCTGGAAGTTGGGCGCGGATTTCCATCACCCGGGCGGGCTCGATCCGAAGGGGAGGCAGGTCCGGCTCGGGGAAGTAGCGGTAATCGTGGGCTTCTTCCTTGCTGCGCTGCGGTACGGTCACCTCCCGGGCATCGTCCCAGCCCATGGTTTGCTGGATGACCGTGCCCCCTGATTCAATCAGGCGGGTCTGGCGCTCGATCTCATAAGCCGAGGCCCGCGTCAGGGCGCGAAAACTGTTCAGGTTTTTGATCTCGGTGCGGGTCAGGAGGTCGGTCGAGCCTTGCGGCCGCACCGACACATTCGCTTCGAAACGCAGGACTCCCTTTTCCATGTCCCCGGAATTCACGCCCAGGTAGCGCAGGATGCTCCTGACCTTCATGGCATAAGCCAGGGCGGCCTCGACCGAGTGCATATCCGGCTCAGAGACGATCTCGAGCAAAGGCACGCCCGCCCGGTTGAAGTCCACCAGGGCGTAATCCCCATGATGGAACAGCTTGGCGGTATCCTCCTCGAGGTGCGCCCGCCGCACGCCGACCCGCTGGGATCCGGCTGTGGAGTCCTCCAGGATCTCCAGCCAGCCATCCGAAGCGACCGGGAGATCATACTGGGATATTTGATAACCTTTCGGCAGATCCGGGTAAAAGTAGTTTTTACGGGCGAAGGTATTGGTGGCGTTGATGGAACAGTTCAGCGCCAGGCCGACCAGCACAGCGAGCTCGAAGGCCCGTTCGTTGACCACCGGCATCGCGCCAGGCAGACCGGTGCAGACCGGGCAGATCAGCGTATTCGGCTCGGAGGCCGCCGAGTAGACCGCCGAGCAGCTGCAGAACATCTTCGAGCGGGTCAGCAGTTCGGCATGAATTTCCAATCCAATCACAGGTTCGTACTTGACGAGGGCCATGGTTCCACCGGGTTGAGATCAGGAAATTGCAGGGCGCATCTTGTGCCAGTCTGTGGCCATCTGGTAAGCGTGGCCGACCTGCAGCAGCAGCGCTTCGCTGAGCTGTTTGCCGATCAACTGCATTCCGACCGGCAGGCCCTGCGAAAACCCGCACGGGACGTTCAGGGCGGGGACACCGGCCGGGTTGGTTGAGACGACATGGATATCTGAAAGGTACATGGTCAGGGGATCGTCGATCTTCTCGCCGATCTTGAAGGCCGTCGTCGGGCAGATCGGCGCAGCCAGCAGATCGCACTCTTCAAAGGCGGCCTCGAAATCCCTGCGCACCAGGGTGCGGACTTTCTGAGCCTTGAGGTAATAGGCGTCATAATAACCCGCGGAGAGGACATAGGCGCCCAGCATGATGCGCCGCTTCACCTCGGCGCCGAATCCCTCCCGGCGGGTTTGCAGGTACATGTCTACGACATTCCTGGCCTTTTCCTGGTCGGACCTCCCGAAGCGGGTGCCGTCGAAGCGGGCCAGGTTGGCGCTGGCCTCGGCGAACAGGATCAAGTAGTAGACCGGAAGGCCGTAGCGCGTATGGGGCAGGGACACCTCCCGGACCTGCATGCCCAGGCCCTCCAGAGCGCGCACGGCTTCCCGCAGGGCCTTTTCGACGCCGGGTTCCATGCCTGGCAGGAAATATTCCTTGGGAATGCCGAGGCGCAGACCCTTGACCGGCCGGTCCAGGTTCTTCAGGTAATCCGGGACCGCCTCGGGCAGGCTGGTGGCGTCGTACGGATCCTTCCCGGCGATCGCCTGCAGGACGGTGGCGCAGTCGTACACGTCGCGGGTCAGCGGCCCGATGGTATCAAAGGATGAGACCAGGGCGATCAACCCGTAACGGGAAACGCGGCCGTAGGTCGGTTTTAAACCCACCACGCCGCAGAATCCGGCTGGCATGCGGATGGAACCCCCGGTGTCTTCCCCCAGGGCGAACGGCGTCAGGCCGGCGGCCACTGCGGCGGCCGAGCCTCCGCTGGATCCTCCGGGGACGCGCTCGAGGTCCCATGGATTGCGGGTCGGGAAGAAAGCCGAATTTTCGCAGGAGGAGCCCATCCCGAATTCATCCATGTTGTGCTTGCCGAGGAGGACGGCGCCGGCTTCGGACAGGCGGTCGATCACCGTCGCATTGTACTGGGGAACGTAATTTTCGAGGATCTTCGAAGAGCACGTGGTGCGCACGCCACGGGTGGAAATGCAATCCTTGACCGCGAAGGGGATGCCGGTCAGGGGGGTGATCGTCTCTCCGGATCGGAATCGGGCATCGGCCTGCCGGGCCTGCTCGAGGGCCAGTTCATCGGAGACCGTCACATAGGCATGCAGCTGTGGGTCGACCTGGCGGATGCGCGTCAAAAGCGCGGTGGTCAATTCCACGCTGCTGATTTGCCTGGTCGAAAGGAGCTGGTGGGCGGCGCGTAAGGTGAGGTTGTGGAGTTCCATGGTTTCCTGCCCGGATGGATCTGACCGTTTCCGGTTTGAATTAATCCTCGTCGAATACGCCCGGCACGCGGATGAAATTGCCCTCCGCATGCGGGGCGTTCTGCAGGAAAGCCTCCCGGGACATGGAGGGCGCGACCTGATCGGCCCGCAGGACGTTGCTGGAATGCGCGCTGGCGTTGGCAGGGGGAACGGAGGCCGTGTCCACCTCGTTCAGCAGGTGAAAATAATCGATGATGGCGTTGAACTGGTGGCTGAATGCGCGGGCTTCCTCCTCCGTGAGGCCTAACCTCACCAGGAGGGCCACGTGCTTGACCATCTCGGTCCCGATCGAATCCGTCGATCCGGGTTGTTCCTGAGGTTCCATACCCTGCTTCTCCTTCATAGATCCAGCTTGATATGAAGCTCTTTGAGCTGCTTCGGCTCCACGCTGGAGGGCGAGTCCGCCATCACATCGCGGGCGGTGGAGTTCTTCGGGAAGGCGATCACCTCGCGAATGTTCGGTTCGCCGGCCAGCAGCATGACCAGCCGGTCGATACCCGGAGCGATGCCGCCGTGCGGTGGGGCGCCGTACTCGAAGGCCTCCAGCATATGGCCAAATTTAAGCTCGGCCTCCTCCGCGCTGATCCCGAGCCGCTGAAAGACCCTGCTTTGCAGCTCGCGCTGGTGGATGCGGATGGATCCGGAAGCGAGCTCGTATCCGTTGCAGACCAGGTCGTACGCATCCGAGCGGACCGCCGCCGGATCTGAATCGAACTTGGGCAGGTCCGCCAGCTGCGGCATGGTGAATGGATGGTGGGCTGCCCTCCATTTGTGCTGCTCTTCATCCCATTCGAACATCGGGAAATCCAGCACCCAGGCGAAGGCCAGTTCGCCTGGATCGGCCAGTTCGAGTTTATCACGGAACCACAACCGGAGGGCGCCGAGCACCGGGTTGACGATCCGGGAGGGGCCGGCGACCAGGAGAATCAAATCGCCGATTTGGGCGCGGGTGAATTGTTGAAGGGCATCCACTTCAGTCGCCTTCATGAACTTCAAGGCGTTGCCTTTCGGTCCCGTGGGTGTCAGGCCCAGGGCGGTAACGCCTCCGGCTCCCAGAGATTTCGCATAGTCATCGATTTCATCCAGGGCCGCCCTTGAATAGCCTGCACAGCCGGGTGCAACCAGGCATTTGATCACGCCGCCGCTGGACGGACCCTCCTTCAAGACCGGTGCCGGATTATGGAGGAGGAGGTCGCTGGCATCCACCAGCTCCATGCCGAAGCGGAGGTCAGGCTTATCGGAGCCGTAGCGCTCCACGGCCTCGCGATAGGTGATTCGCGGCCAGGGCGAGGTCCGCGGGTGTTTGTCCGTACTCACGGCCGGGACCAGCGCGGTGAACAGACCTTCGACCAGGTCCAGGATGTCATCACGGTGGACAAAAGACATTTCGAGGTCGAGCTGGGTGAATTCCGGCTGTCGGTCGCCGCGGGAATCTTCATCGCGGAAACAGCGGGCGATCTGGTAATAGCGTTCAACCCCGGCGACCATGAGCAGCTGTTTGAGCTGCTGGGGCGACTGGGGCAGGGCGTAGAACTGGCCCGGATAGAGGCGCGAGGGGACCAGGTAGTCGCGGGCCCCTTCTGGGGTGGTCTTGAACAGGTAAGGCGTTTCGACCTCGAGGAAGCCGCGCTCCGACAGGTAGTCACGCATGAACTTGACCACGTGGTGGCGTAGTTCCAGATTCGCAGCCATGCGCTCGCGGCGCAGGTCCAGATAGCGGTATTTGAGGCGTGTCGTCTCGTCAGCCTCTTCGCCGTTCTTGCTGATCGTGAACGGCAGCGGTTTCGCCGGGTTGAGCACGACCACCTCCGTCGCCACGACATCGATCTCTCCGGTCTGCAGCCTGGGATTTATCATTCCCTTCGGACGCCGCTGGACCAGGCCGGTCACCTGCAGCACCCATTCGGAGCGGATATTGGCAACCTGCTCCAGCATCTCCGGCGGCAGATCCGGGTTGATGACGACCTGGGTGATGCCGAAGCGGTCCCGCAGATCGAGGAAGACCACGCTGCCGTGGTCGCGCCGCCGGTGAACCCATCCGGCCAGGGTCACCTTCTGATCGACATGAGTGATGCCTAATTCGCCGCAGGTGTGGGTCTTATACATGGCGTTTTCCTTCCGGCCGAACGATCCGTGACAAAAAAATCGCCCAACGCATTTGCGTTGGGCGGGGGTAGGTTTCGAGATTGCGTCAACCTGACAGGCTTCGCCCAACGGCCGATGGCCGATTATTATTATTATCGATGCGGGCGAAGCAAGGGTTCAGCATATTTGCTCTTCAGTGAAAATATTATAGCATAAATTTAAGGGTAGGAGTCTGGCTGGGGGAATATCGCAGATGATTTTACTCTGGCTGAGCGGACCTTCCGCCCCCTGCCCCGTTCCCTGCTCCACGGCTTGCGGTCACGCTCAGGGGGTGATCTGCACGGTCGTACCAATGTCCGCCCAGCTGTATAGCGTTTGGGCATCCTGCACGCCGAGGACGATGCATCCATAGGAGGCCGGCGTACCGAGGTCGTCAGCCCACAGGCGCTGGCCGTCGTCTAACACTGGCAGGGCGTGAAAGCCGTCCTCCAGGTCACCGACGTAATAGATCCCCATCCAATCCGGCATCCAGAAACCCCAGGGATCGCTGTAAGGATCAGGGAGTTTATCGAGGATGTGATAGGTGCCAGTGTCCGTGGAGTTGTTGACGCCCGTTGAGACGACAAAGCTATAAACCAGCTGGCCGCCCTGGTAGGCATAGAGATGCTGTTCCTGGATGGACACGACGATCAGTTTTGTGCCTCCCGCCGGCAGCTGAGGGGCCGCGGATTCATGCTCGGTTTGCCCATCCGAATGTGGGGGTGTATGGGTCGGCGGCAGGGTGGCCGTGAAAGATGGGGTGAGGGACGGGGAAGAAGTGGAAGATGGGCTTGCCGTGGGAGTCAAGGTTGCCGTCGGCAGGGGTGTAGGGGTGTCGGTTGAGGTCGCCGTGGGGGTGGGAGTCGCAGTTAATGTGGAGGTCGCTGACGGTAGGGGCGTATAGGTGGGTCTCTCAAAAGCGGCCTGGAACCAGGCCGGGATCTGCCTCTCCAGCGAGGCGGCGTGGTTGCCGCGCAGGGCTGCCAGCCCGAAGGAATTCGTTCCAGGCAGGACGACCCAGGCCGCGATCAAAAAGAGGGCCAGGGTGAGGGCGAGCCCCAGCTCCAGGGAAAGGATGGAAACCTGGATGGACGACGCCGCGCTGGATCGAGGAGGGGTCTTTCCTGAAGAGGGCGAAATCTCCGTCTTCCCCCCGCCCGGTTGGATTTTCTTTTTCAGTTGCTCTTGGGCCAGATTCAAATCTGCGCGGGCCCGCTGGTTCTTCGGGTTGATCTTCAAGGCCCGTTCGAGGTAGGCAATGCTGGCCCGGGGCTTGGCCACCGCAGCCAGGATCAGCCAGGGGTCCTCCATGTTCGGCAGCATCCACGCGGCGATTTGCGCCCAATAGCGGGCTTCATGTTTATCGCCGCGTTGCAGTGTTTCGTAGGCCAGGTTCAGGACCTGGCGGGCCGGGGTGAATTTTCGGTTCATACCTGGATTGCTTAGGAGTATAATTATAATTAGATAATCTAATTATTGGAAGGGCTGATCAGCTGAGCGAATTTCCTTTTTTTAACCCGTTCGAACACAGCCGGAATACCCGATTACCGGCCCGGAAACGGCTGCGGACCGCAGCCATTTCCTATCGTGACCTCCTGGAAGTAAAAATGGGGAGGAAACCCCTATGATGCGCGGCGGCGGTGGTCCTGGCGGCCACGGCGGCCGGTTCGGCCTGGCGATCAATGCGCCCGACGAGAAGCCGAACGTCACCTGGGGTTTATTAAAGCGGGTCATGAGTTATTCACGTCCCTACACCGGGTTGATCCTTGGGATGTTATTCCTGACCCTGATCGTCTCGGGCCTCTCCCTGCTCACTCCCCTGATCCTGCGGGACCTGATCGACCGCACGCTTCCGGATCGCGATCTCAGCCGTCTGGCCGGGCTGGTCGTCGCCCTGCTCGCCATCCCGCTCATGACTGGCGGATTGAACGTATTTTTGCGGCAGCTGAATGCCCGCGTCGGGGAAGGCGTGGTTTATGACCTGCGCTCGGCGATGTTTGCTCATTTGCAGCGCATGTCCCTCAGCTTTTATACGCACACCAAAGTGGGTGAGTTGATCAGCCGCTTCAACAATGACGTGATCGGCGCGCAGAGTGCCATCAGTAACACGTTCGTCAATATCGTCACCAGTTTGATCCAGTCCCTGGCGGTACTGGCGGTGATGTTCACCCTGGAGTGGAGGCTGACCCTCATCAGCATTGCGATCCTGCCTTTCTTCCTGGTGGCGGCCCGCAAGCTGGGGAACCGCCTGCGGGATGTGGCCCGTGAGCAGCTGGATCTCAATGCCAAGATGAATGCGGTCCTGAACGAGCTGCTCAATATCAGCGGCGCGCTGCTGGTCAAGCTTTTCGGGCGGACGGCCAAGGAAGATGCGCGCTTCAATGCCCGCGCCGCAGAGGTCCGTGAGAGCAACATTAAAAGGGCGGTGACGGGAACGCTCTTCTTTGTGAGCATCGGATTGTTGAGTTCGATCGGCATGGCTCTGATCTATGGTGCCGGCGGCTACCTGGTCATCAAGAGCGCCCTGACCATCGGCACCATTGTCGCCCTGGGCGCCTACCTGGGAAATTTATACAGCTCGCTGCAAAGCCTGACCAATGCGCCGGTGGATTTCGCCACTTCCATGGTGAGCTTTGAGCGGGTCTTTGAAATGTTGGACCTGCCCCTGGAAATTGTGGAGAAACCAGACGCCCATGTATTGGAATCGGTGCGCGGCGTCCTGGAATTTGAAAAGGTAAGCTTCCGCTATGCTGCCGATGAGAAGAGTCTGTTGAAGGATGTGCGTCGCTTTGGGCTGATCCAGGATGTCAAGGCAGTGCTCTCCGGGGACCGCCCAGAAAAGTCAAATAATGGCGACGCACCCGGCGAGGACAGCCCCCTGGCAATCCATACCCAGGCGCGCGACGAAGTCTTGGAAGACATCTCCTTCCGGGCTGAACCCGGCCACCTCGTGGCGCTGGTCGGACCGAGCGGGGCAGGCAAAACCACCATGACCTACCTGATCCCGCGGCTCTATGACCCGTCCGGCGGCCGGATCCTGATCGATGGACATGACCTCAGGGAGGTGACCCTCACCTCGCTGACCGCCCAGATCGGGATGGTCACCCAGGAGACCTACCTGTTCCATGACACCATTAACATGAATTTGCTGTACGCCCGGGAGGATGCCACCCGGTCGGAGGTGGAGGCCGCGGCCCGCGCTGCCAACATCCACGACTTTATCATGGAGCTTCCGAACGGCTATGAGACCATTGTCGGCGAGCGCGGCTACCGCTTGAGCGGAGGAGAGAAACAACGCCTGGCCCTGGCGCGGGTCATCCTGAAGGACCCGCGCATCCTGGTCCTGGATGAGGCGACCAGCTCGCTGGACAGTGAGTCGGAAGCCTTGATCCAGGAGGCCCTCAAACGGGTCATGGCTGGACGGACGAGCATCGTCATCGCCCATCGGTTGAGCACCATCCTGGCAGCCGATTTGATCCTGGTCATGGATCGCGGCCAGATCGTGGAACGCGGGACGCACGCCGAACTCCTCGAAAAGGGGGGTGTCTATGCCCGCCTGTATGAGACCCAGTTCCGCCGCAAGGTGGAGGAGCCGGCGGCGGCTTAGGCATTCTCCACGCCCCCCGCGGCAGGCTGATCTCCGGATTCCCTCACCGGATGGTTCCAGCAGAGCTTTTTCGACTCTGCGCCCGGGGGGCGTTGGGCGAGGAGGATGATTTTGTGGTTCAATTTTGGGGGTTTGCCGATATTCCGGTTGTGAAATGCGGAACCTGATCTGCCAGGTGGGAGTATAATCTTAAAGGTTATTCGCGTGATCGGATCCTCTAAAATCATTCGCGTGCCTCTATCGTACCGGTATTAACACTTCAGCCAGCCCGGAAACCCTGGTGAACCGGAATCAATCACGGCCCAACCCTGGGAAAAGACCTGGAATGCCATGTGGATCCTGACTCTTCGCTCGCCCTCGAACGAACCCCTGGAATATATCCTGAAGCCCGGTAAAAATACCCTGGGGCGCAAACCGGGCAATGACATTGAAATCAATGACGATGGTGCTTCCCGTGCCCACGCGGAGATCTATTGCGAATCGGGCATGATCGTCATCACTGACCTGGATAGCACGAATGGGACCTTCGTCAACCGCGAGCGCATCACGAAGCCGCGCACCCTGCAGCCCGGGGATCAGATCCGTATCGGACAGCACGAAGCCAACCTCGTGTTACGGGACGATAAGAACCCGCCCAATCTCTCCTCCCGCCTGGCAGGCACCCGGCCCTGGACCCGCGAGCTGCTTCTCGAGTCCGTCGATCAACATGCGGTTTTACTGTACGAGGTCACCAACCGGCTGACCACAGTTTTGGATCTCGAAACGGCTGAAAAGGAGATCTCCAAATTAATGAAGGTCGCCCTGGGCGCCGATGCGTGCGAAGTGGTCCTGGCCAACCGCTTCGGCCAGCTGAAAGAATTGGGCCTTTCCCCCTCGGTGACCCAACAGGTCATTGATCAGCGCTCGATCGTCGTTGTTCCGGGGCTTTCCCCTGAAGTGGATCAAGCTCAAAACCCACCGGCAGTTGAAAAAAGCCCCTCGGCGTTATGCCTCCCGGTCATCATCGATGACGAAATCGCCGCCCTGATCATCGTGTATAAGAGCGACCCGGCCTCGCGTGAGTTCGACCAGCACGACGTTCAAATGGCCGTCGCCATCAGCCATCAGGCCGCCCTGACGATCCAAAGGGTGAATTTGCTCAAGAAGGCGCGCATTCTGGAGGAATGGGCGATCACTGACAGCCTGACGGGACTGCATAATCGCCGTCATTTGATCGACCTGGGTGAACTGGAATTCCAGCGGGCCCGCCGCTACCAGCATCCTCTCTCGATCGTGATGCTGGATGTCGATCGATTCAAGCAGGTGAACGACACCTACGGTCATGATATCGGGGATCTGGTTTTGAAAACGGTGGCCCGCAGCTGCAGGGAGCAGCTCCGCAATATCGATGTGATCGGCCGATACGGTGGGGATGAATTCGTGATCCTGCTGATCGAGACCAATTCGGAGGCTGCCCGGGGTGTTGCCGAGCGCGTCCGGCTGCATGTTGCCGGAGTTGCGGCCGAGACGGACCGAGGGCCGATCAGCGCGACGGTCAGCATCGGGATCTCCTTCCTCGATCCGGATACCCCGAACCTGGACGCCCTGTTGAGTCAGGCAGACAAGGCCATGTACTCCGCCAAGAAGGCAGGCCGGAACAAGGTCAAGGTGTCGACCCTGGTGGTGCGGAAAGAGGACCTCGCCAGGAAATCCTGACCTCAAGACTGGGTTGCGTCTCGATCCTGGTTTCACCGATGCTCCACCGCAGGCTCTTGGGCGGTGAAGCTTGCCCGGCCTGATCTCCCTTGAATCAATCAAAAGATTGCTTTACCCTCCCCGGGCACTGGGTTGGGGAAAAAAAGAAGGACGGGAACACCCGCCCTTCCGTGCAATTTCTAGGGGTGGTAGGCCCCGACACCGCAGACATCGCGGCCAACCTTCTCGTAATAAAAGGTTTTCGGCTCGGTCACTCCTGTGGCAGGGTCGATGTAGGCATAATTGATCGAACTGATCGTATCCTTCGTGGCGGCATCCCAGGCTGCTCTGCTGATTGGCTCGATGGCTGAGCCGACCAAATTTGGAAAACCGCCATTCGCGCTCTGGTGAAGGGTGGCGTCAATGCAGGCGACATAAAGGTCGCGATCGAAGAACGGCGCCACCCTGCCGGTAAAATCTGCAAGGGCGAGGGCACGTCCGACCGTGTTGTAATGTTCCACGGCCTTTTGAAGCATGGCCTTCGCTTCTTCCGGGGTTCCGTGCTGGGAGGTCGCAGCAGGTGGAGGTTCCGTGGCCTGCGGCACGCTGGAAGCGATGGGTTGAGAGGTGGAACTCGCTGCGGGTGCGCTGAAACTGCAGGCGAATTGGGCGAGCACCAGGACCCCCAATACGATTGAGATTTGCAGATAAGTAAATGGCGATTTCATTTTTTTTCTTCCTTTCGAGGATTACCGCCAGGGGACCCAGGCGGGACTAGAAGAAGCTATCTTCAGCATGGTTTTTTACTCGGATCAGTGACTAGGCAGTCTGGCTCTTGGGCTTTTTTCGTCGCCCGAGAACCACCGTGACGAGCACAGCTGCCAGGACCAACAGGCAAAGCACCTCCGGGATCCCGTAATCCAGGGCCGAGACTCCGCCACCGGCGTTCGAGGTCGCGATGGGTGAATTGATCTTGATAAGTACGGACACCGTATCAAAAGAATCGGGCGCCCATCAATTCCTCCACTGGGGTGAACAAAGTAATTTTATCATAATAATGACCTAATTTGTCGTTAATGTTTCAGAGAACGTATACCCTGCCCGAGCACCCGAAGGGCTGGATGCTGGCCATGTTTAATAAGAGAAAGCCGGGGTTCCCTCCGGCTTGCCGCCCCGGGAATGGAAAGAGCAGATCTTTGAAATCCATTTTCGCAGTGGATCTGTTCTCGATGTAAAGGAGATTGACAGCCGCCTACTATTACGATAATATAGACACGTAATATCTAATAGGAAATCGAGAATGTCCAACTTTGTGTTGCTTTATTCCAGCGGAAGTATGCTTCAAGGCGAATCCGAACCATTAGCGGACCTTGGAGCCAGAACAACGGTCGACATGACGTTTAACGCCCAGGGAATTTAAAGATAATCAGCATGAACGATTTTCAGACCTCCGTGGTGAAGTTTCCCTCGGAGGTCTTGATAAACTAAAGAGTATTGGCCAAGGGTAGGAAAAATAAGTTGCGTGTCCTCGTATTTCTTGAGTCTGTTCTCATTCTCTTTGCCTCAACGCCGGGTTCCATACGTGGCTCCGTGGGGGAAACTGCGGCCGCGGTCGAGCATGCTTCCGTTTCAGAAAAAACTCCCCTTTCAGTTCGCCCGGCGTCGTACTCGGTTGCGGAACAGAAGACAACTACCTCCCTGATATGGCAATACACCGACTCGACCTTCTATTTCGTGGCGACCCGTGATGAACACGATCAACCCTGGTCCAAGCGAGTGATCGACCCCTCCCCTGCCGCCAATGGCTGGAAGAGTACCGAAAGGTTTTTTCCCAGGAATCCAGGGGAGACGAGTGCTCTGGCTCCAAGGGAAGGGGGCCCGTGGAAGCTTTTCCCCTACCAAAATGACTATCTGACGATTCGGTTTTGCCGCCTCAAGTTGCCGGAGAATACCGGGCCCGGGGGGATCATCCGCTTCAGGGATTTCGCTTATGTGACCGTCCGTAAGATCGTTTCTCCGGATGGATCCACGTCTCGTTCTTTGATCCGAAAGGATCCACCTCCAGCCACGATGTTTCCATTGGGGACGGTCTTCGGGGTCCCAGCGGCGCAATACGAGCAGATATCCATTCCTGCTGAATTGGCCCCGGAGATGTTGGAGGATTTACCTGCCGGCCAGGAATTCCAATTCGTTTTGGGGGCAGGCTATCGCCAGGCCACGAACGCCCATCCTTCCATACCGAATGCAACCTTCGAGACAGGCTTGTGGACCGGCTCGATCGCGGCTCAAAATGGGGATAACTCTTCGACGCGAGATGTGAAAAGAACGGATGTGGTTTCGATCGCACATGAAAATTCGACGATCGAAATAGTAATCAGCTGGTTCAAGGGTGTTGCCCTATGGCTGGTGACCTATGGGAGTCGAGCACCCCCTTTTCTTCCACGCTAGGTTTCCGATCCCGCCTGCCTGGGTGGCTGAATTGAGGTCATCCCCGGCTCCAGCGAAAAACCGGGCGAGGCAACTACGCGCCGATGCACATGGGTGCCCTGTTCGCGGTCAGACGCTGGTCGATTTTTCAGGGCTCCGGCTGATCTATTCTGAGCAGAGTTTAGTTAATGCCGAAGGAATGGCTGGATGGGATGATCGAATCTCATTGGCTATCTGATTTACGGGTTTTGATCTCCTGGAGCCTCTATTTTATATATCGCTAAGGACCACATGAAAACTATTTTCCGATTCAGTATTATGGTCATGGTGCTGAGTTTCCTGGCTTCCTGCGCAATTCCGTCGTCAGCGCCGCTTGCGACAGCGGTCAGCCAGCCGACCGCAGCACCCTCAAGCACGAATCCGGTGGCACCCACCACACCCCCTTTGCCGACCAGTGCCTCCGGCTCCACCACCTCGAGCACCGGAGCGCTCGTCAAGGATAAGATCAAGCACATTGTGATCATCATGCAGGAGAATCGCTCGTTCGATCAATACTTCGGCACCTACCCCGGTGCAGACGGCATACCGATGCAAAACGGCGTGCCCACCGTCTGTGTCAACGACCCCAAGACGGGAGTCTGCGTGAAGCCCTACCACAACGCCGCGGATATCAACGCCGGCGGCCCGCATGCGGCTGCCTCGGCCGCCACCGATATCGACGGTGGGAAAATGGACGGATTCATCAAGGCTTTCCGCGGGGCACAGAAGGCTTGTAAAAATCCGGACACCCCCGGGTGCACGGCTGGCCAAACCCCGGATGTGATGGGTTGGCACGACGCGCGTGAGATCCCGAACTACTGGACTTACGCCGCGAATTTCGTCCTGCAGGACAAGATGTTCGAGCCCAATTCCTCCTGGAGCCTGCCATCCCACCTCTTCATGGTATCGGCCTGGTCAGCTCAATGCTCCGTCCAGGGCGATCCAATGAGCTGCGTGAACGCCCTGGACGGTCCCAAAACAAGCCCCAGCTCTTTGAACACGAGCAAAAACGATTATGCCTGGACCGATCTCACCTATCTGCTGCACAATGCCAATGTCTCGTGGGGGTATTACCTCAGCGAGGGGAGTGAACCGGACTGCGAAGACGACGCCATGCTTTGCAATGCCAAGCCGCTCAGCAAGAACGTACCGGGGATCTGGAACCCGCTGCCGGCTTTCGACACTGTCAAGCAGGATGATCAACTGGCGAATATTCAGGACGTGGACAAGTTCCTGGCAGCTGCCAAGGACGGAAGTCTGCCAGAGGTTTCGTGGGTCGTTCCCGAAAATACGGTCAGCGAGCATCCCCCATCAAAGATCAGTACCGGCCAGGCGTACGTCACCGGGCTGATCAATGCCGTGATGCAAGGTCCGGACTGGAATTCGACGGTGATTTTCCTTTCCTGGGATGACTGGGGGGGTTTCTACGACCATGTGGTCCCGCCCACGGTGGACCAGAACGGCTACGGCCTGCGCGTCCCAGGCCTGGTGATCAGCCCTTACGCCCGAAAGGGGTACATTGATCCTCAGACCCTCAGCTTCGACGCGTACCTGAAGTTCATCGAAGACGTGTTCTTGAACGGGGCGCGCATCGATCCCAAGACGGACGGGCGCCCCGACCCGCGGCCTACCGTCCGCGAGGACGTGCCGATCCTCGGCAACCTGATCACGGATTTTGATTTCTCACAAGCGCCGCGGCCCCCGATGATCCTGCCGACCAATCCACCGCCTGGACCGGCATCGATCCCGGGGTCTTAATTCTCGAACCGCCGCCGGGGCATATGGATTAGGAGAGAATGGATCCCGCATTTTGTCACCCGATCCCCATCTGCCCCATGACTGACCGGAATGACCCGCGATCCATTCCTCCGGTCAGGCCAAAAGATCCAGCATGATTTTTTCAAAAGCGCTGCCCTGCCAACCAACAGGGCAGTGCTTTTGGTTTTCCAATGCGCTTTTCGGACGCTGAGGAGCTTGATTGCCTGCCGGGGTGCAATGATCGATAGATCCAACCCTGGAGGCGGTCCCGAGAAGGGCATCGTTTGAGGCTAGCCAAACCGTATAATTCTCTGTTGGTTTTATTTGATTTTAGTGCTATCCTGATGCAGACAGCTCACCATTCCTTCGGTTGGGGATTGCCATTGGAAATTGGTAAAAGACCTCCAGGGAACACAAGAATTGGGTTGATCCCTGATAAAAAAACTGGAATCCATCCCCTTGGAGGAGCTCCCTGTCGGAGGCTGGGTCAAGGCGGGAACCTTTTCTCTGTGCTGGGCGTCTGGTAAGGGAAACCGGACCCACTCCGGGTTCAAGCGTCCTAGTTTTCTGAAAGCGGTTGGGTATCCAGTGATATTCGTGTAGATAACAGAGGTCCCGGGTCTCCGAAAGCCGGAGCGAACCGCAAAATGCAGGCCCATCCGGTTAGGGAACCAGGGGCTGCCTTGGCCAGGGAACCACCCTCGCCGATCGGCTCGATTAAATAGGGGTCATTCTATGAAACATCTCTTGTTGATCTTCGTCATTTGCCTCCTGACTGTTTCTGCCTGCCTTCCAATCGATCTATTTCCCGCAACGATGCAACCCCAGGACATGATCGGAACGATCGTCGCCCAAACCCTGACGGCAAAATCATCTTCCACCCTGGCTGCCCTGACGACCCCCTCGCTCCCGGCCACTATCACGCCTGTATCGCCCACCTCTACCCCCGTTCCTCCCACCCTTACCGATACAACCACCTGGACGCCGACGCCGACCCTGCCGACACAGACCCCGGATCAATTTATTCGCCATTACTATGACAATATCAATGTTGCCAATTACCCTTATACCTGGTCGCTCCTGGATCTGAATTTTGTGACCACCATGAATAATCTGGGCATGGGAGGTTATTCGGGTTATGTGAAATTCTGGGATAGCGTACACAGCGTCAGGGTGTTGACCGTGGTGGTGGTGTTCCAGTGCAATGGGTGCGTTGTCGTCAATGTCACGGCGCGTTACAAATACAATAACGGGGTGGTGACCACGGCGACCTATACATACATCCTGGTCTTTAATGCCGTCAGGAACACCTGGTTGTTTGATTCTTCGCTGTCTCCGGCGGGCACCCCGAGCCTTACCCCCACGTATACACCGGTCCACTCGCCTACACCCACGCCGAGCAGGACGGCAACACCCAGCCCAAGCTGGACGGCTACAGCCACCCCAAGCTCGACGATCACTCTTACCGACACCCTGACGGACACCGCCGTACCACCCAGCTCAACCCCCACACCCTGATCTGCTGGGGTGGACGTACGATCCTGCGGGCGGATCGATCCACCCCGCCTGCGATTCAAGTATTTTTAAAAATCCCATTCTTAAAAAAGTCAATTGAATTGCGCACATCACCTGCCGCAATCCAACAAATTAGCGGGTGCCGGTGAACTGCCTGCACCGGGCCCCGGCCTGAACCGCGAATGGTGGGACGTGGTTCCCGAGTTCAGCTGGACGGGATCGACAATTTTGCAGTTACGCCTGAGCCAGTTGGCAAGCTCCGGTTTATTTTGTTCCAGCTTTGCATCCCTGATCACAAATCGCAGTTTCCGCGTCTTGACCAGGTCAGCCAGTCGGCTCACGTTGACCACATTGTCCGAGCCGGTGAAGCCGCCGAAGGTCAACACCGGCCGGTCGGTCTGCAGGACATAGGGGGCGGCTTCCATGGCGGAGGTCGTTGCCACCAGGTAACTATCTGGCTTTGTGTTTTTGAGTAAATACGCCAGCTGGGACCCGTTGACGGAGGCTTGCAATGAATTCATCGGCCCAGCGATCCGGGTGTTCGAGGGACCGGCATTCGGGAGCGCGCCATTGCTGGGGCTGATCACGGTGATCATGGACCAGGACAGAGGTGCGGCCAGAAAACCGGCATAAAGAAAAACCAGTGCAGTTTTCACGAGGCAGGGACGACCCTTCAAAGTTAACAGGATCAGGCCGGTCAAGCAGAGCAAAGCCATCGCTTCGATGGGCCCCCCGGCAAAGCGAGGGAAATTCAACAGCAGGACGATCTGATAAGCGAGCGTCACGGCAGCGCTGATGACGAACAGCATCCAACCGAGCCAATGCTGACGGCGGTAGACCCGACCCAGTGACCAGGCGGTTGCGCCCATGAGAGCCGCGATGCCGGGGCCGAGCATGATCAGGTAATAGCTGTGAAAAAGCCCGGTACTGAAGCTGAAATAAACCAGCATCGGCAGCAGCCAGCCAGCCCACAACACGAAACCCAGGAACTGAGCTTTCTCAGCCCGCTTGTACAGGAGCAGGCTGATTAGAAGCAGAATTCCCAAAAGTGTGAGGGGCAGCAGCCAGCTGGCTTGGTCGGCCAGCGGCATCTTGAATAATCGCAGCAAACCGGGCCCAGAATCCTGCCCGCTCCCGCCTGGAGAGGTCACGGGTCCGTTCCCAGGCCCCGGAATAACCGACGGCTGGCCGAGAGGCACGCCCGGCATCCAGGACTGAGGCAGGGTTGGTTTGGGCGACGGTTGAGCGGGGGGAATTCCCGGTGTGTTGGGCGCAGGCAGGGCGCCTCGATTTCCCGGACCCGGTCCTTGGGTGGAATCGCCAAAGAGGCCGGTGATCCTGCGCAGCCCGTTCCAGCCAAAGATCAATTCCATCTCAGAATTGTTCGTACTGCTCCCGACATACGGGCGAGCTGTCGCCGGGGTCAATTCGACGGCCAATGTCCATGAGAAGGAAATGACCAGGAGGGTCACGGTGGCAATGGCCAGGTGCAGGATGCGCTTCCCCCAGGTGTGTTTTACCCCCAAGAGGTACAGGCCATAGAATCCCGCAAGGGGCATGAAGGCCTGCAGCATCTTGATATTAAAACCCAGTCCGATCAGGACTGCCCCCGCCAGTAAAAAACGGAGCTTGCCGGTTTCAATAGAGTGCAGAATCGCCCAGGCTGCCAGCAGCAGCAAGAATACCAGCAAGCCATCGATGGTGTTGTTGCGTTCGGTGGATACGGTGACGGGCATGACCGCCAGGACCGCAGATGCCAGCAGGGCAGGGGATACCCCGAAGTGTTTTTTTACGATGGAGTAAAGCAAGGGGATCGAAAAGACCCCTGCCAAAGCCTGGGGAAGAGCCAGGGCAAACCCATTCAATCCGAGGATTTTCGCCGACAGGGCTTGTACCCAGAACCCAAGCGGAGGTTTATCCACCGAAACGGAACCCCCTGGTTCAAAAGCGGCAAAGAAGAAATTGCGCCAGGAGGTCAACATGCTCTTCACGGTGGCAGCATAGTAGGCATTCCCGATTCCCTGCGAACCCAGCTGAAAAAGCCTTAAATAGGCTCCGACCAGAACGATGAGGACCAGCGTTCCGATCGCGGCCCATTGATCGTGATTCTGAAGGAACCATCGAATTCTTTGGAAAGGGTTAAGCATCGTCAACCTGCAGGTTGGAAATGGGATTCATTGTCCCGAGATTACCAAATTCGGGTTCAGAATTGATCAAGAATTCTCGATCAAAAGATGTTGATTTCTGCCGATCCACAGCCTGTTTTCCTGATCCGGACTGGTGGATCGCGACAGCGGTCATAAGAGAACCTGGCGCCAGAGGATATCTGAATAATTCCTCTTTGAGAAATTTACGATTTCTAAACACCGTGTCTCTATAATGCCCAATGACTTTAACCAACTTTGACCGGTTTTCGAGGGGTCAAAGGATATCTCGGAAAGGAAAAACGCAATGAAACGGATGTCGATTTGGTTCATGCTCAGTCTCATCATCCTGACGGTCATCGGAACTGCGTGTAGTCAAGCTTTATTCACCAATACAGCAAGCAGCACACAATCGCTCTCCCAGGCGGGCCAGCTACTGGTCGGTACGATGAAACTCGAAGGCACGACGAGCGCAGTGGATGCGCAGGAAGCAGCCAGCTTGCTGCCGCTCTGGCAGGCCTACCGCCAGCTCTCCGAGAGCAACACAACGGCACAGGCGGAGGTGACCGCCGTCGTTTCGCAGATCCAGAGCTCCATGACCTCGGACCAGATCCAGGCAATCAAGACCATGAATCTTCGTCCACAGGATCTGACCAATGCGACCAACTCCCTCGAAGAGGTCTCTTCTACCTTGCGCAGCACCTCCAGTGCAGCGTCGGGCGGCAACACAGGCGGAGGTGGGATCGGCTCAGGGGGAGATCCTCAAAGTGTCGGTGACGGTCCCTTACCAGGCGGCGATGCACTATCCGGCAGTCTTTCGGGGACCGTAAGCAGTCTCAGCAGCTCTACACCCACTTCGACTCAACAGGCTACGACGGTCAGCAGTAATGGGATCTCTACTTCCCTCGTGACAGCCCTGATCGAACTTCTGCAGAAGAGAGCAGGGTCCTTGGCTGGCTGACCCTCGTGGGAACATGCCTCAGATCCGGGATTGATAAGGCCTTCTTCAACTTCAACCGAAAATAGCGGTTCGCGATCACGGTCTGATTAGAATTCTGTGGTGACTTGTTCCGGAACCCAAATGCCCGCAGCTGCATCCGATAAAAAATGTGTGTGCCGTGTCCAACTACCATAAAGGAGCTACAATTTCTAAATGAATTATAGGTGAAAACATTCCGGACGATCCCTGTTTTCTAGGCGTCTTCTCTGCGAAGACGCCTTCTGCGCGTTGGGGTACAAATTGGAAATCCAGCGTCGAGGAAGATTGATTTGATCTTTTCCGAATAAAATCACCTCGACCCTCGTATGATTAATGGATTGAAACTGTTTCTGGAAGAAGGGACAACCTTGCTTGCAACGCTTTCAACGGATGCCGAATCCGACCTGGTCATCCTGGCCCAGCACGGCGACCGTAATGCTTTTGGAGAACTTGTCCGCCGGCACTACCCGAAGACAGTTCAGGTGGTCTTTCGATTTTGCGGTGATCCGGTTCTGGCGGAAGATGCGACCCAGGAGGCTTTTCTCCGGGCCTGGCTGAATCTGGCCTCTTTCCAGGTCGACTCCTCCCTGCGAAATTGGGTATATCGCATAGCCATCAATGCCGCTGTGGATTTTCTGCGTCACCGACCCGAGGTTTCAATCCAGGACGAAATTGCCGTGGCCGAAGCAGACGGGACCCCAGGTCCCGAAATGATCCTGATTGCCAAAGAGCGTACGGCTGCGATTCAGCAGGCGATCAAATCCCTGCCTGAAGCTGCCCGATCGGTGCTGGTTTTGAGAGAATACGGTGACCTGTCTTATCGGGAAATTTCTGAAATCCTGGACATCCCATTTGGAACCGTGATGTCCCGGCTCAACTATGCTCGTACTCGTTTGCGGCAGCTCCTTGAGGGTTATTTGGTTCGACCGGAGAGCATGAATGAATGAACATGTAACCGAATGGTTGGGCGTCTACCTGGACAACGAACTTCGCGGACCGCAGCTGCACCGGGTCGAAGACCATCTGGCAGAATGCTCGACCTGCCGGTTGGAATTGGACGAATTGCAGAACCTATCCCAAATGCTCGCGGAGAGCGCATCGGCCGAAAGGTTCACTCCCACAGAGCGCTTTGTATCGAATCTGGCCCTGCGCATCAACGCCAGTTCTCTGAACCCGGCTGAACGTCCAGGCGGAAAAACCCGCATCCGTGCAACGGAAATGGCCTGGTGGCTGATCCCTGCTGGCTTGCTGGTCGCCTGGTTTTTCGTTCAGACCTATCTGACCGTGAGCACGTGGGTCTCGACTGCGGTTACCGCGGGGGCATTTGGCAGCCTGGCAGGCGTGCTCCAGGGCGGTTCCTCTCACAGTGTCTGGTTCACGGCCGTACTCATCCTGTTCGGGAATGGTCTACCGGGGCACGCCGGTCCATTCCTGAATGCATTGGACGATATCAGTATCTTCGGTTCTCAAATCACCGCGCAGCTGGTTTTGAGGGTCGGAATCGGGCTGCTGTATTGGGCCTGGCTGGCTGCCTGGTGGAGGCGCCGCAGGCAAAGCACCTCCAAATCCGAAGGTTTCAACCTGTTGCCTCATACCTAGGAAACGATGGGTCAGCAGAGCAATTCCAACAGCTTGGGAAGGAGCATCAAATGATCGACATTGGACGGATCTTAAAACGAGCCTGGCATATTCTCTGGAATTACAAAATCCTGTGGGTCTTCGGCGTCCTGATCGCCATAACGGCTGGAAGTCAAGGCGGTGGCGGCAATGGCGGCAATGGAGGCAGCGGATCGGGATTTCAATTCAACTCTGGCAGTCTACCACCTGGGACCAACCCGGATATTGCACGCTTCCTGGAGAATGCGACCAATTGGTTCCAGACCCATATTGATCCCATTTTCCTGCATCCTGAAGGCTACATCACCCTGTTCATCTGGATCGGCGCCGGTTTGCTGCTCTTGATCCTTGTTTCAGCAGTTGTGACTGCCCTCATTCGTTACCCATCGGAGACAGCCGTCCTGCGAATGGTGGATGAATATGAAAAATCCAGCGTAAAGCTGGGCTTCCGGCAGGGCTGGCGGAAAGGCTGGTCACGCGCCGCCTTCCGGCTGTGGCTGATCGATCTGCTCGTGCTGGGCTTGCCGACACTCGCCTTTCTCTTGATCATGTCCGGGCTCGGGGCAGCGACTTACTTCAGTGCTGTCAGCAGCAATCGGACAACCGGAGCGATGGGGTTGGTGGCGGCCATCGGAAGCATGCTCGTGGTGGTATTCGCGTTCATCGTTTTGATGATCTTCGTCGGGCTGCTCCGCCAATTCTTTATGCGCATGGTTGCCCTGGACAATCTGGATGTCGGCCAATCGATCCGTATGGGATGGGAGATGTTCAAGCGTAATTGGCAGGGGGCGGTTCTGATGTGGTTGGTCATACTGGGCCTTGGGATCGCCTATTTTCTGGTTTCCCTGGTCCTGGTCATTCTCCTCATCCCTGTCTTCCTGATCTTGCTCGTACCCGGCTTGATCGTCGCCGCGATCCCGGCGTTGGTGACCTTTGGCCTCGTTCACCTCTTCCTGAGCGGGCCTCTCACCTGGATTATTGCCATTCTGGTCGGGCTGCCGTTCTTATTCCTGGTGGCTGGCTCACCGCTGCTTCTGATCGGGGGGTGGGTCCAAATTTACAGTTCATCCGTATGGACGTTGACCTACCGCGAGATGAAAGCCCTCGAGAACCTGACTCCTGCCCAGGCCCAGGCTGTCTCTTGATCGTCTTCTGGCAATGGGAGAAGAATTCCTGACCTCCTGATCAACCCGGCTCTTGCTAGAGCCGGGTTGATCTTTGATGCCGTTCCTTATTGACCTGATCAGGCTATTATGTTTTAATCTTTTCATCGTGTTCCCATCATCTTGCACAAGAATGGAATTGGTGATCCTTCTTCACGCATTCCGATTTCACATGCCTCGGATTTCTCATTAACCTAAGGATGTTTTGATGCCTGCCTCGACTCCCCCGAAAGCGGTCTTTGACCCCGCCCAAGATATTTACCAGTACAGTCCCCGTCCTCTGCAGGCGATCTTTGCGCCGGAGAGTGTGGCCGTGATCGGCGCCACTGAAAAGGCCGGCAGCGTGGGGCGAACCCTCCTGACGAATCTGCTCGACAAATCCTTCAAGGGAAATGTGTTCCCCGTCAACCCAAAATATGAGAACGTGCTGGGGGTGAAGACCTACCCAAGCCTGAGCGCAATCCCTTCCTCGATCGATCTGGCTGTGATCGTGACGCCAGCGCCCACAGTCCCCGATTTGATCGCAGAATGTGGAGAGAAAGGGGTCAAGGGCGCCATTGTGATTTCTGCCGGATTCAAGGAAACCGGGCCACAAGGCGTCGAATTGGAAAAAAGGATTCTCGAGCAGTCCCATCGTACGAAGATGCGGATCGTCGGCCCAAACTGTCTGGGGGTGATGAACCCGCGGACCGGATTGAATGCCACCTTCGCGGCCGCGATGGCCAAGCCAGGCAATGTCGCCTTTATCAGCCAATCCGG
>Ga0209039_10000224_pt1 | contig 53293 bp, 53 predicted proteins | sample BogFormECP12_OM1_FD_188238 | JGI IMG/M metagenome (GOLD analysis project Ga0209039, IMG submission 188238) | Bog forest soil microbial communities from Calvert Island, British Columbia, Canada - ECP12_OM1 (SPAdes) (version 2) | ecosystem: Environmental > Aquatic > Freshwater > Wetlands > Bog ...
GATCCCCTTGCCCGGGAGGTTGCCGACCATCAGCGTGGACTCCGTCTGGCCGTAGCCGTCCCGCAGGGTCACGCCGGTCCCCTTCCGCCAGGCGTCGATCACCTCGGGATTCAGCGGCTCGCCGGCGCTCACGCACTCCCGGAACCGGAAGTGGTACTGGGCGAGGTCCTGGAGGATAAACATCCGCCAGACGGTCGGAGGGGCGCAGAAGGTGCTGACCCCGTGGTCCTGCAGCTCCAAAAGCTGGCGCGGTGCGTCGAACCGTCCCGAGTAGTGGAACGAGAACGAGGAGGCGCCGACGTTCCAGGGCGCGAAGAACGAGCTCCACGCGAACTTCGCCCAGCCCGCCTGGCTGATGTTGGAGTGGACGTCCCCGGGCTTCACGCCGACCCAGGCCGAAGTGGTGAGGTGGCCGACCGGGTAGCTCGTGTGCGTGTGCGTGACGATCTTCGGTAGACCGGTGGTCCCGGAGGTGAAGAAGAGGAAGAGCGGGTCGCTCGCCTTGGTATCGGCGGCCGACGCCTCGGAGGACTCGGTCCGGCTCGCGTCCACCGAGGTCCAGCCCGGTCGCAGGCCTCCCGTGATCAGCTTGATCGGGATCGGGTGCCCGGTCGACATCTCGGCCCAGTCGATCTTCTTCGCGCTAGTGGGGTCGGCGAGGACCGCGCCCGGTCGGAGCTGGCGGAAGCGATACTCGATGTCCGAGGGCGAGAGGATCGTGGCCGCGGGGACGAGGACGAACCCGCCCTTGATCGCCGCGTAGTAGCTGAGCCAGACTTCCGGGTAGACCGGCAGCATCACGAACAGCGACTGCTGCTCTTTGAGACCGAGACTGCGAAGGAGGTTGAGAAGCCGGTTCCCCGCCTCGACGAACTGGCGGTACGTCAGACGGAGCTCGTGATCCCGATCGTCGGCCCAGATGAGTGCCGGACGGTCCGGAGCGCGCGCGACGTGGCGCCCCTCGAACACCTCGCGGGCCCAGTTGAACCGCTCCGGAACCTCGATCCGGTCCCGTCCCAGAGGCTCGAGCTCTCCTCGTTCCACGAGGTCGAACGCCTGCGACAGCTTGATCATGAGAACCTCGACTCAATCGAGCCGGCCGTTCTACTTACGAGTTACGTGATGGGAAAATGAGCGCAGCGCGCCACGGGCGTCGCGATGGCGGGCCGGCCCTCCCGGGAACCTACGTCAGGATGAGCGTCAGTACGCCGGTAAACGACGACCCCGGAGGGTTGACCGTGAACGAGAGGATCTGGGTCGAGTTCTCCGGGATCGCGAGTGGGACGTTCGTCCCCGAGAGGCTGAACCCCGCGGTGGGGGTGCTGACGGAATTGACCTCGCAGGCGGCGGTGCCGCCCGAGGTTGTGTTGTTCCCCGAGAGCTCGTACGAAAGCGAGAACGACTGGCCCGCGGTGGTGTTGTAATAGCTCGAGTCGACCGCCCCGTTGAGGCCACACACGTCGTCGGGTGATTGGAAGTTGACGCCGATGATCTCGACGTTCGCCGGCGCCGGGACGACGAGGTAGGAAATCACGCTGGCCACGAGAATGATCGCGATGAAGATGACGAGCACGATCAGGACCGTGCGACCGACACCGCTCCGGCGACGTCCGGGCGGTGCCAGACCGCCGGCGCGCCAGGGGGACGGAGGCGGCGGCGGAGGAGGGGGTGCGAGCGAGGAGGGAAGCGGAGCGGCGCTCGTCGCGAGAGCGCTGCCACAAAACTGACAGTAGGCAGCCCCGTCGGGATTCGACCCACCGCAGTGCGGGCAGAGCATGGCGGGTCGGGGAGCCAGACCCCTCTACTTATGGACTCGTCCCGTGCGACCCTGGTGGGCCTCGGCGCCGTCCCCGCCGTGGGAGGCTACCCCGGCCGGATGAGACCGAGCTTCAGGAGGTCGCGCTTCATCTCCTCCTTCTCGAGCGGCGTGAGCGGGAGCAGCGGTGGTCGGACGTGCCCTCCGGCCATCCCCATCAGCTCCCCCCAGTGCTTCACCATCTGGACCGGGAGCGCGCCGCCCGTGCGCCCGGCGAGCCGGCCCCACCACTTGCGGGAGACCTGCTTGATCGGACGGATCTTCGCGTAGAGCGTGCGTGCCTCCTCCCAGCGACCGTGGGTCGCGTGGTCGATGAACTGGACGTAGTCGTGGCTGGTCGGAGTGTCGAACCGCCAGTCGCTCGTGTTCGCGAACATCACCTGCTGGTGGATGCCGTACGGCTCGCCGACGAAGAAGATCTCCTCGTCCGGCATGCTTACGACCGCCTTCTCGCCCGCCTCGAGGTGGGTGTCGATCGACAGCTGCAAGTTGAAGCTCGCCTCCTTGATCGCGATCAGGGTGTCGAGGTCGGCCATCTTCGACAACGCCTTCGCGGACAGGACGATCCCGAACTGCGGGGAGTTGTAGAACGCGATTCCGATGTCGACCTTCTCGGAGACCCGGGTCACCCAGTCGACGACCTGGTCCTCGGTCTTCGTCACCATGTACGGCGCCGCGAGGATGACGAGGTCGAACCCGAGCTCCTGCGCCTTCCCGGCCATCGCGACAACGTCCTTGAGGCACGTGTCGGTGACCTGGAACGCCGTGAGGGCGCGGCCGTGGACGAGCCGGGGGACGATCTCCATCAGGTGGTAGCGTTCGGTCTGGGTGAGGCTCCAGAACTCTCCCATGTTCCAGGAGAACCCGAGCCCGCGGGTCCCGAGCTTGACGACGTGATTCACGTTCGTGACGAGGCCCTTCTCGTCGACCTCGTCCTCGGGGGTGAACGGCGTCATCATCGTCGTCCACTGGCCCACGATGTTCTCTCGTCCCCACGCCTTCGCCTCTTTTCGAGTGTACCGCATCGCTCTTTCCCTCCGCGAAACTCCCTTGTCGGTCTTCCGGTCAGCGCCCGCCGAAACCCGCTCCCGCTCCGCTCGGCGGCTCGGGGCGTCCTTGTTTGGCAATGAGGAGCTCGAACACGTCGCCGCGGTGCGCGTCCTCGATCACCCGGTGGCCCTTCCGGAGCGCCCACGCCCGGACGTCGATCCGGCTCGGTACATCCCCGAGAACAACGCGGGCGACGCTGCCCGAGGGCAGCCCCGTGAACTCGGTCTCGAGCTTAGCGATCGCACCCTTGCACGTGAGCGTCGTGCCGTCCACCGTCAGGGCAACGGTCGTCGACGTCACGATGGGACCCGGAGCGCGGGGGGCTCGACGCCCGCGAAGACGTCGACCTTGCCGGTGAGACGCTGGTGGAGCTCCTCGCGAAGGACCGACACCGCGGCGCTGTCGACGGCTCCTTTCTCCCGGTCGCCGCGGGTGCAGACGGCTCCGCGCACCCCAACAATGTCCGGGTTGATACGGACCAGGGTGTGCAGGTTTGCGATCTTGAGAGTGCCCGAGAGCGCAGTGCTCATGCCCGCTTCCTTCGCCTCGAGAACGAGCTCCTTCAACTGGTGCTCCCCCAGGAAGTCGAACAGGTTCCGGCCGTCCTTCACCAGGGTGTCGATGAGCATCCCATCGCTCTTGCTCTCCTTGCCGAGCTTCACGACCAGTGTGGGGTCGATGCCGTGGTAGAGGTGGCTGTCGGCGAACGTCGCGGCGATCAGCTTGGTATCGAACCCCTCGAGGGCCCGTCGGCTCTCCCGGAGGATCCTGAGCGCGGTCTCGTAATCGGTCTCGATGAAGCCGACCTTGACGGATGTCGCTCCGAGCGCCGCCGCACCGTAGACCGCCATCGCGACCGTTCCGGCCTGGTTCGGCACGACCCCGAGCGTGACACTCACGTGGATGTGCTTCGGGAAGGCGTTGCGGACCTCCCTCACAACCGGGGGAAAGTTCGACCCCACCATCATCTCGCGGAGATTCTTCACGTCGACGATGTCAGCGCCGCCGGCGACCGCTTCCCGCGCCTCGTCGAGGTTTTGCACACTCACCATCAGCATCATGATCCACCGTCCGCCCGGGTGTCGCCCGGGCCAAAGCACGTCCCGCCACAGGCACGGCCCCGCGGCGCCGCTACGTCGTTCGCCCACTCCGAGGTTCGTGCCATAGGACTATCCATAGGGCTGGTCCCTTTAGACTTACCCGTGAACGGACTTTTCAGAGGGGCATGGTGGAAAACCTCCCTGTGAAGCGCACTTGACGTGGTTCGTCCCATCGACACAATCTCGAGGAGAAATCAGCCCGTTTCGACCGGGGGGACGGGTCCTTTTGGACCGGCGAACGCCCGGGTGTAGGGTTTACCGGTGAACTCGCAGAAACCCGGAACGCTGGACCCCATGCTCCGACCCACCGCGCGGGCAGCGCGGCCGTGTGCGGTGTGCGAGACCACGCACCCGGGCCGGGCGCGGGCCTAATCCCACCGGCCCACGAAGCGCAGTCCAAAGGAGATCCAGGCACCGATGAGGACCGACGCGAGGACCAGCAGGGAAACCACCACCACAACGATGCTTTGCAGGAGGCTGAACCCACCCGCCCAGAACGCTAGGAACAGCAGGACCAGGCAGAGCCAGCTCGCCGCGGCGGCGATCGAGAGTAGCACTCGGCGTCGGATGCTCCCGAACAGGTCGAACTCTCGGGAACGGGCCCAGTTCGTTGGGGAGATCGGTGGTTCGGTCATCGAGAGACGACCTCAGTTTTGATTTATGAACCTGACACACCCGAAGTGCCCACCGGTCCGTAGTGGGGCTCTCGCTCGGGGGCCGTTCGGGGTCTCCCCGACCCCGAAAGCGCTGGCCCCGTTCGGTAGTCCGATCCGGTCTTGGGCCAGCGGAAAACCCATATCCTGCGCCCTTTAGCGGAACTCGAGGATCGGCCGGATGGCGAGCGAGTCGAAGCTGGGGGTCAAGATCGAACGAAAGGCGCCGGCCAAGCTGTACCCGTTCACGAAGTTCTTCCGGGGTTTCGAGAACGTCCCCACGGTACGCTCCCTGTTCGGCGCCCACACCGAACGCGCACTCCGAACCCTCAAGGTCGAGTTCTTCTCGGCGCGCTTTGGCTACATGGGAACCAGCGACATCGACGGTCATCTCCTCATCAGCTCCCGTCATCTCAGCGACAGCGAGTTTCGGACGGTCTACCTCGACCTCGTTCACGAGCTCTGCCACGTGAAGCAGTTCCGGGCGGGGCGTCCGCTCTTCTACCCGAAGCTGAGCTACGTCGACGCTCCCTCCGAGATCGAGGCGTATCGTCTCACGGTCCAGGAGGGTCGCCGCATCGGCATGACGGACCGCCAGCTCGTCGACTACCTCAAGGTCGAGTGGATCACCCCGGCGGAGCATCGGCGACTCGCCCGCCGCTGCGGTGTGGCGTGGAGCTCCGCCCGACGACGCCCCCACCGCAAGCGCATTCGAAAGTAGGGAAGCTCCCGTCGCACGGGGGTCCGGTCGACCGATTCGAAATCGTTAGAAATCCGGGGGCGTCTCGGAGCCGCACGGTGATCGAGCACACGGTCCGACCGTCCCCCGGAAGGGAGCTCAAGGTTCGCGAGGAGGGCGCTCCGGACGGAGTCCCGGTCTTTGCGCTGCACGGCACCCCGGGTTCCCGCCTCCTCTACCCTCCCGTCTCCGCCGACGCGGCCCAGAAGGGGATCCGCCTGATTTCGTACGACCGACCGGGATACGGCGGGTCTACCCCGAGGCCGGGCCGCCAAATCGCGGACGACGCCCGGGATGTGGCCACGATCGCCGACGCCCTCGGACTCGACCGATTCGGCGTGTGGGGCCATTCGGGCGGGGGCGCGCCGGCGCTTGCCTGCGCGGCGCTGCTGGGCCACCGCGTGGTCGGTTCGGTCTGCCTCGCGGGCGTGGCCCCGTACCCCGCCGAGGGGCTGGACTGGCTCGCCGGAACGGGCGAGCTCAATCAGGTCGACTTCGAATTGATGCTGAGGGACCGGTTCGCGTGGGAGGCGAAGAGTCGCAAGGACCGGGAGGAGATGCTCCGGTGGACTCCGGACGGGCTCCGCCAGGGGCTCGCGTCGCTGTGCTCGGAGGTCGATCGGCTCGCGCTGACCGACGAGCTGGTCGACTTCCTCCTCCGCCAGGGTCGGGAGGGGCTCCGCCCCGGGGATGAAGGGATCCGGGACGACAACCTCTCCATCATCAAGCCGTGGGGATTCGAACTCGCCACGATCCGGGTCCCCGTGCAGGTATGGCATGGCGGACAGGACCGGTTCGTGCCGATCACGCACGGACAATGGGTCTCGGCCCGCGTTCCCAACGCCGATATTCACCTCGAGCAGGACCAGGGCCACTTCACGACCTTCGTGCATCGTGTTCCGGCCGCCCAGGGCTGGTTGGCCGCTCGATTCTGAACGGCCAATCGCCAACGTCACCAACTACCATCTGACGGGGCCGTACACCGGGAAGGTCACCGTCGCGGGCGGTGGCCAAGGCACGGTCCCGAACACCGTGACGGTGGTCTGGAAACCCTGAGGGGCAGGACCGCGGCCGCCGAGCGATCCGCGATCCAGCCAGTCAACGCGCTAGGACGGGGCGTCCCGCCGACACGCTGGCGGCCGGTCGAGGGAGCTCGGCCGCCGGCCTCCAACGGCGCTCACCCTCGAGACGCCGCAACCCTACCTCGGGCCCTCGGTCTCCAAGATGAGATAGAGCCGCTTGTTGCGGGCCCCCTTGTTCTCGATCCGCTCGAGGCGAGCCAGACCCACTTCGACCGTATTGGCCACGTGGGTCCCTCCGTCGGCCTGGACATCGAACCCTTCGATATCGATCACGCGAACCGTCTCGACGTCGGGCATCAGCTCCTGCGCGACCCGGACGAGCGTCGGGTCCTTCATCGCCTCGGCCCGCGGCAGGGAGCGCACCGTGACCGGTCGACGCTCACGGACGACCGTGTTCACTCCCTCGAGGAGCCCCTCGGCGGTCGCGCGGTCGAACTCCGGAATGGAGAAGTCCATTCGAGCCCGCTCGGCAGTGATCTGATTCCCCGTGATGCCGCTCCCGACCCGACGGTACACCACCCCGCTCAGAATGTGGAGAGCGGTGTGGTAGCGCATGTGGGCGAAACGTCGGGCCCAATCGAGTTCGCCCGTGACTCGTTCTCCCGGGGAGAGGGCCGGCGCTCCGTCCAGAACGTGGAGGATCCCTTCCGGGGTCTTGCGCACGTCCGTCACATCGAAGGAGTCGCCGTTCGAAACCCCCAACCGACCCCGGTCGGCGGGTTGACCACCCCCCGTGGGATAGAAGGCGGTACGGTCGAGAAGGACGCCCTCGGGGGTTACGCGGAGGACCTCGGCCTCGAACCGCTTCAGGTAGGCGTCCGTGAGGTAAAGCGCTTCGGTCAACGGTCCCTCCGCTGCGATGTACGACCGGGACGACCCGGGTTCAGATCCCGTGGGCTTGGATTCGGCCCACCTTGTACTCGATTGTCTCCGGCTTGTCCAGCCGATGGTCGATGCGAAGCTGGATGGCGACCCGTTGCGCACCCATCCGGAGCAGCGATGCGTGGGCCTTCGTTACCGCAAGGAAGATCGTGGAGAGGTTGTCGGCCTCCACGGCGGTCGACATCGGACCCGGTACGAGGCGGATTCCGGGAACGCGAGCCATCGCCTTGGAGGCCGCTCGCACATATTCGCCGAGGCTGGTGCCTTCGCCGATCGGGTAGATGGAAACATCCCCGATGACCCGCGGTCGTTGTTTCCTCGCGCCGGGCATGTACCTCCCGAGACTCGCCGCTGTATTAACCGCGCTACGAGCCGAGGGGACGGCGGGTTCAAGGACGGGCGCACAGAGAGGTCGGGGTCGGCCCTGTACCCGATTGACGGGCTTCCCCCGCCGTGGGCTGGGGAGCCTGATAGGTTGATGGTCTGTACTTCGGTCTCGTTGGGGGTAGGACGTCTCACCTGCACGGGGCCCGTCAGCGCAACCGTGCAAGGGGACCGTGAGTGTGCCGAGCCCAAGAAGGGCCACAACATCCCCCTTCGGCCTGGTCATGGCATTGACCGTCTGTGCCCTGCTTTCTTCCGGGGCGGTCGCGACGGGAGTCACACACTTCCCAACGGAACGAGACGGGTCCGGAGGTGGGTCAGCGGCGACCCACGCACCCGCGGTCTCCCGAGCGGTTTCCGATGCCTACAGCAGCCCGCACCCCGGCCAGATCGTGTACCAGGACGTTGCGCCAGGGGGCGCGACATCCATGGACCCCTCGGTCGCCTATGACTCGGTGAGCGCGGAGCCGATCCTCAACGTGTATCAGACGCTCGTGGCCTACAACGGCAACAACACATCGTCGTTCCTGCCCGAGCTCGCTCAGTGCGTCCCTGGGCCGGGATGCGCCTCGATGTTCGGCGGGAACACTTTGATTGTCAACAACACGACCACGGGGGCACCCCAGTACTGGACTCTTCCAATCGACCCGGCGGCTCATTTCTATGATCCCTCGACCCGGGTTTACTGGATGGCCTACCCATCCGACGTGGCCTTCACTTTCGCCCGAACTTGCGGCTTTGCCAACCTTCCGGGGTTCGCCGCGCAACCCGGCTGGATCCAGTGCCAGGCGCTACTGCCCTCAGGGAACAACTCGTGGGACAGCGGAATCCACTACCTGTTCAACAACACCCCGCAACGCATCCTCGGATCGATCCTGATCAACGACAGTGCGTACTGCCCGCCTATCGCGCTGCAGTTGAACGGATGCGTGACGTTCAACGCGTCGGGGGGAGGCTCGGCCTGGCCGTTCCTTCTTCAGCTGCTCGCCGACCCCTTGGGCGGCTCGATCGAGCCGTGCGGTTGGTTTACTTTCCAAGGGGCCAGCGTGCCGGGCTTCGCGGGCACCGACGTACCCAACGGGGATGGTCCCTGCCTTCTCCCCGGCGGGGCCAAGAGCACCTCCGATGTGTCGTTCTTGAACTGGTCGCGGAACACTCCGTCAACGGCGTGGGACGCCTTCGAACGGCTGGCCCTCAACACGCCGGGCATCCAGCCGGGCGTTCGGTGGAAGATGGTGGGCTCGGGCCCGTACTACCTTTCCGGCCAGCCGTTCCAGCAATCGGTCGGGTACATGCTCCGACCGAACCCCGCGTACCTAGCTCCTTCGGGTTGTCAGGGCCAGCCGAACTGTGAACCCGGACCGAGCAGCTACATCCCCACCATCTCGGTGAACTACACGGCCACCGACACCATCGGCCTCCGCGGGTACGCAAACGGTACGACCGATTTCGCGACCATCCTGACTCCCGAAGGACCGCAGATGCTCGTGCTCCTCAATGAGAGCAGGATCGGCAGACTGAACGTTCCCACCGGGTCGATCTTCGCCCTCGCGTTCGCGTTGACCTTCAGCCCGACGGCGGCGAAGACCCTCGACCCGAACCCCATCAACGTGCCGGGGGACTTCTTTTCGTATGTGGGCTTGCGGGAGTTCCTCGCCCACGCGTTCCCGTACAACACCGTCGAGAACTCGATCTTCACAGCGGACGGGATTCAGTACGGTATCAACTACGGTGGAGCGATTCCTCACTACACGGGGGACTACTACCCTACGAACATCAGCTGGCCCACCGGCGACCCAGTGTCAAACGTGTCCACCGTCGGTAGCGCGGGGTGGTGGTGGGCCCAAGCCACGAGCTCGAGCAGCCCGTACTATGACCCTGAGCTTGCGAACTGCTCATCGTCCTCGCCGTGCCAGGTCCCGATTGTCGGTCAACAGGCAGAAACCCAAGTCGACCAGATGATCCAAGACTACCTGCCGTACATCAGCCAGATCACGGGAGGCCGAATCTCGCCCAACACGTTCGATGTCTCTGATTGCTTCAGCTGTTGCACCAATCCTTTTGCGTGTTCGTTGCCCGGTCAATCTGCGGTCCCGATGGCCGGCCTCGGATGGGCCCCCGACTACCCCGACCCGACGGATTACGTGATGCCGCTCTACTACCCGAACGCCACGTTCACGGGAGGCACCGCGCTCGAACAGACCTTGGCGCCTCTCACTTGTAGCCAAGGCCCCGTGCCGGCCTCCGCCCAGGGACTGGTCTACTGGGCCGGCCAGTTCGGGGTCCCGCAGGCATGCCAGGGCAACGCGTACGGAGCGATGGAGTGGGGGATGAACGTGGCGTCGGGAATGGCCGACGGGTCCGCTCGAGTCCTGATGTACAATCTCATCGAGCACGTCGCGAACGAGCTTGCTCTCTACGTCTACTACGACCAGTCCACGCTCATCACGACGTACGCCTCCTGGATTGCGAAAAGCTCGCTGGATACGAACCCCATGATTGGAGGCTTGGGGGACTTCCTGTGGTACGATGTGCGGTACGGCCCGGTCGTTTCCTCGGTGGCGTTCACGGAGGCCGGCCTTCCTCCAGGGACGACCTGGACCGTCACGCTGAACGGAACGCCGATCTCTTCGACGGGAACCACCATCACCTTCGTGGAATCGAACGGTAGGTACCCCTACGCTGTAGGGCCCGTAGGGGGCTACTCGACGAATCCATCTTCGGGGACCGTGACCGTCGCCGGAGTCCCGGTGAACGTGACGATCGTGTTCGCTCCGAACTCGTCTTCCTCGAGCGGGTCGATGGTGGACGCCTACGTCGCGTATGGCCTCGTGTTCGCCGGAGTGCCGACGGCGCTGGTCCTGGCCCGCCGGGCGCGAGGGCCTCCTTCGACGCCCTAGTTACCTCTTCACCCGCGGCTGCGGGAGCACGATCTGCGTCGTGGCCCCAGGGCGAATGGACAAGAGACCCAGTCCTCCTCCGGTCGTTTTCGAAGAGCTTGCGACTTCGTTGTCCCCACGAACCATGACCGCCTTCGACGCCCAGCGCGCGTAGCTACGTTCGCCGGATCGTTCACTGTCGCAGGCCAGCGGCGGCACGCGGCTCTCCGCCGCGTTCCGCTCCCCCGAGGAGTGAGCCCCTCGGCGGAACCTTAGGTGCCGTCGGAACTTCGTCTACCGGCTCAACGAGGGCGGTCCCAGGACGCTCTCGAGGAGCTTCTTCTCGATCGTGGCGATCGCCTCCGACACGGACGACTTGCTGCGGTCGACGCGTCGCGCGAGCTCGGTCAGACTGACGCCCCGAGGGACCGCAAAGTAGCCCTCGGCCATGGCCCGCGACAGCAGGGCCTGCTGGGAGGCGGTCAGGAGCGGAAGGTGGCTCCGGAGCGGTTGGTTGCGGATCGAGACCACACGCGCGTCGGGGTCCACCGTCTTGGCGTGCGCCAGAAGCTCGTCAAACGCTTCCTGTCGTGACACGATCTCCCAGCGAATGGAACCGGCCTGGATCCGGATCGGGAACTGGAGCGGCAGTCCGAGCCGGCGGTAGAGATACACCACCGGTGGACTGCGGTCCGTCACGCGATAGAGCGAGCCCCCGCCGACCTCGGCAAGAGCGTCTACCTTGAGCACGTCGCGGTACGTTCGGATCTCCCGGGTCCATGAGCCCGGCGGTCCCCCATCGATCCAGTAGTCGCTGACACCGACGTCGGCGTCGATATCGCTCCGATTGAGAACCTCGATGCGCGCCCCGGGGTGGGCTCGGGAGAATCCCAACGTCCACGTGCCGGTGGCCATCCTCAGGTTCAACGTCGCGATCACGAGATGGTCCGGCTCGGGAGCTTCAAGAGGGGCTTCGGACGGTCGGGGTGGCTTTCCGGAACCTTTCGAGGCACTCACCAGGCGAGGGCCCCTCTTCCCTTCGGGGGTTACGCGTCCCGGGCGGGCGGGGGGCATTTCGACCTCTCCCATGGGTCCTCCTCACCGGGCGGAGCCAGAGCTCGAACCGGCGTCCGGACTAATAATCATCGCGCACGAGGTGCCGCGAGGCTAACGGTTCGGTTCACGAACCCAAAACTGTCGCCTTGCGAGGTGAGCCGAGCGGTAAGCGGACACGCTGGGGGTCGCCGCGCGAAGAACTCGAGCTACAGACCCGCCGCCATCAAGGCGTTCATCGCCGCGGCCAGTGTCTGGTCAGGCGTCTGCGAGGAATCGATGCGAACCCAGCGCGGGGGCTGGAACATCTGCTCGAACACTACCTTCACGCGTTGCAGGTACGGCTCGTCCTCGATCGCATCGGTCTGGCCGCTCTCCGCCATGCGACGGACGGCAAGGTCGACGGGAACGTCGAGGTAGAGAACGAGGTCCGGTTCGAGCGAGATGGCCTGCTCGATCCGTTCGAACTCCCGCCAGCGGTCGACCGAGAGCCCGGGAGAGAGGTACGCGAGAGCGGAGTAGAACGAGCGGTCCTGCACGACGATATCCCCCTGGATGAGCGCCGCCTCGATGTCGGGACGCAGCATCGCTCGGTCGACGGTGAAGCAGAGCGCCGCCGCCAGCGCGTCCGTCTTGACGAGGCGGGCGTACTCGGCCCGCAGGAACTTGTCGGTCGGGGAGCGGAAGCTCGAGACCGAGTGACCCCGGCGCAGGAGCGGCGGCACCAACCGAGCTGCGAGCTCGGTCTTGCCGGTTCCGTCGATCCCCTCGATGACGACGTAGGTTCCGCGACCGCTCACAAACGACCCCCCTCCACCGACGCTTACCTTCCCGCCCGCCGCGACGGGGCGGGTCAAGACAAGGGCTGAGAGTCGTCATCTCTGATAAACCCCACAGGAGCTGAGCGATCCCTCCCGCGAGCTCGCCTGCGACCCGTCCGCCACCACCGAAGGGCGTTGAAAGGCGTGGTTTCCTTACCGGAGGACCCGACGAGCCTTCCAATCGAGGGGGGACCGGGTCCCAGTCACGCGTTGGCTCCGGACTTGCGTGGGACCCGCCCATAAATAGCGGCGCGGGCGTTCGCGCCCCCGGAAGTGAGAAGGGAGCATGGCGGAGGATTCTCTCAAGGAAGCGCTCGACGCGACCCGTCGCGCCGCCAAGGAACTCGCGAAGGCCACGGCCCAGCTGACCAAGCGGGTCGTCACCAAGGCCGAGACCGCGAGCAAGAACCCCTCGGACTCCGCGAAGAAGGTGGCCCACCGCGTGGCGAAAGAGCTCGACGCAGCGGCGAAGGAAGTCGATCGGATCCTACGGGACCTCTGACCTGACCGTCGACCCCGGCGCCCCGGGCCGCACGCTCGCGCCTAAAGGCTGAGCTCGCCCTCGATCACCTGCACGCAGTGGCCCCCGACGCGCACGTTCACCGGTCGACCTTCGCGCAGGTCGGAACGAGCATAGATGTGACTCGGTCGGTGCATTTCTACGCCCTGCTCGATCATCACCGTCTCGCCAGCTTTCGCGACGCCGTGCGCCACCATCCACGCGACCGCGGGACCCGCGGCGCTGCCCGTCGCGGGGTCCTCGCCGCCGGAGAAGATCATCCGGGCGTGGGCGCCGACCGAACGGTCGACCGTCTCGGCGGAAATCAGATAGAAGAACTTCGCGTCCGTGCCGCGAAGATACTCGTCCATCGAGGCCCAGTTCGGGCGGACCCCGGAGAGCGCCCGAAGGGAACGGAACGGGACGATAGCGAACGGCACCCCGGTGGAAACGGTCTGGATAGGATGTCGCGCGTCCAGGTCCCCGGGCGCGACGCCGAGGGCCTTCGCCACCGCGGGGAGTTCGTGGGTCGAGCCCATCTCGGGGTCGTTCTGGACCATCTCCCCGAACGGAAGACCCTCCCGGACCGTGAATCGGACGGGAATCCGGCCGACCTTCAATGCCAAGGCGACCTCCGTGAGGCCCTTCATCCGGCTGAGGACGCTCGCGGTACCGAGGGTGGGGTGGCCGGCGAACGGCATCTCGCCCATGACCGCGAAGATCCGGGTCGTGTAGCCACGCTCCTGGTCGACCGCATCGCTCTCGGGAAAGACGAAGGTCGTTTCCGAGAGGTGGGTTTCCCGTGCGATCGATTGCATCTCCGCGTCGGTGAGACCGTGCGCGTTCGGGAACACGGCGAGTTGGTTACCTTCGAGCGGAGTCTTCGCGAAGACGTCCAACCAGACGAAATGGTAGGTCCGAGCCATCGGTGGGTTTCCATCGCTTGTCCCCGGATAACTCTTGCCTGACGGTGGGCCGCCCTCCCTCGGAGGGCCGACCGTGATGGGTCGGATCTCCTTCCCGCCGGAATTCCGACCTAGCTACCCCAGCCCGAAGAATCGGCTCGCCCCGTGCACGATCTCGTGGAAGGTCACGCCGAACGAAGAGAGCACGCACGCCCCGAAAAGCACCAGGGCGAGGCCCACGACCAGGTCGAGCATCACACCGCCTCGCCGATTGAACCGGTGGTCCTTGCGTCGCGTCATTGGCCCGGCCCATTTTCTACGTCCGAGGTACTAAATCTACTCGATGGACCACGGGGAGGGTTTCCGGTCTCCGAGTTTCTCGGCGAGTAAGAGAGCCGCCGGTCGACGGTCCTCGGGCCACGCGGAGTATAACAGAGGCTCGCGAACAACGTCGGGTCGAGGCGGCACGAGTCGACCGCTTCCAAGTTTGACCGCGACGTCCGTGACTCCGCGGACCGCGGGCGTGTCTTCGCTCGACCGCTAAGGGTCGACCGGTCCCGGAGAGGTCAGACCGGTGGCTCCAAGCCGGAGTGAAGCTGGTAGACGAACATCCGGTCCGCCGGGGTCTCGGTGACCGCCCCGGTGGACCGGTACAGCTCCACCGCGGCCACATTCGCCGGATCGGTGAAGACGAACACTTCCTCGAACCCCCGGTCCCGGCAGTCCTTCAACAGTGTGGAGATCAGCGCCTTGCCGATCCCGTGTCGTCGGAAGTCCTCATCGACCCCGATCTCGTAGAGGAACATCTGCTTGCGGCGAGAGCTCAACTGCAGAAGCTCGGTACCCCGGAGAAAGCCGAGCGCCTCGCTCCCTTCGAAGGCGAAGAGCAGGATGTTCCGGGTATCGGCCAGGTATGTCCGGATGGCCGGGAGGTTGGGAGGAGAGTCGCCGAAGAGGTAGCCTGCGTGGAGCACGGCCAATTCGTCTCCGGAGAGCAGGCGTCGGACTCGCATCGGGAAGAGCACCCCCCGTCGCTACTTGGGGTCTTGGTCAAGCGGCCCATACACACGTCCGGGACGGACCGACGGCGTCGGGCGGACGCGGGCGACCGACCTTCGGTCAGGAGGTGCCGTTCGACCTTGTACCGACGTATCGGTCGGAGGCTCCCCGTTCGCGAGTTATCGAGCGCTGGCAAGTCTGCCGATTCGCTAGTGCTTATCTTTCTTTCCGGAGGCGGTTCTCCTAGCCTATTTCAGCCCTTCCGGAGCCTAGAGAACTCCGAGAAGAAGTGGAGGCTTGAACGAATGAACACCGACCTCGAGGGACTTTGGACTCGCCGAAAGACCGACCGACGAGGCTTCGGCACGGGCGCCGCCGCCGTCATCCTGGGAGTGGTCGTCGTGGTGGTCGGAGCCGTCGCGTACGTGACGCTCAGCGTCGTGAACCATACCAGCACGACGACCAAGACCGAGCGCAGCTGCACCGGCACGACCACCCCGTTGTGCGCGGACCAGACCTACCGCGCCTACGTGGGAACACCCACCGCGGGATCGCTGACCTAGTCCGGGGATGAGAAGGAGCACGCACCAAGGGAACGGATAGCCCACGGGAACCCGAGGGACTCCGCGAACTCATTCCCACCGACTCCCCCGCCGGGGGAGCCCGATGAGCGGGCGACCCTACAACACGCCCAAATACCGCGCCAGGGGTCCTCTTCCGATTGTCTGTGGCGACGGTCGGAAGCGGCATTCTGGACGCGATCGGGAACACCCCCCTGATTCGGTTGCGCAAGGTCGTTCCTCCCGGGTCCGCGAGGGTCCTCGCGAAGCTCGAGTTCACCAACCCCACGGGCAGCATGAAGGACCGCGTCGCGAAGGCGATGGTCGAAGCGGCCGAGAAGGGCGGACGCCTTCGAGCGGGAGGAACCGTCGTGGAGTACACCGGGGGCACAACCGGCGTGTCCCTGGCGTTCATCTGCGCGGCCAAGGGGTACGGTCTGCACGTGGTGTTCTCCGACGCGTTCTCCGACGAGAAACGGCTCACGATGGAGGCCTTCGGGGCGCAGGTCACCAACGTGAAGAGCGACAAGAAGCAGATCACCGAGGACCTGTTCAAGCGACTGATCGAGACCGCCACCGGCCTCGCTCATCGACCGGGCCACTGGTTTTGCAACCAGCTCAATAACCGCGATGGGACCTCGGGGTACCACCCCCTGGGCGAGGAGATCTGGCAGCAGACCGGGGGCAAGGTGGACGCCTTCGTTCAGGCCGTTGGCACGGCCCACTCGATCCACGGCACGACCGAGGCGCTCTGGAGGCACAATCCCAAGGTGCAGGTCGTGGCTTGGGAGCCCGCGGAATCGGCCGTCCTTTCCGGCGGACCGACGGGGGCCCACCGGATCGAAGGGGTCGGGATCGGTTACCTTCCGCCGCTCTGGAACCCGAAGCTGGTGAACCGGATCCTTCCGGTGTCCACCGAGGAGGCGATGGTGATGAGCCGACGTCTCGCGAAGGAGGAGGGGTTGTTCGTCGGAACCTCCTCGGGGGCCAACACCGTCGCGGCCCTTCGGATCGCCCGAGAGCTGGGACCCGGTGCGACCGTGGTGACCCTCATGATCGATTCCGGCCTGAGATACCTCAGTACGGATCTTTTCCGGCGCACGTGATCCGGTAGGCGCTTCGGACGACGACGGACAAAGCGAGTGCTCCGGCCTGGCTTCCTCGGGCCCGCCGTCGCGTTGGACTACGCGTGGGCAACACCGAGTCGGCGCAACTCTTCCGCGAGCCGAGCGGCGGCCGCCTCCGGCGCGAGCGTCAGGACCTCGCGGCGACGCCCGGGCTTGCGGACCTCGCGGAGGCCGGCCACGACCGTGGGCGACCCCTTGAGACCCAGCGCCGCGGGGTCGGCCCCGAGCGCGGCCGCGTCGATGACCCGGACCGACGCCTGCTGGGCCATGGACCAGCGGTCGTAGTCGATGAACCGAACCTCGTTCGCGCCCCCGAGAACCGACACGACCGCCGGAAGCGGGAGCTCGAGCGTTTCGGTGCCGTCCTCGAGCACCCGTCGGGCGCGCAGGGTACCGACGACCGGCACCTCGAGCGAATCGACGTACGTGGCCTGGGAGAACCCGAGCCATTCGGCGATCCCCTGCGGGACCTGGCTCGTCCCACCGTCCGAGGATTCCTCACCGCAGACCACGAGGTCGGCCCCGCCGAGGGTCCGGACCCCCTCGGCGAGCGTGTACGACGTCGCGAGCGTGTCGGCCCCGCCGAACGCGCGGTCGGAGAGCAGGACGGCCTCGTCGGCCCCGACGGCGAGCGCCACGCGGAGGTACGGCTCGAAGCTCGGAGGACCCATCGAAAGGACTGTCACCCGGCCGCCGTGCCGGTCCCGCAACGCGAGCGCGATCTCGAGTGCGTTCAGGTCGGCCGGGTTGATCACCGAGCGGACCCCGGAGCGCTCGAGCGTCTTGGCCTCGAGATTGACCCGGACCTCTTCGGGCCGCGGAACGACCTTGAGGCAGACGATCGTGCGCATCCTAGGCCTCCGCGAGGTCCTTCACGAGGCGGTCCACGATCGGCGCGAGGTCCCCCACGACCCCCAGGTCGGCCGACTCGAAGATCGGGGCGTCCGGGTCGCGGTTCACCGCGATCACGAAACCGGCCTTCTCGATCCCGACCGTGAACTGGACCGCTCCGCTCGCGCCGAGGATGACCGCCACCTTGGGTCGCGTGACGACCCCGGTCTGGCCGATCATGCGCTCGCGTTCGACCCATCCTGAGTCGGTGGCGACCCGGGTCGCGCCGACCTCGGCGCCGATCAAGTGGGCGAGACGCTGGAGGCGGGCGAAGTCACCGTCGGTTCCGCGGCCGCCGACGACCAGGACCTCCGAGCGGGTCAGATCGACGCTCGTCCCTTTCAGCTCGAAGGCAACGCGCCGCGTTCCGAACGCCCGATCGTCGATCGGGGGACGGACGAAGCGGACGGCGCCCGGGATAGACTGAGGCGTCGGCGCGACGAAGACCCCGGGGCGCACGGTCACGATCGCCGGCCGTCGGTTCGGACAGACGACCCCGGCCTCGATGCCGCCCCCGAAACCGGGGACCCAGCCGACGAGGTGTTTCTCGGCGTTGACCTCGAGCGAGGTGACATGGGCCGTCAGACCCGTCCGGAGCCGTACCGCGATCCGGCCCGCCAGGTCCTGGCCGTCCCGCGTCGCTCCGAGGAGAAGGACCGAAGGGTCGGCGTCCCGAAGCTCGTGTTCCAGAAGGTCGGTGAACAACTTCGTGTCGTATCGGACGAGGAGCGGATGGTCGACGGCCACGACCTCGTCGGCCCCGTACCGGGCGAGCTCGTTCGCGGCACCCTCGCCGGACCCGACGGTGAGCGCGACGAGCGGCGCGCCGAGCTCGCTGGCCAGCGAGCGCGCGTGGCCCAGGATCTCGAGGCTGACCGGGCGGAACGATTCCCCGTGGCGCTCCGCGTACACCCACACGGCGCCTGCGGCGGTCATACCGGCACTCCCGCGGCTCGCGCGACGACCTCGGCAACGTCCACGATGTCGAGGTGGCCGCGCCCGGGCGTCTGGGCCCCGGAAAAGCAGGTGACGCAGAAGGGGCAGGCCGTGGCGAGCACCGTGGCCCCGGTGTCGCGGGCCTCCGCGACGCGCTGGTCGGCGAGGCGCACCTCGCCGGTCGACTCGCGCCACATGTTGCCACCCCCGCCGCCGCAGCAGAGGGCCCACCGGCGGGACCGGGGCATCTCCACGATCTTCGCGCCCGCCGACTCGAGGAGGCGACGGGGCGGTTCGTACACTCCGTGCTGCCGTCCGAGATAGCACGGGTCGTGGTAGGTCAGCACGCCGGGGCGGTAGCCCGAGAGCTTCAGCTTCCCCCCGCTCAGGAGCTCGTCCAGAAGCTGGCTATAGTGGACCACCTCGACCTGGTCGCCGAGGCCGTCCTTGAGCGCGTCGAAGCAGTGCGGGGAGATCGTGACGACCCGGGTCGCTCCGACCGAGCGGAGGGTCTCGGCGTTCCGGGACGAGAGGTCTCGGAACAGCCCGTCGACGCCGAGGGCGCGCGGCGTTTCACCGCAGCAGACCTCCTTGTCGCCGAGGATGCGGAACGGGACTTCGGCGGCCGCGAGCACACGCGCGAGCGCCCGCGCGGTGCGCTGGGCGCGGGGGTCGTAGCTCGCTGTGCAACCGACGTAGAGCACGGTGCTCGCGCCCTCCGACGTACCGGTCTCGGCCCCCGAAAGGCCCCGCATCCAGGCCGCCCGCTGCGAGGGGGGAAGCCGGTACGGGTTCCCGTCCTGGAACTCGGCCCAGAGGAGGGGACGGAGCCCGGCGGGCACGTCGTTCCGCTTCCACCCGCGGGCGCGCAGGTGACGGACGACCTCGACCACGTCGACCCCCCGTGGGCAGCCGACGTTGCACTGGGCACAGGTGGTGCACGACCAGAGGCCGGGCGCCCCGTCCCCGAAGGCGCCGAGGCGGATCAGCTGGCGGATGTTGAGCGTCCCGCGCTCGGCGAGCGGACAGGTCGCCGTGCAGGAGCCGCACTGGAAGCAGGCCGCCGCGTCGGTCGTGCGGCAGAGGTCGTCCCAGAGCTCGTCGTTCCAGACGAGCGGCTTAGACTCACTCGGAAGCATGCACCGCCTCCGTCGGGGGTGGCGTCGCCGCGGCGTGGTCGCGCAGGACGGTCGCCATCTCCTTCATCTTCGCGGCGAACTCCTTTCCTTCGGCCGCCGAGATCCACTCGAGCTGGAACCGGTCGGGGGAGATCCCCCGCCGCTCGAACGTCTTCCGCCAGATCTCGAACCGCTTCTCGGTCCAGCTGTTCGCGTTGATGTAGTGGCAGTCGCCCGGGTGGCATCCCGTCACGAGGACGGCGCCGGCTCCCTTCTCGAACGCGCGCTTGATGAACCGGTCGGAGACCCGACCCGAGCACATCGTCCGAATGATGCGGCCGTTGCTGGGATACTGGATCTTCTCGATGCCGGCCTGGTCCGCGCCGGCGTACGAGCACCAGTTGCACGCGAAGACGAGCACCTTCGACGCGGGCTCGTCGGCGAGGGCCGCGTCGATCTGGGCTTCGACCTGGTCGTCCGTGAAGTAGGGAGTGGTGATGGAGTCGCGGAAGCAGTCGGCAGCGCAGGTGCCGCAGCCCATGCAGGCGGCGGTGATCACCCGCACCTTCTTGCTCTTCTTACCGCCCTCGTCGACGGTGTAGGGTTCGAGGGCGCCGAACGGGCAGACCCGCACGCAGCGGCCGCAGCCGTTGCAGGTCGTCTCGTCGATGATCGCGGTCAGCGGTTCCTTCTCGATGGTGTCGCGGGAGAGAAGGGCGGCCGCCTTGGCAGCGGTGGCGAGGCCCTGCTGGATCGATTCGCCGAGGTCCTTCGGCCCCTGGGCCGTCCCCGCGAGGTAGATCCCCGCGCTCCCCGCCTCGACCGGTCCGAGCTTCGGGTGGCGTTCCAGAAGGAAGCCGTCGGAGCTCCGGGGGACCTTGAGCATCTTGGCGACCCCCGACTCGTCCGGGACGAGCCCGCAGACGAGGACCAAGAGGTCGGTGGGGAGCTCGACGTCCCGGTCCAGGAGGAGGTCGTGGAACCGCACCGCCCCGGGGACGACCCGAACCGCCTTCTCGGCCGGAACGTCGGGGTACCGGAAGAACGCGACGCCCTCTTCGGCCGCCGTCCGGTAGAGCTCCTCCGAGCCTCGGGAGTACGCGCGCAGGTCGCGGTAGAGGACCCGAACGCGCTTTCCCATCCGGCGGAGGCGGAGCGCCTGCCCGACCATCGCACCGCAGCAGTACCGTGAGCATCCCCGCTCGTCCGCGCGGGCCCCGATGCAGGAGACGAAGGTCACCGTCCGACCCGGGACCCGGCCCCACGAGATCATCTCCTCGAGGCGCTGGTTGGTCACGGTCTCGAGGTCGTAGGCCGAGCGCAGCGGGTAGTCGTCAGGGGGCCGCACCATGCCGGCCCCCATCGCGAGGACGACGACCCCCGCGTCGAGGGTCTCCCCGTTCGAGAGACGGGCGCGGAAGTTCCCGACGTGACCGTCGATCTGGGCGATCTCGGTGCCGAGATGAAGATGGGCGCCCGATGCGCCGAGGTTCCGGGTCATCGCCTCGAGGAGCGGTTTCGCCTCGGCGCCGGACGGTTCGATCCGCTCGAGGTTCCGGAGGTTCCCTCCGACCTCGAACTCCTTCTCGATAAGATGGGTCTCGAATCCCTGCCGGGCGAGGCTCGTCGCCGCCGCCATGCCCGCCGGACCGCCGCCCACGACGAGGGCGGTCTGAACCATCGGTTGCTCGACCGACTCGAGGGGCTGCAGCCGCGCTGCCTTCTCGACGGCCATCCGGACCATGTCGCGGGCCTTCGCGGTCGCCGAACGGCGGTCGGCCTTGTGGACCCAGGAGTCCTGGTTCCGGATGTTGGACATCTCGAAGAGGTACGGGTTGAGGCCGGCCCGCATGCAAACCCGCTTGAACGTCCCTTCGTGGGTCTTTGGCGAACAGGCTCCCACGACGAGACGGCTGAGGTTCTTCTCCCGGATCCGTTTCGCAATGTCGAGCTGCGTGTTCCCCGCGCAGGCGAACCGCACCTCCTCGGCATGGGCGACGCCGGGAACGGTCTGCGCGTAGGCGACCACGGAAGGAACGTCCACGGTGCCCGCGATGTTGCTGCCGCAATCGCAGAGGAAGACGCCGACGCGCGGCTCGCCCGACACGTCGAGCGGTTCGCCGCGTTCTGGTTCGGGCCAGGATTTGTCGGGGGCGAGCTCCATCGCCCGTGCCGCTGCCGCTCCGGCTTCCGTGACGCTGTCGGGGATGTCCTTCGGACCCGATGCCGACCCCGCCACGAAGATACCGTCCGGGGCGGCCGCTCCATCCAGGAACCCGTCCGAACCGAGCGGCACGCCGAGCGTCTGGGCAAGACCCGCGAGACCGGCCGAAGGCTTCGCCCCGGTCGCCAGGACCACGAGGTCCGCCTTCACCTCCTCCGCCGCGCCGCGCAGGGTGTCCTCGAAACGGACCTCGAGCCCGTCGACCCCGGGGACGACCCGCCCGACACGACCCCGGATGAACTCGACCCCTTCCTCCTGTGCGCGGGAGTAGAAGCCGTCGAACCCCTTGCCGTACGCCCGGATGTCCATGTAGAGGATCTTGACCGAATCCACGCCGTGGTCCCGGGCCTGGACCGCCTCCTTGATGGAGTACATGCAGCAGAACCGCGAACACTGGCTGAGACGGCGGACGTCCCGCGAGCCGGCGCAGAGCACGAACACCACGCGGCGCGCGTGACGTCCGTCCGACGGGCACAGGATCTCCCCTCCGGTAGGCCCCGCGGACGAGAGCAACCGCTCGAACTCCATCGCCGTGACGATGTCGGGGTGCGAGCCGTACCCGTACTCCTCGAGCGACGCGGGGTCGTAGAGGTCGAACCCCGGGGCGGCGATCACGGCCGCGACGTCGCGCTCGAGCACCGCGTCGAGCGGGCGGTCCCAGGAGATCGCCTTCGGGGGGCAGACGTCGACGCATCGCGAGCAGGGAAGGACGATCGGCGGCTCGTTGACGCAATCGACGACCGACAGGAAGTACGGACCGGGCACCGCCTGGGGGAACGGCGTGTACACGGCCTTGCGGCTCGCCATGCCCGAATCGAACTCGTTCGGGAGGATGACGGGACACGCCTCCGAACAGAGACCGCATCGGGTGCACTCGTCGTTGACGAGGTTGCCCTGACGATGGAGGTGGACGCGGAAGGTCCCGCCGTCCATGCGCTCCATGCCGGTGACCTCCGTGTTCGACAGCACCTCGATATTGCGGTTCTCGGCGACCTCGGAGAGCTTCGGCGCCTCGATGCAGATGCTGCAGTCGAGCGTCGGGAAGTTCTTGTCGAGCGCGGCCATCTTCCCGCCGATCGAGGGCGTGTGCTCGACGAGCACGACCCGGCGACCGGCCTCCGCGAGGTCGAGCGCCGCCTGGACGCCGGCGATCCCCCCGCCGATGATCATCACCGGGAGCGAGGTCATGCCGCCGCCTCGGGGACCGCGAGCCCCGCCCGGAACGCTTTCAGGTTGAGGTCGACCGTCTTCGGTGGGACGGTGTTCCGGATCGCCTCCTCCATCGCCTCCGGAGGCACGAGATGGGAGCGCGCGGTGAGGCAGCCGAGCATGACGATGTTGGCGACGATCCTCCGACCGAGGGCAGTGGCCATGCGGGTGAACGGCGCCTTCTGGATGCGGGGGTCGTCTCCTTCGATGTGGACGAGGTCCTCATCGATGAGGACCAGCTTCGAACCGGCGATCCACGCCGAGTTCTTGTTCGCCGCCTCCTGGGAGAGCAGGATCAGGACGTCCGGCTGGTCGAAGACGGGCAGCGTGATCTCGCGGTCTTCGACGACGACGTCCGCACTGCACGCGCCTCCCCGCGATTCGGGACCGTAGTTCTGGGTCATCGCCGCGTTCTTGCCGGCGTGCAGGCAGGCCGCCCGGCCCAGGATGAAACCGGAGAGCACGACTCCCTGGCCTCCGAACCCGGCGAAGCGGACCCGCGTCACGGAGCCTTCCCCTTCGCGACCGCGACCGCCTTGTAGTTGTCGAGGAAGGTGGGACGGGCCCGGTCCACGAACTTGCCCACGATGATCGGCCGATGGAGCGAGATCTCCGTTCCCGCGAGGTCCCCGGTCTCCCGCACCTCGACGCGGCTCGGCAGCCCCCCGGAGGAACCCCAGATGTGCTCGAGCCCTCGGTAGTAGTCCATCTCGTCGAGTCCGCTCCCGATGTCGTTGTTCTTGCCGAAGCTTACCGGACAGGGAGCGAGCACCTCGACGAAGCGGAAGCCCTGTTTACCGGCGGCCTCGGTGAAGCAGTCCCGCAGTCGACGCACGTCGAGCGTGGTCCAGCGGGCCACGTAGACCGCCCCGACGGCGGCGGCGAGCTGGGGGAGGTTGAACGGGAACTCGAAGTTCCCGTTCGGCGTCGTCGTTGTCCGGGCGTCGTGGGGCGTCGTGGGCCCCGCCTGTCCGCCCGTCATGCCGTAGTTGAAATTGTTGATGCAGACCACGAGCAGGTCCATGTTGCGACGGGCGGCGTGGATGAAGTGATTCCCCCCGATCGCGAACAGGTCGCCGTCCCCGGCGAACACCGTGACCGCGAGCGAAGGGTTCGCGAGCTTGATGCCGGTCGCGAACGGGATCGCTCGACCGTGCGTGGTGTGGTAGGCGTCGGCACGCGCGTAGTAGACCACGCGGGACGAACAACCGATACCCCCGACAATGACGCGCTTTTCTAGCGGGATCCCGGCGCGGTCCAGCCCCTGGAGGAACGCTCCGAGCGCGACGCCGATCCCGCAGCCCGGACACCAGATGTGCGGCAACACCTCGGAACGCAGTACGGAGTCGAGCGGGTGCCGATGGGGAGGAGCGCTCTCCGTCTCGGGAGTGCGCACCCGGTGCTCTTCGTTCGCCGGGGTCATCGTCGCACCTTCGCTGCCCGGTCCTGGCCGCAGGCCTCGAGGATCAGTTCCGGCGAGAGGACCTCACCGCCGGGGCTGGTGACCCGCACGACCGGGCACTTACCGGCGATTAGGCGCTCGACCTCGAGCGCGACCTGGCCCATGTTGATCTCGGCGACCACGACCCGACGCACCGTCCGGGCGGCTCGCAGTAGCGCTTCGGCGGGGAACGGCCATACGGTCCGGGGCCGGAACAGACCCACGCGGACCCCGCGGGCCCGGCCGGCCTCGACCGCCCCGGTCGCGGAACGCCCCGTGATGCCGTACGCCACCACCAGGACCTCGGCGTCCTTCACGTGCCGAAGCTCGTACTGTTCGTAGACCTCCCGATGTTCGCTGACCTTCCGCAGGAGGCGCGGAAGGAGCACCGCCTGGGTCGCGGTGTCGGTGACCGCGCGACCGAGCTCGTCGTGCGTCAGGCTGGTCATTCGGACGCTGTAGCCTCCGCCGGCGATCGCCATCTCTGGAACGAGGTCGTCGTCGACCCGAAAGGGACGGTACTCGCTCGGAGGGACCGAGGGCAGGCGACGAGAGAGGGTCGGCCGCTTTCCCGCTTCCGGGATCACGACCCGCTCGCGCATGTGCCCGACCACCTCGTCCATCATGACGAGGACGGGGGTCCGCAGACGCTCGGCCGTGCTGAATGCGTCGACCGTCAGTTCGAACGCTTCCTGAGGGGACGAAGGCGTGTAGGCGATCGCGGCATAGTCCCCATGGGAGCCGAACCGGGCCTGCATCATGTCCTGTTGCCCGACCGACGTTGGAAGACCCGTGCTCGGACCTCCGCGCTGGACGTTGACGATGACCGCCGGCACTTCCATCATGAACCCGAGCCCGAGGTTCTCCTGCATGAGGGAGAATCCCGGTCCGGAGGTCGCGGTCATCGCCCGCATTCCGGCGACGCTCGCGCCGAGCACGGCCGCGATCGAGCCGATCTCGTCCTCCATCTGGATGTACTGTCCCCCGATCCCCGGAAGCCGCTCGGCCATCCGCTCGGCGATCTCGGTCGCCGGCGTGATCGGATAGCCGGCGAAGAACCGACAACCGGCGTAAATGGCACCCTCGGCGCACGCCTGGTCGCCGAGCATGAAGTGGGAGCCGGTGAGCGCGACGCCCTTCTCCCCGGTCACTTCCCGGCCTCCTCGACGAAGATGGCGAACTCCGGGCAGACGTCCTGGCAGAACCGGCAGGCGATGCACTCATCCTTCCGACCCTCCTTCACGCGCACCGGGCGGTAGCCCCGCGCGTTGTAGGTCGGGGAGATCTCGAGGACGTCCTTCGGGCAGTAATGGACACAGAACTCGCACTCCTTGCATCGGTCCCCGATCACCGTCACGACCCCCCGGATTCGGGGAGGATGGTCGATCGGCCGACGGGTCAATGGGGGGAGAGCGGCCGGCGGCGGCGGGCCCTGAGGGAGAACAGCGGACTGGGCCACGGCCATAGTACCGCGGCCTGAGGGTATGAATGGGGGGTCAAGCGTCTTCGACGAAGACGGCCCGAGTCTCCGGTGCCGGTGCGCCGACGTGCCCCCGCAGCGAGTCGACTGCCCCGCGCTCGAAGGACCAGGGCGACGCCTAAACGGGAGAACCCCACCCGTTAATTGTGGGGACGGTTTCGCCTGTTCTCCTCGGACGATTCGGCGAGGAGCCTAACGGGAGAAGCATGAACCTCGACCCGCCCTCGGAGGACCCATCGGGGCGCGGGGAAACGCACGCCTGGTGGACCTACTCGGTCTACCTCGTCTTCGCGCTCGGGGTCGCCCTCATCGGGGTGACGGGCTACGTGATCATCGCGGCTCCGGGATTGTTTCAGGTCGACCTTCCCGGGGCCCTCCTCGGCGTCGCGGCCTTCCTGATTGGGCTGGCCGTTCTGGATCGACTGCCCCGCAATGTGCGGGTCGGGTCGGAGGCGATTGAGTTTCGCTACCTCCTGAGCCACATCACGCTGCGGTGGGACCAACTCGCGGCTCCGACCCCGGTCGGGAAGGGGTTCGTCGCCTTCCGCGCCGTCACCGAAGCCCGTGGAGTGTGGGGATCCCTGACGGTCACGGCCCGGCAGGCCGAGCAGATCCTCTCCCACCCAGCGTGCCCGTCCTTCGGGCTCTCGGACGACGTGCTCCTCGCGCTTCGTCCGACGTCATGACCGTCCGTGGGCCATGACGACCGTGAAAACGCTCGCGACGCACGAGGTCGTGCAATCGACGTACCCCCGGCCAGTCACCGAGAGCGACGAGATCGGCATGGCGGTCGGGAAGGCCATCGACGAGACCCTCTCCCGGTTCAGCCACGAGTTCGCCCAGGGCCGGCGACCCACCCTAACCTCGATGAACCGCCTCGCCGCGGAAGTGCTCGACCGGGAACTCGCGGACGCTGACCTTGTGCTGCCCCCGGAGGACCGGCAGCACCAGCTCACTGCGGTCTCGGGCGTACTGCAGGCGTTCCGTCGGAGCGAGGTCATGGGCCTGGCGCGACCGCGCAGCCGATTGATCCTGATCAACGAACGGGTCGGGGTCTACGCGCAGCCGGACTACTGGAACGGTCGCGACCGGTTCTACGAGATGAAAAGCTACGCTGCATATCCAGTGCCTCCCGACGTGCGGCTCCAGCTCCAGCTGTTCCAGTGCGCCTTTCCGGGCTTTGGTGCCTTCCTCGCGAGCTTCGACCGTCACGCCACGCCCGTGACCGCCTCCATCGAGCCGGTCCCTCCCCTCGAAGCGGAGGCGCTCGCCGAGGTCCTGGCCCTCGCCTATCGAACCGGCCTCGAGAAGGGCATCGAGAAGGTCCTCGAGTACATCGACAACCCGGTCGTCCGCTATTCCCTCCCCTCCTAGCGGGAGGACCAAAGGTATCCCCGACCCCCGGTCGCGGTGCTGACGCCGTGGAGCGTCTACTTCAGTGGTCCAACGACCTTCTCGACCGCGTCCAGGATCTCGCCCGACCGCGCGGCCCGGGTCAGGTTGTTGATGTCGTTGTAGAGAGGTCGGTCCTCCTCCAGCGTCGCGACGTGCTTTCGAATGGTGTCGTACGCCGCCTGGTCGGCCGGGGACGGTTTCGTGGGCGCGCGGAAGTCGAACGCCTGGGCCGCCGCCATCAGCTCGATCGCGACGATCGACCAGGAGTTCTCGATGATCTGGCGCGACTTGATCGCCGAGGTCATGCCCATCGAGACGAAATCCTCCTGGTCGGCCGCGGCCGGTATCGAACCGATCGCCGCCGGGGTGGAGAGGATGCGGTTCTCCGACACCAGCGCCCCCGCCGTGTACTGCGAGAGCATCAGTCCCGAGAACATCCCGGCGCCCTTCGTCAGGAACGCGGGCAGGCCCACCGAGAGGTGGGAGTTGAGGAGGCGGTTCGTCCGGCGCTCGGAGAGCACTCCGACCGTCGTGACCACCATGCCCATCATCTCGATCGCGAACGCCATCGGCGTTCCCTGGAAGTTGGCGGCGCTCAGCACGAGCTCTTCGTCGGGGAAGAAGGTCGGGTTGTCGGCCGCGTGGTTGAGCTCGATCTCGAGCATGTAGCGCGTCCACGCGAGCGCGTCCTTCGCGGCCCCGATGACCTGCGGGCTCGACCGTAGGGAGTAGGCGTCCTGCACCTTCTTCCCGGGACGCTTCAGCAGCTCCGAGCCTTCGGTGATCCTGCGGATGTTCTCGGCACACGCCTGGGCGCCGGGATACCCCCGCACGTCGTGCACCCGATGGTCGTAGGCGGCCAGGTTGCCGTTGAGCGCCTCGAGGGTCATGGCGAGGGCGACCTCCTGCGTCCGCAGCCAGCGCTCGGCGTCGACGAGCTGAAGGCAACCCATGCCGGTCATCACGTTCGAGCCGTTGATCGACGCGAGTCCGTCCCGCTCCTTGAACACGATCGGGGCGAGCGCCGCCGAACTCAGCGCCTCGGCGCCCGGCATCCGACGGCCTTCGAAGAACGCCTCCCCTTCCCCCATCAGGACGAGGGCCATCTGGGCCATGGGCGAGAGGTCCCCGCACGCCCCGACGGACCCCTTCTGGCACATGACCGGGGTCACGCCCCGGTTGAGCATGTCGATCATCAGCTCCACGAGCTCGTGGCGGATCCCTGAGTGCCCCCAGCAATGCGTGTTCAGGCGGGACATCATCGCGGCGCGGGCATCCTCTTCCGCGATCGGTTCGCCGCACCCCGCCACGTGCGAGTAGACCAGGTATCGTTGGAATTTCTCGGCCTGTTCCGGGGTGAGGACGACCTCGGAGAGCTCCCCGATCCCGGTGTTCACCCCATACATGATCTCCCGGGCGGCGATCTTGCGTTCGAGGAGAGCGCGGCACTTGTCGATCCGGGCGATCGCTTCCGGGGTCACCGAGATCCGCTCTCGGTTCCGGGCGACCTTGACCACATCCTCGGCCTTCAGCGAATGACCGTCCAGCGTCACTACCATACTAGCATCCCCACCTGTTCGGAAACTCCGGCGACCATCGAAAGGTCGCCGTATCTACTTTCCCCGAAAGATCTGCCGGAGTGAGAAACCGCTTCGTCAACCCAAATCGACGCGCCCGAGCAGAATCGAGGTCGCTCGGATGCGTTCGCGTCGGTAGGGGAAGGTAATGTGGGACCGATGAGTCGCATTTCGACGACCATGACGAATTCCTGCCCGGATTGTGGGGCCGCGATCGAATACGAGCAACGCGAAGTCCGGCTACGAACGGGGGTCTGCCCCTCCTGTACCAAGGAGTTCGCCTTCTTCGAGGGAGCCACGGTCTCCTCGCGTCTCGGAGCGCTCCCGTCGGGTTCCGAGCCCGAGGCGGCGACCACCCCGGGCGAACGCGTGACGGCCGAAGGAGGCCCGGAGTGCGAAGAGTGCGGGTCCCCGCTGTCGTTCCGTGAAGGTCGGGGCGGGTCGCTCGAGGTGGTCTGCTCCGAATGCGAGACCACCACGGTCTTCGTGCCGAAGTCCGAGGCCGCAGCGCCCCGCCGGGAACGACCGGCGCAGTTCGATGCGGACGGCCCTCCCCGCGGCCGGCCTTGCCGAAAGTGCGGAGCGCCGTTGCGCTTCTCGACCGGGGACGACGGAATGCTCGTCGGAGAGTGCGAGGCATGCGGGAACCGGTTCACGCTCCCCCCACGTCCGGAAGGGGGAGGTGGCGACCGACGGTTCGGCGGGAACCCGCGGTACGGTCGCCCGGAGTTCCGAAGAGCACCGGGAGGTCGCCCTCCCTATCGGGGCCGGGGAGGCGACCGCGGAGCACCGCCGTTCCGCAGGTCGGAGCGGGCGGGCCCTCCGCGCTACGACAGCGACGACCGTCGTCGAAAGCGACGGCGACCCCCTCGGGACGAGTAGTTCCCCCCCGACGGTGGGGGGTGGTCCCTCCTCGCTGCGGGTCACAACGTGGTCAGGGCCCTAAGGTCCTTCCAGCCGTAGCTGACCTCGGAGACGGGTCCTCCCGCGATCCGCGAACGGCCGAGGCGCTGGCTCACCGAAGTTCCACCCAGTTTCTCGTAGAATCGTCGATACGGATTCTGCTCGAGGACCCAGACCAACATGCTCCGGTGCCCGGTGGCGGCGAGATGCCGCGCGACCTCGCCGACGAGGGTCGTTCCGATTCCGTGTCCCTGCTCCGAACCCAACACGTAGATCGACCCAAGTTCTCCCGTGTAATCGGGATGGGGTTCGCGGGCGGGGCAGCCCATGGCGAAACCGACCACGCCACGCTGCGACGACACCGCGACGAACTGCGCCACCCCCGGGGGCGGGTCCTTGAGCCATCTTCCGAAACCACCCGCGATATCGCCCTCCACGGTGAGCTGGTCGAGGCGATCGTCCGGGACCATGCCCCGATAGGTGGACTTCCACGTAGCCACGTGGACCCGGGCCATGGCCACTAGATCGTCCGGCGTGGCCTGCCGTACGGTCGCGCGATTCGCTGTGGGTCGGTTCGGGTCGGTCACGGGGTTGCGTTAACGGCCACCGGGGAACCTGCACCGGGACTTGTTCCCTTCGCCTCGAGACGGTGAATCCGCCCGGGAGTCGCGGGTCAACCCGACCCCACATCCGGAAGATGAACTCGGGTCGCCTCGCGAACCAGCGTCGGGGCCCGTAGGTCCTCTCATCCTCGGTGGGCTGTCCGCTACTACCGCAGTGGGGTCGACCGAACGCAGGGTGCCCGAGCCAGGAATCGCCCGAGCGAGCACGAGGTCATGGAATACAAGTGGACCGTCCTTTCGAACACCACGCTCGGCGCCCTGCTGGCGTCGATCAACGGAACGATCATCCTGATCTCGCTTCCGGTGATCTTCACGGGACTCCACGTCGACCCGTTCCTCCCGAGCAATTTCACGCTCCTCATCTGGCTCCTGTTGGGGTACGGCGTCGTCACCGCGACCCTCCTCGTCACCTTCGGCCGGATCTCGGACATGTGGGGGCGCGCCCGGATGTACAACCTCGGGTTCGCCATCTTCGCGGTCGGCTCGGTCATGCTGTTCCTGGTCCCCAACACGGGGACCCTCGGGGCGTGGGAACTGGTCGGGTTCCGGGTCGTGCAGGGGATCGGGGGCGCGTTCTTGTTCGCCAATTCGGCGGCCCTCATCACCGACGCCTTCCCGCACGACGAACGGGGAAAGGCGCTCGGAATCAACCAGGTCGCCGCCATGGGCGGGTCGGTCGTCGGTCTGGTCCTCGGTGGCCTTCTCGCCGGCGTGAGCGACATCCACCTAGGGTCGTTCGTCCTGCCGACGTGGCGACTGATCTTCCTGGTCAGCGTCCCGGTCTCGGTCGGCGGGACGGTCTGGGCCTACTACAAGCTCCACGACGTCACGGAGCTCCGAAAGGGCCAGCGGATCGATTATCTCGGGAATGCCACGTTCGGGATCGGACTGACGCTCCTCCTCGTCGCGGTGACCTACGGCCTCCTCCCCTACGGGGGCCAGAGCATGGGCTGGTCGAGTCCGTGGGTCTGGTCGGGGATCGCCGCGGGGCTCGCGCTTCTGGTCGCGTTCCTGTTCATCGAGACCCGTGTCCCGGACCCGATGTTCCGTCTCGAGCTGTTCCGGATCCGCGCGTTCGCCGCGGGGAACCTCGCGGGGCTCCTCGGTTCCATCGCCCGCGGGGGCGTGATGTTCATGATGATCATCTGGTTCCAAGGGATCTGGCTTCCGCTCCACGGCTACTCGTTCGCCCAGACGCCGTTCTGGGCCGGGGTCTACATGATGCCTATGCTGGGCGGCTTCGTCGTCATGGGGCCGCTGAGCGGCTGGCTGTCGGACCGGTTCGGAGCCCGGTACCTCGCGAGCGCCGGCATGGGCATCAGCGCGGCGACGTTCGTCTTCCTCCTGTTCCTACCGTACAACTTCGAGTACTGGCAGATGGGGCTCCTCCTGTTCGTTCAGGGCTGCGGCATGGGGATGTTCGCCGCTCCCAACACCGCGGCGGTCATGAACGCGGTACCGGCCGAGCACCGAGGAGCGGCGTCGGGGATGCGGGCGACGCTCCAGAACGCCGGCATGCAGCTCTCGATGGCGGTCTTCTTCACCATCGTCCTGGTGGGCCTCGCGAACGGTCTGTCGGGGTCGGTCTCCGGCGCCCTGAACTCCGCGGGCGTCACGGGACCCGCGACGGGGGCGCTGTCGAACCTCGTGGCGTCCAATCCCTCGGGCGCGCTCTTCGGGGCGTTCCTCGGCCAGAACCCGATGTCCCTCTACATCTCGTATCTTCCGGCGTCGCTTCAGAGCCAAATCCCCGCGGGGGTCCAGGCGACCCTCGAGTCCAAGCAGTTCTTCCCGAACGCGGTGGCCCCGGCCTTCCTGAAGGGGATGGACCTGGCGTTCGCGATCTCGGCCGTCTTGACGGCGGTGGCCGCCGTGGTCTCGCTGATGCGGGGCGGTCGGTACGTCCACGAGCTTGACGCGGACGCCGCGGCCGGTGAGCGGCGTCCGGATCTCCCCGTTCCGCAGGCTCGACGGGGGGACCTCCTCGCTCCGGCCGGAGCCCCCTCGTCGCGTACCGGACGGGCACCGTAAGCGGTCGCGGACGGGCGACGGGCGGCGAGGGCGGAGCGACCCTATCGCGACGCCTCGGCTAGCAAGTGCCTTGCCTTCGAGTTCCCTCGAGCGTGGCGATGCAGGACCTTCCCCTCTCGGGGTCTGCATCGTCCGTGTCGCGTCTCTTGGGACTCTCGCTTCTGATGTTTGTCGTGGGGTTCCTTGTCTGTGGCGTGCTCCTGGTGACCACGTGTCAGACCACGTCCATTGTTGGCCAGTTCTCGACCACCGTCGGGTGCAACTACCCGTTCCAAGGCTACGGTCTAGCGTTCCTCTACTCCGCGGCGCTGGTCTCGATTCTTGCTGCGAACCTCCTCGCCCGATCCCTGCAATCAGCACGGCCAAGCCGCGAGGCAATCCAGGACAGGTACATCCGGTCGTTCTTCGCGCTTGTTGGAGTGACCGTTCTCTTCCTTTTCGCACTCCTTGTTCTTGGGGTGGCGTAGTCGGGCCGAGCTTGAACCGCTCGGCTTTGGGGGTCCTCTCCCCGGGGTATTTCGACCGGTTGGCCCCGATCCACGACGCGATCCAGTAGCCGAGCCTACGGAATGGTGGCGAGATCCTCGAACAGAATTCGTCGGTCGTCCCGGTCGCGAACGGTCGCGCCTATTCGACGGGCCTCCCGAACGTAGCGGTTCCGGACCTGTCGCTGACCGGCTACGGCGGACGCCCGCGCGAGGCTTTCGTAGGCGTAAGCCACGTAGAACCGACCGAGCCGGCCCCGGCGTGCGATCTCGAGGGCTCGGCGAGCGTGGTAGAGGGCCGGTTCCGCGCGGCCCAGAACCGAGTAAACCCGGGAGATCTGCCACTCGCCGACCGAACGGTGAAGGGCGGTCCCCGCGTGACCCCAGTGGTAGCGAGACGCGTGGGCGGCGTGGAGCATCTCGTCTCCCTCGGCCGCGGTCCGCTTCTTCAGGTCGAGCAGGGACCACGTGTAGTTGAACAGGTCCGCCCCGACCTTCCGATGCTGGTCCCTCGTGAGAGGGTCCGCTCGTCGCTGCACCGAGCGTACACCACGCTCCCCGATTTGGCGTTTCCGCGGCCGCGCCACCTCCTCGGGCGGACGAGAAGAACGGACCGCCCTGTTCGTCAACCGAGCGGACATCGACCCCGACGAACTCGCCCCTCGTGCCTAACGGCCGGGTTGGCAGGAACCGGTAGGTCCCTAGCCAAGTCCGCGAGCGATCACGTTGGCCAGAGGCGCAAGATCCCCCAGCCGAAGCTCCATTCCGACGCGGAACGGCCCGTCCGGCGACCACTTGTCGACCTTCACGGTCGCATCCTGCCAGCCGCCCCGGACACTGCCCTCGACCTTCAGCACGTTGTCGAACTGGAAGCGTCCTTCCGGACCGGCGTCGGCGAACGTCATGATGAGAACCGTGCCCGCGCCAACGATGGCACGGATCGTCGGAGCGATCGTCTGCGGCGTCGGGTAGAAGGCCACGATCCGTTGACCGTTCGAGAGCACGGCCACTCGGGGTCGGTCGGCCGGTGGGGGCGTCTCGAGCAACCGTTGCGTCGAGGCCGGGAGTCGCAGGAAGTCGATCAGACGTTCCACATTGCCGGGAGACTCGTCGGAGCGAATGACGGCCGAAACCGCCACGTTGGCCATCGCGTCGTTCGGGGCCATGTCGGTCGCCCGAACCAAGAGCAGGCGTTCCGGTGGGATCAGATTGCGCGACAGGGGGTCGGTGGGCTCGAGCGCCTGGCCGGGAAACTGGACATCGGTCCACTTGAATTCCGGGCTGGTGACATAGGCGAGGGCGTACGCCACCCAGTTCAACAGTGGGCGATCGTCCCCGTACACGATTGTCGACCCGGGGCCTTTGAAGATCTTGCCCAGCTCCACCATCGGCGTGGCCCTCCCGGGATCACCGGGCTATCTGGTTACGAGGAGGGAGATAATGAACCTGGTGACGGAAGGAGGCGAGGGCCGCTCCTCGGGACGCGGGAGGGGGCCGGCTCGGTCGATGCAACGATCGGCCGGGTGGGAATGTCTCGGATTCAGGTCTTCTCGATCCTTCCGGTCCTTCCCAGGGAGACCTGCGGGCGGCCCTTGTAGTCCTTGACCCACCCTTCGACCACGCGGACGCGGTCGCCTTCCGCGACCAGCTCGACCTCCGCTCCCCAGAGAACCAGGGAGATCTCTCCGGTACCGTCCTTGAGGGTCCCATTTCGGACCTTCTTCGTTCCCCCGGTCCGCTGCTCGACCTCACGGGTTGGCTCGAGCTTCGCGACAGTGGCCTCGAAGGTGGCGACTCGGCCAGGCCGTAGGTCGGAGATGAACGTCTTGGGAGGGGTGCCCGTCGACATCGGCGGCCGCACCCTGCCCTGCCGAATAGGCTCTTCGCTAGGGTCGGACCCGGGTCCTCACTGCCAGCAGCCGGCGACCATCGCCCCCCACCAGCCGCCGAGGGCCAGAATGAGGGCCATAAGGGCGAACGGAATGACCGTGGCCCACGCTCCCGTTCGGAAGAAAAGCGCACCCAGAGCGGCCACGGCCCCTCCGAACAGGATCAGGGAGTACCCCCCGTCACAGGTGGCGGCCAACGCCAATCCTGCGCCGACGCAGGCGAAGCAACCGATGGCCAGAATCACACTGATGAGTTGGGAGCGTTGCACGGGGATGCGACGTCCCGTCGGCATAAATGCGGTCTCCTAGCAAGCCTCGCCCAAAACGAGGCAGGTTCGGGAGTTGACGGCCGAGGGAACGGCGCCTTGGGTCGGGGAGACCGGTCAGCGCCGGGCTCGGTTTCCGCCCAACGGGACCTGGCGGCGACGGGCGGCGATCCTTCGCTGGCGGGCCTTGTGATGCCGCTTCTTTCCGGCGGCCGACGGACGCTTGCGGGGAGTGACGGACATATTCGGTTCCTCTCGAACGGTCGGGATGCCACCCCGGGGAACAACATAACGGCGCGGGGCGACCCGGGGATCGGCGTGGCGCGACACGCCAGGGGAGACTCGGGACGCTTAAGGGCGCTTTCCGTTCGGTCCACCGATCGATGGCCAACGATTCGGACCCGACGACTATCCCTCCCTCGGCGCGCGGGAACCTGAACCTCCCGGCGCTCTCCCGTCACCTTCGGGCGCCTCGGCGTTGGCGCGGCGGGCCGGCGTGGCTCGTCATGATCGCCAACGTGGACGCCGCCAGCATCCTCACCGCGCTCGCCTCGGGCGCGAGCTACCGCTACGACCTCGTCTGGTTCCTGGTCGCCCTCACCGTCCCCCTGTTCTTCATCCAGGAAGCCTCCGGACGTCTCGGCGCTGTCGCCGGCAAAGGCCTCGGCCAATTGGCCCGGGAGCGCTACCCTCCCCGGCTCGCCTCGACCGTGGCGGTCTCGATGGCCGTGGGCGACGTCGCGACCTACGTCGCCGAGTACGCCGGAATCGCCCTCGGCCTGAGCCTGTTCGGGATCCCACCGGTCGTCTCCCTGCCGATCGCCTTCGTGGCCCACATCGCCATTGTCTCGGGCGGAAAGTACGCCTGGGTCGAGCGGATCCTCATCGGGATCTCGGCCGGGGTCGTGGTCTCTCTCGCGATCGTGGTCTTCCACCGGGGGCTTCTCCCCTACTCTCCGTTCGGAGTCTCGAGCTCGCCGTCCTTCTTCCTTCTCCTCGCCGCCAACACCGGCGCCGTCGTGATGCCGTTCATGCTGTACTTCCAGTCCTCCGCGACCGCGGCGAAACGGACGACCGTCGCGATCTCACGACAATCGACCCTGTTCGGCGCCGTCGTGAGCGAGGTTCTGATGATCGTGGTCGTCATGATCGGCGCGGGTATCGCCGGAGGGTTCGACTACGCGACGTCGGCGGGGTTCTCGGACGCGCTCTCCTCGGGTCTCGGACAGTACGGCACCTACGTGCTGGGGATCGGCCTCGTGGCGGCCGCGTTCCTGGCCCTCGTGGTGATCTCGCTCGGTAGTGCGTGGGGAGTGACCGAAGCGCTCGGGCTCTCCCCCCGGCATACGCGCTGGATCTACATCGGGGAGAGCATCCCCGCCGTGTTCGTGCCGTTGCTCTTTCCTCAGCTCGTGACCCTCGTGATCGCCCTGATGGTGGCGATGGTCTTCATCCTCGTGGTCCCCGGGATCTTCCTCGGAACGCTGAGCTCGGACGCCCGCGTGATGGGACCGGACGCGTCGCGGGGGATCTGGCGCGTGGCCTTCTGGGCGAGCCTCGGATTCGTGGTATCGGTGGGAATCCTAGCGGTGGTCGTCTACGGGTAGTGGGCACAGCCCCCCGAGGGCTCGGGCGCAGTACAGCCGAACGGGCCCTCGGCCGGAACCCCTACTCGAGGGACTTCGCCATCATCACGTTCGTTTCGCGGTAGCCGAGCTTCCCATAGAGGGCCCTTGCCACTTGATTGTCCCCGAAGACGTGGAGCAAGATGCTCTTCGCACCCTTGTACCGGGCGACCTGCTCGAGGAGGTGCATCGCTTCTCCCGCGTACCCGCGCCGGCGGAACGGCTCGAAGACGATCAGGTCGTAGACGAAGGCGCCGCGGGGCTCGATCGCGAGCCAGAGCGCTCCGACCTTCTTCTCGGGAGCGTCGGCGAGGATCGTGAAGAGGGAGTGGCCCGGCGTTTGAAGGCCCGCGGAGAGGAGACGTTGCGTCTCCTTCCGCGCCTCAGCGAGCCCCTCCTCGGGGCTCCATCGACCCGCGCGGATGTGTTCGTCGGCGTACCCGCGGACCAGCCGCTCGAAGAACGGGTCGAAGTCGGCCGGGGCCATCGGGACCAGGCGGACCATGCGCACGTCAATCCCACGCAGGCTTGAATCCGTCGCCCGGGCCGGGCCCTCGTTCGAGACCCGCGGCTCTACGGAACGGTTCCGTCGGGGGTCAGCGGCAGGGAGCGGAGTCGGGTTCCGGTCGCGTCGTAGATCGCGTTCGCGACCGCCGGGGCGACCGCGATGAGGGGCGTCTCGCCCCCACCCTGCGACGGGAGGTCCGTCCGGTCGAGAAGGACGACCTCGATCGGGGGGATGTCTCGGAACCGGGGGACCCGGTACTGGGAGAACCGCGGGTTCAGCACGCGACCCCCCTCGAAGTGGACCGCTTCGAAGAGGGCGCCGCCGAGCGCCATCACGGTGCCGCCCTCGACCTGGCTCCGCAGGTTGGAAGGATGGACGATCGCCCCGCACTCATAGCCGGTCACGATGCGTACGATCTTGAGACGTCGATCGGCCTCCACTTCGACCTCCGCAAAGGTCGCGACGCGGCCCCCTTTCTCGAGACCGACCGCGATGCCATGACCACGGCCACCGCGGTTCTTCGGGGCCGGCGAAGGGCGAGCCTCCCAACTGGCGCGGGCGGCGACCGCGCGTAACACGCCCGCGAGGCGGTCGTCCGCCAGATGGCGAAGCCGATACTCCACTGGGTCGGCGCCGACGCGCGCCGCGAGCTCGTCCATGTGCGACTCCCGGGCGAAGTTGTTCGCTGTCGCCGCGAGCGCGCGGTACGACCCCTGGGCCAACGGCGATTCCGTCGGCTGGTTGTCGATCCGCTGGTTGGGCACACGGTAGGGGATGCGCGCGGCCGCGGAACCCGCGTTCAGCACGTGACACTCCCACGCGGAGAGCGTCCCATCCTCGGCCGCGGCTGACCGGAGATCGATCACGGCAAGGGGTCGGAAGTAGGCCTGGGTGAACTCCTCTTCCCGGCTGAACGCCACGCGCACCGGGCGACCGGCGGCCTTCGCCAGGCGGGCGGCGACGACGGCCAGCTCGGCGGCGTGCTTGCCCCCGAAACCGGAGCCAGTGGGGGGCACGATGACATGGACCTGCGCCGGAGTCACCCCGAGTGCGTCGGACACCGCGTCGCGGGCACGGAACGGGGTCTGGGTGCCCATCCAGACCGTGAGCCGTTCCCCTTCCCACGACGCAAGAACCGCATGCGTCTCCATCGGGCCGTGAACGATGTAGGCCGTGGTGTAGGTCTCCCGCAGCGTGACCGGAGCGGAGGTCAGGGCGGGGTCGACGTTTCCGGTTTCGTGATGGACCACGTCCCAGAAGTCCTCCCCTTCCGCCGGGTGCTGACGGAGGTACTCGACGATCTCCCCTTCGGAGGGTTGAGGGGTCACGTCCCACTCGGCCCGCACGGCCTTCAGCGCCGCCACCGCCTCGTGGAGCCCGGGCGCCGCCACGGCGACCAGGTCGCCCTCGTGGAGGGCCACGACCCCGGGGCGTGCCCGGACCGCGGCGAGGTCCACGCTGCGCAGCTTCGCTCCGTACGTGGGGGCGAACAGGATCTTCCCGTGCAGCATGCCCGAAGGATGCAGGTCCGAGGTGTACCGCCGTTGGCCGGTGACGACTTCACGGGCCGCCACATCGAACGCGGGGTGTCCCGCCGTCGTCCAGTCCGCAGCGGGCCCGGGATGGGCATCGGGGGGAACGAGCTCCGCCCGCCGAAGGCCTCGCACGAGCTCGCCGTATCCTACCGCGTGAGCGGCCGCGCTTCCCCGGGTCCGAGCTTCGCCCGCGACGAGCTCCACCTCCTTCGGGGCTACCCCGAGCCGATGCGCCGCGAGTTCGACCAGAACGGCCCTCATCGCCGCGCCCGTTGAGCGTAGGTGCTGCGCCGCATCGGGCATCGAACGGCTCCCGAAGGTGCCCATGTCCCACGGACAGACGTCCGTGTCCCCCATCGTGAGCTCAACCGAAGCGAGCGGCAGGCGAAGCTCCTCGGCCACGATGAGCGAGAGCGCGGTCCGAGTGCCCTGCCCGACCTCGACCTTGCCCGTGAACGCTCGAGCTCTCCCGTCCTCGCCGAGGTGGATCCAAGCTCCCCCGTGCGGAGGACCGCCCGCGCCCCAGCCGGAAGGGCCTGGTCGTTGCCCGGGAAGCGTCAGCACGAGGCCGTCACCGAATCGGTCGAAGAACGGGCGTTCGGTCGGCGGGAGGAGGTCGAAGGGGACGCTGACCGGTGACGTGGTCATGGTGCCCGGCCTCCCGCCCCGGGAGTCGTCCGGGAGGCGCGTTCCACCGCGTCGAGGATGCGAAGGTAGCCACCGCAGCGGCAGAGGTTGCCGTCGAGCGCCGCCCGGACCTCGGCATCACTCGGTCGCGGATTGTGCGATAAGAGCGCGACAACCGCGATGACCATTCCCGGGGTGCAGAATCCGCACTGGAAAGCCGCGGCATCGACGAAGGCCTGCTGGACCGGGTGGAGCTGCTCGCCGCGGGCGAGGCCTTCGACGGTGGTGATCGACCGGCCCGCCGCTTCACCGATGGGGGTCTGGCAGCCGCGAACCGCGACTCCGTCCACGAGGACCTTGCAGGCTCCGCACTCTCCCTCGCCGCAGCCGTACTTCGTCCCCGTGAGCCCGAGTTCCTCCCGCAGAACGTAGAGCAGGTTGCGGTCCGGCTCGAGGGCGACCGCGTGCTCGACCCCGTTCACGCGCAGGCGGGTCATGGGACGGGCACGTGCTGTGTCGGGGGAGGACGACATGGTTCGTGGTTCCGACGTGCGGGCCGGGGCACGCGCTCGACGACCCTACCTTCGGCCACCCGGGGGATGTTTATCACGGTGCTCAGGAGAGGTCGAATCTGTTGCCGACTCGGACCACAACGCCCCACGGGCTGAAGGGAAGCAAAGTCGCGAACCCTCCGGTCGAGCGGTCTCCCGTGAGCCGTTCGGTCCATCGCGGGGGAGCCCTGAAATAGCGTCCCCCCGCTCGCCGGCTCCGACCGGCGATGGCGGATTGGTTCAACGCGGTCACGTGGGCCGTCCTCGCCGCCCTGTCCGCGCTCAATCTCCTGGTTCTCCTCTACCGTACGGACGCGGGAACCCGGATTCGTCCGGTCGTGCTGCGCACGCTCCGCCGGATCTCTCGTCGCGAAGACCTCCTCTGGCTCGATTGGCAGCCGTGGCTCGCCGCTGCCGGGATCGCCTTCGCGTGCGTGAGCGCCTACGGGATCCTCAGCGGCCAGTACGGCTGCCGCCCGGGAGGCAGTGACCCCATCACGATCCTCAACTCGGGGAAGGCGTTCTGGGCGGGTCATGATCCCTTCACGGTCTCTCAGTGCGGGCATACGGGAGAGATCCCCTACGGTCTCGCCGCGATCCTCCTCACCGCGTTGGGTAGCCTCGGCGGTATGCCGGGCGTCTACCTCGTCTGGGGTCTCGTGGCCCTCTCGGTGATCCCGCTCACGTGGGCGGTCGCCGGACCCGACCGCCGCTACACGACCGCCTTCGTCGGCACGTCGGTGCTGTTCGTGCCCATCATCTGCTCGCAGATCGACGGAGCGACGAACGCCATCGTGCCGGCGACCGTGCTCCTCTCCCTCTACCTGGCCCAGCGAAGCGAACTGCTGGGGGCCGCGGTCGGAGGGTTCCTTTCCACCGCGCGCTTTCCGAACCTTCTCCCCATCCTCGGAGAGACGGGATCGCTCCCGCGCCGCCGCTACCTTTCGTTCGTGGTCGCGCTGGGGGTGTTCGGGGGGTTCACCGGACTCACCTTCGCCCTGTGGGGTCAGGACTTCCTGAACATCGTGTTCTTCCAGCAGCTGGGCCGGCGGTCGTTCTCGCTCAACGTGTACGGGATCTTCCTCCTCTCGAACTCGCTCCCCGGTGGGATCGGCATCGAGGTCGCGCAGGTTGCGCTCACCCTCGCCCTGCTCATCGCGGTCCTCCGCTGGGCCCGCACGCCGCTCGGCGCCGCGTCCATCATGCTCGTCGGGTTCGCGCTCCTCACGCCGTTCCTCTCGTACACGATCCTGATCTGGCTCGTGCCGGTCGCGTTGCTTGGAGCCCGGGCCCGGGGGTGGCTCTGGGGAGCTGCGTTCGTCGGCTCGTTGAACTACGACCTGGCCCTCAACGTGTGGGCGTGGGACGATGGGGTCAACTGGCCCTCCATGATCTTGGACGTCGTCCTGACGGTCCTTTTGCTGGCCTTGTTCGTCGAGCTTTGGCGGAAGGAACGGGCATCAAGGTACCCGAGTGTCCCGGACGCCTGATGCCGTCGTGCGGTTCACACTACACGGTGCCGCCGCCGGCGGCCACGCCCGCCGCTGGGGCCGGAGGGGAAGGCCGGGACCGGGACGAACGGGGGAAGAAGGCAACGCTTTCCCACAGGCCCGCGAGGAACGCGCCGACGATCTCCCCATCGAGAGGGGCTCGACCGAGCAGGACGGCGCACCCCACGGCCCCAAGATTCAGGGCGAGGGCGATCGCGTGAACCGCGATGTGAATCTGAACCTTCGAACGAAGCCTGAGCGGGAGCGTCCCATCCGTGCGTGCGGGACGGTCGAGTAGGACGACCCATGCCGCGAGAACAGCGACTCCCGCTGCCGCCCCGATGATCGTGACCGTAGAGGAGGTACCGAGGGCGACCCCCAGGCCGAGGAACACGGTGACGGCGGCGAGGGCCCCGGTGATTCCGACGATCGTGCACGCCGGAATCGGGAGCAGGTCGTCGATCGAGAACCGGCGCCCGGCGAGGAGGCGTGCAAGACGTCCCCGCTGGGCGGACCAGCGAGTGGCCGCTAGCGCGGCGGGGTAGAAGATGGCGAGCACCCAGACCGGCCAGACGGCATAGTTGAGAAGATACTGGGCCGTCCCGCCGCTCGGACAGGAGGCGAGGCGATTGGCGAAGACCGTCGGACAGAGCACGGTGGGACCGCTCCAGATCACGAACGGAAGGATGAACGCCGCGCTCACGCCGATTGTCACGAGGACGTTCTTCCAATCGCGCCGCACGAGGTAGTAGGCGAGGACGATCGCGTTCGCGAACTGTTTCGCACCGAGGGCGAGGAGTTGGGCCCACCGCTGCCGACGACCGGCGGCGCCCACGAACGCCACGGTAAGCAGGAGCAGGACCGGAAAGTCGTTGTAGCCGCTCGCCGCCATCACCGCGACGTACGGCTGCGCGAGAAGGATCCCGGCATCGAACTTCTTCCGAACGAGGAGGACCATCCCCACCCAGCAGGCGAGCGCGAACCATTTGTAGTCGAGGCCCGGGACCTGGAGGAACATCAGGAGCGGCAGGTACGGATAGATCGACTTCGATTGGATCGTCACCCCGTACTGGACGTAGTTGAAGACGAGCGGCACGACGTACGGGTCCTGGTGCGCCCACAGCATCGACACGAATCGCGGCGTGGTGAACGGCTCGTCGGTGAGACCGTTCCCCCAGCTCGTGAGGATCGAGACCACGCCGAACACGAGCCCGGCCACGAGGAGGAACCGGACGAAGCTCTCCCGGCGCGGAACCCCGAGCCGACGGACGACTACCGGAAAAGCGATCGCGAACGCCCCGATCGTGATGTTGCCGGTCGAGCCGAAGGTCCCGAACGCCTTCCACAGCGCCGTGATCACGACGAAGAGGGGGACCGCCCCGGCGACCCAGGCCGTTCCGTAGAGCGCGAGACGACGCGCCCGGGACTCCCCCGCGACGGTCGTGGGCTCTCCGGCGTCGGTGTGCTCCGCCATCCGACGGGACGCCCCGCGCGCGAGAGACTGGGCGAGGAATATGAGCCCTCGGTCGTCGGGGTCGACCGACCGGGCGGGCGACCGAGAAGCGGCGGACGGCAACGGCCGTAGGGCGGCGGGTGGGCGGACGGCGAAGGAGGGTTTATCCGAGCGGTGCGTGAGACGGCCGACGGGAGGTCGGCGGGACCAAGCCTTCGATGACGGCGGTAGGGCTGGCGGGCTCGACGCTCGTCTTTGGGGTGAGCTTCGGACTGAGCTTCCTGGTTCTCGCCTATCGGTCGCCCCGGTTTCCCTGGGTGCGGCACGGAATCGACCGACTGCAGCGCTGGACCACCGGTCGCTCCGACTGGAGCTGGCTTCGGTTGTGGCACATCATGGTGCCGCTCGCGGTCGTGACCGCGGTGAACATCCTGTGGAACGTATCGTGGGCGCACTGCTCCGACGATTCCTTCGCGATCCTCGCATCGGGAACGGCGGCCCTTCATGGGAACGACCCGTTCTCGGTGGCGTTCTGCGGTCACCCGTACGCCACGTCGATCCCGTACGGACTCGCCGAGGTGTCGCTCGACGCGCTCGGGGCCCTCTCGGGGAGCATCGTCGGCATCTGGCTCGTCTGGCAAGCGTTCGCGCTCGCCGTCGTGCCGCTCGTCTGGAAGATCGCGGGAAAGGACCGGCGCTACACGAGCGTGCTGGCGGCGACCTCGGTCCTCTATCTTCCCAACATCACGACGAACCTCGGCGTCGAGAACATCGTGGTCGCGGTGTCGGTCCTGCTCATGCTCTACGCCTTGATGGTCCCACAACGCGGGAGCACCTTCCTCCGCGGGCTGGCGGCGTTCCTCAGCACCGCACGGTTTCCCGCCGTGTTTCCCCTGCTCGGCTCCTCCGCCTCCGAGGGGTCGCGGCGTTGGGCGCAGCTCGCGCTCGTTCTCGGCGTGTTCCTCGGAGCCGCCGTTCTCAGCTTCGCCTTGTGGGGATGGGATGCGATCCAGGTCGTCTACCTCGGCCAGTTCGCCCGTGCGAACAGCGAGTCGCTGAACCTCTTCGCCCTGCTCATCCACGAGGGGTGGGTCCAGCCCTCGCTCGCGCTCGCGGCGGTGCAGGGGGCCGGGTTGCTGGTCTTCGTGGTGTTCGTGCAGGTCCGGGGGTATTCGCCCCTCGCGTCGTGTGCCGTGCCGCTCGTCGGGGTGATGATCTTCTCGCAGTATCTCAACTACCACTTCGTCGCCTGGTTGATTCCGCTCGTTCTGCTGGGCGCGTCCACGAACTGGTGGCTCCTCGCCTACGCCTCCGTGGCCGTCGTGAACGAGAACGTCCTCTACTGGAATCTGGCCCTCGACCGGGGGATCTTCTGGCCCTACGAGCTCTGCGGCCTCCTGCTGCTCGCGATCCTCCTCGTGCTCCTGGTCTCGATCGTCCGGACCGAGGAGAGGCGCCTCCGGTCCCCCGCTACGGCCTCCCCGGCGGGAACGTAGGCGTCGGACGGGGACCGAGCGGACGGGGCTTAAGCGGCCGCCCGGCTACGGGTCCCTCGGCGTTCGGGGAGCCCAGTTCCCCTCAGCACCGGAGCCCCCACCCGTCGGATGACGAACGAGGCGATCGCCCTTCTCAGCAACTGGGACACGTGGGGAGTGTTCGGATTCCTCACCGTGGTCAACCTGCTCGTCCTGCTCGACCGGACCAGCTACGGGGAGCCCCTGCGACCCTTCGTGCGACGACTCCTTCGTCGCATATCGGGCCGTTCGGACCTTGGATGGCTCGACTGGCGGCCCCTGCTCGTGATCGGGGCGGTCTGGTTCGGCGGGTTCTCGGCCTACGGCATCCTGAGCGGCCAGTACGCCTGCCAGCCGGGGATCCTCAGCGACGCACTCGGCGTGATGCAATCGGGCCGCGCCTTCTGGGCCGGCGGGGACCCGTTCTCCGGGGTTCCGTACTGCGGCGGCACGCTCGGGGTGCCGTACGGACTGGCCGCGGTCCTCCTCGATGCCCTCGGCTCCCTCGGGGGACTCCCCGGCATCTGCCTCGTCTGGGGAGCCGTGGTGCTGAGCCTCCTTCCGCTGACATGGGCGGTCGGGGGCGCCGATCGACGGTGCATCACGGTCTACGTCGCCTCGTCCATCCTGTTCGTGCCGCTCGCCACGTCCGAGTTCGGGGGGGCGACGAACGCGATCGTGCCGATGACCCTCCTGCTCGCCCTCTACCTCGCCGAACGGCGGGAGGTCCTCGCCGCCGCGGTGGGCGGCTTTCTCTCGACCGCGCGGTTCCCGAGCCTTTTCCCCGTGCTCGCGATGAACGGCGCCCGGCCCCGTCGGCGCCTCGTGGGCTTCGTCGCGGCGGCGGGTGCGTTCGGCGCGGCGACCGCCCTATCGTACGTGGTGTGGGGTTCCGGCTTCCTCGATAGCGTGTTCGTCGGGGAGATCGGACGGCGCTCGTACTCGCTGAACGTCTACGGGATCCTGCTCTTCCACAACGCGCTTCCGTCCTCGCTCGCCGTCGAAGCGACCCAGGCCGTGCTCACCGTTGCCCTCGTGATCGTCGTGTTCCTGTTCGTGCGTTCGCCGGTGCGGGCCGTCGCGATCACGATCGTCGGCGTCGCGCTCGTGACGCCGTTCCTTTCCTACAATTTCCTCATCTGGCTTCTGCCGTGCGCTCTCGTCGGCGCGCGGGCCCGTTGGTGGCTCTGGGGGATCGCCACGGTCGGGGCGGTCAACTTCAACCTCGGCCTCATCGTGTGGGCGAACAGCCAGGGGATCGTCGGGCCGGCCGAAGGGATGGACGTCGTCCTGACGGCGCTGCTCCTCGGCCTGTTCGTGGAGCTGTGGCGAGGGGAGCTCGCCGCCCGGCGAGCCGACGGCTCCCCTCGGGTCGAGGTGACGGCCGCGTCTACTTCTTGAGGGCGTTGACGAGCTTGCCCATCGCCGTCTGCGCGTCCCCGTAGAGCATGTGGCAGTTGTCGCGGTAGAACAGGTCGTTCTCGATGCCGGCGAACCCCTTGCCCTGTCCGCGCTTGTTGACGATGACGTTCTTGGCCTGCTCCACATCGAGGATCGGCATCCCCTGAAGCGGACTTCCCTGGCGGTGGGCAGCCGGGTTGACGACGTCGTTCGCCCCGATGACGAGGACCACGTCCGTGTTGGGGAATTCGGCGTTGATCTCGTCGCGGTCGAACAGCTTGTCGTAGGAGATCCCCGCTTCCGCGAGCAGGACGTTCATGTGGCCGGGCATGCGGCCCGCGACCGGGTGGATGGCGAACTTCACCGGGACGCCCTTCGCCTCGAGAAGGTCGGCGAGCTCCTTGACCTTCCCCTGGGCCTGGGCGACCGCCATCCCGTAGCCGGGCGCGATGATCACCTGGTTCGCGTACTCCATCATCACCGCGACGTCCGAAGCCTCGATCGGCTTCAGCGACCCCTTCATCGTGACGCCCGTCTCCTCCGTCGCGCCGAACGCGCTGAAGAAGACGTTCCCGACGGACCGGTTCATCGCCTTCGCCATGAGCAGGGTAAGGAGCGAACCCGACGCTCCGACGAGCGTACCCGCGATCACCATCGCGTAGCCGGCGTCCCCGAGGGGGCCGTTCACGAGGGCGAACCCGTCGAGCGCGACCGCGATGCCCGTCAAGGCGTTGAAGAGACTGATGACGACGGGCATGTCGGCGCCTCCGATCGGCAGGGTGAGGAGGATCCCGTAGAGGAGCAGCAGGATGAAGAACGGCGCCAGCCAGAACAGGCTCGAGGTCCAGAGCGTAAGGACGCCGCACGCGACGCCGACGATAAGGACGCCGGTGTTCACGAACTGCCGGGCCGGAAGGACGATCGCCTTCGAGGGCATCCAGCCCTGGAGCTTCAGGAACGCGATCATGCTGCCCGCGATCGAGATGGAACCGATGATCGCCCCCGCGACGCTCAGGCCCGACGTGACGTGGTCGGAGAGCGTGGAGAGGAGCTCGACCGCGGCGATCGCCGCGGCCGCCCCGCCCCCCATCCCGTTGAACATCGCGACCATCTGGGGCATCTCGGTCATTTTCACGACGCGCGCCCAGTAGTAGCCGCCGAAACCGCCGACCGCTACGCCGAGGAAGATGAGACCGAGGTTCGCCACGGGAATCGTCAGCGCAAAACTCGTGTCGACAAATCCCAGGAACGTGACGGCGACCGCGACCAACATCGCGATCCCGGCGTAGACGATCCCCTTGCGGGCCGTTTCCGGTCCACTCAGCGCCTTCAGGCCGAGGATAAAGATCAGGACGGCGACCACGTAGACGGCGTCGATCGCGATGCTGATCCAGTTGGTCATGGGGCACCTCCCTTCGCCTTGGCGCGACCAAACATCGAGAGGATCCGCTCGGTGACGACGTAGCCACCCGTGACGTTCATCGCCCCCATCACCGTGGCCACGAGTCCGATCACCTGCTCGGGCAGGTTCGTGGCGAGGCCGAGGGCCACGATGCCCCCGACCAGCACGATCCCGTGGATGAAGTTCGACCCGCTCATGAGCGGGGTGTGGAGGAGCGTCGGGACCCGGCTGATGACCTCGTACCCGACGAACACCGCGAGCAACGCGATGAACAGCGCGGTCCAGAGATCTGCCGCCATCTACGTCGCCCCCTTCGCGAGCAGGTCGGCGGTCGGCTTGTGCGTCACCGCACCGTTCGACACCAAGAGGCTCGCGGCGAGGATCTCGTCGGAGTAGTCGGTGACGAGCCCGTGCTCCTTCGTGATGAGGAGCGTGAGGAACGACTCGAGGTTCTTCGAGTACATCTGGCTCGCATGGAAGGGAAGCTGGCTCGGCAGATTGAGCGGTCCCGCGATGGTGACACCGTCCAGCACGACGTTCTCGCCAGGCTTCGTGAGCTCGCAGTTTCCGCCGGACTCGGCGGCGAGGTCCACGAGCACGGCGCCGGGCCGCATCGTCGCCACCATCTCCTTGCGGACGAGCAACGGCGCCTTACGGCCCGGGATCGCGGCCGTCGTGATGATGACGTCCGCTTCGCCGACGGCCTTCGCGAGCATCGCCTGCTCCTGCTTCTTCTCGTCGTCCGTGAGCTCCCGGGCGTACCCCCCGGAACCCTCGGCGTTGATCTGGAGCTCGAGGAACTTCGCGCCGAGACTGCGGACCTGCTCGCCCGCCGCCCGTCGCACGTCGTACGCCTCGACGATCGCCCCGAGCCGCTTCGCGGTGGCGATCGCCATCAGGCCGGCGACCCCTGCGCCGAGGACCAGGACCTTGGAGGGCCGAATCGTCCCGGCCGCCGTGGTCAGCATCGGGAGGAACTTCGGGCAGAGGCTGGCACCGATGAGCACGCAGCGGTAACCGGCGACGGTCGCCTGCGAGGAGAGAACGTCCATGCTCTGCGCCCGCGTAATGCGGGGCAGGAGCTCGAGCGCGAACGCGACGAGCTTCGCGTCCCGCATCTTGGCGACCCCGTCCAGGTTGCGGCTCGCGTTCATGAGGGCCACGACGACCGTCCCGGGCTTCATCTGGGCGATCTCCTCGGGGTTCGGCGGCTGGACCTTGAGGACGACCGCGGACGTCCCGAACACCTGGGAGCGGTCCGAAAGCACCTGGGCCCCGGCGGCCGTGTACGCGGCGTCGGGATACCGGGAAGCGGCGCCCGCTCCCGCCTCGACGACCACTTCGACCCCCGCTTTCGTCAGGTGCTGGACGACCTCGGGAACCAGGGCGACGCGCTTCTCACCGGGACTGACCTCCGTAGGTACGCCTATACGGACTGTCATGAAAATCGAGCAGGAGTTTGGCCGGGGAGATTATACGCTTGATGTGTCCGTGGGTTGACCGAATGGGCGACCGTTTCGACGTCGCCATCATCGGCGCGGGCATCGTCGGGCTCGCGACCGCCCGTACCATCCTCGAGCGCCACCCCGATCGCTCGATCGTGGTCCTCGAAAAGGAGCCCGCCGTCGCGGCCCACCAGTCCGGGCACAACAGCGGGGTCGTGCACTCGGGGGTCTACTACCGTCCGGGGTCGCTCAAGGCCCGGCTCTGCCTCGACGGCCGGGCGAAGTTGCTCGCGTTCGCCGCCCACGAGCGGATCCGGTGCGCTCGGATCGGCAAGGTGATCGTCGCCTCCTCTCCGGAAGAGACCCCGGCCCTCGCTGCGATCGAGGAGAAAGCGCGGGCGAACGGGGTTTCGGACGTTCGACGGCTCTCCCCGGGCGAGCTCGAGTCCCGCCTCCCCGGGGTAGTGGGGGCGGGCGCGGTGGAGGTCCCCTCGGCGGCCATCATCGATTACCCGGGCGTTGTACGCCGACTGGTCGAGCTCCTCTCCGCCGGAGGGGTCGGTACGAGACTGGCCTGCGGGGTGCGTTCGGCCAAGCTCGGGGACCACGGTTGGGTCCTCGACACGGCGAGCGGCGAGATCGCTGCTCGGTTCGTCATCAACTGTGCGGGGCTCCAGTCGGACCTCGTGGCGGAGGCGATGGGGGTCGCCCCGCCAGTGAGGATCGTCCCGTTCCGTGGCGACTTCTACCAACTGAGCGAACGGCTTCGGCCCCGGATCCCCTGCCTCGTCTACCCGGTCCCGGTCGAGGACGTACCGTTCCTCGGTGTTCACCTCACGCCGACGGTCGAGGGGGAGCTGCTCGCCGGTCCGAACGCGGCGCTCGCCCTGTCCCGGGAGGGATACCGGGGTGGCCAGTGGACGCTCGCCGAGCTGGCGCAGATGGCGCTCTTCCCGGGCACGGTCGGCCTCGCCCGCCGGTACGGGATGTACGCGGCCCGCGAGTGGCTCAAATCGTGGAGCCCGGCGGAGTTCCTGTCCGCCGTACGACGGCTCTGGCCGGCGGTCGAGGAGAGCGACCTCGTCGGCCGGACCTCGGGCGTCCGGGCGCAGGCGGTGCGTCCGGACGGGTCGCTCGAGGATGATTTCGTGCTCGTCCCGGGGACCCACTCCCTGCACGTTCTGAACGCCCCGTCCCCCGCCGCCACCGCGGCGCTCGCGATCGGCGAAAGGGTCGCCGACGAGGCCGGCTTCGGACGCGGAGCCTCCTCGGGCGGGCCCGCCGGACCGGGCCAACGCTCATAGACCGCCTCATCGTCCTCGGGGGGATGGCGGAGCGCCCGGAGAGGTCCGTCGCCCACCGCTTCTCCGACCGCATCGTCGAGGGGGACGCGCGCGAGGTCCTCGACCGGCTGCCGGCGGAGGTCGTCGAGCTCGCGATCACGAGTCCCCCCTACAACGTCCGGATCCCCTACCGAGGGTACACCGACGACCTGCCTCCCGAGGAGTACCTTCGCTGGCTCAAAGGCGTCTGGACCTCCCTTCACCGCGTGCTGGTACCGGGCGGTCGGTTCGTCCTGAACGTCGCCCCGACCTCCATCAAGAACTTCCGCCCGATCCACCACGACCTCTCGCGCGACCTGCGGGACCTGGGCTACATCATGCGGACCGAGATCATCTGGTACAAGCAGACGATGGGCCGTCGGACGGCGTGGGGGAGCTGGCGGAGCCCGTCGAACCCGCACATCGTCCCGTCGTGGGAGTACGTGCTCGTCTTCTCGAAGGGACAGTGGCGCCTCCCGGGCGACCCGAACTCGGTCGACATCAGCGCGAAGGAGTTCGAGCGGTTCTCGGACGGGTTCTGGCAGATCCCTCCCGAACGTCGCCGGAACGGCCACCCCGCACCGTTCCCCGAGGAGCTGATCGAACGGCTCGTGAAGTTCTACAGCTACCGCGGCAACCTCGTCCTCGACATGTTCGGGGGCACGGGCACCGTCGCGGCCGTGGCCCGACGGCTCGGCCGCCACTACCTGCACATCGACGCTTCGCACGACTACTGCCGCATCGCCGCGGAGCGGGTCCGGGAGGCAACCCCTCCGAGCGATGCGCCGATCCCGCCTCCTCCCCCCGGCGAGCGATTCCGCCTCCCGTCGCCAAGACGAGGGCGGGCGACCTAGCCCGCCGAGCGCGCCGCGATTCGGGCGCGGGCTACCCGGCCGGCGAGCGCGGGGACCGCGAGGTTGGAGAGCCCGTAGGCGCCCGCCGCCCACGTGTCGAGCGTCCACGCGCGTTCCTCCGGGTGATGGCCGAGGAAGCGCAGGTACGCGGCCGTCCGTTGCGCAGTTTCGTGACGATCGGCACCCGCCGCCACGCGTTCCACCAGGGTGCCGCCGAGGAACAGCCGTTCGTGGTTCACGGCCCGCGCGGTGAGCCATCGGGCGAAGTCGGGTCGTCCGTGCTGCTCGGCGACCGAGGCCATGTCGCGTTCGCTCGTGGTGGCGTGACCCAGCCAACGGACCTCGTGGGTGACGTTGCCGGCGTAGAACCGGTAACGCGTGAGCCGCCGGTCGTCGAGGTAGACCCCGTACGGCGACAAGGCCCCGGTCAAGAACAGGAACAGGTCCTCGAGCTGGGTGCGCTCGAACGCGTCGCCGAGCTCGTCGTCGAGGAGCTCGCGGCGCAGGGCCATGCTGCTCGTCGCGAAGGACGCGTGGGTCCGGGTCGTGACGAGCTCGAGGAGGTCGGCCTTGTCGCCGCTCGGACGGTAGACCGGCCCGAGCGTGTCGAACCCGGCGTCCCTCTCGTGGGGCCGCCAGAGCCGCTCGGGGATCGGACGCCCCTCGGCATCGATCACGCGCACGCGGTTGCGGTAGAAGCCGAGGTCGGGGTGCGAAGCGAACGTCGCGAGCACCTGAGCGAGCCGGTCCGGCTCGAACTCGTCATCGTCGTCGCAGAATGTCACGATCGGGGCCCGCGCGACCCGGATCGCGTGGCGCAACCAGCGGCCGATCCGACGCTCCTCGTCGAACAGCACCGTCGCCCCGGCCGCGGCAAGCTCCCGGTCCGCATCGGCCGAGCGGAAGTTCTTGATCACGATGATCTCGAAACGGTCCCGGTCGATCGTCTGGGCGAGCAGGGAACGGACCGCGAACGGGAGGTACTTCTCCCGGGAGTAGGCCCCGACGATCACGGAGATCTCGGGACCGACCGCCATCGCCGTGCCTAGCCGCGAGGGGCGGAGAGGGGAGAAGAGTACGGGAAGACCCGACGCTCGAGCTCCGTGGCTGTGAATTCGAGAAGCGGTTCCAGGTTCACCGTGTCGGCGCGGTTGTAGCGGACGAGCCGGTCGAGCGCCGACGCGTTCCCTCGGCGGAAGTCCTGCCAAAGCCGGACCGCCTCGAGCCCGTCGATCCCCTCGACCCCCGAACGGTCCCCGAGGCCCAGCCGCTGCTCGATCCGCTTCAACCCCCCGGCGTGCCCGATCCGGTAGAGCAGGAACCTGAGATCGATGTGGGCCGGCGGGACGAGGAGCTGGGGGAACGACGCGAGCAGGAACGGCACGTCAAAGCGGCTGCCGTTGAACGTCACTAGGACCTGGTAGCGGCGGAGGTACGCGGGGAGCTCCTCGAGGTCGTCCCCCGCGACGAAGGTGCGGGTCGCCCCGCCCCCGTGCACGGTGACCACCGTGACGATCCCGCCGTACGGCGAGAGCCCCGTCGTCTCGATGTCGAGGTACGCGGTTTCGGCCGCGAACGCGGGATAGAGCCGCCAGTGCTCGCGGTTCGGAAGACGGCGCGCGAACCACGCCGCGTCCCGTTCGGTGAGCGCTTGCTCGCTCCGCGCGAGCTCCTTCGCGAGACGCGCGCGCGTTGTGGGAGAGACCCCGAGCGCGGCGGGGCGTTCGAGGAGGTCCTGCCAGTCGCGGAACCCCGACTGCCAGAGGTCGGCCTCGGTCGCCGGGCCGATCCCGGGGAGGTGCAGGAACGTCGCTCGCAGCACGGCCGGCACGACGGGGGGCGGCCCCTTAATCTCGACGGGCCGGCGCGGGACGGGGGTCGGCGGCTTCCACCGGAAGCGGACCGAGCGGCGCGATGAGCTCCTTCACGACCGACCAGAACTTCGGCACCTCGTCGGCGGGAAGGCGTGCTCCGTAGAGCGGCGCGCGGCACTCGGCCTCGAGGAGGTCGGGGTCGTCCGCGTCCCAGACGAGCCGGACCACCCAGTCGTCCCGCTCGAGCTCGTACGAGTAGACGCGCTTCCGCGGGTCGGTGGGGACCGGGTTCGGGGCGAGGAGGTCGAGGGGAGGGTCCGGCGGGGGCGCGATTCCCGGCATCAGGGTCATCGGCGCGGGCCGGGGCGGAAGCTTGAGACGGATCCACGCGACCACGGGCCAGTGGTTCCGCGATACCCCGAGGGACGGCACGGCCGGGCGAAAAGCGGCGGGCGCTTTACGGTACGCTCTCGGGCCGGTCGGCTCACGGAGCGTTTTGGAGGTTTCAGATCAGAATAAAAAAAAGAAACCACACGCGTTCTGCTTAACTGCCAAGCGTAACCAGTTAACGTAGCTGCGGACGTTAGTGGCTGCGGGCTGAACAGATCGCCCGAAGGCTTTCTGCGTACACCCCAGCTCTATCGAACTCGTCTTCTACGAATGTCCTTAGAGGTCTCTCTTTTTCGAGGGGGTTTCGGGCTTAGATGCTTTCAGCCCTTATCCCGGAGCGCGTGG
>Ga0209039_10000225_pt1 | contig 52991 bp, 47 predicted proteins | sample BogFormECP12_OM1_FD_188238 | JGI IMG/M metagenome (GOLD analysis project Ga0209039, IMG submission 188238) | Bog forest soil microbial communities from Calvert Island, British Columbia, Canada - ECP12_OM1 (SPAdes) (version 2) | ecosystem: Environmental > Aquatic > Freshwater > Wetlands > Bog ...
GTGTTACCGCTCACCAGGGCCGCCCCGGCAGGTCCCCCGGTCAGGGCGAGGGGGAAATTGAAGGGGCTGATCACCAGCCAGACGCCGTACGGCCGCAGGATGGAGACATTGCGGCTGGTATAACCGACCAGCGGGTCCCTGCCCATCTCAACGATGAAACCGTTATTCTTTTCTATCTCGGAACAGGAATAGCGCAGCAGATCGGCGGTTTCCGCGACATCTCCGAGGGATTCCATCCGGTTCTTGCCCACTTCCAATGCCATGGCCGCGCCGATGTCATACAAACGCTGGTCGAGGATTTCCGCTGCCTTGCGCACAAGGGCGACGCGGTCCTGCCATTTCATACGGGACCATTTCGGGAAGGCTTTTTGAGCGGCAGTCAGGGCTTCCTGAGCGCTGCGCGCCTCCCCTTTTTGAAAGATTCCCAGCACCTCGCTCGTGTTGGCTGGATTGCGGTCTTCGAATTTTTCATTGGCGAGGACGTCTCTGCCGTTGATGAACATGGCATGTTCCCTGCCAAGGCCTGCCCTGGCCTTGACCAGGGATGCTTCGAATTGTTGATGCAGCTCCTCGGGCGGGTTGAACATGGTTGCATAAGTTAATTTAAAGGTGGACATCTGGAAACCTCCTCAAGACAATAAAAATGGATGCCTATAAGCGAACCGGTCTTTCCGAAGCCCAAGTATAGCCTAGGAAAGGGTGCACGTCAAAGAGCGGGCGCTTTTTGGATGGGTTTACCTCTGGACCTGCGCGGTATAATCACTCGCTGATCTTTTCTGCGGTTTCTTGCGTTCTGAATGGATGCCAGAAATATCGTTATCACCCTTTCGAGGGTTTCGGCGGAATGATGGCTGTGAACCGATTCAGAAAAGGTTCTGTCCGGTGGGGCAGGTTCGGTCTCGTCCTGCTGATTTTACTGGCAGCCGTCGTAAGCCCCAGCCTTATTTCAAAAGGCAACACCCCTGTTTCCCCATTCAAATTTCCGCTCCTGCATCTCCAGGGCCACCTGCGCCTGCTCGTCCTGGCGGCCGGCTGGCGCGGTCAAGGCTTGGGACGGCAGTTGCTGTCTGCGTACCTCGAGCAGCTGCGCGCCCTGGAGATGCCGGGAGTGCATCTGTCCACCACCAGTTTGAATGCGGCTGCCTGTCACCTGTAGGAGCGCGTGGGATTTTGCCTGCTTTCGGCTTGCCCGACCCGGTTGTGGGAAGGCCTGATCCAGGTGCCGGTTGAAGAACGCTTTTATGGACTGAAACTGGTGTAAGGATTTCCGGAGGCGAAATGCCGATCATTACCCTGACTACTGACTTTGGTCTGCATGATGGTTTCACCGGTGTGCTGAAAGGGGTCATCTTGGGCATCTGCCCCCAAGTCCAGATTGTTGATATTTCCCACACCATCTCCCCTCAGAACGTCCTCGAAGGCGCGTTGGTGCTCCAGCGAGCAGCTCCCTTCTTCCCCCCCGGCACGATTCATGTGGCTGTTGTGGATCCCGGTGTGGGGACGGGACGCAGGCCAATGGCCGCGCGCGTGGGAGGCCATTTCTTCGTCGGACCGGACAACGGGCTGTGTACTCCGCTGATCCAGGCTGCCGAACAGGGGGGTGGACCGCTGGATTTCGTTCACTTGACGAATCCGGGGGTCTGGCTGCCGCAGGTCAGCTTCACCTTCCATGGACGGGACATCTTCGCCCCGGTCGCGGCCCACCTCGCCCGCGGGGTCCCATTGGCGGACCTCGGACCGGCGATCAGCGATCCGATTCGTTTGTCTTTGCCGACGCCCGAAAAAACCCAGACCGGCTGGCGGGCTCACGTCGTCTCCGTGGATGTCTTCGGCAACCTGGCCACCGATCTGCCTGCCAATGCCGTCCCCGGGAAAGAGCAGGTCGTCTTCCAGGTATGCGGGCGCGAAGTCCGCGGTCTGGTCGCTTCGTATGGTCATCGCCCGTCCGGAGAACTGGTCGCTTTGGTGGACAGCGAAAACTACATCGAGATCGCGAAGGTCAATGGAAGCGCAGCGCAGGATTTAGGCGCACAGGCTGGGGATCTGGTGGAGGTTTCCTTGCTTGGTAATTAGGGTAGAATAGAAGCGAGAGCAAATACTCGGTGTTATTATATTGAATGCCAATGACCCCCGAATCACAACTGGTCATCGAAAACCTATCCTTCCGTTATCGGGACCGAAAAGCGACCGCGATCCGGAATATCTCTTTTTCTGCTGCGGGCGGCGAAATATTGCTCATCGCGGGCGCGAGCGGTTGCGGCAAAACGACCCTCATCCGCTGCATCAACGGGCTGATTCCTCGATCCTATAAAGGCGAGCTGTCAGGCCGTTTGTTAATCGCCGGCCAGGAAACAAATACCTGGTCACTGGCGAAGATTTCCCAGACGGTTGGGACTGTCCTGCAGGACCCCGAGCGACAGATCCTGGGGACCAAGGTGCTCCATGAAGTGGCCTTTGGGCTGGAGAACCTGGGTCTCCCGCGCCCGGAGATTCACTCCCGCGTCGATGCGGCGCTGAACTATTTGAACATCCCTGATCTGCGCCAACGGGATACCTTCAACCTGTCGGGCGGTGAAAAGCAGAAAGTGGCCTTGGCCGGTGTGCTGGCCATGCAACCCAGCATCCTGCTCCTGGATGAGCCGCTTGCCAGCCTGGACCCTGCCTCTGCCTATGAAACGCTAGACATGGTGCGGCGGTTGGCAGACGAGGGGATGACCGTCTTGTTGGTCGAACACCGCGTGGAGGATGTGCTGCGCATCCGGCCGGATCGCGTAATGTTCATGGCGGACGGTGAGATCAAATATCTGGGTCCGCTGGAGGGTCTCGGGGAGGTCGTGGATTACCATGAGGTGAAGCTCCCGGCAAAGGTGGTGATTGAAAGGGCCGCGAGAGATCCGGCTCCGAAAGAATTGAATATCCTTCCGGGCTTGACCGGGAGGGAACCTGAAAAGGAAGCTCTGGTCCGATTTGAAAATGTAGCTTTCGATTATGAAAGTGGCAGTGAGATCCTGCATGGGATCAACCTGGATATCCACCGCGGCGATGTGATCGCGGTGCTAGGCCCGAACGGGGCGGGCAAGACCACCTTTGTCAAACACGCCATCGGCTTGCTTAAACCCAAGAGCGGGATCGTGTTGGTGAACGGGCGCAATACCCGTGAGGCTACCGTGGCCCAGATTGCCAGCACCCTGGGGTATGTTTTTCAGAGTCCGAGCCATATGCTTTTTGCGCCCACCGTAAATGAGGAGTTGTCTTTCGGACCCAGGAATCTGAAGCATCCCCAAGATCAAATTGAAAAGGAGGTGAAAGAGGCGCTTGAGATTGTCAATCTTGCTGAGTTTGAAAAAGATTCACCCCTTGCGCTATCCTTCGGTCAGCAGAAGCGCGTTAGCATCGCGGCGATCCTGGCCATGCGCTCTTGCATCCTGGTCATGGACGAGCCGACCGCTGGTCAGGATTACTTCAACTATATGAACTTCATGGACGCTATTCTGCAACTGCCGGGATTCGAAGCCATCTTATTCATCACGCACGATGTTGACCTGGCAGTGATTTTTGCCAACCGGGTGCTGCTCCTCGCCGACGGCCGGATCGTCGCCGATGGCTCGCCGCATGACGTGCTCGGGGATGCAGGACGGCTGGAAGCCTGCCGTCTGGTCCCGACCAGCTTGTTGGCAGAGAATATGCGTTATTGGCCCTGGACGAAGCGTTTCCTGCGCGCGGAAGCGTTAGCGCACCAAGAAATCAATCAAAAGGAGAGAATGTCATGAATAAACGCATGCTTGGAGTCGGGATCACCCTGATCGTCGTTCTGGCGGTGTTCTTCCTGTTGGTTTACGTCGGCGGGACCTTGCTCGGAGTCAAGCAGTTGCAGACCGGCTCGAACCAACTCTTGCGCTGGGTCTTTGTGATTGTCGGCCTTTTGATCGCCTTTGCCATTTACCTGGCGACGCGTCAGAGCAAGATCTGGGAATTAGGCACGCGTCAGGTAGTCATGATGGCCATTGGAGCTGCCCTGTATGCGGTCTTCTCCTGGCTGTTCAATGGCACGGTCTTTGTCATCCCTTCCGTAAGTCAGGTCGCCTTGCGCCCGGCCATTTGCATTCCAATGTTCTTTGGATATGCCTTCGGCCCGTGGGTGGGCCTTTTCTCCGGCGCGGTCGGGAATATGTTCGGTGACGCACTGACCGGCTTCGGACTCTCGCCGCAGTGGAGCATCGGCAACGGTCTGATCGGTTTCATCGCTGGACTTCCCATGCTGTTTACGGACCGGAAGAAGAGCCTGAATACTACCCTGATCGTCAGCGCCGTGTTGTCCGCGCTGGCGGTGATCCTGTATTTCTTCAATCGTAGCATCACCAATGGCATGTATTTTACGGCTACGGAGCCAGTCTCTATATTCGCTGGCCTCTCCATCGTGGTCGGCTTCGTGCTGGTGCTGATTGTCCGCTTCGCCTTTGGTAAGAACATCGACATCGCCACGGCCGTGACCTGGGGAATGCTTGGAAACCTCCTGGGGATTGGTTTCGCGGCCATCTCCGACATCTGGATCGATGGCTTCAACCTGCCCACGGCCGTTGTCGGTGAATTCCTGCCGGCGGCTGGCCCGAACCTGATCTTCGCCGCCATCCTGGTCCCGCTGCTGGTTGTCGCCTATGCAGCGGTCCTCCGGCAGACCGGTCGCTGACGCCATAAGAAAACAGGAGGCAGGCCTCTTTCCTGCCTCCTGGAATTTGGTTTCCAATTCCGATGTTAGTCGCCTGGCGTTACCGCCAACGGAAGTCCCTCATCCAGTGGTTCGACCCGCGCGCCTGGATCATTTTTTACATCTGTGACTTGGCTGCTACGCTCTTATTCTGGGATATCCGTTACCTGTTGCCGCTCCTGGGGATAGCCATCGTCGTTCTTTTGACTTCTGGCCTCAGATGGCATGAGATTCGGCGTGCGTTCCTCTTCATCATTGGGTTTATCTTGATCTTTACTTTTTTGACCTTTCTTACCGGGCGGGGTGGGTCGGAGGCGTATAAGACGGAGCATCTCATCCGCGCTTTTCAGGCTCCCTTTTCGATCCTCGGTTGGACGCCGACTCTGAAGATCACCGTTGAGCGCTCCTTTTACGCCGTCAGCCAGTTCGGACGTATCTTTGGCATCGCCATCATGACCATCATGATCCCCTATTCGTTGAACCCGGCAGTGTATGGGATTACATTCAAGGGCCTTGGGTTACCGGATAAACTCGCCTATGCCATGGATCTGACCATGCGCTTCATCCCCACCTTCGGACGCGATTTCCAGCTGACAATGGATGCCCAACGAGCCCGCGGCTATGAGTTGGAGAAGATCAGCGGCGGCCTTTTTCAGCAGGTCCGTAAGCTCGGACCGATCATTGTGCCTGTCACCATCCATGCGATTCTGGGCAGTGAGGATATCATCGACGCCATGGACCTGCGCGCTTTTGGTATCGGACCGCGTACCTGGTTGGAAGAATTGCATTATCAACGGCACGACCGGATTCTCATCGCGTTCGGCGTCCTCATCCTGGCTGCTGCCCTGGCATTCGCCTTCTGGGGGTATGGGAGCTTCTGGGTGCCACCCTCCCTGATCCACTAGTCGGAAAGTAATTTTCTTGAAATTGAAACCGGACTCGCCTTCGCGGGTGGGCTGGATAACGCATCCTGAAATACGGATTATTTGCCGTGGAGGAAGCGTAGAACAGACTCGGCGAAGATGGCCGTGCCGATCGGGAGGGCGCGCTCATCGAGGTCGAACCGTGGACTGTGAATGAGGCGTTCCTCGCCTTCGATGCGCGTGCCGAGGAAGAACATCGCTCCGGGGATGCGCTCTGAAAAGCAGCCGAAATCCTCCGCGCCGAGATCCTTCTTGAGGACCAGGACATGCTCGCCTCCCAACAGGTCGGAGGATACCCCGCGGATCAATTCCGTCGCGCGTGGATGATTTTGCATCGGCAGTCCGCCGATCTCGAAGCGCAGCTCATAGTCCCCCCCAAAGGTCCGGGCCAATTCAAAGGCGCGCTGGATTTCCGCATGGATCTGCTTCCGTACACCTGGCTCGATAAATCGCAGGGTACCGCTGATCTCAACCCGTTCCGGGATGATGTTCTCGGTGTGTCCGCCGTGCAGGGAGCCGATGCTGACTACCGCCGGGTTGAAGGGTGCCAGGCGCCGCGAAACGATCGCGTTCAGTGCCAGGATGATATGAGCCGTGATATAGAAAGGGTCGATGGTCTCATCTGGCTTGGCGCCGTGGCCGCCCCTGCCGATGACCGCACCGAACCACGAGTCCACCCCCCCGGAAGCGGGACCGGCTTCGATGCGAATGTCGCCGACCGAAGTGGAAGGATCCACGTGCGTGGCGATGATCATATCCACCCCATCCAGCGCACCATCCGCGACCATGCGCGGCGCTCCGCTGATGCCTTCTGAATCGCCAGACTCTTCCGATGGTTGAAAGAGAAATCGCACCATGCCCGGGAACTTCTCCTTCGCCAGCAAGGAGGCCGTCCCCAGAGCCATGGCCGTGTGCGCATCGTGCCCGCAGGCGTGCATCACGCCGGGATTCTGGGAAGCATAAGGTACTCGGTTGGCCTCTTGAAGGGGTAGGGCATCCATGTCGGCTCGGACGGCAATGGCCGGTTTCCCGCTTCCAAGATCGGCCACCACACCGGTGCGTCCAACTCCCTGCCGTACACGATAACCCAGGGCGGCCAGAATTTCCGCCACACGAGCGGAGGTCCGCGTTTCCAGAAAGCCGAGCTCGGGGTGCATGTGAAAATCACGGCGCCAGTCGATCATTTGTCCCTGGATCTTACGCGCTTCTTCAAGCATCGTGGCCTCCTTATTTCTTGGGGGATGTCGTTCTCTCAGCCGCTCTGTGGGGATGAAACCCTTTCCAGCTCTTAATCCTGTTCCGGAGGAGGTCGAAAACCCCATGGTCAATTCAGAGAATATTATATCCGCAGGGCAATCCAGTACAGGGGCGCTTGATCTTTACGTGTTTTGCCGCTCGGGTGTCGGTTCCCAGCCCGGTGGCAGCCTTTGCACGGCTGGCGCCGCGGCCAGGGTCGGACTGGGATTGCCGGGCTGCTGGGGATCGTCCCGTGAGGGGCGGTTTTCTCGGGGTATGGGGATTCTGCTCCGGACGGCCGGAGGCTGAAACGCGAAGCCGCTGGCGTGAGCTGCGCAGGCGGTTTCTTTTATTTCCGGTTTCGTTTTCCGCTGACCATGACGACCCCCACCATCCCACTGCCAGAATGGACGGAGAGCCCCGGCGTCAGCTCGGCGTAGGTGATCTCGGCCGGGCATGCCAAGGTGGCGCGCAGGCGGCTTTCGAATTGCCGCGCTGCCTCAGGGGCATTTACGTGCACGATGCTCATCCGCTCGACCGGCTTCCCGCCGGCTGCCTGTACGGTAAGCTCGATGGCCCTATCCCAGGCTTTGGTTTGGGTGCGGACCCGCTCGAGCAGATCCAGCTTGCCATCCCGGATGGTCAGGATCGGCTTGACGTTGAGGACGTTGGCGATCCCTGCCGTGACCTGCCCGACCCGCCCGCTCATCGCCAGGTACTTCAGGGTTGCCAGGGCGGCATAGAGGTGGGCGCGTTCCCCGATCTCGTTGGCCGCGGCGATGGCCTGCTCGATCGAAGCCCCATCGGCTACGGCTTCAGCCGCCGCCAGGACCATCCAGCCCTGACCCATCGTCAGGTTGCGCGTATCGACCACGCGGACCGTGCGGCCTGGGAGCAAATCCGCCGCGGCGCATGCCGCGGCGTACGTAGCGCTGACCGCGCTGCTGACCGTAAAACACAGCACGGCCTCCGCGCCCGCCTCGAAGGCGGATCGGTAGGCTTCCCCAAAGGCGCCGGGGGAGGGGGCTGCCGTGGTGGGCAAGCGGCCATCCTGGTCGATGCGGCGAAAGGTTTCGGCGTCGTCGATGTCATAGACGGCGCGGAAGGATTGTTCCCCGAACTGGACGATGATCGGCACCTGGGTGATGCCGTTCTTTCGGGCCAGCTCGAGCGGCAGACTGGCATCCGTGTCGGTGATAATGGCTATTTTGGGCATCCGGTCCCTTTCTGGATGATGGCTTTGTCTTAACTAACCCGCCCATCCGTGGAAGGGTGTGAAGCGAGTGCCTTGACAGGACCGGAAGAGGGGGTACAATTGGTTCATTACCCCCCCCTGGGGGGTGGGGTAGGAGGCCAGCATGAAAAACGAAGACAGCGTGAAGCGGTTAAAGATCGTGGAAGGCCATCTGCATGGGGTGATCCGCATGATGGAAGAGGAGGCCTATTGCATCGACGTCATCCGCCAGATCCAGGCGGTTCAGGCGGCTTTGAACAAGGTCAGTGCCGCCATTCTCGAGAACCACCTGGATTCCTGCGTGACGACCGCCATCCGCGGGGAGGACCCTTCCGAGCGGGAGCGCGTGCTCAAAGAAATCACCGGTGTATTCGTGGCTGCAACGAAAGTATAGGCAGCCATCCTTTCCAATCTCATCTCGAGGAGCAAAATAATGAAGACCGTCATGTACACCGTACCGAACATCATGTGCCAACATTGCATCCACACCATTCAGACCGAGGTGGCCGACGTCCATGGAGTCGCCTCCGTGAAAGCGGACGAAACGACCAAGAGGGTCGAAATCGTTTTTGACGCCCCGGCGACCGAGGATCAGCTCAAGGCCGTCCTGGCCGAGATTAATTACCCCGTCGCAGCCTGAGCGTACCGCCGGCCCGCCAGGCTGCACCAAGGATAGCCTGACCGGAGCGAGGATCGCGACCCGATGCCCGAATCGAAACAGCTCACCCTGCCGGTCACCGGCATGACCTGCGCCAACTGCGTCGCCACGATCGAGCGGAACCTGAAGAAGCTCGACGGGGTGACGAAGGCTGTGGTCAATCTGTCCTCCGAGCGCGCCAACGTGGAGTTCGATCCAGGCCGGATTGGCCTGTCGGACCTCATGGCGCGCGTCGAGCGTGCCGGCTATGGCATTGCCACCGGCGAGGCGGAGCTGGTTCTGAAACGGCTGGACGATGATAACGATGCCCGCCGCCTGGAAAAGGTGCTCACCCGGCTTGAAGGCGTCCTCCGGGTGTCTGTCATCCTGGCGAGTGAGCGGGTGCGGGTCACGTATGTGCCGACCCTGGTGAGTCAGGCTGAGATCCGGCAGGCGCTGGTCCGGGCAGGATTCGAGGCGGTCGAGCTGGGCGGTGGGGTTGAGGATGCGGAAGCGGCAGCGCGCCAGCGTGAAATCGACGAACAGCGCCGCCTGCTGACCCTGGGATTGATCTTCACCGTCCCCCTGTTCCTGTTTTCGATGGGACGTGATCTGGGCCTGTTCGGCATGTGGGCCCAGGCGACCTGGGTCAACCTTCTGATGGGGGCGGTTGCCACGCCGGTCCAGTTTTACGTGGGCTGGCAGTACTACGTCGGCGCCTATAAATCCCTGCGCAACCGTTCTGCGAACATGGATGTGCTGATCGCCATGGGATCGTCCGTGGCCTACTTCTACTCGATCTTCATCGCCTTCGGGGTGCTCGGCGGGCATGTTTATTTTGAGACCTCCGCGGTCATCATCACCTTGATCCGCTTGGGGAAGTTCCTCGAGGCGCACGCCAAAGGACGCACGAGCGTTGCCATCAAGAAGTTGATGAGCCTGCGGGCCAGGACTGCCCGGATCGTGCGGGACGGCCGCGAACTGGATGTCCCGGTCGAGGAGGTCAAGGTCGGCGACCTCGTCCTGGTGCGCCCGGGGGAAAAGATCCCGGTCGACGGTGTCATCGTGGAAGGTCGTTCTGCGGTGGATGAATCCATGCTGACCGGCGAGTCGCTTCCCATTGAAAAAGGCCCCGGGGACCCGGTGATCGGTGCCACCTTGAATAAGCTGGGCCTCCTGCGCTTCGAGGCCACCCGTGTCGGAGGCGAGACTGCCCTGGCGCAGATCGTCCGTCTGGTCGAGGAGGCTCAAGGAAGCAAGGCCCCGATCCAGAAGCTGGCCGATCAGGTGTCGGCGGTCTTCGTTCCCGGAGTGATTGCGATCGCCGCCGTCACCTTCCTGGTCTGGTATTTCCTCGTTCCAGCCGCCCCAGGTCCTTCACAATTCACGCGCGCCCTCATTAACATGGTCGCCGTACTGGTCATTGCCTGCCCGTGCGCCATGGGATTGGCGACGCCGACCGCGGTGATGGTCGGAAGCGGGAAAGCCGCCGAACTGGGTATCCTTTTCCGCAGCAGTGAGGCTCTGGAGCGCGCCGGCCGCATCTCCCTGGTCGTGCTGGACAAGACCGGGACCCTCACCCAGGGTCATCCTGCGGTCACCGACCTGCTCACGGATGGGAGGCTGGAAGAGACTGAACTGCTCCGCCTGGCAGCGTCGGTGGAGAAGGGCAGCGAGCACCCGTTGGGCGAGGCCGTTTGGGCCGAAGCCACCTCCCGCGGCCTGCCGCTGGTCCAACCCACGGGCTTCACCGCAGAGGCGGGTGCAGGCGTTTCGGGGGAGGTGGAAGGGTTGGCGGTGACCGTCGGGAGTCCCGGGCTGATGTCGGCGCGCGGCTATCCTCTGAACGGCCTGGCTGGAGAAGTCGAGCGGTTGCAAGGACAGTCGAAGACCGCCATGATGGTCGCCGTGAATGGCTCGGTGCGCGGGGTGATCGCCGTGGCGGACACGCTCAAGGAGGGATCGAAAGCCGCGATCGAGGATCTGCATCGGATGGGCTTGAAGGTCGTGATGATCACCGGCGACAACCGCCAGACTGCGCAGGCGATTGCCGGCCAGGTGGGGATCGATGAGGTTCTGTCTGAAGTATTACCCCAGGGGAAAGCCGGCCAGATTCAAGCCCTGCAGACGGGTGGGGCCGTGGTGGCCATGGTGGGGGATGGGATCAACGACGCTCCAGCGCTGGCCCAGGCAGATGTAGGCATCGCCATCGGCACGGGGACGGATGTCGCCATGGCGGCGGCCCCGGTCACGCTGATCAGCGGGGATCTGCGCGGCGTGGGGCGCGCCATCACCCTCTCCCGCCGGGCGCTCAGGACGATCCGGCAGAACCTTTTTTGGGCGTTCATTTACAATGTGATCTTGATCCCGGCGGCTGCCCTGGGCTTGCTCAACCCGATGCTGGCAGCCGGAGCCATGGCCTTCAGCAGTGTATTCGTGGTCAGCAACAGCTTGAGGCTGAGGAATGTGAAGGTCTGATCGGAGCCCAGCCCGGAACCGATGCCAGAATGCCAGGATGCCTGACGCTAGGGTCGAATCGGGCTGTTGAAATTTCCCCTTCTACTCCCGGTTTAGGCAAAGGTCTGGCAAAATAAAAAAACCGTGTCACCCGGACACGGTTTTTTCGTGGAAATTCATCCCCGAAAGGTCCGCAAGGTCTCCAGATAATCATCCGGGTGGCCAATATCAAAGCGCCTGCCATCGATCATCAACCCGGAAAAGCCATGTTCCTGGCGCAGACTATCCAGGGCGGAGGTGAGCTGGAACTCCCCGCGCTCGCGAACATTGTTCTCGATGTGTTTCTGCAAATAGCCGAACACTTCCGGCTGGAGAATGTACTGCCCGAAGACGGTCAGGTACTCATTTTCAGGCAGGCCTGGGACGTGCAGGTTGGTGCGGGCATAATCCAGGGTGGGTTTTTCTGCAAACTCGGTGACGTTGAGCAGGCGTCCTTCCTCCAGCCAGACGCCGGTCAGTGCCCCGAAATTTCCAAGCTGGCTCTCGGGCGTCCGGCGCATCCCCACCAGGCTGTTTCCATGCCTCCGGTAGGCCTCCAGCAGCTGGCGGGCGCAGGATACTTCAGTGGTGGAATGGTAGAGATGGTCCCCCAGCATGAGCAGGAAGGGCTCATTGCCGATGCTCTCCTGCGCACAAAAGACGGCATGGCCAAAGCCCTCCTGGGCGGTCTGGATGGCAAAGGTGACATGCCGGCCGATCTCCAGCAAGCGGCGGGAATATTCCTGGAAGCGGGGCGGCAGCTTATTGTAATTTTCGATGGAGATCTGTTCAGTGAAAAATGACCGAAACCCCTCCAGGTCGTCCTTCTGCACGACGATGACGATCTCGTCGATGCCTGCTTCGAGGGCCTCCTCGATGATGATCAGAATGGCCGGCTTGGCGATTCCGTCCCGGTCCACGATGGGGAAAAGCTCCTTCTTGGTGGCTTTGGTGGCTGGAAAAAGTCGCGTGCCGAACCCGGCGGCAGGGATCACGGCTTTGCGGATCCTCTGTTGCGGAGTGATGGTCAGCTTGAGGCAGGAGAGCCCAAGATCCTGGTCTAAAATTTGGGTCACCGCTTGCTGATCCTGCGCGCTGCGGCAAATGAACTGCGCGGTGCCGTCGCCTTGCGAGCCGACGCCCTTGCCGCCCCAGACATGCGCCTGGAGCGGTTCATGCTTCAGGACGCGGTGCAGGACCGGCGAGGTCAATTCCTCCGGGCAGGCTGGGGTGGCAAACCGGTCGAAGGAGACCTGCGCCTCGGTCATCAAAGCTCCCAGTTTTTTGGGGTCGGAGGCATGCAGGGCCTCGATCACCTGGAAAACAATGTGCTGATTGATCGGTCCGAGAAGATCCTGAACCCCGCGCTCGATATCGTTTTCGGCGAACGGGAAGCAGCGGTTCAAGCGGTTGAGAATCTCCGGGGTGTCTTTTTTGGCCTGCAGGTCGACCAGGACGAAATACATGGGTTGGTTCACCTGCAGTTCGGTCGTCTCCAGGCGGTCGCCGTCAAAGGTCATGAGGATGGGGCGATTGCCGAACGCGCAACCCTGATCCATGCGGCCGCAGCGCGAGGGGGTCGTGATTTCACCCTGGTAGGCCAGCTCCATCTCGCCGCGGGTGGTCATCTTCAGATCGTAAACGCGGTTGAACGCCCGGGCAGTCAGCACACAGATGGCGGCGCTGGAGGAGAGTCCCTTCTTGATCGGCAGATCGGTCTTGTAATTGTCGATGACCAGGCCGCGCACGTGGTAATTGGTGAGCACCTGATAAGCGACGCCGGCAATGTAGCTCCAGAAGCCGCCCTTTTGGGCTTCTGCCAGAAGGGCCTGAGGCTCCATGGGAATTTCGTAGGGCCCTTCGTGCTTGCCATCGGGCGCAGTGTAGGTGAGCATCAGCGAGGTGGGATGGGGGGAAACCTCAGCGTAAATTCCCTGGTCGGTGCCCGTGATCAAAGCATAGCCTTTCTCAATCTGGGCGTTGATGCGACGATAACCACCGGCCCAATCGGAATGTTCACCGACCAGACAAATTCGCCCAGGAACGAAGATTCTCATAACGTTGACCCTCCCTTGGGTTGGATGGAAAGCATGGATAATCGATCAGGCATACCAGCCGATTTGTGACGAGCGGTAGTAATTCACGCCCATCGCCGTCAAGCGGGCGCCGTGCCCGGCCAGCCGCCGACGGTAAGACTCCCAGTCACGTCCCTGTGCCGGGGTCCAGCCAATTTCGGCGTAGCCGCATAAACGCGGAAAGAGCATGAAATCCAGGTCCTCGGGGGTGGCAATCTCCTCGGTCCAGAGTGGAGCCTCCAGCCCGAGGACAGCCTCCCGCGGCAGGTCGCTCAAGAAGGTGGAAGGGTCCCACTCATAGGCCTCCCGGACGTCGGTGTAGCTGCCGGTCCAGGTTTGTCCGAAGGGGGTGTCTTTATTATACTTAATATCCATGTATGCCTTGGTGCAGGGGGACATGACTACCGGATTGCCGTACCGGGCGGCTTTGAGTGCCCATTCGCTGTTGATCCAGTACTGGACGACCGCCTGCGGCGCCAGCTCGGCACGGGCGATCTCTTCCCAGCCCACGGGTTTCTTCCCGTTCGCCAGAACGAGCTTCTGCAATTTTTCGATGAACCGTTGGTAGTCCGCCTCCGCGGTCGAATGCGCTTCGTCCCCGCCGATGTGCAGGTAAGGTCCCGGGGTCAGGGCAGCGACCTCCCGGATCACATCCTCCAGGAATCGATCGGTGATCGGTTCGGAGATGGCCAGGGAGCTGAAGCCTACCTCGCTTCCGGTGTACAGAGCGGGTGCCTTGCCGCCGGGATTTAGTTCGGGGCAGGAGGCCAGCGCAGCGTTGGTGTGCCCGGGCAGGTCGATTTCCGGGATGACGGTGATGAAGCAGTTCCGGGCATGCTCCACGATCGCCTGGTACTCTTCCTGGGTGAAATAACCGCCGGGGTCACCCCGGATGGCCGTGCTTCCGCCGGTCTTGGCCAGATTGGGCCAGGAATTGATCATCAAGCGCCAGCCCTGGTCGTCGGTCAAATGCAGATGAAGGATGTTGAATTTATAAGCGGCCAGAAGGTTGATCAGGCGGATGACGGTGTCCGTTTTGAAGAAGTGGCGGGCGACATCCAGCATGGCCCCTCGCCACGTATAATTCGGGAGGTCGCGGATCAACCCGCTATCGATGTTCCAAGGCCCGCTCTGCAGGGTCCTGGTTTCGATGGAAGGTGGAAAGAGCTGGCGAATCGTCTGGATGCCGTGGAAGAGTCCGGGCGGCTCGTAAGCCCGGAGGGTCACCTGCTCGGGCTCGACCTGCAGCTCATACCCCTCCTCACCCAGTGAGGCGTCCTGCTGGGAGAGCGTTAAGAAGAAGCTACCAGGAGGCGCTGCATCGCCAGATATCTGAACCGGCAGGGCGTAGCCGGTCGCTGGCCTGAGCTGATTGGCCAGTGCGGTCGCGAGTCTGATGGAATGCGGAGATCCCGGGCTGACGCGGATGACCGCATCCGGGGAGAGGCGGAATGTCCCCGTTCCCGGGATGATTGAGGTGGGTTGCGGGATGAGAGGTTCCATGGCGGATCAGGTGTCCTTTATTCAAGGAAGTCGGTTGAGAACGGATGACCAAAGGAATCATACTATTGAATGACCGTGGATGCCAAGGAAGAGACAGGTGGGGGGAGTGTTATACTTGCCCTCAAACTTGGAGCGGAGAATTACGATTTGAACAAGGGCATCGGATACGCCATCGCAGCCTACCTTCTCTATGGGTTCTATCCTGTTTATTGGAAACTATTGAGCCAGGTGCCGGCCCTGCAATTGCTCGCCCATCGTGTCCTGTGGTCGTTCCTGCTGTTGTTCCTGGGAATCCTGATCCTGAGACAGGGAAGGGCCTTCCGTACCGCAGCCCTGCGGCGTCGGGTTCTGGGAATCTACGCCCTTGCGGCCATCCTGATCGCAATCAACTGGTTGACCTATGTCTGGGCGGTGGCTGCCGGTTACATCGTTGAGACCAGTCTCGGATATTTCATCTGTCCTTTGGTCAGCGTGCTGCTGGGGGTGATCTTTTTGGGTGAACGCCTGCGTCCGCTGCAGTGGGTCACCATTGGCCTGGCGGTGGCCGGTGTGCTTTACCTCACCTTCGGCTATGGATCGCTGCCCTGGATTGCCCTGACCCTGGCCATGTCCTTCGGTTTATACGGCTTTGTGAAAAAGACTGCGCCGCTGGGTTCGCTCTATGGTCTGACCCTGGAGACCGGGATCCTGTTTCTCCCGGCCCTTGGGTTCCTGTTCTATTCCGCCCGGGTCGGCCAGGGGGCTTTCCTGCAGGGGGATCTGCGCACAGATATTCTGCTGGTCGCGGCCGGGATGGTGACCATCGCGCCTCTGCTCTTCTTTGCCTCGGCGGTGCAACGCGCTTCCTTGTCGACCGTCGGCCTCCTTATGTATATCAATCCCACGATTCAATTTCTGCTGGGCGTGTGGGTCTATCGTGAGCCGTTCAACCAGGCGCGATTGATCGGTTTTGGCATTGTTTGGGCGGCCCTGATCCTGTTCGCGCTGGATGAAATCCTGAACAGCCAAAAGCGGACCGAGCAGAGTCAAAGGGAGATGATCTGAGTCGGGACACTCTCCGCATGGCTACCCGAGGCGCAACCGGCGCCCATCCGGGAGGTGGGCGGACGCGCATCAATCTTAACCACGTGGGAGTATAATCGTTCGGGTCATTCATCCCATCATCATGGAGGCTTTTATGCCAGTCAAAAAGAAACCGGGAGTGATCGGAATCCTGACCGGCGGCGGGGATGTGCCGGGGTTGAATCCGGCCATCCGCTCGGTCACGGTGCGTGCCCTGCGGGAAGGGTATCAGGTGATCGGCATCCGCCACGGCTGGCGCGGGCTGGTGGATACCGTCCGCGCCAAGGATGCCGATAACAGTGACAATTACCAGGTTTTGACCGAGGAGATCGTCAACAAATCCGGACGCACCGGCGGAACCTTCCTGCATACCTCACGGACCAACCCAACCCGGGTCCAGCTCGATCGCGTGCCGCCACATCTCAAGGATAAATTCCATGAGGAAAAAAATGATGTGACCGCGGAAGTTCTGAAAAACCTGGATTTCCTGGGAATCGATTACCTGATCCCGATCGGAGGCGATGACACGCTCAGCTACGGAGTCCGCCTCTATCAGGAAGGCGTCAAGGTGATTGCCATCCCCAAGACGATGGACAACGACGTACCCGGCACCGATTACTGCATCGGCTTCAGCACCTGTGTGACGCGCACCATCTCCCTGACGAACAGCCTGCGAACCATTGCCGGCTCTCACGAACGCTTCCTGGTGCTGGAGGTCTTCGGCCGTTATGCCGGTTTTACGGCGATGCTGCCGACCATGGCGGGAGCGGCCAATCGCTGCGTCATCCCGGAGTTTAAATTCAATATCGATCGATTGACAGAACTGCTCGTCCTCGATCGCAATCACAACCCCAGCCGCTATTCGATCGTCCTGGTCTCCGAAGGGGCCATGTTTGAGGGTGGAGAGATGATCTTCACGGATCGGTCCACGGATGCTTTTGGCCACGCCAAACTCGGAGGGATCGGCGATCTAGTGGGCGCACGTCTCAAGGATCTATCTCCGAAATACAACAACGGGGTCAGCATCGATGTCGTGGAACAAAAGCTCGGTTATATGGTGCGGGGCGGCGACCCGGATTCCATCGACTCGGTCGTTCCGATGGCATTTGGCAATCTGGCGCTGGACCTGGTCTTGAAGGGCATCCACGGGCGGTTGGTCGTTCTGAAGAACGGGCGTTACGACAATGTCCCCCTGGATGTCGTGACCGGTACGAAGAAGATGGTCAATGTAGAGCAGTATTACAATACCGATCGGTACCGCCCGAAGTACGAAAGTTTTGAAATGAAACCGCTCTTCATCATGACCAGCGAGGGATAATCAAAGTCGAGGCACTCCACAGGATCCAGGGGTGCCTCTTTCATTTCGGGTCGAGAGCAGGGTTCTAATGGATTTTCGTGATGGCAGCCACCAGGATCCCGGTACAGCCGGCGATGCACGCCAGAAGGACGAGGCTGGTAGCCACGATGGTCGCCATGGCAACGGTGTGGTCCGCTTTATGGGTGGCTGGGACAGGGGTTTCAATCACAGGGGTCTCCTTGATCATTAAGGGTGATGATTGTTGCAATTAAGTATACGCCCCTGGGCAAGGGTGGGTTTCAAGGCTGGGTGACAAAGAGACCGGACCTCCGACAAGGAAGCCCGGTCTCATCGTTTTTTTTTCGAGGGGGGGAGGCTCAGGCTCGCGCCGCGGCCAGCTCGACCTGAGTGTACTTCAGGCGTTCCAGCACAGCTGCCGAAATATTGCTCATCATCGTATAGCCAAGCTTGGAATCGACCTGCATGAGAGCCCGCATGGATATGCCATCTATTTCGATTACCTTTACCGGCACCGTGGCTCTCACCGAGGAGATGTACTGGTACGGTTCGATGAGCGATGAGACGCCGCAAGCTTCACCGGGTGCGATTGATCCGACCAGGGCGTTGGAAATGGCGCCTTCGCCGCCGCCGCTGAAGACCAGGTCCAGATCGCCTTCGATTAAAATCATCAATTTGGTGGCGGGAGTATTCTCCTTCAACAGGATGGTCCCCTTCGCATAGGATTTCTCTTCGGCGATCAGAGCCATCGCTTTGAGCTGTTCGAAATCGAGCATGGCAAAAAAGGGATAACGACGCAAGAGTTCGGGTGATACCATGACTTCTCCTTTCCAGTTTGAACGGCTGGATCAATGCATCAGAGCGTCCAGCACGCCTTGCACCGCTTGTGGGACCGCTGCGGCGACCGCGGAGGAGAGTTCCTGGGTGAAGTCGTAGACGTTCTTGGCTTCGATGGCGATGATCGTCACCGCCTCGTCGTCCGGCAGAGCCACATTCATGCTCCGGCCGACTTTAAGGGCGGTCCGCAGGGAGGTATCATGCGCGGAAGCGGAGTGGCCGGAGGTCAGATCGGGCAGGTCGCTCAGAACGGACAGGTGGACGGTCCCTTCTGTATGCTGACCGGTGTAAATGGCGTCGATCAGAATGACCCGACAATAACCCGTCATGCGCTCCATCAAGCTCAAACCTCCCACGGAGACGCAATCGACCTCGACCTCCGGTTGATTTGAGACCAATTTGGCAACTTCTTCGGCGACGCGCCAACCGACCCCGTCATCCCCGAGGATGGGATTGCCAAGGCCGATAATAAGCGTCTTCGGTGCTTTCATAGGTTTTGCACGATATCCCGAGGGTTGCAGATCGATTCTGCAACCCTCGATCCATTCCCAGCCTGTTTTCAACAGTACTGCTTTAATACATCGACCTTCCCACCGTCGGCTCCGTGGATGGTGACTTCCAGAGGCATCTGTCCGGGCAGTGAGTGGGTGGCGCAGCCGAAGCAAGGGTCATAAGCCCGAAAGGCCATCTCGACCATATTGAGCAGGCCCTCATTCACTTTGCCATTTTTGATGAGGCTGTCAGCAGCCTTCTTGATGGACATCGTGATGGGCGCGTAGTTGTTGGTGGTTCCCACGATCAGATTAACCTTGGTCACGACACCGCGCTCGTCGGTCCAGTAATGGTGGGTCAGGGTTCCACGCGGCGCCTCCACGATCCCCACCCCTTCGGTCGGTTTCTCGGTCGGGATGGTATGGAAGTTCGGGGAGGTGATCTCCGGGTCAGTGGCCAGCTCGATCCAGCGTTCCGCCGCATAGAGCAGCTCGATCAGGCGTGCCCAATGGATGGCCAGACGTTGATGCACCGGTTTGCCGCCCAGGGTCTTATAGAACTTCTCATACTCGGCCTGGGCGAGGGGAGTGGCCATCCCGTCGGAGGCGTTGAGGCGGGAGAGCGGGGTCGCCATGTAGATGCCGGAGTCCTTGCCGTCCACCAGACCCTTCCAGCCGACTTTCTTGAGGTAAGGGAATTTCAGGTAGGTCCAGGGTTCGACGTGCTCGGCAATATGATCGGCATAGTCCTTGGGTTCGTACTTGACCAGCTCCTTGCCATCCGGGTCAACCACCCGGACCTTGCCGTTATAGAAGTTGACCTTGTTGTTCTCGTCGACCAGACCCATGTAATAGGTGTGATGCGTGTAGATATCGCCCAGGATCAGGTCCACATACTGTTTATTGCCCAGGACGATATCATTGAAGGCCTTGAGGCTGAACTGAGCGAACTCGATGGCGAAGCGGCCCATTTCTTCGATCTGCTTGCGCTGTTCCTCGGTGATGCCCTTGGTCAGCCCGCCGGGGATGGAGGTGCAGGGGTGGACCTTGCGCCCGCCGATGATCTCAACCACGCTATGGCCGTACTTACGCATCTGGATGACCTTGCCGCCGACCTCCAGGCCTACCTTGTGGATGACCCCCAGGATATTGCGTTCGGCGACCGGCGCATCGGGTCCCATGATGAAATCCGGGCCGCCCAGGGCATAGAAATGGGTGGTGTGGTCGGTGCAGTAGAACGCGCTGTACAGCAGTTCGCGCAGCTTCTTGGCAGGGGCGGGCGGGTCAACATGATAGACCGCATCCACGGCTTTGGCGGCTGCCATATGGTGAGCTTCGGGGCAGACGCCGCAGATGCGGTTGGTCAGCAGGGGCATCTCCTCGACCGGGCGGCCGATGCAAAAACGCTCGAAGCCGCGCAGTTCGGGGATCTGGAAATAGGTGTTGACGACGTTCCCTTCATCGTTCAGGAAGATCTCGATCTTGCCGTGGCCCTCCAAGCGGGTGATGGGATCAATGGTGATCTGTTGCATGTTCATCATCCTTTCTGTGCAGCTTTGCTGGCCCTCAGCAGGGATCCGGCCAGGTTGAACCGATAAAATTGCCCGGCGGGATCTACCAATCCGTCCAGGATCTTGTCAATCTCATCCGGTTTCTCGCTGTCGATCACGGAGGCGAAGGCGGAGACCAGCCGGGCGCCGTAATCCACCACACCCTCGGCTGGACCGTAGCAGCCGATGCATTGAGCCCCGGCGATGGGACAGCGAGCGTTGCAGCCGCTGCGGGTTGCTGGCCCGTTGCAGGGGATGCCCTGTTCAAGCAGGCAAAGTTCGGGATCGGCCTGGATCATCTGGATGCGGTTGAACACCTTGATGGATTTGACGTTTCTTTTACGCGGGCACTCCTCACAGACGGTGGAATTACCGGCCCCGATCGTCGCACCTTTGGGAGGCAGTTCGGCCTTCCCGTTCAGGGCGGCGATGACCAGGTCAACCACCGCGGCGATCTGATGGGGTTCAGGGGGGCAGCCGGGCATGTAGTAATCGACATCCACGACCTGGTCCAGGGTCTTCACGAAGGGATTCAGGGTTGGGATGTGGAGTACACCTTCCGGCACGGTATAAGAGGGCTGTGGGCGCAAGTTCGTAGGGTTGTCGGTGGTCAGGGTCGTGAACGCCGTATCCACCATCTCCCCAAGCGAGCTGAAATTGGCTAGGCCCGGGATGCAGCCTTCGCAGGCGCACGAGCCGAAGGCCACCAGGATCTTGGATTTCTGTCTCAGCAGTTTGGCAATGTGTTCGTTTTCATCGTTGCGCATACCGCCGTTGAAGAGGCACAGGGTGATCTCCCCGTCCTGCATCGCCTCCACATCCTTGTACTTGGCGTCCATGGCCACCGGCCAGAAGACGACGTCAAAGGCAGCATCTACTTCCAGAATTTTTTCGTGGATGTTCAGGACCGAGATTTCACATCCACCGCAGGAGGCAGCCCAGTACATTGCGAATTTCGGTTTGCTCATGCGATCACCTCCTCTTTCACGGTTTTATCCAGGATTTCAGGGCTGTTTGTGTTCCAATGGAGCGGCCCCAGGGCCCGCACCTGTTCGACGAAGCTGTTGATCTCTTTGGCAAAGATGGCCCCTTCTGCAGCACTGGCCCACAGCAGTTTGAGGCGGCCGGATTCAATACCCAATTGGGCCAGGACACGCTTCATCAGATAGAAACGGCGCATGGCTTTGTAATTCTGGGTGGCGTAGTGGCAGTCCCCCGGATGGCAACCGGAGATCAGCACCGCGTCGGCGCCTCCCGCGAAGGCTTTAAAAACAAAGGTTGGATCCAGTCGTCCAGAGCACATCAGGCGGATCAGGCGGACATTCGGGGCATACTTCATGCGGGCGGTCCCGGCCATGTCTGCAGCCCGATAGGAGCACCAGTTGCACGTAAAGCCGATGATCACGGGCTCAAAGGGTTTGGTTTCCGGAGTATCAGTCATAGGGTTTCTCCTGGCGTAGTTTGTAATTCTCGAAGTTGTTGGTCTGTTTCTGTCTGACCCTTGATGTTTTTCTTTCTACGCCACTGCCTCCTTTACGGGGATATTCAATAGCAGTAGGCCCTCGATTTGAGAAAGGATCTGTTCATTGGAAAAGCCCGTGCCGCTGATGGCGCCTGCCGGACAGGCGGCCACACACGTGCCACAGCCCTGGCACAGGGCCGGGTTCACCTCGGAGACCATCTTGTCCTCATGGAACAGGATGGCGCTGAAAGGACAAAGAGAGTTGCAAATGCGGCAGCCCGAGCACTGCTCTTCATTGATGCTGGCGCGCACGGGTTCTAGGGCGATTTCCTTCTGCTGGATCTTGCCCAGGATGCGGGCAGCGGCGGCGGCACCTTGCGCCACGCTGGCCGGAATGTCCTTCGGTCCCTGGGCGCAACCGGCGATGTAGATGCCCTCGGTCATGGTCGCCACTGGGTCGAGTTTTGGATGTCTCTCGGTGTACCAGTTTTCCGCGGAGCAGGCGATGCCGAACATTTTCGCCACATCTTTCGCATCGTGACGCGCCTGCAGACCTGCGGATAGGACAACCATGTCCACCGGGATACGGCGCTGTTTGCCGATCAGAGTATCTTCTACCTGGATGACTAACTTGCCTTCTTCCTCAGGGGTGCGCGCCGTGTCCGTGATTTCCGCCACCTTGCCGCGCACGAAGTGCGTCCCCTCCTCGAGCAAGCGCTGGTAGAACTCCTCGTAGCCCTTGGAGGGTGTCCGGATATCGATGTAGAAGTTGTAGACATCCGCTCCGGTGCGTTCGTGCACGAGATGGGCAAACTTCAGACTCTGCATGCAGCAGACTGAGGAACAGTAGGGATTGTAGTTCTGGTCGCGTGAGCCCACGCAGTGAACAATCCCGACTGCTTTGGGAACGGTCTTGCCATCCCGTAGGACAATGTTGCCGCCAGTCGGACCGGCTGCGTTACAGAGACGCTCGAATTCCAGGTTGGTGTAGACATTCGCCAGACGCTTGTAGCCATACTGGGGGATCCGGTTTACATCGAACAAGTCAAATCCTGTCGCCAGGACGATATTGCCGACCTGGACCGTGAGCAGCTCGTCTTTCTGCTCGAAATCGATGGCGTTCGTCGGACAGAACTTCTGGCAGGCTTTGCAGGTGCCTTTGGAGAAATAGACACAGGTTTGGTCATCGATCACCGGGTATTTTGGCACGGCCTGAGGGAACGGCGTGTAGACAGCTTTTCGTTTGGCCATCCCTGCCTCGAAGACCTCATCCACGAACTTCCATGGACATTTCTCCCAGCAGATTCCACAGCCGGTGCAATCCGCCTCCTTGATATAACGAGCTTTCTTCTTGACGGTGACGGCAAAATTACCGACGTACCCGTCAACTTTTTGGACCTCGGAGTAGGTCATTAAGGTGATGTTGGGATGGTTTCCAACATCCACCATTTTCGGTGTCAGGATGCAGGCCGAGCAGTCCAGGGTGGGGAAGGTCTTGTCAAATTGAGCCATGTGCCCGCCGATCGAAGGCTCTCGTTCCACCAGGTAGACCGGGAATCCGGCGTCGGCAATTTCGAGGGCAGCCTGAATTCCGGCGATGCCTCCCCCGACAACCATCGTGGCCGGGTGGATCGGGACCCGCAAGGGTTCCAGCGCTTCGTGATGAATTACCCTTTCCACGCCGCCCGAGATGATCGCCTTGGCTTTTGCGGTTGCGGCGACCTTATCGGTATGGACCCACGAGTCCTGCTCCCGAATGGATACGAGCTCGCACAAGTACGGGTTCAATCCGGCGCCTTTGCAGGCGTTGCGGAAGGTCCTCTCGTGCAGGTGGGGCGAGCAGGCCGCGACCACCACGCGGGTCAGTTTTTGTTCCTTGATATCCTTCTGGATCAGTTCCTGGCCGAGGCTGGAGCACATGAACTTGTAGTCGCGGGCGATCACCACCCCGCGCCCGGCGAGCGCCTCGCCGGCCCACTTGCTGACGGCGGCGACGTCAACAACTCCGGCAATATTCGTCCCACAGTGACATACGTAAACACCGATTCGTTCAGTCATTGGTTGGTCTCCTGTGTCATATTCCTTCAAGGTGTGTTGTATCTTGGAATAGCGTGAAATGCTTACTGGCTCTCCGCTGGCTGGGCAACGGCTTTCGCCTGCAGGCTGGCGAGTTCGCTCTTCCCAACCCCCAGGCGGCCTGGATCGATCCCGAGAGCCAATCCCATCAGTTGGGTGAAGTACATGACCGGGACCGAATAATGGGTTCCGAACTCCCGGTTGACCTGCTCCTGATAAACCTCCAGATTGACATCGCACATCGGGCAGGTGGTTGCGATCACATCCGCCCCGTGGATGACAGCATCCTGCAATAAGATTTGAACCATGCTCAGGGCGGCTTTGCGGTTCGTGATGATCAAAGAACCACCGCAACAGCGGGTTTTGTTTGCGTATTCGATGGGCTCTGCACCGATGGCCGAGAGGAGGTTTTCGAAGTAGCGGGGGTTCTCTACATCCTCCTTGGCCTTCCGGGGACGCACGAGCTGGCAGCCATAGTAGGGTGCCACACGCAGACCTTTGAGCGGGTGGGTGGCTTTCTTTTCAACCTCTTCTAATTTCACATCCTCGATGAAGAGCTCGATGAGATGACGCACCTTCAAGGATCCGTCGACGTGCAATTGATCCTCTTCCAGGGCGTAATTGATATGATCGGCCAGATCCGTATCGCTCTGCAGGTAGGAATTGGTAAAATACGCGTTCTTGTAGCAGGCGCTGCAGGGGGCGACGAAGTCGCTGGCGCCCATTTTTTCGGCCAGGGCAAGATTGCGCGAGACCAGCGTGTAGGCCAGAAGTTCGTCCACTGGAAAGTAGGCGGTGGACCCGCAGCAATTCCAGTCCTTGATCTCGTTCAACTCCAGGCCAAATTCTTTTGTCACCGCCATGGCAGAGAGGTGATAGCCCTTCGCCAGGCTTTCCAGAGAACAGCCGGGATAGTACGCATATTTCTTCATTCCGGCTCTCCTATCGGGATGATCCTTCGCACCATGCGCCGGAAGTTTTTGAGGCCTTTGATCTTCTTCGGCAACAGGGGCATTTTGCCGCTCAGCACCAGCCCGGTGGCGGTCAGACCTTCCTGAATAATGGCCGCCGCGCTGAATTTCGGCAGGTAGGTTGCGGCGAGCAGAGGCTCAAATGACCTTCCGGAGTTCACGATCATTTTCACAAAGGCTTCGGAGAAGTCGGGGCCGATCAAGCCCTCGCGGGATCGCCCTTTCCACATCGAGTAGCGCTTCAGGGCGTACATCATTTCGGCGATGTCGATCCCTGCCGGGCAGCGTGCGTTGCAGTAGAAACAAGATGCGCAGGACCAGTAGGTATTGCTGGCCAGGACTTCCTCCTTGAGATCGGCTCGGATCATCCCGATGAGAGCCCGGGGTGAATGGTCCATGAACTCGACCGCTGGGCAGGTCCCCGAGCACGTTCCGCATTGCAGGCAATGGCTGATCGGTTCGCCATGCGAAGCGTACATCAGGTTTGTGATTTCCTGGCTAAAAGATAGGTCTGCTACCATTCAATCATCTCCTTTTCGATGTTAGGATCTAAGCCTTTTTTTGTTTGGCCATGTTCAGAAGGGCACTCACTTTTTCCAGGAGCAGCTTGGGTTCGACCGGTTTTTCGAGTAACTCGTCCGTTTCCACAAAATTAGGATGAACCGGTTGTCCGGGGAAGAGAAAAGCGATCTGTTCCCGGAGCCCGGTGATGATCAGCACGGGGATATTTCTTAATTTCGGATCCTTTCTAATTTTCCTGGCTACTGCGACCCCCTCTGCGCCGCGGCCCATCATGATGTCGAGCAGGAGCAGGTCGTAGTGTTTGCTCTGGAGAGCCTGGAAGCCATCCTTCGGGTTGTAGGCTACATCGACTTCATATTCGGCTTTCTGAAGAACCGATTTGATTCCGCTCACATAGTCGGGATCATCGTCGATGATGAGCAGTTTATTATTTGTATTCATCGGTCGTCTCCTTATGGATCTAGATGAGGATATTCCATTATTCCTTCGGTTTTAGGATCGGCAATCGAACCGTAAAAGTGCTTCCCTGGCCCAGTTCGCTTTCTACACCGATCGAACCATGATGGGCTTCAACGATGCGTCGGCAGATGGCCAGTCCCAGCCCCGTGCTCTTCTCAACTTTTTGACCGTTCGCAGCGGTGTAGAAATCATTGAAAATGTAAGGGAGGTCGTCTTTGGAGATCCCGATCCCGGTATCCGTCACCGACAGGCACAGGTCGTCGCCGCTCTTCTCGGTTTTCAGCGTAATCGTTCCGCCGTTGCGCGAGTACTTGATCGCATTCCCAAGCAGGTTCACAACGGTTTCGACCAGGGTTCCCTCGTCGCCGTTGACGGGTGGGATGGGGGCTGGATCGGGGACGAGGATGTGGATATCTTTGCGATTCGCCTGAGGCTGAACGCTCTCCACCGCTTTGGATACCACGGTGAGGAGGGAGGTCGGCTTAAAGCCCTCCTGGATCTTTTGCACATCCACCGATAGCACGCGCAGCCAGGTAAGGATGAGATTGGTGAGATCGTTGATCTTTGCCTTCATCCGTTCAAATCGTTCTTTTTGTTCGTCAGTGAGCTGGCCGGACAGTTCATCGACCAGGACGAACAGATTTTGCTGGACCGCACCCAGGGGAGCTTTCAGCTCGTGGGAGACGATGGCAGCAAACTGTTCCCTTAACATTTCCTTCTCCCTGCGCAAGGCAAGGGTCTCCAGGACCAGCCTCCTTTTGTCCAGGCCTCTTTGCGTGATCAGGCGGAATTCGTCCGGCGTGAATGGTTTCGGTAGAAAGTCATAAGCGCCGTTTTTCATCGCTTCAACGGCTGAGCTGACCGTGGCAAAACCGGTGATGACGATGACCACGATCAACGGATCCAGCTCGCGGACCTTCTCGATCACCTCGAAGCCTGAAATTCCGGGCATCTTCAGGTCGACAAAAATAAGATCCGGCTGGAACTCCTTGGCCAGCTTTAATCCAATCTCGCCGTTCATCGCCGTGGAAATCAGATGCTTGCCACCCTTCAGGATCTGGGTGCAAGAATCCAGGATGACCTCCTCGTCATCAATGATGAGTATCTTCGTTTTACTTTCCATTGCCTTCAACCGTTTCTTCGGTGGCCTCGGGTATTCTCACGATAAAGGTCGTACCCTTGTCGACTTCACTTTCCACAATGATCGTGCCTTTATGCTCCTTGACGATGCCGTAGCTGATGGCGAGTCCTAATCCAACACCGTGGCCGGTATCCTTGGTCGTGAAGAAGGGATCAAAGATCCGTTCCAGATTCTCTTTGGCGATTCCCTTACCGGTGTCGGTAAATTCCACTTCGACGCAATTATCCGCGGGGTCGAACCGGGTGGCCAAATTCAATTTTCCATTGCCATCCATGGCCTCGGCCGCATTAACGATCATGTTGATAAATACCCGCTCGATTTGCGACGGATCAATGATGGTCCGGGGCAGATGTTCGTCGAGATGGGATGTAATTTGAATATTATGAAACAAAGCCTGCTTTTCGAGTAGAGATACACATCCTTTCAAAACGTTAGTAATGTCACATAATGTCTTGTCCGGTTTTCTTTGCCGTGAAAAATCCAACAGACCGCGGATGATGTCTCTGCTCCGATTCGCCTGGATGACGATCTTATTGAGTGAGTCCCTGGACGGATCATCGACAGGCAATTCTTCCAAGAGCAGGTGGGAATAGGTCACGATCCCCTGGAGAGGATTATTCAGTTCGTGGGCCACATTGGCGGACAGCTGCCCGATGAGAGCCAACCGCTCCGATTCCATGATCTTGTTTTTTGCAAACTCCTTCAAGCGCTCATCGCGTTCTTTTAAGGCTAAAGCCATGCTGTTAAATGAGGTGGCCAGTTCACCCAGTTCATCCGTGGAGATCGCCTGGATCCTTACATCCAAATTCCCTTTGGCGACCTCCCGGGAGGCTGACACCAGGGCTTGAACATGGGAGGTGATCCTGTGGGAGATGACATAAGAGAGCAGCATGGAGGCGAGAGCGCCCAGGAGGGCGATGGTCACGAAGGCCAGGATGGTCTGGTTCTTGATATCGGTATATTTTTGCTCAAGAATGCCGACACCCAGGATGCCGATGATCTGGTTGTCGATATTCCGAATGGGTTCATAGGAGGTGAGGTACCAATTGTTGACTCCGTAAGCCCGCCCGATATAGGATTCGCCGTTCAAGATCACTCGATCGTAAACATCCGTTGCGACGCGGGTCCCGATCGCCCGGGTGCCGTCTGCGTTCATGACATTCGTCGCAATGCGGATGCCGTCCATAAAAATCGTTGCAACCCCGATGTCCTGGCCGTTATACTTCTCGCCCTGGAAGACATTCTGTTTGACATCGTCAACAATTTCATAATTCTTATTCAAAATGCTCGCACCGAACAGGACCCCGAGCAGATGGCCCTGGCTGTCAAAGATCGGGGCTGCGGCTTCCAGGAACATCCCCGAGGATACGCCCGTCCCGGTTGTGCCCGGGGCGGAGGAGGAACCCACAATATTAATCGAGGCCCGCTCGACAAGCAGGGTGGTTTCTTTCTCGATATCCCCCGCCGAGAGGATTCCGGTAGCCTCCAGCGGTGCTTTCTGGCTGATGACCGCCGCGATCAGATCATTATGCGTTTGATCGTCCCCATAAATTCCCGGGTTGTTGCTTCGCAAAACCACCTTCCCGCTTGCATCGGTAAGGATTAATAGATCCAGCTTTTCCAGAGCTTCCACCTGCATTAATTCGGCCGTAGCGGTCTGTTTGTCTCCGCTCGATAAAACCTGTTCTATGGAGGGCCTGATCGCGTTCAACTGGACGACGTCGTAGACATGGGTCAGCTGACTCTGGTAGATTGCCTGTGCGGAATTGAAGCCATCATTGACCCTTGCTTGCGCTTCTGCCACGATGCGATTATTGATGAGATAGATGCCAACGATAATAAAGATCGCGCTGATGATCGTAATGATCAGAAGAGAATTCAGAGTGAGCTTGGACCCGATCGATAACCGCAGACCACTCCTGCTGGCTGGATCAGGAGACCTCTCATGTCGCTTGAAAGAGATGTTCAATCCTTTTTTCATACTATCAATCGAGGTCGTCGGAAAACGATCCATCCAGGATTCCGATTCTCCACATGCGCATAAAACTGCGATCCTGTCACAAGGCTGCGTAGACCAGCTCAATCAGATCCTGGACTGCAAGACGCTGTTCGTTGCCGGTCGTTTTGACGGCGTCGCGGAACATGGTGACATCCTTGGGACAGGCGACGACAAAAGTCGTCACGTCATCCAGCTTGACTGCCTCACGGATGCGGGCTTCGCTGGGCCGCTCCTGGATTTCCCCTTCTGCCATCCAGATGCGACCGCCGCCAGCACCGCAGCAGAAGGATCGGTCCCCGTGGCGCGGCATCTCCACCAGATCACAACCCGTGGCTTGAATGATCCTGCGCGGAGCGTCGAAGACACCGTTGTAGCGGCCTAAATAGCATGGATCATGGTAGGTAACTTTGTAGCCCAGCTTCTTACTGAACTTGAGCTGGCCGGATGCGATCATCTGGTCGAGGAGCTCGGTATAGTGCAGGACCGGCCGGTGTCCGTTTCCATTCGTCGGGTATTCGTTTTTCAAGGTGTTGTAGGAATGAGGGTCGGTGGTGACGATTTTCTGGAACGAGCATTTCTTCATCACCTCCACGTTTTTCTCGACCAGCATCTCATACAGGCCCTCTTCACCGACCCTGCGGACATCGTTCCCGGCGTTTCGCTCCCCATCGTAAAGGATGCCAAAATTGAGTCCGGCTTTCTGGAACACTGCCGCTGTTTTAAGGGTGACATCGGTCAGGGTTGGACTATAGGATGAGTAATCGCCCACAAACCATAAGTATTCTACAGGTTCCTTGCGGGCGTCTTTGATTTTGGGTTCGAGCGTTTGGGTCCAGCGGGCGCGCATTCGCTCGGACTGGCCGAACGAATTCCCATAACGACCCAGGTTCTCCAGCGCTCCCTGGAGTTCGATGCCCATCCGCCCTTCAATGACCAGGTAGCGGCGCATGTCGACGATCGCGTCCACATGCTCAATCAGCACCGGGCATTCGCGGACGCAAGCGCCGCAGGTGGTGCAGGACCAGAGGACTTCGTCCTTGATCCTTTCCCCGACCAGGAGGGGCTGCTTCTCCTGCTTGCCGAGCAAGGCGGGCCCGTCCTGGCGCAGGGACTCGCGCAGGGCCAGGATCACCTCTTTGGGGGTTAATGGTTTTCCGGCGGCGAAAGCTGGACAGACGTCCTGGCAGCGTCCGCATTCCGTGCAGGCATCTCCATCGAGCAGCTGTTTCCAGGTTAAGCCCCGCAGCGTGCTGGCGTAAACAGGCTCGCCATTCATCGTTTCGGGAATGGGAGCCAGCCGTCCGGTCGGCCGATCAATCTTTGAAAAGAACACGTTCAATGGACCGGTTAGAATATGTAACAGAGTACCGACTGGCAGGGTGGCGATCAACACCGTGACGATGAGCAGGTGGAACGCATAAATTCCCACGTGCCAGTTCATCAGGGTCGATTCCGAAGCACCGCTTGCGATCCAGGCTTGTGCGACCAGCCAACCCGCCGGGGACCACAGGGCCCACGCTGGCTTTTCAACAGCCAGACGGAGGGACTCGGTGAGCAAGCCGGCTAATACGGTCACCACAATCAGGACCAATGACCAGACGAAAGCAGGTTTCAAGGTCAAGCGGCGTGGTCGCCGGATGAAGCGCCGGAAGGCCGCCAGCACTGCCCCGATCAGGAAGAAAATCGTGAATGTATCCAGAATGAACTTGTAGATCAGGTAGGTATTGCCTTGGAGGATCTTGATGAAGTGAGCATCTATGGTCGCCAGGGCGGTGCCGAGGAAGAAAACAAAAAAACTCCAGGCCAGAGCGATGTGCATGATTCCCGGGTATTCCTGGCCTAATATTCGAGTCTGTAGGATCGCATACTTGATGAGACGCCAGATCCGCACATGCAGGTGATCCCAGCGGACCTCCGGCCGTCCCACTCGCCACCATAAGCGGGCCCGCTGATAGAAGCGATAGACCAGGAGGATGGTAGCCAGAGCCATCAGGGTATAAACATAGATGGCCGGTGAGCCCCAGGTATTTGGAATGCCCCAGAATTCAATTCGCTCCGGCATGAGTCATGCTCCTTTTATTCAGCCTAACTCGCTTTAGCGGCTTTCACTTTTTCGGTCAGCACTTCAACCAGATCGAACAGATCCATTTCCACACCGTATTTGGCAATATTGAAGATGGGCGCCGCTGGATCGGTGTTAACGGCGATGATGGCGTTACTGCCCATGATCGCCTCGGCATGCTCCGGGGCACCGCTAATGCCCAGTGTGAAGTAAATCTTGGGCTTGACTTGCTTGCCGGATTTGCCCACCAGGCGCGAGGATGCCAGCCACCCCTGGTCGATGACCGGCCTCGAACCGGTGACCACACCGCCCAACGCTGAGGCAAGGTCTTCGGCAAGACTGATATTGTCCTTGTTTTGAATGCCGCGACCGACCGAGATGAGGATTGGCTCCTTGGCGATATCCACATCTCCTGCAGCCGGCTCGATATATCCCTTCAGGGATACCCGGAGTGAGTCTAAAGATGGAACCTCCCCTTGGGTCACCGCGGGGGACTGATTGCTCTGCCCCTGCTCCGGCTTATATCCGCCAGGGACCATGGTGACCAGGCTGGTCGGCCCTGGCAACTCGCCTTCGGCCATGATTTTGCCCCCGCAGATCTGGCTGACGTATTTGCCTTCCGGGGTGAACAGGCGGCAGGAACTGACCAGGGGTAAGCCCAATCGGATGGAAAGTACGCTGGCGAGATCCGTGCCGATCGAAGTGCTGCCGAAAAATACCGCTCGCGGCTGGTCCTTCTGGATCAGGCCGGCCAGCACCTTTTGATAGGCATCCGAAGTGAAATCGGCCAGGCCCGGGTGATCGAAGGAGATCAACCGGTCCGCGGCTAGATTTCCTGCCAGGCCTTGTGCGTTCTTGCCCAAGAGAACTGCGACGACCTTTCCATTCTGGCCCTTGGCCAGCTCCTGCGCTGCCGCCAGCATGACATATGAAATCTCCGCCACCTGCCCCCGAAGGTGTTCGATCACGACATAAATGTCTTGGGTCATCGGACTGCTCCTTCTTAAAGAACACCCAGCTCTTTAAATATGCCAACCAGCTGGGTGGAGACTTCGTCTGCGGTGCCGGTAAGCATGGTCGCCCGGCCCCCGGTCTCCGGCTGGAACATGCGGCTGATTTTCGGACCACCGCTCGGATCCAGGGGGGAGGCGGACTGCTCTTCAATGGTTGAAGTCTTCATCACCTGGCGTACTTTGCTGACCGCGACATAGCGGGGTGGTTGTTCTGCAGCCTGGACCCCCAGGACGGCCGGCAGGGTCACCTCCATCTCGGCGATGAGGCCGCCGGGGTATTCTTTGCGGACCTTCGTCTTCGCCCCATCGATCGCAACTCCGGAGAGGTAGCCGACATACGGCATCTCCAGCAGCCCGGCCAGCAGGGGGCCCAGGGCCCCATCAATGTCATTGTTCGCCTGAACGCCCGTCAGCACCAGATCCGGCTGAAGCCCTTTGACGACCGTGGCGAGGGCACGAGCCAGGGCGTGATTATTGACCCCGGCCGAAAAATCTCCTTTGACTTTGATCAGGTGGTCCGCCCCTTTGGCGGCTGCGGTGAAGAGAACATCGTCAATGCCCTCGACATCCGGGGCGACAATCGTCACCTGTCCTCCGCCCCGTTCTTTCAGGAGGATTCCCTGCTCGATGGCATGGTCGTCGAACTCATTGATGATCAAGCGCAGCCAAGCCATATCCAGGGCAGCGCCGCTCGCATCCACCGTGAGTTCTTCGACCAAGTCGGGAACCAGTTTTACCAAAATGATGATGTTCATTTTCCACCTCCTAAATGCCCATCGCTTCCACCAACAACTCGGTGATATCTCTCACCCTTAACTGACCGGCGCCCTGAACCGTCTTGGCTGCATCCTCGAACCGAGGGGTTTCATATGGACAAGCGACCGCAAGAATGTCTGCACCCACGGCTAATGCTTCTTTGACGCGCCACTCCGACAGGCGAACATGGGCCTTTTCCCATTGGAAACCATCCAGCCACATCCCACCCCCGCCCCCTCCGCAGCAAAGGCTGTTCTTATGGTTGTGGGTCATTTCGACCAGTTCCACTCCAGGGATGGCTTCGATCAGGTGACGCGGCTCCTCGAAGACGTCATTGGCGCGGCCCAGGTAACATGGATCGTGGTAGGTGACCTTGGCTTTGACCTCCTGTTTCAGCAGTGGTTTTAGCTGGTCGAGCCGCTCGGCCAGGAATTCGGTGTAATGCCGGATGGGATAGGAGATCTCCAACCGGGGATATTCATTTTTAATCGCGTTGTAGGCGTGGGGATCTGTAGTGATGATCTCTTTGAACTGATATTTACTGAATGCCAGACCATTCCTCTCGGCCAGCATCTCGAACAATCCGCGTTCGCCGGCCAGCCGCTGCGAGTCCCCGTCACTAGTCTCATCGGGACCCAGGATGCCAAAGTTAACCCCCAAGGCATGCAGGATTTTGGTAAGCGCCTTGGCGGTGGCCTGGACACGGGGGTGGTAGGAGGGATAGTCGCCGACGAACCACAGAACGTCCACCGGCTGCCTGAATTTCCCCATTATCTTGACCTCGGGTTGAATACCCGCCGCCCAATCAGCCCGCTTGCGCGGCGATTCGCCGAGCGGGTTGCCGTAGCGCTGGGAATTCTCCAGGGCGCTCTGGAGTTCTGCCGGGACATTACCGTTTAAGATCAATTCTTCCTTGGTGCGCGCCATCAAGCCAGGGGTCAGGGGGATTTGGGCAGGGCAGACGGCAGTACAGGCATAGCAGGAAACACACATCCAGACGGTATCGGTCTCCAGGACCTTTTCGAATCGATCCGCCCGCAATTGAGCGATTAACCTGCTCGGGGGGTGGATCATTAAATACCCAAATGGGCAAATCCCGCTGCAATCCCCGCATTGCAAACAGAGTTTGAGCCTTTCCCCGCGCGGCGTGGATTCAAGGACCTGATCGTACATCGACTGCTGCTTCGTTTCAGTGGGGGTCATGAATGCCTCTTTAAATAATCCTGGATGGGCTGGAATTTGATCGCCAGAAATCATGGAACGGATGAATCGAAAACAGGAATGCCATTGCCATCCGCTTGGCAGATTACGGCCATTACATAGTATGGTTGGTCCATGTATGAATCGCCAGTGGGATTAGTCACAGGTTTTTGTGATGATACTCACGATAAAGAATATCGGAATTGGCAGGGAAGAATTCGGGTATAATCGGTCGAATATTCGGACTGGGAAGGTAGAAAATGAACTTCGCCATGTGGAAGAAAGCCCTGACGGTGATACCGGACGTTACGAAAGATGAATGGGATCGGCTGGATATTGTCTCCAAATGGCTCATATCGACCCGGGCGGCCGTTCTGGTCATGACCTTTCTTTCGGCGCTGCTCGCCGGGCTGTTTGCCTGGCACGATCACCTGAAGGTCAATCTGGTCTCCTGGTTGATCCTGGCGCTGGGTTTGGTCCTGGCGCATGCCGCCAATAATATTTTTAATGACTATACCGACTATGCTCGCGGAGTGGATAAAGACAACTATTATCGCACCCTGTACGGCCCCCAGCCGATCGCGGACGGTCTGCTGACCAAAACTCAGCATCTGGCTTATTTTTTCGCCACTGCTCTGCTGGCCCTGGTGTGTGGACTGTACCTGGCCCTGGCGGGTGGCAGCAACAATTTGACCTGGATCCTGATCGGGCTGGGCGCCTTCTTCGTCCTCTTTTATACCTGGCCGCTCAAGTACATTGCCTTGGGCGAGGTGGCGGTCCTTTTGGTGTGGGGCCCGCTGATGATCGGCGGAGGGTATTACGTCCTCACGCACATCTGGTCGTGGAATGTCGTTCTGGCCAGCCTGCCTTACGTCTTCGGGGTGACCACGGTCATCTTTGGAAAACACATCGATAAAGTGCTGCTCGATAAGACCAAGAGGATCTTCACCCTGCCGGTGTTGATCGGTGAGAAGGCCGCCCGTTATGCGGTTCTCCTGCTGATGTTCCTGCCCTATGTACTGGTGCTGGTCTTGATCGCCATCCGGTATTTCACACCGGTCATGCTGATCTCTTTTCTGGCGCTGCCGACTCTCATCAAGCTCTATCCTTCCTTTCTCAAGCCCAAGCCGGAAACCAAACCAGCCGATTTCCCGGACGGGCAGGGCGGCTGGCCCCTCTTTTTCGCCCCGCAGGCTTTCCTCAGCACACGCTCCTTCGGGACCTGGTTCGTGCTGGGCTTGATCCTGGAGGTCGTCGTGCGCACCCTCCTGCCGCATTTCTGGGTGATTTAAGCATCTTTTCGGTACGCACGGGGGTAGCGAATGGGTTTTCGAGGAATTCAACCTCGAAAACCTTTCTTTTTCTGGACCAAAATCTTGTCGGAAATGGCTTCGAATCCTGCCGCGTCGGGGACGGCGCGGAAGCTTGGGCCGGTCCGAGGGAGGAGAGCGAGCTTCAAAGGGGCATTTTACCCACGGAATATATGTGAGTATTGTCACAAGAGTTATGTATCAAACTGTCACTAACCGGATTCCGGTTTGAGAGATATAGTGAATTGACATCATCGTGAAAATTGACGCCATCCGGCCTTCGTTTAATAAGGCGTGGGCTGGAAGACGACACCGAATTTTAGGAGATCGCGCATGAACCAAGCCTCCCTCAATAGTTTGTTGCGGCCCAAGTCGGTTGCGGTGGTAGGAGCATCGGCCCAACCCGGAAAGATCGGCTATACCGTCATCGAGAATTTGATCAAGGGTGGATACCAGGGCAAAATCTACCCGATCAACCCGACGGCGACGGAGATCCTCAGTCTGCCTGTCTTCTCCGACGTAAGCGTTATGCCGGAGAATGTGGATCTGGCCGTGATCACCCTGCCGGCCAAATTGGTCAACCAGGTCGCGGAGGCATGCGGTCGCAAGGGGGTCAAGGCCCTCAGCGTCATCACCTCTGGCTTCAGCGAAGTCGGACGTCGGGACATGGAGGACGAGCTGGTTGCGGTCGCCCATCGTTACGGGATGTGTGTGCTGGGTCCGAACATCGTCGGCACCCTGTCCAATTCGGATGCACTGAACGCCTCATTCGCCCCCTTCCTGCCTTTTGTGGGCAAGGCCACCCTCATCACCCAGAGCGGCGCCCTGCTCATCGCCATGGATGCCATCACCTATACGCGCAAGGTCGGTTTCGACAAGATGATCTCCATCGGCAACATGGCGGACGTGGATTTTGCCGACATGATCACCTGGCTGGATCAAGATGAGAATACCTCCTGCATTTGCCTGTATATTGAAGGCCTCAAAGACGGCCGGAAGTTCATGGACGCCTGCCGGAAGTCCAAAAAGCCGGTCATCGCCCTCAAGGCGGGTGTCTCGGTCCACGGGGCTGCGGCAGCCGCTTCGCATACGGGTTCACTGGCGGGCGCAACCAAGGTCTATGGTGCCGCCTTCCAGCAGGCCGGGGTTGTGCCGGCCTCGGACTTGAACAATTTGTTTGACCGTACCCTGGCTCTCTCGCTCCAGCCACCCTTGCGCGGCGACCATCTGCTGGTCATTACCAACGGTGGAGGCGTAGGTGTGCTAGCAACCGACTCGGCCGAACACGTCGGTGTCCCGTTGCACTTCGCGCCGGAGGATGTCCAGACCGAATTGAAGAAGCATATGCCCGAGTTCGGCTCGGCCAAGAATCCGGTCGACATGACCGGGATGGCCGGCAACGACTGGTACTATGAAACGGTGAAATTCGCCTTTGCTCATCCCTGGACGAACGGGCTGGTCGTTCTCTATTGTGAAACGGCCATCACCAACCCGATCGAAATCGGGCGCGCCATCAAGCGGGCGGTCGATGACTCGGGCGTGAAGGATCGGCCGGTGGTCGTTTCCTTTGTGGGCGGAACGCGTTGTGACGAGGCCATGCAATGGCTGGTGGAGAACGGTATCCCGGCCTACGGAGCGCCGGATCAGGCGATGAGCGGCATGGCTGCTCTGCAGGAATACAACAACATCCGTAATATGCTCTCGGATGGCAAGGTGGAATGTGATGCTAAAAGTAGCCAGTGGGCTCGCGAGGTCATTGCCAAGGCTCGTGCCGATGGGCGGTTGGCCCTCACCGAGGTCGAAGCCAAGCAGGTTTTTTTGGCATACGATCTGCCCATCACGGAGACGCGCCTGGCGACCTGCGAGGAGGACGCTGTCCAAATGGCCGAGGAGGTCGGATTCCCGGTCGTGATGAAGATCGTCTCTCCGGATATCATCCACAAATCGGACGCGGGAGGCGTTAAGGTCAATATCAAGGACCTGTCCTCCGCCCATAGCGCTTTCAAGGCCATCATGGCGAACAGCAAATCCTACAAGGCTGATGCCCACATCCACGGTGTTGCCGTCCAGGAAATGGCCCCGGCCGGCACCGAGGTGATCATCGGCTCGGTCAACGATCCCAGCTTCGGACCCACGGTCATGTTCGGCCTGGGCGGGATCTTTGTGGAGGTCCTGAAGGATGTCACCTTCCGCGTCGCGCCGGTCAACCGACAACAGGTGGACCGCATGCTGGGTGAAATCCGGGGAGCTCCCATTCTGGCCGGGGCACGCGGGGAGGCCCCACGCGACCGGGCGGCCCTGGCGGATTTGATCTGCAAGTATGCGAACATGGTCTACGACCTGCAGGATGAGATCGCCGAGACGGACGCCAATCCGGTCCTGGTTTATGAAGAGGGCAAAGGCTTGAAGATTGTGGATGCCCGCATCATTTTGAAAAAGGTCGCTCCCAAGGCCTAAACCTTTCTTTAAAGAATATAATAGAACTACAGATGACCGACGGCAGTCTGCCGTCGGTCCTATTTTGTCCAGAGGCTTTCCAAGTCCGGGTGCGGGTCAAACGAAGGATCAAGGGATCTGGTGCCGGAACTCCTCCAGCCCGGTGACCGGCTGCAGGCAGACAAACCCTTCACAGACGTAGGCGGTCGGTGCGCCAGCGACCGGGGGGCGGTCGGCGAGCAGTGCCGGGGATCCTTCCCCGGGGGGGTAGCTGGCGGCTGCCAGGACCAGGTTGGGGCGGTAGGCTGACTGCACGTGGGTGATGAACCTCCGGGTTTGTTCATCTCCAGGATCGCCAATGACCGCCACCTGTTTCACTCTGCTCATGCCAAAATCGATGACTGAAAGCCAGCGCCCAAAAGCGGTCGGGTAACGGGCAGCCGGATCCGCCACGAGCCCGAGAGCCTTTTCGGCACGCTCATGCCAATCGCTCCGCTCGCTGAAGGACGCCAATTTGAGCAGCGCTTCGGCTGCCAGGGCGTTCCCGGAGGGGGTCGCGTTGTCCTGCAGGTCTTTGGGGCGGAGGAGGAGCTTTTCCGCGTCGGCGGGCGTGTCAAAGAATCCACCCGCCGGATCATCGAAGCGCCGGATCATCTCCTCCGCCAACCGTTCAGCTTCCGAGAACCAGCGTGGGTCAAAATCGGCCTGGTAAAGTTCGAGGAGACCCAGGATGAGGGCCGCGTAGTCCTCCAGGAACACTTCGGACCCGACGCGCCCCCTTCTCCAGGCCCTCCGCAGGCTGCCCTGTGTCTGAAGGCGGTTCAGCAGGAATTCTGCGTTCCGTCTGGCAATTTCCAGATAACCGGCCTGTCCCATCCCTCGCCCTGCTTCAGCGAATGCGGCCAGCATCAAGCCGTTCCAGCAGGTCAGGATCTTATCATCCGTGCCGGGGCGGATGCGCCTGTTCCTGGCCGAGAGTAGCCTGGAATGGCAATCCACCAGGGCGAAGACGATCTGTTCCGGGGTCATTCCAAAGGCCTGACCCAGGCTGGCATCATCCAGGGCGCGCTGCAGGATGGTCCTCCCTTCCCAGTTCCCGGCCGGGCGAACGGCGTAGGCCCGCTCGAAGAAGGCCGCCTGATCCCCGAGGGCCTCACGGATCTCTGCCTGGGTCCAGGCGTAATAACTTCCTTCCTGACCGTCCGAATCGGCGTCCAGACTCGAATAGAAACCGCCTTCCGGCGAGAGCATTTCGCGGGCGACGAACCCCAGTGTCGTTTCGACCACACGGCGGAAAGGCGCATCGCCGCTCATCTGCCAGGCATGCAGATAGGCCCTGGCGAGCTGGGCATTATCATAGAGCATCTTCTCGAAGTGGGGAATGTGCCAGGAGTCGTCGGTCGAGTAGCGGGCAAAACCGCCGCCGACCACATCGTACATCCCCCCGCGCGCCATGGCGCTGAGGGCATGGAGGGCGGGTTTCAGGGCCCCGGCCTCCCCGGCCAGTGAGCGGCGCAGCAGGAATTCAATCGTCATCGGTTGGGGGAATTTGGGCGCGCTCCCCCAGCCTCCGTATTTCCCATCATAGCTCTCGATTAATATTCGGGTCGCCCCCTCCAGGATATCCGTGAAGGATGTCCCTGCTACGCTGAGGGCCACGGCCCGGGTCTGGAGTTCAGTGGCAGCCTGGGCGCCCACGCGCTCGATCTCCTCCCGCTCGCCGTGCCAGGCCTCGGACAGGGAAAGCAGGAGCTCCTTAAAACCGGGCATGCCGTAACGGGGAGTGGGCGGGAAATAGGTACCTGCGAAAAAAGGGTGCAGGTCCGGGGTCAGAAAGACAGACATCGGCCAGCCGCCCTGGCCGGTGAGAGCCGTGACCGCGGCCATGTAGATGCTGTCCAGGTCGGGGCGTTGTTCGCGATCGACCTTGATGCAGACGAAATGGTCGTTCAGAATGGCGGCGGTCGCGGCGTCCTCAAAAGATTCGTGCGCCATCACGTGGCACCAGTGACAGGCCGCGTAACCGATGCTGAGGAAGATCGGTTGATCGGTGCGGCGCGCGATTTCTAGGGCCTCCTCCCCCCAGGGATACCAATCGACCGGATTGTCCGCATGCTGGAGGAGATAGGGCGAATCGGTTTGAGCCAGGTGATTGGGCATAGGTTTGAAACCGTACCTCTAAATTTCCTTCTGGGAGGAATGGGAAAATTCCCGGGAGGGTGATTGGCGGCGATTATAGCACTGCCCCTTTTTGTGGAAGGGGTGACTCCCCGATTCGAAGATCCTGGGGAAAAAGGATCCAGGCCAGGCTGGACTGGCTGGGCGCCAGATCATCCGCTGCTGATTTGAAGATCGGCAATTTCCAGCCAGGCGGCCGGGTTGTCCAGAGTGCCAAAGCGAACCACTCCCTGCGGAGTCCATCCGGCGTATTGGTTGTCGATCCACAGCACCAGCCCAAGCGGTGCAGAGGGGGGGTGAGGGGACTGAAGGATGGTCTCTCCGTCCAGCCCGAACGAGCAACCTTCGTGTAGCCAACTTGCAGTGTATTCATGCCAGCGGGTGACATCTGCGGCGATGGACACGGCCTGCTGATGGATGTGACGGTTCGCCAAGCGCCTCAATTGGCGGGAGAGGGGCCGGATCGCAAGGAGCGGAAGGGCGGGCAGGCCGGCCAGGGCGATCCACCCTGGAATCACAGAATGAATCGATCCAGCAAAAAAACCTCGGGCAGGGAGTGCATCGTTGAGCGCCAGAGAATTGGGTGGGGAGGCATGGAAAAACCAGGCTGTTTCTGGAAGCGCGGGAAGATGCCTCGGGTTGCCGCCAAAACCGATCGTCATGCCGAAAGGATCGTTCCAGAATCCAAACCCCCATGTGCCGGGCAGGTCGGGAGCGGAAACCCGGGCGCGTAACCCCACTTTTACTGGCGGACGCCAGCAGAAGGCGCGGCGTGCCAGATGGGCGTAATCGTCCAGCTGGGCCAACCGGTAGGTCCCCTTAGCCCCGGCAGGAATCTCCAGTCGCCACCCGGTCGGATTGCGGTGGATGGCTGATCCAGAGGTCAATCGTTCGGTCAGTTGAATTTCCATGCAGGATAATTATAAGGTTATAATGGGCAGGGACGGAGGATGGATGGAGATCACCTGGTACGGACATTCCTGTTTTCGCATGACCGAGCGCGGCCTGGCTTCCGTTGTCACCGATCCCTTCGATTCAACCGTGATCGGTTACGAGCCGCTCAAGCTGAAAGCGGACATCGTAACAGTCAGTCACGATGCTCCCGGGCACAGCTTCCTCACGGCGGTCAAAGGCTACAGCCACGCCATCACCACGCCCGGAGAATTTGAGATCGGCAGCGTTTTCATCACGGGTGTGCAGACAGACCTTTCGGCGAAGAAAGCGGCAGAAAAACCCCGCAACACCCTGTACGTGTTCGACTTCATGGGGATCACCGTGGCACACCTGGGCGACTTGCGGAGTGTCCCGACTCAGGCCGAAATCGAAACTCTGGGAACCGTCCATATCGCCCTGGTGCCGGTCGGCGGGGGCAATGGGATGAATGCCGCGAAAGCTGCCGAAGTGGTCAGCTTGCTGGAACCGAACATCGTCATCCCGATGCACTACCAGACTCCCGCGGTGAAGGTGACGCTGGACAAGCTGGTCAAATTCATGAAGGAAATGGGTTTGCAGGAAGCCGAGACCATGCCGACGCTTAAAGTCAGCCAATCGTCGCTGCCCGATGAGACGAAAGTGATCGTGCTCGACTATCAGCATGAATAAGGATGCCATGTCCGTCAAACTGGTCATGACCTGGGATATTTCACCGGACCACGAGCAGGAGTACTTTGAATTCGTGATCGGCGAATTCATTCCCGGCGTGCAGCACCTGGGCTTGCAGCCGGTGGAGGCCTGGGCGACCGCATTCGGAAATTACCCCCAGATCCAGGTGGGTATGCTGGCGGATGACCTGGCCGGAGTGCAACGGGTCCTGCATTCGGATGCCTGGACCCGGCTTCAAGAAAAGCTGTTCACCCTGGTCAATAATTACTCGTACAAAATCGTCACGGCCCGCACCGGGTTTCAATTCTGATCGAGTAGGAGATCCCACGCAACTGAGGACGGAATCGCCCCCCTGCTCAAGCAGGGGGGCGTTGACTCCCCCAGGAAGGCGGGTAAAATAAAATCATCTTCCTTATGAGCGAATTTTCCCGGCGGGTTCTGCGGTGGTACTCACGGCATAAACGAAGCCTGCCATGGCGCGGCCAGAAGGATCCTTATGCCGTCTGGGTGTCTGAAATCATGCTCCAACAGACCCGGGTGGAGACCGTGATTCCCTACTATGGGCGTTGGATGAAGCGTTTCCCGGACCTGGCCCGCCTCGCCCAGGCTTCCGAAGGCGAGGTGCTCTCAACCTGGGAGGGGATGGGGTATTACGCACGAGCACGCAACCTGCACCGGGCGGCGAGCCTGGTCATGAATGAGTTCAGCGGCGAGCTGCCCCATGACCTGGCTGCTTTGCGAACCTTACCGGGGATCGGACCCTACACGGCAGGAGCCATCGCTTCGCTGGCTTTCGGCCTGGATGCAGCCGTCCTGGATGGCAACGTGCGACGCGTGTTGGCCCGTGTCTTCAATGTGACGGAACCGGCCGATTCGCCCGTCGGGGCAGCCATCCTTTGGGCGCTGGCAGAGCAGCATCTGCCGGCAGGACGGGCCGGGGATTACAACCAGGCGCTGATGGACCTGGGGGCCATGGTCTGCCTGCCGCGGAATCCGAACTGTCCGCTTTGCCCCCTGGGCGGCCTGTGCCGGGCGCGCCAGGGTGGTTTCCAGGAGCTGCGTCCAGTCCTGAAACCGAAACCGGAAGTACCCCATTACACGGTTACTGCGGCGGTGCTGCTGCGCAGCGGGAAGGTTCTGCTGGCGAAACGCCCTTCGCCAGGCCTGCTGGGCGGCCTGTGGGAGTTTCCCGGCGGGAAAGTCGAGGCTCAGGAGACCCTCGCAGAGTGTCTCGGTCGCGAAATCCGGGAAGAACTAGGAACCAGGATACGCGTCGGCCAGTCACTGGGCGTTTTTCGGCATGCCTACACCCACTTCCGCATCACCCTGCATGCCTTTCTTTGCGAACTGCTGGGGGACGAGCCGCGCCCGATCCAAGCTGCGGAGCTGGCCTGGGTCGCTCTGCCCGATCTGGCAGGGTATCCGATGGGAAAGGTGGACCGGCAGATCGCCAGGCGGTTGCAATGAGCAGTGATCCCTACCTTCTCACCCGCAAGCGGATGGTGGCTGAACAGATCGTCGCCCGCGGCATCCGGGAGCCACGCCTTTTAAGGGTGATGGAATCCGTACCGCGCCACTGCTTCATCCAGCCGGACGACCTGGCCTGGGCCTACTCGGACGGCCCTCTACCGATCGGATACGGCCAGACGATCTCTCAGCCGTATATCGTCGCCTTGATGACCGAACTCCTGGGATTAAAAGGGACGGAATGCGTCCTGGAAGTGGGCACTGGCAGCGGTTACCAGGCCGCGATATTGGGCGGGATGGCCAGAGAAGTGCATACAGTGGAAGTGATCCCCCAGCTGGCTGCGCTGGCGGTCGAGACTTTGACTCCTTTGGGTTTCCTCAATATCCACGTCCATGTGGCCGATGGATCGCTGGGCTGGCCGGAGGCGTGTCCTTATGACGGCATCCTGGTGGCGGCTGCTGCTCCCTCTGTCCCCCAACCGCTGCTGGAACAGCTGGCAGTTGACGGCGGGCGCCTGGTGATCCCGATCGGCAGCCGGGGCTATCAGAAATTGGAGATCTGGACCCGCAGGGGAAAAAAGTTTGAACAGCAAATTCATATTTCGGTCGCATTTGTTCCGCTACGCGGGGAATTGGGCTGGAACTGAGACATGCAATCATTGCTGGCGCGTCTGATCCTGGGAATTGGTCTGGCCGGAGCCGTGGGCGGCCCGTATATTTTGATCCTGGCCTTCAGCAGGCCGGGAACCTTCCTGAAGCCGGACCTGGCCAAAAAGCAGGGGGCGGTTGCCACCCTGCTGGGAATCGTGCTTCTATGGGTTGGTTTCAAGCTATTGCATTGACGGGCCCGCGATCCGGTACAAAGACCGAACCCGGGAAGCCATGACCTGGTGCGGGGCCGGCGTTGGGCCTACCCCCATTGCCTGCTGGTAATTGGCGGATGCGGGTTGCACGTTAAAGTGCATGACGGCGGTCGCGCCAGCTCATTCACTTTTGACCCCAATCCCCCGGAGCAGAAACCCGGATTCCGGATACCTCTCGGTAAAGCCGGAAAGGCGCCATTGGAGCGATCGAGGATTTCACGCCTTGGTCATTGCCACGAAGACCATCGGACGGCGCTTGGTCTGGTTGTGCAGCAAAGAGCGGACGGCATCGGTGATGACCTTCTCATCGTCCAGTCCTCCGCCGTTGACCAGCTCGGTGACCTTCTTCCGCACCAAGGGGATCATGACCTCGGCGTCTTCGGGGGAGAGGAAGCCGCGCGTGATGACCTCCGGTTCTTTGATCAGCCGGCCGGAAAACTTGTCCAGCGGGACGGTCACCAGGACGATGCCGGAACGGGCCAGCTGCTCCCGTTCATGCATCACGTCCAGGTCAATTTCTCCAACGCTCTCCCCTTCGACGAAGACATAGCCTCCCGGCATCCGTTCTCCGAGGGAGAGCTTGTCCTGAGAGAGTTCAACGACCTGACCGTTTTCTGCGACCACGATGTTCTCCTCCGGGATGCCGACCTGGCGTGCGAGAGCCGCATGACGCTTGAGCTGGTGCAGTTCGCCATGAATGGGCATGAAGAACTTGGGTCTGACCAGATTGAGCAGAAGTTTTTGCTCCTCCGAACTGGCGTGCCCGGAGACGTGCACGGGCGCGATGGCTTCGTAAACGACACTGGCGCCGCGCCGGAAAAGGCGGTTGATGGTCTTGCTGATGGCCTCTTCGTTGCCAGGGATGGGGTGGGAGGACAGGACGATCGTGTCACCGGCCTCGACATCGAAGGCGCGGTTGGTGCCGGTGGAGAGCCTGCCGATGATCGAGGAGGGTTCACCCTGCGAGCCGGTGCACATTAACACGACGTCTTTCGACGGCAGGTGGAGCGCTTCCTCCAGGCTGACCTGGGTGTCCTCCGGGATCTCCAGGTAGCCCATCTTCTGGGCGATCTTGGCGTTGTCCACCATGCTGGTGCCGACCAGGGCCATCTTTCGATGATGGCGCACGGCGGCGTCCGCGACCTGCTGGATGCGGGCGATCAAGGAAGCAAAAGTGGCGATGATGATTCGCCCGGGTGCGGTCCGGAACACTTCGTCCAGGGCGGGGCCAATGACTCGCTCGGAGGGTGTCCAGCCCGGCCGCTCCGAGTTGGTCGAGTCGGCCAGCAGCATGGCGACCCCCCGGTGGGAAAACTCAGCCAGCTTGGCGAAATCGGTCGGCCAGCTGTCCACCGGGGTCTGGTCAAACTTGTAATCACCAGAGTGGACGATCAACCCGGCAGGGGTGGTGATCCCCAGACCGACCGCATCGGGGATCGAATGACAGACGTGGAAGGTCTCGATTTGGAACGGTCCGACCTGTACCAGCTCCCCGGCCTGCACGGTCCGCAGGTCGGCTTTGCTGGCCAGTCCATTGCGGGCCAGTTTGACCTCGATCAGGCCGCGCGTCAGGGGGGTTGCATAGACTGGTGCCGGGACCTCGGCCAGCAGGTGATGGATCGCCCCAATGTGATCCTCGTGGCCATGGGTGATAAAAATGCCCTGGACGCGAGCGGCGTTCTCGCGCAGATATTGGAAATCCGGGATGATGTAATCCACGCCCAGCATGTCGTTATCCGGGAACATCAGACCCGCGTCGACGACCAGGATGTGGCCGTTGTTTTCGTAGGCCATCATGTTCTTACCGACTTCCCCGAGGCCCCCGATCGGGATGATTCTTAATTTTTCTTTGGTACTCATCGTTTATCCTTTAAATAACTAAAATCCCCCGGGCAGACCAGCTGCCTGAGTGGTTAGGTGATATGGGTGAAACAAACTGCCGGATACCGGCAGGTAAGTTCGAACCAAGTGTAGGGAGTATAGCAGGTGCATCTTGATTTGTCAAAGGAAGGGTCGTTCCGTTATATAAAGTTCTAATATTCGCCCCTTAGGCCCGAGGTTCGATTCTGGCGAAGATTCCCAACCACCCGGGACCTTAGTGATAGAATCAATCACGGTGAAGCAAAACCTGGAGGTGAGATGAGTGCAGCAGCCCTTCGAGCGCGTTATCAGCGCTTGATGCTTTTTTTTAGCGGAGTGGCGACCGGTTTCATTTTCTGGGAGGTGATCCTGCCCAGGATCGGACTGGCAAGCCTGGCCCGGCGGACGCGCTCCGAACGGCTGCGCCGCCTGGCGGCACGCTTCCGAACCCTGGCCATCCGCATGGGTGGGGTCATGATCAAAGTGGGTCAGTTCCTCTCGTCCCGGTTGGATGTGCTCCCTCCGGAGATCACCAGCGAACTGGCCGGTTTACAAGATGAGGTCCCCCCGGAGGATTTTGAAGATATCCGCCGCCTGACGGAGGTCGAATTGGGGGCGCCGCTGGAAGAGAAGTACGAATTCTTCGACCCGACACCCCTGGCGGCCGCTTCGCTCGGGCAGGTCCATCGTGCCCGCCTGTGCCGGGATGCCTCGCTGGAGCAGCCCTTCTGCGAGGTCGTCGTCAAAGTACAACGCCCGTATATCGATCAGCTGATCGAAGTCGATCTCAAGACGCTCCGGATCGTGGGCGGCTGGCTGGAGCACTACCGGCCGATCCGGGAGCGGGCTAACATCCCGTCCCTGATCGAGGAGTTTTCCGCGACGATCCGTGAGGAGGTGGATTACCTGGCGGAAGGTCGCAACGCCGAGATTTTCAGTGACCACTTTAAGGACCACCCCAAAGTGCACGTACCGCGTGTAGTCTGGAGCCATACGACCCGACGGGCCTTGACCCTGGAGGACGTGTTTGCGATCAAAATCACCGATTATGAAGCGATCAGCACGGCCGGTGTCGATCGATCCGAGGTGGCGCGGCAGCTTCTGGATACCTACCTGAAGCAGATTTTCGACGACGGCTTTTTTCATGCCGACCCGCATCCGGGCAACCTGTTTGTCACGCCGCTCCCTGGCCATACCGATGAGGGCCGCCAGGCATGGCAGCTCACCTTTGTGGACTTCGGCATGGTCGGGCATGTTCCCGATCATTTACGCGATGGACTTCGAGAACTGCTGATCTCCGTGGGGACGCGCGACACAGCCCGACTGACGCGGACATTTCAAAATCTCGATATCCTGCTGCCCAGTGCGGACCTGAAGCAGCTTGAACAGATGGAATCCCAGATTTTCAATATGGTCTGGGGAAAATCCATGAGTGAGCTGCGCGAGATGAGCTATGATGAAATGTACCAGTTCGCTGACCAGTTCCGGGATGTCATGTACAGCATGCCGTTTCAACTGCCGGAAAATTTGCTCCTGCTGGGACGAACGCTGGCGATCCTTTCCGGAATGTGCACCGGTCTCGACCCGGATTTTAATCTCTGGAATCAGGTCGCGCCATACGTCAGCAAGCTGGTCGCAGATGAGGTCGGATCCAACTGGCGGGTCTGGCTGGATGAGATCGGGAAGACGGTCAAAGATCTGCTCGCCATCCCCTCCCAGGCCGGGCGGGTCCTGAGCCAGATCGAACGGGGCAGCTTGACCGTCCAGGCGCCTACGATCGGCCGGCAGATCGGCGGCGTGGAACGGGCGATCAACCGGCTGACCGCGGGGATCATCTTTGCGGGTTTCCTGATGGGAAGCGTCATTCTATACGATGCGGGACACCTGGTCCCCTCCGCAGTACTCCTGGGCGCCTCGCTCGTCACCTTGGTGTGGACGGTCTTCTCTTCCAGGGGTCGACATCCCAGACGGCCGCCCTTTTAAAGCGACTGCCCCGCTCGGGGCGGGGCAGGGGTCTGCAGGCTTACTTTTCGCGGTCCTCCATGCGTTGTAAGGAGGCGTCGATCATGCTTCGCCAGGCCAGCAGCATCTCCTTGCGGGCCTTGCGGCGGTGCTCCATAAATTCGGGCGGGACCAGCCCCTCCAGGCTCTCCCGCATTTCCTGCCGGGCGGCACGGAAATGGTTGCGGACGTCCTCAGGAATGAAATCTTCAACGGTTTTTTGGGTACGAGTATTTTTTTCTGCCATACTATGCTCCTTACCTTGTGTGCTTTCATTATAACGCGAAGTCGAGTGCGGTACAATCCGCCGTCCGCCGCACACGATTCAACAGGGAGGAGCAAGATATATGGATAGGCCGGATCGGATCTGCCAAAGTTGCCCGCATCGAGTAAAATTGCCCTACGTGGAGTGGCTATGGAATATCAAGACTATGTCCGTGCGGTTCAGCAGGCTTCCCAATACCTTCAAACCGGAAAGCTGAATGAAGCGGTCGACGCCTTTTACAAATTGATCCTGAGCGATATCTCGGATATCGATAAAGCCTCCCTGTGTGTGAAGCTGGCGGTCGTCTATGACCGCATGGGAAAAACGGAGGACGCCTTGTCCTGGTATGACAAGGGGATGACGAACGAACAGTCTTACTATCGATTCGATGTCGCCGAGCGGAAAGCCCATTATTTATCTCAGCTCGGCCGGAATACCGAAGCCGCAGCCATTTACGAAGAGCTGATCAAACAACCGTTCGTCAGTGAAGGGGACCGGGATCGGATGCGCCAGGTCATCAAGGCGTTCCTTTCGAAAACCCTACGCGGTTGGAAATAAAGCATTTCCCCCCTGAAGAGGATAGACAATGGAATATCGCCTCCTGGGATCGACCGATTTGCGCGTGTCAGAGCTGTGTCTGGGAAGCATGCAGTTAGGCTGGACGGTGGGCGAGGCCGGGGCAGCGCGGGTGTTATCCGCTGCCTTCGAGGCAGGGGTGAATTTTTTGGATACCGCCGATGTGTACTCCCGCTGGGTCGATGGCAATCCCGGCGGAGTCGCTGAAGAGATCATGGGCCGCTGGTGGAAACAGGCCCGGATCCCGCGCGATCAGCTCGTCCTTGCAACCAAGGTGCGGGGCAATATGGGAGGCGGACCGCAGGACGAAGGCTTGTCGCGGAATCATATTCTGCATTCCATTGAAAATTCCTTGCGCCGCCTGCAGACCGATTATGTGGACCTCTACCAGGCCCATTTTCCGGATGAAAATACCCCCATCGAAGAAACCCTGCAGGTTTTCGACGATCTGGTCCAGCAGGGCAAAGTGCGCTTCGTCGGCGCTTCGAACTATCGAGCCTGGCAGCTCATGCAGGCCCTGTGGACTTCCGATAAAAACCACCTGAAACGCTTCGACAGCCTACAACCGCACTACAACCTCGTCCACCGGGCGGAATTTGAACGTGAGCTGGCCGCGGTGTGCAAGGCATATTCGATCGGGGTCATCCCCTACAGCCCGCTGGCGGGTGGGTTCCTGACGGGCAAATACCGGCCGGGAGTGAACCCGCCCAGCGCCCGGGCGGGCAGGGTCAAGCGGTATTTCAACCGGCGGAACTGGACCTTGCTGGACAGGCTGGAAGGGCTGGGAGAACAGAAAAAAGCCTCGATATCCCAGATCGCCCTGGCCTGGCTTCTGGCGGATCCCTTGATTTCCAGTCCGATCATCGGCCCCCATTCCCTGGCTCAGTTCAAGGATAATCTCGGCGCGGTGGAGGTCCGCCTGACCGTGGAGGAGAAGGCCGGCCTGGATAAGGCCTCCGCCTGGAAGGAAGAAAACCGGTAGAGCCCGGCCTCTGGGGCCAGGTTCCGGTTTCACTCCAACTTGAGTGCCTCGGCTCCCTACTCGACGAATGAAATGAGATAGACATATGCCTGCAAAAGTGATCCTCAACCCCTACTCCAACCGCTGGAACGCCCGGGCCCGCTGGCCGGAGGCGGAAGCCGCACTGCGGAAGGCGGGCGTCGATTATGAGCTGGTCGTCTCGGAGCATCCGCGCCATATCATCGAATTGGCCGAGCAGGCCGCGCGCCAGGGCTATGCTCCGATCATCGCCGCCGGCGGGGATGGGACGATCGGCGAGGTGGTCAACGGATTGGCACGCGCCGCCCAAAACGAAGCCGACCCCTTCGGCCCTCTGGGGATCCTGCCGCTGGGATCGGCCAACGATCTGGTGGATAACCTGCACCTGCCGAAGGACCTGGAGGCTGCGGCACGGGTCCTTGCCGCGGGAAAAACCAGACGGATGGACGTGGGTTACGTCAACGGCTTTTACTTTGCGAATAATTCCGCCATCGGCCTGGAGCCCTACATCACCCTGGTCCAGCAGCGCATCACCTGGATCAAGGGCATGTTGCGCTACCTGGTGGCGGCCGTGCGCGGCATCTGGGACAACCCGCAGTGGGTGGCGGAGATCGAGTGGGACGACGGCCGATACGCGGGTCCGGTCCTGCTCGTCTCGGTCGGGAACGCTCCCCGCACCGGCGGGGTATTTTACATGGCACCCCATGCCGATCCTTTCGACGGGAAGCTCACCTTCGTTCACGGCTACCGCCGCACGCGCCTCCAGATCTTCCGCCTGCTGCCGCATACCATGCAGCCCGGGAAGGGCAGTTTTGTCGAGATGCCGGATATTCACGAGCAGATGGCAACCTGGATCAAGATTCACCTGGATCGCCCTGCACCGGCGCACGCGGACGGCGAAATCTTTTCCGAGGCGATTCAGGATCTGGAATACCGCATCCTTCCGCAAAAACTACAGATCCTGATGCCTTGAAAGGACACCGGGAGCCTGGATCGATCGGGTTGGATATGCCCTAAATAAAACCGCCGGCCAGATCCGGCGGTTTTTGGTAAGGGGGAAGTGGGTGTCTATTGCCACGGCTCTCATTTAGTTTGCCATGCCCTTCCGCACCGCCAGAGTCCCCAGCAGTAGCGCCGCCAGGCTGGAGAACCCCAGCACCAGCACATCCCGTCCCAGCAGGTCGGCCGAATTATAAAACAAGGCCATCTGCAGGGCGTGGTTGCCGTAGGTCAGCGGGATGATTGCGGCAAGGTTCTGCAGCCACAGGGGTTCGAAGGCCAGGACCCCTACCCCGCCCGACAGGAAGAACAGGTACAGGGCCACGTTGATCGAGACCGCGATCACCGGCATGATGCGCCGCAGGGCTGCCCCGAGCGCCACCCCCAGGCTGGCGCCCAACAGGGCCACCAAACCCACGACCAGGAACATGTCCAGCCAGTAGATCCCCTGCGGGTAGATCCAGCCTAATCCATCCGCTGCCAGCAGCACCAGCGTCCCCAGGGTAAAGCTGGTGACGAAGCCTGCCAGCACTTTGCCGGCGATGATCGCCCCGCTGGGAGCCGGCGAGAGCAGCAGCTCTTTGACCGTGGACGATTCCCACTCCCGCGCCGCGGCATTTCCTCCCGAGATCAATCCGCAGATGATCAGCAGCAGGACCACCGTCGGCAAAACCGCATACTGGAACATCTGGATATCACGCAGCCGCAGGTCGTGCTCGTCCATGGTGATCTTGATCGGGCTCTGATCCCCCTGGGCAGCGTAATAGCGGGTAATGGCGTCCGGCACTGCCCGGCGGATGTCGTTGGTGAAATCCAGGTTCAGGTTGTTGACCGTGACGTCCACGGTAGTCCCCTGGTGGGCTTGCAGGCGCTGGCTGAAATCGGCCGGGATGGTGATCACGGCCACCACGTCCAGATTATTCAGCAGGGCCTGACCCTGGGCCGCATCCACGTCCTGCAGGCGGAACACGTTGGCGCCCCGGATGGCCTGGGCGATCTTAGCGCCCTCGGGGCCGCGGTCCTGGACGACCAGCGCCACGGGGCTGCGCCCGACAGATTCGGCTCCCAGGAATTGCACCAACAGGAAAACCAGCGGCGGAGCGAAGGTAGCAACCAGAATGACCGGTTGGCGCAGCCATACCTGTAAATCCTTGATCATGATCACCCAGGCTGCCTTGAGAAATTCCAAGAACCTATTCTGTGCTTGATTCTTCAACATGGTCGATTTTTCCGTGTGCATCTGCGTGCCTGTCTTTTATGCGCCCGTTGGATAAACGTAAAATATCCGCAGGATGTTTTTTGGGCGGGTGCGTCGTCCGGATACCTCTCACGGGAATAGGATCAATGACTCACCGTGCTTCGGTGCAGGACCAGCGTTACCAGGAGGATGAGTCCCGCGGCAAACCCGCCCAGGATGAGCAAGTTGCCCGGCAGCCCGTAGGTGTTCAGGTTAAAGTTGTGGAAAGCGTGTTGCAGGACCACGATCTGGTAATAGACCGGGAAAATTCTGGCGATATCCTGCAGCAGAGGGGTGGTAAAGGAAATGGGGCCAAAAGCCCCGCTCACGAAAAACAGCGGCAGCGAGATGCCCATCGTCAGTGCGATCACCGGCATGCGCTGCTGGATCAGCGTTCCCAGCAATGTGCCCAGGGCGTTGAAGGTCAGCAGGCCCAGTAAGGTAAAGCCGATCACTTCCAGTCCATGGTCCGGCGATACACCCAACAAGAGGATCAACACCCCCAGCACGATCGCGGTCGATCCCAGGCCCACCAGGAGGGCCCCCAGCATTTTGCCAAGCATGATCGACAGGCGGCCGGCCGGCGAGAGCAGCAGCTCCTTGATGGTTCCATTTTCCCATTCCCTGGCCGAGGCCGTGCCTGCCTGCATGATTCCGCCCATCATCAGGGCGATCACCAGGATCGAGACCGCCAGGTAAGGGATGTAGTCGGTGTCGTGCGGATACAGGTCGGTTTCCCGGGTTGTTACGCTGACCAGATCGGGGAATGCCTTGGCATAAAAACTGGTGATCGAGAGCGGGATGGCCCGCCGGATATCGTTCGTAAAATCGGTATTGAGGTTGTTGATCTCTACTCCCACCTGCACCGGCCGCTCCTGCTGGATGCTGACATCAAAATCGGGCGGGATGGTCACTACCGCCACCACCTGCCCGGCTGCCATCAGACGCTCAGCCTCCGCCGCCGAGGTGACCTGCAGGCTGAAGGAATGGGCCTGGCCCATAGTCTCGTAGAACGCCCGGGCATACGGCCCGCTTTCCTGCATCACCACCGCTGTGGGTGCCTTGCCGCCCGCCAGCACGAAAAGACTGAAGAGGATCAGCACATTGGCCGGCACAAACAGCCCCAGGATGGTAAAGAGCCGGTCGGTCAGTGCCACCCGAAAATCTTTGCGGGCACAGGCCCAGATCACGCGTAGTTGGTAAACAATCCCTTGGGTCATCATTCTTTTAATCCCTGAGGGCGGTGCCGGTCAGGTGCAGGAAAACCTCATCCAGGTTAGGCTCGCGCACCGTGATGTTGCGGATTTCGCAGCACTGGGCCACAATGTTGATGATTTGCGGCACGACCTGGTAGCCGACCTGGCTGGTGACCTTGAGCAACAAGCCATCCTGTTCCACCAGCTTGACGCCGGTCATGGCGCGCATCCCGGCCAGGTCCGGATACGGCCGACCGGTCTCGATCTCGACCACGC
>Ga0209039_10000226_pt1 | contig 52966 bp, 44 predicted proteins | sample BogFormECP12_OM1_FD_188238 | JGI IMG/M metagenome (GOLD analysis project Ga0209039, IMG submission 188238) | Bog forest soil microbial communities from Calvert Island, British Columbia, Canada - ECP12_OM1 (SPAdes) (version 2) | ecosystem: Environmental > Aquatic > Freshwater > Wetlands > Bog ...
GACTGCAGGTTCGACCGGGACACGCTCGTTCTGCAGCGACACGAACCTGGTGATCTTCTATATGTCGGCAGGCGGCGCCTGCACGACCGCCACGGGCGTAGCGCTTTAAGAGTAGTTAGGTTTCAGCCCGAGCATTGGCTGTAGAGATGTGACGGAGCGGGTCCTCGGGCCCGCTCCGTGTTTTTTTGCAAACTGAGAATAGTCCTCGCAGCTTGATGCAGCTTGCTGCCGTCCAAAATGCAGTAAAACTGGCAGACGTTTTCTGTCCGCGGATGACATTTCCGGTCAGGGATTAGGTCGGCCAGCACGAAATTGCAGGGTTTTCGCGCCAATTCTACACAGGTGCGGAGAGCAAAACGCCTAAGGTTTGGCCCTTTGCATGCTCATCTTGATAACAGTTGCTCTTTTGGGATGACTTGAGGCGACGAATCTGTCAGACGGGGAATGATTCCCATGAAACGACACCAGGGTGGATTTTCATTGATCGAGTTGCTGATCGTCGTGGCGATCATTTTGATTATCGCGGCGATCGCCGTTCCGGCCCTCATCAGCTCGAAGATGTCCGCGAATGAGGCGTCCGCGGTACAGTCTCAACGAACGATCAATACAGCAGAGGCTTCCTATTCGATCCAATTTGGCAGTGGCTTCTCCACGACGCTGGCGCAGCTCGGTGGTACGGGCACCATCGCCAGCCCCGCGAACGCGCTATTGATCGATAACGTGCTGGCTGGAGGAACGAAGTCGGGCTACAATTTCACGTATGCGGTCACGGCGACAGACCCGGTCGGCAATCCTAGCGGATATTCGGTGAATGGGAACCCTACCCAACTGGGCCAGACTGGGCGCCGTTACTTCTTCACGGACCAGTCGTTTACGATTCGCCAGAACCCGGCATCCCCTGCAACAGCGTCCGATCCATCAATCTGATCTGCTGACCTCTCTTTGGAGTGGCCTGGGTCTGGGCGTGTTTTTTTCCTTTCTTACCCGCACATGCAGCCGCAATTCCCTGCGTCTCCTTGCTTTGCCTCCGCTATTTCTATTCATCGCGCTTTCTTCCGGGACGAAAAGCCACGCCGCCGAAGGGACGCGCGCGGTGGACGTTCTGTCAGTGTTTGAAGCGCGCTACCGGGTGGCCAAGTCGCTTTCCGCCACGTTCCTCCAGGAATACTCGGAGAATGGAAGGGTCACGCGCAAAGAGGCGGGCAAGTCCTATTTTCTGCACCCGGGCAAAATGCGTTGGGATTATGAGGCTCCGGAAAAGAACACATTTTTGGCGGACGGGAAGTATGCATGGTTCATCACACCGTCTGACCATACCGCTACGCGCATGCCGGTGAAGAACAGCGACGATTGGCGAACACCCCTGGCCTTTCTTGCCGGCGGCATCAAGCTCTCGCGAATCTGCGTAACCCTGGAACCGGCGGCGGATGTTGCGCCCAAGCAAGCCGGGAACCTGGTGTTCCGCTGCGAACTGCGTGGGACACGGGATGCGGATTCCATTGGCGAGGGCGCTGGCAAACAAACCGGCAGCGCGAGGGAACATGCCACGAAAGGAGCAGGAATCGTGCTCTTTGAACTTTCGCGGCAGGGCGAGCTGAGCCGCATTCTGGTGGAGCAAGGAGGCGGCATCCAAGTGGAGTTCACGTTTAAGGATTGGCAATGGAATCCAGTCCTGCCAAAAACGATCTTCCAATTCGAGGCGGCGCCGGGCATGGTCATCGTGAATGGCCCGCTACCCGATTCGCCGCTGCCGCGTCAGTAAGAAGAGTAAGGATACTCGCTCCCGGCCTGCCCCGTGTACTTGACGTAGCCTAATCTGCGCAGACACTTTATGGGCTATTCTCCGAATGAGGTAAACTAGGGCCTATGGGTGAATTTGTCTGCCGCGTTGCCGACGCCAATGGGCGAGTGTTCTCGCACGTTGAAGCCGCCGGCACGCTCGAGGAAGCGCGCCAGAAACTGGCCGAGCGCGGGCTGTTCGTTTACTCGGTGCGATTGCGGAGCGGCCTGATCAGCGGGATGCTCGGGGTACGCAAGGAACGCAAGATTGGCGGCAACGATTTCCTGATCCTCAACCAGCAATTCAATACCCTGATCAAGGCGGGCCTGCCCATCCTGCGCGCCCTGGACCTGCTGGCCACGCGCGCAACCGCTCCCAAGCTGCGGCCCGTGCTGACGCAGATTCGCGACCGCGTGCGGGAAGGGAAGTCGCTCTCGGAAGCGGTGGACGAAGCCGGCGTGTTCTCCAAAATGTATTCGACGGCCATCCTGGCCGGGGAAAAGAGCGGCAATCTTTCCGGCGTGCTGGACTACTTCATTGCGTACCAGCGGGTCAGCACGGGGGTCAAGAAAAAGATATTGGCGACGCTGGTGTACCCGACACTGCTGGTGACGGTGGCATCCATCATCGTGACCTACCTGGTGACCGTGGTGATCCCGAAGTTTGCCTTGCTGTACCGCGATTTGGGGGCGGAACTCCCGGCTCCCACCAAGTTCCTGGTGACCGTCACGGTGGACTACCGCTTCTACATTCTGGGATTGATAGTGGCGTTTTTCCTGACGTTGCTGGGGGTCTTTTTCTGGTCGCGCAGCGAAGAAGGCGGAGTGGCGTTTGACAAGCTGAAGTTCCGCATACCGATCCTGGGCGAAACGCTGCTGAAATTCCAGGTGGCGCAGTTTTGCCGCACGCTGGCCACGTTGCTAACCGGCGGCACTCCGCTGGTGAGCGCGCTGCAAACGGCTGCGGAGTCGATTACCAGCAAACTGGTGCGCGGCACCGTGGGACGCGCGACGCAAAAGGTGCGCGAAGGCGAATCGCTTCACGGAGCGCTCTCCTCCAGCAGGGTGATGCCGGAAATGGCGCTGGACATGATTGAAGTGGGTGAGTCCAGCGGCGCGCTGGCACCCATGCTGAACAGCGTGGCGGAATTCTATGAGGAAGAGGTCGGCCTGCGCTTGGGGGCGATGGTGGCGGTGATTGAGCCCGTTATTCTTATATTCATGGGACTTCTGGTAGCCTTTATTCTGATTTCGCTGTATTTGCCGATTTTCTCGTTCTCCATCTCGGGAGCGGGGAAGTAAGGATCGTAATCGCTTATGGCCACAACTGACTCCAATCTCCACGATCCGATCGTTCCGGGCGGCGCGCCGGATGCGGCGCAGGAGCGCGAGCAAGCGCGGCGCCTGGCGGATCGTTACCGTTGCGGGTTCATCGACCTGACGGAACAACGCATTGACCCGGAATTGTTCCGCACGATTCCCGCGGACCTGATGTTCCGCTACAACTTTGTGCCTCTGGTGACGCACAACAACACGTTGGTGATCGCCGTGGCCGATCCCGGCATGGTCATCCTGAGCGATGAATTGCCGCTCCTGCTGGGGAAAAAGCTGGCGTACAAAGTTGCCACGCCGCGGCAGATCGGCGACCTGCTGAAGCGTACCGAGCAATCGCAGCGCGTGTTGGAACAGGCCACGGAAGCGTTCACGCTGCAGGTTTCCAAGGACGAGGAAGAGGGCGAAGAGACCATTTCCGGCGATCGCCTGACACGCGATTCCACGGTAAGCCCGGTGGTGCGGCTGGTCGAAACGGTGATCTTCACGGCTTTGGAGCGCAGGGCGAGTGACATTCACATCGAAGCGCGTGACTCGGAAGTTGCCGTCAAGTACCGCATTGACGGCGTCTTGCAGCACGCCATGCAACCCATCGCCAAGGAATGGCACTCCACGGTCATCTCGCGCATCAAGGTGCTCAGCGATCTGGACATTGCCGAGCGCCGCGTCCCGCAGGACGGCCGCTTCCGGGTGAAGTACAAGGGGCGCTACATTGACCTGCGTGTTTCCATTATGCCCGCAAGCCACGGCGAGGACGCTGTGCTCCGCGTGCTGGACAAAGAGACACTTTCTGAAAAATTCCAGAAGCTGAGCCTGGACGTCGTCGGTTTTTCCAGCGATGAAACGCGGCGTTTCCGGCGCTACATCCACGAGCCTTATGGCATGGTGCTGGTGACCGGACCAACGGGCTCCGGTAAGACGACGACGTTGTATGCGGCGATCAACGAGATCAAGTCCGATGAAGACAAGATCGTGACGATCGAGGACCCGGTCGAGTACCAGTTGCGCGGCATCACGCAGATTCCCGTAAACGAAAAGAAGGGGCTGACGTTTGCGCGCGGCTTGCGTTCCATCCTGCGGCACGATCCAGACAAGATCATGGTGGGCGAAATCCGCGACCAGGAAACGGCGCAGATCGCCATTCAGTCCGCGCTGACCGGGCACCTGGTGTTTACCACGGTGCACGCCAACAACGTTACGGACGTGATCGGGCGCTTCATCAACATGGGCGTCGAGCCGTACAACTTCGTTTCGGCGCTGAACTGCATCCTGGCGCAGCGGCTGGTGCGCGTGATTTGCGAAAGCTGCAAGCGGCCCAAACAGCACAGCGAGCAGGAACTTCGCGAGTCTGGCATCGATCCGGCCACGAGCGCGAGTTTCATGTTCGCGGAGGGGCCCGGTTGCCTGGAATGCTCCGGCACCGGCTATCACGGCCGCACGGCGATCTGCGAATTGCTGGACTTGAGCGACCACATCCGCGAAATGATCGTTGACCGGCGTCCAACCAGCGAGATCAAGCGCGCGGCCATTGAAGAAGGTATGATTACGCTGCGGCAAAGCGGCATGGCGAAAGTGCGCGCGGGCATCACGACGCTGCGCGAGATCAACAAGGTGACCTTCGTTGAGTAGCACAAGCGCCTATTCGGAAGGAATCTACCAGAGCAATCTGGTGCGGCGCATTTCGCGCTGGATGGAAGCGACCCCGCACCCGCCACTGGCGGTGGAATTTCTGCCCGGGCGAGTGGCTGCGGCGCGCTTCACGCGCACCGGTTCGCTGGGCGGGTATGCCGTGGAAAACCTGCCGCAGGGCGCGATTGCGCCTTCGGCCGTCGAAACAAATCTCACAAATCCCGCGGCCGTGAAATCCGCGGTGACCAACATATGCTTGCGGCTGGGCGCCAAGGACGAGGACGTGGCGCTGATCGTGCCCGATCCGGTGATTCGCGTCTTTGTCCAGCACTTCGAGGATTTTCCGCGCTCCGCGGACGAAGCCATTCCCATGCTGCGCTGGAAGCTTAAAAAAAGCGTCCCGTTTGAAGTGGACGAGACCCTGTTGTCCTACATGCGCCAGGCGCCGCGGACCGACGGCGTGGACGTGGTGACGGCCATCGCGCGCTTGCGCATCATCAAGGAATATGAAGCGCTGCTGGAAGCCGCGACACTACGGCCGGGCGTGGTGCTCAGTTCAACGCTGGCGGCGATTTCGCTGCTCCATGACCAGCGGCCAACGCTGCTGGCGCGCATCTCCGGAACTTCGCTGACGACGGCGATCGTGCGCGAGGGGGTGCTTGCGGGATACCGCTGCACGGAGCTTCCCACGCATGCCGGAGAGGTTACGCCTCAAATGCTGCTCGAGGAAGTCTTTCCGCTGGCCGCCTACTATCAGGACACCTGGCAGGAAGGCATCCAGGCGGTGCGCGTTGCGGGGCTCGGCCATCGCTTGCCGGAGTTTATCCTTCCACTCGAGGAAGAATTCAAGTGCGAGGTGGGTGCGCTTTTGAGCGTGGCGATTTCGGAAGGGCGGCTGGAAGGCGATGCAAGATCGCTGGCGGACAGGGAACTCGAAGGCCTGGTTGGCTGGATGTTCCACCGGAGCTGAGGGAGAATAGGCGCAAAGAGCAATGTACGTACGACTGAATCTGGCAACGAAACCGCTGGTCAGCCACCGGCCCTTCCTGGTGGGGGCGGCGATCGCCACGCTCATCGGCGGCATCCTGTTCGCTGTTCTTGGCTGGCGCTTCTACACCTTGCGGCAGGCGGATGCGGAATTGCGCGCGCGCACGCAAAAAGTACAGAACGAAATAACGCAACTCCTGATCCAGCGCGAGCAACTGGACCGTTTTTTCTCGCAGCAGGAGACGGTGGGGTTGCAGGACCGCGCAAAATTTACGGCCGGCGTAATGGAGGGCAGCAGCTTCAACTGGACCAAGCTGTTCATGGACCTGGAGCGCACTTTGCCGGCAGGCGTGCACGTGCTCGAAATCCAACCCAAGCTGGGCAAGGGCGGGGCTGAAGTGAAATTCGTGATTGGCGCGGCGAATGAGGAGGCGAAGTCGAAATTGCTAAAGGCCTTCGAGGACTCCAAGAGTTTTTCGCAGCTTGAACTGATGGGCGAGCACACCAACGTGCAATTGCAGCCCGGTAGCGACCCCCTGACGGTGGAATTTACGGCGCTCTACGCCACGATCTGAATATGAGGAACTTTTACCTGAAGAAACGGATCATCCTGACGCTGCTGGGGGTGTTGCTGGTGGTGGATGGGGCGCTGGCCTACGTCAACCTGAAGATGAGCAGCGCGCGGGAAACGCCGCAGCAGGTTCTTGCCACGCAAACAAGGCAATTAAAGCTGCTGAAGGCGGATGTCGAGCGAGCCGCCGCGATTCAAAAGAATATTCCCCAGGTATTGCGGCAGTTTGACGCGTTCGAATCGAATTTGCCCCCCGCGAGCAAGGGGTACTCGGCAATTTCCCAGGAACTCAATGATTTAGCGCGCGACACGCACCTGTTGATCGGCGATTTGAAATTCCACCAGAAGGAATTGGCGGAACGCAACCTCGACGAGGTGGAGATCGAAGCGACGGTGGCCGGCGACTACAACGGCATCGTGCGCTTCATCAATCAACTGCAGCGCTCCAAGAATGTCTACATCGTTGACACGTTGCAGTTGGAATCGGATACCACGGGGCAGGGACCTGCGAACCTCCTGCGGATCAGCCTGCACCTGCGCACGTATTTCCGGAAGGCATGATGGCACTGACGAAACAAAGGAAACAGCTCGTGGCGCTTGCGGTGCTCCTGGTGGTGGCCGCGGCGGTGTGGTACGCGAATTATGGGCGCGCGCACACACAGCCCGGGACGGTGGCGCTGCATCCGGAAAGCTACACGCCGATCAACGCGCAGGATTTCAGCATTATCTTTAAGCAACGCGGCGATGCGCAAAAAACGGAGTACAAGCCTTCGGGGCGCAATCCTTTCATTGCCTCGGCGCTGCCGCCGCCCCCGTCTGCCACAACCGTCGCGCAGAAACCCGCGGGACCGACATACGCGGATTACACCGTGCCACGAGAGGTGATCGTGCCGCCGCAATTGCCGTGGAAGTTTTTCGGTTACGGCAATCTGCCCGCCAACGGGGCGCGGGAGGCCTTTCTTCTTGAAGGCGAGGATGTGCACATCGTTGGCGAGGGCGAGGTGGTGCTGAATCACATCCGCATCGTGCACATCGGGAACGAAAAGATCGAATACGAGGACACCAAAACGGGCGCGCATAATTCCAATCCGCTCGAAGCCATTCCAGGACCTGCGGCATGAAGAAACGTTCTATTATGCGAACGCGAGGCCGCGGCCAACAGGGTTACGCCCTGCTGCTCGTAATGTTCCTTCTGACGCTCCTGGTGTTGATGACCATTACGGTTGCTCCGAGTGTTCTGACCGATGCGCGGCGGGAAAAAGAGACGGAAATGGTGTGGCGCGGGAAGCAGTATGTCCGCGGAATCAAGCACTACTACATGAAGACGCACCGGTTTCCAACGCAGCTTGAGGATCTGACGAAGCCGAAAACGGGCATGCGCTTTATGCGCCAGGCCTATAAAGATCCGATGAACGATGTGGACGGGTCGTGGCGGCTGATCTATGTGGGACCCAATGGCCAGCTCATTGGGAGCTTGAAAATCCGGAGCACCGGTGGGCCGGGAGTGCCAGCATCGTCGCTCGCTTCGTCCTCCTCCAGTTTCGGCAGTTCCTCATTCGGGGGCTCCTCGTCTAGTTTCGGCAATTCTTCATTTGGCGGCTCTTCGTCTAGTTTCGGCAATTCTTCATTTGGCGGCTCTTCGTCAAGCTTTGGCAATTCATCGTTTGGCGGTTCCTCTTCCAGTTTCGGGAATTCGTCGTTCGGAAGGTCGTCCTTCGGCAGCGGTAATTCAAGCAATTCCATGATGGGCTCGAGCGGATTCGGGAACAACGCGACGAATCCCACTGGCCAGCCGAGCGCCAACGGTGAAAACCCCGAAGGGACGGATGCCACGTCCGGGCAGGTACCCGCCGGACCAGTCGAGACACCCGTCATCATTGGGGGCAACATCATCGGGGTAGGCAGCAAGGTCAACAAGAAATCGTTCCGGTGGTACGACAAGGCCAAGAACTACCGCGAATTTGAATTTGTCTGGGATCCTTCAAAGGATACGGCAGGCGGCGTGGGCGCGCCGGGACAACTGGGGCCGGGCTTGGGCACGCCAATTGGCGGGCAGAATGGGCTTTCGCCAGTTTCCTCTGGCTTCGGTCAGAATCAGAACCAGAACACTTCGCCTACTTCTCCGAATCAGCAGCCAAGCAATCCTCCGGAAGGCGGCCCGCCGTTGCAGGCACCGCCGCAGAATCAGAATTAATCCCGAATTCCGAAATCACAGAGAGATTCCTCCGCTCCGGGACGGCAAAAAGCGCCGCCCCTCCGGTCGGAATGACGAGGTTGAGGTTACTTTTCGGGGGCCAGGTCGCCAGCGTTGGCCGAAGTTTGCGTCTTGTCTGGAGCGGCGCCGGACTTGAACTTGGCGTAACTTCGCGAAATCCGTTGCACATACTTCAACGTCTCCGCATAAGGCGGCACACGCCTGCCGTACTGCTCCACGCGTTCCGGTCCGGCATTGTACGCGGCAAGCGCCAGCGTCAAGTCATTGTTATAGCGCGCCAGCATATCCTTCAGGTAGCGCGTTCCCGCCTCGACATTTTCGCGCGGATCGAAAATATTGCGCACGCCAAATTGCGCGGCCGTTTGCGGCATCAATTGCATCAGCCCGCGCGCGTTCTTGGGGGAGATGGCCTTGGGATTGAAATTCGATTCAATGGCAACGACGCAGTGAATCAGGTCGGCGTCCACGCCATAGCGGTCGGCAGCGGCGCGAATGATGTCATGGAAGGGTGTGGTGGGGCCCAACGGCTCGGGCAGCGGCTCAAAGACTTCTTCCGGTTCGATCGTCAGCACATCGGCGGCGGGGATTTCAGCGACGCCTCCATTCATCTGCAGGCGGTACTTGTCGCCAAGCAACTCGTAACCGGTGACATTCAGGCGCGCGCCGCTGCGCAGCACAACGTAGTCCGCGCGAACGCCTGCAGCGCCGGCGGTAAGCCCGCCGACCGCAAGCATTGCAGACAGGATGAGCCTCAGGCGCACTTGGGCGCCTCCCGGAGGGCAAAGTGGGCTATGGCGGCCGCCACACCGTCCTCATCGTTGGAACGCGTTACATGCCAGCCGCGCGTCTTCAGTTCGGGCACACCATTCTCCATGACTACCGGGATACCCGCAAAGGATAGCATTTCCAGGTCGTTATGGTTGTCCCCAATGGCCAGGATTTGGGCAGGCGAATAGCCACGGAGACCTGCCCATTCGGCCAGGGCGGCGCCCTTGGAAACAGCCGGGTGGATAACGTCAATCATGGCGAAATCCTTATCCTCATAGACGGTCACGGCCAGGGAAAAGGCGTCCGAGAAGGGCACGTTGCGTAGCGTTTGCTCGACTTGGCGCATCGGTGCCACCGGGCCAGTGAACATCACCTGTATGGGGTCCTCATTCAGGCAGGCTTCCAGAGGCTGCGATTCGCCCATGAATTCGCGGTTGCGCCGGTAGTAGCCGCCGCGCGTGGGGTCTTCCCAATCAATTTTTTCGATCATCACCTGATTTGCTTGCGGGCGATCGAAAACGACAGCGGTGCTCTCGCGCCAGGACATGGTGGACTGCAAAACGCGGCTTGCGGTGGTTTGCGGAAGGAGGTGGCGCACATGTGTGTGGCCGTCCTTTGTGCGGACCATCGCGCCGTTGTTGACGATCATCGTGAGCGGGGAGGGAATCTGCTGCGCTACGGGCAGGGCAAAATCGTAGCGGCGGCCGGTCACCAGGGCGACCTCGATGCCGCGGCGCGTGGCTTCGGCGATGGCGTCGCGGTTCGCGGGCGAGACTTCCCAGCGACTATTGAGCAGCGTGCCGTCAATGTCCAAAGCGATCAGGCGAACTGACATGCCTTTAGTGTACCGGATGGGCGTAAGGAAGGAAGTCACTGCCGCGTGAATGGTGCGAGGGATGTGCTGACTTCCTCTATTGGGGAGGGCATCGCTTCAGCCGGTGCATCGTCCACGCGGGATTTGTCATTCCGACCGGAGGGACGGCGGTTTTGGCCGTCCCGGAGTGGAGGAATCCCGCCGCGATTTCCAGCTTCGGGCGGGACCCGTGCGCTTTAGCTCCTCGAGAATTCCTCATGTTAGACTGCCGTTTATGGCGACTCACCGGCTGTACTACGACGATTCTTACATGCAGGATTTCGAGGCGCAGGTGCGCGGCTGCGTGCCTGCCGAACCCGTTGCCACCGATTCCGGAACGCGGTCCGCTTGGGAAGTGCTGCTGGACCAGACGGCGTTTTATCCTTCGTCGGGTGGGCAGCCGAACGATTTGGGCAAGCTTGGCGAGGCGAACATTTTGGATGTGCGCGACGATGGCGAAGAGGTTCTTCACATTGTGGACCGCGAACTGGAGTTGGGCCACGTAAAAGGCTGCGTACTTTGGGCGCGGCGGTTCGATCACATGCAGCAGCACACCGGGCAACACCTGCTCTCCGCGATGTTCCACGAACGCTTTGGTTTGCCGACCGTGTCGTTTCATTTGGGCGGCGATCTCTGCACCATTGATTTGCGCGGGCCAGAGCCGTCCACGGACGTGCTGCTGGGTGCACAGCGTGCTGCGAACCAGATCATTTTTGAAGATAGACACGTCACCGTGCGTTATGGCACAGCGGACCAGCTTGCACGGATCGGCGTGCGCAAGGCAGTGGAGCGCGAGGGGATTTTGCGCGCCATTGAGATTGAGGACGCGGACCTGCAGCCCTGCGGCGGCACGCATGTGAAATCTACCGGGCAGATTGGCACGCTGCTGGTGCGGCGCTGCACCAGGGTGCGCCAGGATTTTCGCGTGGAATTTGCTTGCGGCAGCCGCGCGGAGAAATTGGCTAGCGCCGAGTTTGCGCTATTGCGCACGCTGGGCGAGCGGCTGAGCTGCGCACCGGAAGAATTGCTGACGGCGGTGGAGAAGGCGTTCGCCGAGCGCGATGCGAACTACAAAGCGCTACGCGGCGCGCTGCAGCAATTGGCCGAAGCGCGCGCGGAGTTGCTGGCTGGAGCGGCGATGGAGGAGGGCGGCTTGCGCGTGGTGGCCGAGGTGCTGCGCGACGTCCATCCGGAGCTGTTGCTGCCGCTGGCCAGCGAACTCGCGAAAAAAGAGCACACCGTCGCGCTGCTCGCGCAGGAAGAATCGGGGCAACTCGTCTTCGCGCAACATGCCGCAGCAGGGAAGGACCTCGCCGCGCTGCTGAAGCAGGTCTTCGCCACGTTTCCCGGCAAGGGCGGCGGCACGCGCGATTTCGTTCGCGCCAAACTCATTGACCCCAGCGCGTCCGCAGGAGCGGTCGCCCTTGCGCGGAAATTGCTTGTGGGTTAGCTGGTGCGTTGGCCAACTCAAACGCAGCTTTTTCGGGAGAGACAGAACCCCAGGACCCAGGCACACACTCCGTGCCTGGGGCAACCGACACCCGGGACAGGAGAGACAGCCAAGAGCACAGTCCCTTCGGGGCTCAGGGTAAACAGGAGGGACTGTGCCACTGCGAAGAGTAACCCAAGACCCAGGCACACACTTTGTGCCTGGGGCAACCGAAGACGAAGCTTACCGTTCGTTGCGCTGCAAGAGAATCGCCCAATCATGATTGTCGGGCGCTGCGGGTGATGTCCAAGTGGAACCCTCAACGTCCGGCAGTTTGATGCGCTCACCGTTCAAGGGACTGTACCATTCCGCTTGGTATTTACCTGACTCCAGCTTCACGGTCACGCTAGCACCCTGCGGCAGATACACAGCGTAGATCTTTCCGGGCGCCGCAAGGCAATAATTCCCGGGATTCACCAATTCATCGTGCGGTTCGGTGGTCCACCAGGAAAAGCTGGTGAAGAAATCGTAGATATGCCGGTAAGCAACGAGCAGGGTCATGCTGTCGTCGCCGCGCCCGTTGAACCATCCGCCGCCCGTATCCGGCCAGACGTTCGTGCCCGTCTTCGCTGTTTCCCCGGCAGTCTGATAAGCGCCTGCCATGGCAATATCCCAGGCGGTGCGACGCAGCACCTCGGTCGAGTCGCCGGGAGGCCGGGGAGTCCAGGACGGGTAGTGGTCCTCGTAGCCGTACTCTTCATTCGTCTGTGGAATGATGCGGCCCGTGCTGGCCTGCAGTTGACGCTGCTTCAGCATGTATTCGTGTTGCGAGCGATTCCAGTCTTGCAGCGAAGTGAAGCCAAACCAGTCGGACGCGCGATCCTGATGGATGTCGTGGATCGGATGGCTGGTGGCGAGATGCTTGTACGGGTCCCACTGTTTGAGCAAGGTGCCGGTTTCGTGGGCCCATTTGTCGTCGCGGAAGCTGTCGAGGTCGTCGCCCAGGTCCCAAGTCAGGTTGGAGAAAGGAGCAAAACGCGCGATGGCATAGTGGAAATAGCGGCGTTCATCTTCACTGTAAGGCTGGGTATGAACGGGATCATCGCCAAGCCCGAAGATGAGAGAGATGATCATGTCGCGGTCACGCGCCGCTTGCAGCATGCGCTCCATGCGCTGCCAGTAAGCGACATCGAATCGCGTAAAGTCGTATCCCGGCCGGTACAAGTCCTCGGGCTTTTCCGCCAGCCAGGGTGAAATGAACATGGTGAAATTGGAGCCGGGCATGATGGGTTCGCTGTAGAAACTGTTAGCGCGGCCATGGATGAGCACGCGGACGCGGTTGATCTTGAGGCGATGCAAGCGCTCGAGATTGTTGTTGATCACGCGATCATCTCGCCAGCCCATCAGCCAGAACGCGGTGTCTCCGTAGAAATAATAGTGCTCTCCGGTGCCTTCCCAGATGAAGTGCCAGCGGTGTTCCGGGTCCACGCGGATGGGGCCGCGCAAGTGCTCGTCGTTTGCCGCAAAGCTGCCCGCATACGTTTCTGTCCGGGATGGGATCTTCAGCGATAAACGGTACGTGTAGTTTCCCGGCGACGAGGGCATGAAGCGGATGCGGAAGAGCGTGCCATCCTGCGAGTCGCAAAAGCCTTCCACTTGTGTGGACTGGGTGGAACCCGCTTTGGCAAAATCCCCGGTGAACGAGGCGTCCGTGAACGGATTGCCAACGCCGGGGTCCTTTATTTTGGCGGTGATCTCCAGAAAGCGATAGGCAGCAACCGCGCTGGCGGACTGGGTAAACACGACTTTGGGCGTGGTCTGAGCGTGCAGTCCGGGAACGATTGCGAGACAACACAGAATGATACCGGTCATGCGCATGGGGCACCTCAGCGGGAACTTGAAAACGTGGGAGCTGCCCCCACCTTACCGCGGGGCACTATTTTCGGAAAGAGGAACGTACTGGAAGTCGCGAATGATGACTTCCTGGTCGCTGGCGGGCAGAACCTTGAAGCACCAGAGGTTCATGCCCAGGGGCAAAGGAACTTGCGGGATACGCGCGGTGTAGTCGGGCGGCGCGAAGGTGAGGGTCTGCAGGACATTGGCGGTGGTTCCCAGAGGCTGCAAGCCGCTCATGATAGTGCCGACAATTTTGGTGGAGGACCACTCGAAGCGCGCCGTGGTCAGGGTTGCGACGCCCAGGTCAATTTTGAAATTGTCTTCCTTGGGGCCCAGGCTTTGATTCCCGGTGGTAGGCCAGAAGGTGAAGTCGGCGTTGCACCCATTGCAAGTGTTGTTCCACTGGGAGAACTCGATATCGATCTCGTTCTCTGCGTTCGCGCCAATCCCTGCTTGTGGTCCGTAGGAAAAAAGTCCCAGCACCGTGGATTTATCCATGTTGAGGAGGGCGCCCTCAATCTGCCACTGATAGGTGCCGAAACCCATCTTTTCCGCGGAGAACATTTCCGAAGAGGTGTAGGTTCCGCCACGCTTGATGATGCGCAGATGGAGATACCCATGCTCGTCCACGAAGATATTAGCGGGATCGCCTTTTGCCACGCCGGCCATGCCGCCATCGGTGAGCTTCCACGTATGGCCCTTCCAGTGGGAAGGGTCGTTCGTGGCGGGGTTCCTGGCCGAAGCGGCGTTGCCGCCGACGGCCGCCGCGGCGATCGCCAGCAAAAGTAAAGCCGCGGCGCAGAAAAGATACAAACTCCCTTGGCGATTGCGTTTCATACGTATGTTCCTCAGACGAGCTTTCTCACGACGCGTAGTTTTTCTAATCTTCGAATTATGCAAGCTGTTTTAGTTGAGATCCTTCGGGGCGCAAACGACGCGCCCCTCAGGATGACAGCTTGTTGTTGCGTTTGGGTGCCAAGCGCAGTTTGTTGATCTGTCCGGGCAACGAGCGCAATCTGCCTGGCGTCCGGTGCTTCGCCCGCCGGCTAGAACGATAGTTTGAGCGCCAATTGCACCTGCCGTGGCCCGACGGTTGTATAGCTGATCACCCCGAAGTTGGGATCATCCACCGAAGTGTTGGGCGTGCCGAAGACCGGATGATTGAAGGCGTTCTGCGCTTCGAGGCGCAACTCGAAAATCATGCCTTCGTGTGCGCGGGAAAGCGAGAAGTCCTTCTCCATGGACAAGTTGGAGGTGAAGAAAAATGGCGTGCGAACGCTCCCGATGGCGCGCGGCGCGTTGCCAAGCGTATACGGAGTCGGCAACTGGAACACCGTGGGATCAAGAAAGTAGTTGTTGATCCAACTGGACTCCGGTCCGCCATTGCGCATCGGATTACCGACGATGTTGGGCCGCTGAGCGCCATAAGTGGGCAGGGAAGTTCCGTCAGCCAGTGTCATGGAAAGCGGACGGCCGTCGGAGATGGTCCAAACGCCGTTGGTCTTCCAGCCGCCGAGGATTACTTCCATGGCGCGCGGCATGTTGCTCAGGAAAGCTCTGCCTTTTCCCCACGGCAGTTCGTAGACGTAGTTGACTTTCAGGACCGCAGGCGTGTCAAAGGTCGAAAGGCTGCGTTCCAGCCACGGCTTGTTGGGATCCTGAAGGCTGGTAAAACTGCCCAGCCAGGTCACATTGTCGTCGTAGGTGGAGGAATCATCGATGGATTTCGACCAGGTGAAATTTGCCGAGAGCTGCAAGCCGTTGGAATAGTTCTTTTCAGCTTGAAGTTGCAGCGCGTGATAAGTCGAATTCGCAATGGGTTTCACATCGGTCTGAACGCCCGTGAACTGAGGGTAGGGAAGTTGCAGTTGGAATGCTTGTACCTGTGAACTCGAGAGGCTGCTATTCGGATCGGTGATCACACTAGCGAGTGGGTTATTTACATAAGTGAGAAGGTTGCCGATCTGGGTCGAGGAGTAGCTCTCAATCTGCGGCCCCAGGATGTTCAGATTATTGGAACCGCTGAAATACAGGTGCGTTCCCTTCTTGCCGACGTACGTCGCGCTGACGATGAGATCCCCGGGGAGCTTGTGCTCAATCCCAAAGGTCCAACCCTGCTCGTAAGGAGTGCGAGCCAGGTCGCTGGTGCGGATCGGGCCGATGGCTTGATAGCCCACATCGTTCAGCAGGCCGAGTGAGCTTCCCGCCGGCTGGATCAAGCCATTGGGGTAGGGGTTATTCAGGTGCAAGTAGGGAGTCGCCCCGTCATTGTGGTATGTGGAGACCACACCGGTGTACTGGTTGAAGCCTTGGGAGCCGTAGCTTAACAGGCCGTTGGCGCCGGAGCGGTTCTGCCCGAAATAGATGCCGTAGCCGCCGCGGATCACCGTTTGTGGCGTGGCCAGGTAGGCAAAGCCAAAACGAGGCTGGATGTTTTTCCAGTCGGTTAGCCAATTGTTGCGCTCGCTGGAACTGGCAAAAATTTCGCCACCTTTGAGAGGCCCCAGCGAGGTTTGGGCGAGAGGAGACGCGACATTCGGATCGAACCAATTCATGCGGTTGTGCCGTTCAGTCCGGGGCAACGAAACGTCGTAGCGCAGGCCAATATTCAGTGTGAGTTTTGGAGTCACCTTCCAGTTGTCCTGAGCGAAACCCGCAAACTGGTAGTTTTCCACTGCGGGCAAGAACTGGATTTCGTAGTAACTGTTGCCGTTCAGATTGCCCATGAGGAAACTGGCCATACCGTCGCCACCGCAGACAGTCACATCGCCGGGGCACTGCGAGCTGCCATACTGGTCAAAGCTGAAGATACCTACGGGAGCATTGGTCTGAATGTAGTTCATCTGGTGCAAGCGCCCCTCGAATCCAAACTTCAAGTCATGCCTGCCGTGGAACTTGTTGAGCATAAACGATAACTGACTGGTGTCTTTCCCCTGCCTGTAGTTGCCATAGGGGTCCTGTCCCGCGGTGGTATACCCGGCCGAATAGTATCCGCCGCCGATGAACATGGCGGGAACACCGAGGAAACCGTTCGACTGGAGATAGGAAGGGAATCCAAGCGCGCCAAGAGGATCGGCGTTCAGACTCTTGTTGTAGGCATCGATATGCATTGCGCCACGCGTGAATCCAAGCGTGGTGGTGAGCACCAGCGTGGGACTGAAGGAGTGCGTATCGTTGATCGTGAACAAGTGGGCGGTGCCGCTGCTTGGCCCGCCGGAGCAGGGATCGATGAAGTTCTTGAAGCAGTTGTACGAAGTACCGCCATCCTTGTGTTGCGAGTACTTCCCACTTAACAAGTTTTTCTCGCTGAAGCGGTGGTCAATTTTGACGTCAAACTGGTCGCTGTGGCCGTGGCCGGCCCCCGAAGCAATCCAGTTGTCGTAAATGGTCGCGTTCGCCATGTTGGGGGTGGGCATGGGGAACATGTTCAGCATCTTCAGTGCCACAGGATCAATCAGGTTGCCGGGGGTGCTCGGCAACTGGTAGGGCGTGCCGTTCAGTTTGGAATTCCCCGGGCTAGTGTAAGTGGCGAGGTTATTAAAGGGGATAGGGGTAGCGCGGTATGCGCCAGCAGGCGGAGCCGGAGTGGTGTTAAACGAGGGACAACTGGCAGGGTCGGTGGACGAGCCGGAACAGTACACGCCGGAATAGGGATCATAAATCTGCCCTTGGGCGACGCTGCACACACCAGCCGAATTGAACGTGCCTCCGTAGGCCCCGCACACCTCGCCGAAATCACCGGTACGCTCGTTCGTGCTGGGGACGCCGGCCTGATAGGTGCCCATGCCGGAGTCGCGCACCCCGTCGTAATCGAAGAAGAAGAAGGTTTTGTTCTTGATGATCGGCCCGCCGATGGTGCCGCCGAAATTGTTGCGGTGGACCGGGGGAATAGGAACACCAGAGGCATTATTAAACCAGTTGTTCGCGTCGGTGATGGTGTTGCGGATGAAGTCGTACCCGCTGCCATGGAAGGAATTCGAGCCGGAGCGCGTGATCATATTGAGAACCGAGGCTCCGGTAAAGCCATACTCCGCGCTGAAGTTCGACTGCTGCACCTTGAATTCTTCCACCGCCTCCGGAGACGGAGTGTAGGTGGCCTCCGTGACCCCGCCATTGGGCTCGAAGTTGGTGATCGAAGCGCCATCCATCAGGATGTCGGCGCTGGCCCCGCGGCTGCCGTTGGAAACAAAGTTTGTTCCACCGCAGTTGTGGCACTGGTCATCCATGTCGGTGACACCCGGCGCCAGATAGGTCAGGTCCATCACGTAGCGATCCACCAAGGGCAGATCATTGATGAACCGGCGGTTGATGACCTGGCCGGTCACCGCGTCCTCAGTTGCAAGGTTCTGTGTCTGAGCGCTGACTTCGATGGTTTCCGCGGCAGCAGCAACTTTCAGCGTCATGTTTGCGGTTGCGTTCTCACTGACGTTTACCTTGATGTTCGTGATCTTGGTGATCTGAAAGCCTCTCATCTGCGCCGATACTGTATACAGCCCAGGCGGAACGGAAGTGAACAGGTAGCGGCCGTTGTTATCCGAGGTGGCGTTAAACGTGTAGCCCTTTTCCTGGTCGGTCAGGGTCACCTTCGCCCCCTGGAGCACGCCACCCGAGGGGTCCGTCAAGTCGCCCGTCACAGTTCCGAAGTAGGCTTGCCCAAAAAGCATCACTGGCGTAGCGAGCAGGATGGCGACCAGCAGTACTCGGGAGAATCCCCGCAGGCAACTGGATCCCATTCCGAAAGAAAAGTTACTCATCGCAGTCTCCTTTACGTGGCCAAATGTATGCACAAGTTCGCTGCAATTCACACTCCCCATCCAAACGAGTACAGTCGTGGTTCTTGAGTGGGCACTAGCTTAATTGTGGACACGCAGGAAACCACACCCCCAAAGCCTTGAATCGATTTAAGGCAGTATATTCTCTTGACGCCGCTCAGGCAATATCCTTCTTGCTCGCGGATTATCCACGGTTTCATGGCTATGCTCAAGCCGCTTTTTGTCCCCGGCCCTATCGTTGCAGGTCTCCGTTTTCCGGAACCCCCGGCTCATCCAGCAACTGCGTGGACGACGCGGGCCCCAGGGTCTTCCAATCTTTCAGCGCCCAAACCACTTTCTTGTCCGGCGTGACCTCAATCAATTGCACTGCTGATTGGATCTGCTCCAGAGGAAGCCCCCCGGACCAGTTGTTGATCAGTGTGTTGCCGTTGGCGAGGCGCGACACTTCCTGGACGGTGAAGAGCGGAATCCCGGGCAGATCATTCTTGTTGATCTCCCAAACGATCTGGCCTTGGGGATTCACTTCGCGGACGTAGCCCACCTGGTTCCCACTGATCAGTGTGTTGCCGTTCGCCAGGCGGACTGCGGCCCAGGCCGACGGCGCGTCCACCGACCACAGAACCTTGCCGTCGGGCGCGTATTCCACCACTTTGCCGAGATCCATGTGCGAGGCAAGGAACGTGCCGGCTTTGGTCATGCGGACGCGGCGAAACTGGCCGTGAGTTCCCTTGGGTTCCTTGGTGGGCAGGATCAGTTCTTTTTCGATTTTGTTGGTGGCCTTGACGATGATCAGCAGTTTTGCTGGGTCGCCATTTTGCATGATCATCACGCGGTCAGTTCCAATGGGATACGCGGTGTGAACCTCAGTGCCCTTGGGCGCGTCATAGTCCCAGACGATCTTTTTGTCGGGCGTGATCTCGCTGGCGCCGTACTGCCGCGAAAAGACAATATTGCCGTTGGAGAGCATGGTGCAGTCACCCAGTTCGCCGGTGCGATCATTGGTGTACGACCAGGCAACCCGGCCATCGCGGACCAGGTACATGACCTGCTTTTCGATGCTGCGCCCCTGCCATTCTCCGCAGTAGAGGAACGGATGCTGCTCGAGGCCGCGCCCCGGAAGAGGAGCCTGCTCCTGCCCCAGAGTGGCAGCGCAACTCACGAGGATTAGCGCGGACAAGAAGTGGAGAGAACGCGATGGCATTGATGGTCTCCTGCCCGTCGCAGTGCACGCTAAAAGTGGCTGTACGGGCTGTGCCGGAGGAAGCAGCTATTGGGGCAATTCCCGATTCTTGCTGCACGATACTATTCTGGAATTCCCCCGTCTGTGACAAATGACCACGGCTGGAAGGGATTCACCCGGATTGCAAGCCGCGCGATGTTGCTGATTGAAAGGCCAATGAAAGAAACCGTGCAAGCGTCACAGCATATAAAAACAGGGATGATACAATCGCGCCGTGCTCTGACGTGAAAGCTTTGGCGCAGGTCCTTCGCTCCGTCCATCCTGATGGGAGGAAGAAATGCCGAAACGAATTGGTGTAATACTCGCCGGAATCGCGGCGCTAGCCATCTGCACGTTCTTTTTACTGTTGAAATCGAATTCTGGATTGAACGCGGCGGCTCACCCGTTGGCGGGCTCGCAGGCTCCCGCGGCAGCGCGCCGGATTGCGGTGCCGGCTCCCCCGATGGGCTGGTCCTCGTGGAACAGCTTCTCCAATACCATCGATTCCAAGATCGCCATGGAACAGGCGAAGGCTATGGTGTCGTCGGGAATGAAACAGGCGGGCTATCAGTACATCAACATTGATGAGGGCTGGTGGCTGGGAGCGCGCGACGCGAACGGCAATATCGTGGTGGACGCAAAGCAGTGGCCCGCATTGCAACCAGGCGAGCACAATGGCGACATGTCCAACATCGTGCGCTTCATTCACAGCCTTGGATTGAAAGCCGGCACCTACACAGACGCAGGGGAAGCAGGATGCGGGTTTTACGGACCTGACCTTGGACCACCAATGCCGCACACGGGCAGTGAAGGGCACTACGATCAGGATTTCCTGCAATTCGCGGAGTGGGGCTTCGATTACGTCAAAGTGGATTGGTGCGGCGGGGATCACGAGAACCTCGACCCCGCTGTGCAATATGCGGAGATTGCCCACGCGATCCGCCGGGCGGAGAAAATTACCGGGCATCGCCTTTACTACTCGATTTGCAATTGGGGCAGCAAGAGCCCGTGGACCTGGGCGCCCGGGATCGGCGGCGTTGCGGCGGATATCTGGCGCACCAGTGGAGACATCGTGGCGCCAATCGTTGCGAACACCCCGAATGCTAGCCGCATGGCAACCATCAAGGGAGTCCTGGACAACTTCGATCAGGGCATTCATCCCTTCGCGCAACACACCGGCTTCTACAACGATCCGGACATGATGATGGTGGGGATGCAGGGATTATCGGACACGCAGAATCGCGTGCACATGAGCCTGTGGGCCATCTCTGGGGCGCCGCTGATTGTGGGGGCCGATCTGGCGAAGCTCAACAAAACGACGACGGCCATCCTGACGAACCCCGATGTCCTGTCTATTGATCAGGATTCGCTTGGCCTTCAGGCCATCAAGGTTTATGAACACGGGCCGGGTCTGCAAGTGTGGGCGCGGCCTCTGGCAACTCCTGGCGCGCATGCGGTGCTGCTGCTGAACAGGAATGCTGCTCCCGCCGAGGCGGCAAAAATCGCCGTGGACTGGAACGCCATCGGCTTGGACGCATCTGTGCCGGCGACGGTGAAAGATGTGTGGTCTGGCAAGGAATTGGGCTCGTCCTGGTCTTCCTACTCAGCGACCGTTCCCGCCGGGGATGCCGTGCTTCTGATCATCCGCGGCACCGACGCAAAACCGACGCGCTATGAAGCGGTGTCCTTATCCTCCCCCAATGTGTTGGATGGCGGTGCGACGGCCGAATCATGCAAGTCTTGCCCGAGCGGGATGAAAGTTCCTCTTGGCGGTGAAAAGTCACTCACGTTCCGAATCGCGCCCATCAAAAAGTCAGCCTTCGTGCAAATCCACTACATCAACATGAGCCCCGATCCCATCCCGGGCCAACTTCGCGTTGACGGCCAAATCCCCACCAACATTTCCTTCCCGCCCACCGGCGGTAGCGACGAAGTGGGCAGCATCACGATCGAGGTGGAATCCAACCAAACCGGAGCGCACAGCACGCTGGCGTTTTCCTCACCCTGCGTCACGGGTCCCGCGCTGGAATCCATCTCTGTGTTGGCACAGACGAAGTAGCGACTGGGCGGCGGGCTAGCTGTGTGCAATTTGTCCGCGGCTCGTATCACGAGTACATTTCTTGTAGTAAAGAGTGAGTAGCGAAACCCCGCAGATAAAGATGACGACCCCGGCGCATATTCGAATTGCAGTTAAGGGGTAGACAATCCAAATGACCAGTGCAGCAAGGCCGAGAAACCACGTTGCGCAAGCTACGTCTCGCTTGCCCCAAGTAGCGTGCTCAAGATAGCCAAAAACGAAAATCCCCGTCAGAAAGAGTAATTTGAGAGCCACTGGATGGTCTCCAAGAACTACGCCAGAACCGCTAAATGAAGATTTAGCCGCCGGCGATGGAGGGAACGAGCAAGACGCGGTCGCCGTCCTTCAGCGTGCACGATTCGCCGCCGAGGAAGCGTATGTCCTCTTCATTGAGATAGACGTTCAGGAACTGGCGGACTTGTCCTTGCTCATCGCGCACGTGACGCGAGAGGGCGGGATAGCGCGCGGTCAAGTCGTTCAGGGCATCGGCGACGGTGGCGGCGGCGGAATCGAGCTTGGGGATACCGTCGGTGAAGCGGCGGAATGCGGAAGGAATTTCAATCGTGATGGCCATTACTGGTTACTCCTGGAAATATAGTGTACGCCGAAAACTTGACAATTTCTTGGTTGAGGCATGCGGTTGGCAAACTGGAGTGGAAAGCAGATCCCTCCGCTGCGTGGCCGGCGCGCCAAAGAGCGGCGCGGAAGAAAAAACCGGCCACTCCGGTCGGGATGACAAGGGGGAGATGCCGGAACGCTGCGCTCTTACAGCTTGTGGGTTGCCGCGATCCCTCGACTGCGGTCTGCATAAGGCGCAGACCTCCGCTCGGGATGACAGGGTGGAGGGACGTGGCGTTGGGTGCGTGTGCATAGAGGCCCGCCTCAAGCGGTAACTTCACGGCCGAGGCTCTGGCCGAGGTGCGCTTCAAAGGCTTCCAGGCGCGGCTCGATGGCTTCGCTGGGCGGGAAGTCCGCGGCGATAGCGTCTGTGGTCTTCAACCCGTTGCCGGTGATGCAGACGACGGTGGTCTCGTCGGGCCGTATGCGGCCCTGTTCGATGAGCTTGGCGGTGACGCCGGTGGTGACGCCGCCGGCGGTCTCCGCAAAAATTCCCTCAGTTTCCGCAAGCAGCTTGATGGAATCGATGATTTCCGGATCGGAAATGTCTTCCGCCCAGCCGCCGGATTCGCGAATCAGGCGCACGGCGTAGGGCCCGTCGGCGGGATTACCGATGGCCAGCGAGCGCGCGATGGTATTGGGCTTCTGCGGCTGAAAGCGCGGCAGATTGCGCTTCACGCTATCGGCAATCGGGGAGCAGCCGGTGGCCTGCGCACCGAAGAATTGCACCTGCTTGGGCTCAACCCAACCAAGATGCGCCAGTTCACAAAAGGCCTTGGCAATCTTGCCGATTAACGAGCCGCCCGCCATCGGCACCACCACGTTATCCGGAAGTTCCCAGCCAAGCTGCTCGGCGATCTCGTAGCCGTGCGTCTTCGAGCCTTCCGCGTAATAGGGGCGGAGGTTGACGTTGACGAGGCCCCACTTGAAGCGGTCGGCAATTTGCGTGCACAGGCGATTCACATGGTCGTAGTTGCCGTTGATGCGGATGATGCGCGCGCCATACACTGCGGTGTTCAGAATCTTCGCGGGCTCGAGATCGGCGGGCACAAACACGCAAGTATCGAATCCGAGCTGTGCGCCCTGCGCCGCAACGGCGTTGGCGAGGTTGCCGGTCGAAGAACATCCGATCTTCTGGAAGCCAAAGCGGCGCGCGGCGGCGAGAGCCGTTCCCACAACGCGATCCTTAAACGAAAGCGTCGGGAAGCACACGGCGTCATTCTTGAAATAGATGTGCTTTGCGCCCCAGCGTTCGCCCAGTCTGCGTGACTTCACCAGAGGCGTGCCGCCAATGGCCACGGTGGGCGTGAAGCCCTCCGGCAAAGGCAGCAACTCCGCATAGCGCCACATATTGAATGCGCGGTGCTGCAAGGCTCCGCGGTGCGCCACGTGGCCGAGTGCTTCGTAGTCGTAGCTCACCTCGAGCGGAGAGAAGCACTCTTCACAATAAGATAGGGGAGCATTGGCAAATCTCTTGCCACATTCCCTGCATCGTAAAAAATAGAGTTCCTTCATAAGTCACCTCGCCGTGGACTCCTCGGTCCGCAAAAAACGCGGGCCGGGTGCCCCCGTGTGAAATGACGTGGAGATTGATGTCGGGCAGCGCGGAGGGGGGGAAATGAAAAACCCTCCGTGCCAAAGTGCTTGGAGGGTCTCAGAACGTCTGTGACTTCGCCAGCTCTTTAGCAGTTTTTTACGTGGAGCAAGTCGCCCTAAATCGCCACGTGACGCCGCCGAAGCGGCTTCTATTAATTAAGCGGGAAAACACGAACAAAGTCAAGAGTAAAATGCAAAAGAATATGACACGCCGATCGAAAACGCGCTGAATTCGGGTTAAACATAAAGGTTCTAGTGTTTTCCCGTTAAGGCAACCCGAGGCCCCGGCGAGTCCCGCATGCGGTCTAAATGCCCGTGAAACGCCGATTTACGCGCTTCAGACCGGGCGAAAACACTAAAGGCAACAAACTGGTGTCCTGCTACGTCCAATGTCAACGTGGGCAAAAACGATTGCGGGGCGACCCGGCCATACGGCCAGTAATGCAAATGGCGCATCCTAGGAGAAGCAGAACTCCACGCAAGGTGGGGTGTTATACTTTTTCAAGGTGCACTGGCCAGAGGTCGGAAGAGGAGCTAGCGAGATGGATCACGTACGAGAAATGGTGGATTGGACGCGACGTCGCAAGATTGTGGTGGCAGGATTGGTGACGGCAACGCTGGTTGTCGGCATCCTGATCGGGACGGTGATTTCCGGCAAGGTTTCCGCAATGAAGGCGTTTTCCTTCGCGGGAACGAATGCCACGCCGCTGGCGCTGCCGGACCCCATTCCGTCGTCCAATTCCTTTAACGCGATTGTCACGCGCGTGGAGCCGGCCGTGGTGAATATCGCCACGACCCAGGTGATCGACCGCAAGTCAAAGAAGCACCGCTCGTCTCCGCAGGACCCGGACGATCCGAGCGAAGATTTTTTCTTCCACTTTTTTGACGGGCGCCCGGATGCCCAGCCTCAGGCGGAGCGCAGCCTGGGCTCCGGCGTGATCGTGGACCGCCGCGGGTACATCCTGACGAACAATCACGTGGTTGATCAGGCCACCAAGATTGAGGTGCAATTGAACGGCGACTCCACGAAGTACACCGCGAAGGTGGTGGGCGTGGATGAAGACACCGACCTGGCAGTGATCAAGATTGAGACGAAGAAGGACCTGCCTTTTGCCAAGCTGGGCAATTCCGACGGCGTGCAGGTAGGCGATTGGGTGCTGGCGATTGGCAGCCCGTTTGGCCTGAGCGCAACGGTGACAGCTGGCATAATCAGCGCCAAGGACCGTGGCGGCGTTGGGCATCAATTCCAGCGCTTCCTGCAAACCGACGCGGCGATCAACCCCGGCAATTCTGGCGGGCCGCTGGTGGATATGGCTGGTCAGGTGATTGGCATTAACACGGCGATTATCACCGGCGGGCACGGGTACGAAGGCGTAGGTTTTGCCATGCCGTCCTCGACAGCCTTGAGCGTGTACGACCAGATCGTGAAGAGCGGACGCGTGACGCGCGGCTCGATCGGTGTGCGCTTCGAGGAAGTGCATGGAACCAACCAGATGACCTTGAAGTACCTGGGCGCCCCCTACGGCGTGATCATCGAGGCCATTGAGCCCGGCAGCCCGGCGGAAAAAGCGGGGTTGAAGGATGGCGACGTGATTACCGCGATCAACGGCACGGCCGTAAAAACGGGCAATGATCTGGTGAACCCGATTGCCGCGGCGTCCATCGGCAGCAAGGTGAAAATTACGTATTACCGCGACAAGCAGCAGCGCGAGACTTCGGCCACGGTCGAGGATCGCACGCGCGTTTTTCCGAATGCGGCGAATCGCATCAATGGCACCCCGGATGAACCCGCTCCTGCCGAATTTGGCCTGCACGTTGAAGCGCTTACTCCGGAGCGCGCGCAGCGCGTGGGCATGGAAGGGCAGAAGGGCGTAGTCGTGGCTGAGGTCGATCCGGCCAGCTTCGCCGATGACCTTGAGTTCTCTCCCGGCGATGTCATCGCCGAGGTGAACGGCCAGGCGGTAAATTCCATGGAGGATTACCGTCAGGCTATCGGCAAATTGAAAGCCGGCGATAACGTGGTATTCAAAGTGCGGCGCCACGGCTACGATGACCGGACCGGGACGGTGTTCCTCTCGGGAGTTGTGCCGGCCGACGGCAAATAACCGCTCGAGGACGCATCAACCCAGACCATGCGCACCTTGCTTTGCAGGCAATCACTCGTTGGATGGATTCTTGCGGCGATGGCTGCGGGGGGCTTGACCCTGCCCGTGGCCGCCGCACAGAGCGCACCGCCGAGCAAGAGCCACAAGAGCACGGCCAGCAGTACGGGCACCTCCCAAGCCAATGCCGCGGGAACATCGGCCAGGAAATCCGGCAAGTCCGGGAAAAGCTCTTCCAGAAAGAGATCAAAGCGCGTGAAGGGGCAGGCTATACCGACGCCCGAGCGTATCAGTGAGATTCAGACAGCTCTGGCCAAGAACGGCGCATTTGATGGAGTGCCCACCGGGAAGTGGGACGACTCCACCATCGCGGCCATGAAGAAGTTTCAGGCCGCGCACGGGCTGAATCCAACGGGCAAATTCGATGCCTTGACGCTGCAGAAACTTGGCTTGGGCTCGGAGACCGCCGGAGTAGCCGCACCTACGCCGCCGCCGAATGCCACGGCGAACCGCCTGCTTTCCCGCAACGCACAACGCGACGAAATCAAGAACGAAAACCAGCCGGAATAGAGCGCAGGATCGGCGAGCCTTAAGAGCAAGGTTTTCCATTGGTCCGAATGTTCAATAAATTCCGATGAAACGCATTGGAAATTTGCGTTGGTCACGAAACGCGGGGAAGGCTACTCTACACGCATGTTGAGCAACCCACGGAAGAACTCACGGATGTGTTGCGTCTGTATTTGTGGCGCGCGTGTGTCTTCTGGTGTGGGGAGGCTGAACGGGTAGAATCCAGTTGCAGCCTTGGAAGAGAGGGCGGCCCACCACCAGGAAGCTGGCCGGTGGGTTTTTTGTTTTGGGCGAGCCTTAGAGATGGCAGGTCGCAGAGAGTTTGGCGCGGTAGCCAAGTGGCAAGGCATGGGTCTGCAAAACCCTCATCGGCGGTTCGATTCCGCCTCGCGCCTCCAGATTCTTCGACAAGCAGTGCGTACTCCACCCGCAATCTGAAAGTTCTGCTCGCGTGGCGTTTGATAGGGGCACGTACGCACCGACAATTGGCGCGGAAACGCAATTGCCCTTCGGCGGCACCAAGCAAACCGGCAACAGCCACCGCGAAGCTGCTGTCGCCGCCATCGATTTCTTCACCGTGTGGAAGTCCGTCTACATCGACCATTCCCACAGGCTGCAGCGCGCGCTGATTGATAACAACTAGTTGTTATTTACCTACAATTAAAATATCTTATGCAGAAGTACCATGTCTACCCGGCGCCAATTACAAAAACTGGCCTGCCTTCGATTGAAGGAAGCTGAGGCTCTCTTTGACGCAGGCTGTTATGATGGGTGTGCTTATCTCTGCGGTTACGTCGTGGAATTGGCGCTCAAGGCTGCCGTTTGTTCTTGGCTCGCTGTCGCGGAGTACCCGGAGAAAGGCAGCCGCCTCCGAGAGGCCTTCAAGACTCATGATTTTGACGACTTGAAGCTGTTGGCTGGTATGGAGGAGGCCTTTAAGGTGAATCCGGCGCGCATCGCCAACTGGTCGTTAGCCAGTGATTGGAAGCCTGAGCGCAGATATGAGCCGGAAGGAAGTTACAGCCGTGCAACCGCGCAGGGAATTCTAGATGCCGTGAGTGCTTATCCAGATGGAGTGTTGGCATGTATATCTTCACATTGGTGAGCGACGTAAGGAAAGTTGTAGAGATACTCCGCGGGCGATATGGAGAATTCAAGCTGGCGATGCTCTATAACGCCGCCCTTGACGTCTCCTCCAACTGGAACCTAATTCTTGCCGCGGATTGGACCGACAAACTGGGCATAACCGAAGCGACTCACCTAGTTGCGCGTGAACTACTCCAAAACCTGAGCATGGAAAATCGACGAGCTGTTTCTAGGATCACCATTCTGAACACCGGGGACCCATTCGTTCGAGATATGACACGTTTATATCCTGTGCATGCTGAGGGCGGAGTACCCTTGAGCACCATTACAGCCGGCGATGTGCGAGAGGGGGCGGGATTTCTTATCTACTCTCGACCAGAAATTCCCGCTTGAGGCTCAAGGTCTTGGCTCTTTCTTTGAGGGAGCTTCCTCCCACATTCTAGACGTTTAGACTATGGCACGGAGCAAATCGTGGCGCATGCTACTGTTTCAAGCAAATATCAGATCACTATCCCTGGAGAGGTACGCCGGGCTCTTGGTCTCAAACCTGGCGACAATCTGCTCGTCGTATTGAAGGGCAATGTCCTGATCCTCCGCAAGAAACCCAAATCCTTCGCGGATGCCCTCAAGGGGATTGGGCGAAGGCTGTACCCTGCGGACTACCTCGATAAGGCGCGCGAAAGTTGGGACTAGCGCAACTGCACGGTGAGCAACTGCGGAGTCATGGCCTTTGACGCCGCTTGACAGGCTTCCTAGAATGGTACGTAGCAACCGGTGCCGAGTGCTGCCATGAGGAACCTCGCTCTACAGGAACGCCGTAACCGCCAGATTCTGGCTGACCTTGTCCGGACGTATATCGAAACGGGCGAGCCGGTCTCCTCGCGCGCCATCTCCAAGCGCGTCGATGAATCGCTCAGCACGGCGACGATCCGCAACGTCATGGCGGACCTGGAAGATGGCGGCTACCTCTACCAGCCGCATACTTCCGCGGGGCGCGTGCCCACGGCCGCGGCCTACCGGTTTTTTGCGCAGGAGATTGCTTCGCAAGCCACGCTAAGCGTGGAGGACCGAGATTGGATCAAGCGCGAAATGACCGCCGGGGTTTCCGCGGGCGAGATTACCGAGCGCGCGGGGCACGTGCTGGCGGAAGTGTCGAAAGGCGTGGGCATCATCGTATCGCCGCCGCTGCGCAAAACGGTATTGGAACATGCGCGGATGTGGCTGCTGCCGGACGGGCGCGTGGTGATTGTCCTGATTTCGCCGGGCGGCAACACGCGGGATAAAGTGCTGCGGCCGCCGCGGCTTTTCACGCAGGAAGAGCTCGACGCCACCGCCGACTTCCTGAATCGCCACTATTCCGGATGGACGCTGGAAGCGATTCGCGGCGACCTGCTGCAAAAGCTGGCGAACGAGCGGGAGAAGTACGAAAGCATCGTGCGCAGCGCGCTGACGCTATGCGATCCGGCCATCCTAGGGGAAAGTCCGGACCAGCAGGTATACGTGGAGGGCACGGCGCAATTCGTGGGTTCCGCGGAGTTCGCGGACCAGGGGCAATTGCGGGAATTGCTGGCGGCGATCGAGGAAAAGCACCGCCTGGTGACGATGCTAAACGCATGCATTGACACGCCGGAGCCGGTGTTCGTGCAAATCGGCGTGAAGGAAATGTCCCCTGCGGGAGATAACATCGCGCTGATCAGCGCACCGTATTCGCAGAGCGACCGGGTGCAAGGCTCGCTGGGTGTGCTCGGGCCAACGCGCATGCACTATGAACGCGCCATGACCGCTGTGGCCTACGTGGCACAGCTTTTCAGCGAAGCCTTGAGCAAGATTGAATAGCAAACTGTTTAGAGGGATGAGGTTATGAAGGACCGAGAAAGCAAGCTGAACGTGCCCGATAGCGAGGACGTGGGCCAGCCCGCGGAAGACAAAGCAGTGGTGGAAGATGCCGAGCGCGAAGATGCGGAAGTCAAGAAACTGGCCGCGGACCTGGATGAATTGCGCCAGACGCTGCTGCGGCGCCAGGCGGATTTCGAGAACTACCGCAAGCGCGTCGAGCGGGAGCGCAGCGAAGACGGACGGCGCGTCACGGCGCGTGTCATCGAGGGATTGATCCCGGTGCTGGATGGTTTCGAGCACGCCTTGGCCGCGCATCGCGAAGCCGAGTACGAGAGCTATCGCAAGGGCTTTGAGCTGATCTACAAGCAACTTCTGGACAATCTGGCGAAGCTCGGCGCGCATCGGATTGACCCGTTGGGCAAGTCGTTCGACCCGCACCTCCACCAGGCTGTGGACCGCGCCGAAACCACCGAGCATCCCGACGGCACAATCCTTGCGGTGTTTCAGCCGGGCTACGAGTTTCATGGCCGTGTGCTGCGGCCGGCCATGGTGCGCGTAGCGGTTCATCCCGGCGGCGCATCGAAGAGTGAGGCGAACTAGGAGTAGTTGTCAGTTTTCAGTTATCAGTTTTCAGTTTTCGGAAAAGACTTCGGAGACTGGAAACTTGAATGGAGTCGAATGTTTCTTTTCGATCATCCGGACAGCCCGACCCCGGTAAAGGACCGGGTTACTGAAAACTCATAACTGATTACTGACAACGGGTTCCTGATCGCTGATATCTGATATCTGATCGCCTTAAACTACTAAGCTAGGAAGGAAACACACGCAAAGCTCATGACCCGCGGACAGCAACGAGACTACTACGAAATTCTTGGCCTCGCGAAGACGGCTTCGATCGACGAGATCAAGTCCGCTTATCGCAAAGCGGCGCTGAAGTGGCATCCCGACCGCAATCCGGAGCACAAGGAAGATGCGGAGCATCGTTTTCGGGAAAGCACCGAGGCTTACAGCATCCTCAGCGACGCGCAGAAGCGCCAGATTTACGACACCTACGGCCACGCGGGCCTGGCGGGCGCCGGCGCGCAGGGTGGGTTTGACGGCGCCATCTTCCAGGATTTCCACGATATTTTCGGCGACTTTTTCGGCTTCGAGGACCTCTTCGGCGCAGCGGGTGGCCGCCGCGGTGGGCGCAGCCGAGTCAAGCGCGGCAATGACCTGCGCTACGACATGACGTTGACCTTCGACGAAGCGGCCATGGGCATCTCCACCAAGATTCGCGTGCCGCGGATGGAGTATTGCGAAGCGTGCAACGGCACGGGCGCGAAAAAGGGCACCGGGATTGTCGCTTGCCAGGCTTGCGGCGGGCGCGGGCAATTGATCTATCAGCAGGGATTTTTCACCGTGAACCGCACGTGTCCCAATTGCCAGGGCGCCGGGCAAATCGTCAAGGAACGCTGTGCGGAGTGCCACGGACAGGGGCGCCTCGAGCGCGAGCACAATATCGAATTGCGCATTCCGCCCGGCGTGGATACGGGAACGCGGCTGCGAGTGCAGGGCGAAGGCGAGCCGGGGCCGAACGGCGGGCCTGCCGGCGATCTGTATGTCGTTCTGGAAGTGAAGGAGCACAAGTTCTTTGAGCGGCGCGGCGCGGATTTGTACTGCACGATTCCGCTGAGCATCGCACAAGCGACGCTGGGCACGGAGTTGCAGGTGCCTGGCCTGAATGGGGAAGAGACGCTGAAGATCCCCGAAGGCACGCAAGGCGGCGCGGTTTTCCGGCTGAAGGGCAAAGGCCTGCCCGACCCGCACGGTGGCGGACGCGGCGATTTGTATTTTCATGTGCGCGTATTGACGCCGACGAAACTTACCCGCGAGCAGCGCAAGTTGATCGAACAATTGCACGCCACGATGAAGGTGGAGAACAAGCCGGCCGAGCGCGATTCCAACATCTTCGACAAAGTGAAAGATATTTTCGGGTAGCGGGTGCCCTGCTAGACCCCACATCTCCGATTGGGGCGGCGCCAACTCCTGCCTTACCGGTAACTTGGGTACTAGCCTCCACCTTTCCGGTTAGCGTTTACCAGGCCCTAGGCTCCCAACCCATCTTTCTGTTCATCAGCAAACTGGTCAAGTCGTGTGAGATTCACCTCTGATTGATTGGAAGCCCCATGCCCCGAAAGAAACGCGAGACATGGGGCCGATTACACCAACGGGAGGATCAATCTAACCGTGCGGCCGAGAAGGGTTTTTTCCTCAGTTGCAAGACCGTCCCGTTCGGCGCAGAAGCAGGTGCCATGGTCATCGGGGTAGCAACGTCGCCGGATGCGGACGTTGACGGGGATGCAAACCAACCGGTCGGGTCTTTCTGCGCAACGTCACACTCATTTGAAGTCTGATAGGGTCGGAACCTGAAGTAGGTGCGGTCAGGCAACGCTACATGACAGTCTTCCGAATCGAAAAACTGGACGGTCGGTGTGTGGCTACGCGCGTATTCAGGCGTCAGAATCCACCAGTCGAGCCACGGCGTGGCGTCTTGACTATGAAAGTAAATGTCGAGGAACGCGATCATGTATTTGGTTATTACGAGGCGCGCGTCAGCAGGGGAAATTGTAACCGGATCCCAACCGGTACTTGCACACGGCCAGTTGTTCTCGTAGTACTGCACGTCGTCGGCCGAAAACACACCGTAGTTATAGAACAGCGGGAGAGCATCGCAGAGTACCACGTATGAAATGTGATTAGAGCCGTTGACGTCTACTCGATAGGAATCAGGGCGGTCGATCGCCCTGTGCGGGCGTGCGCTCCAGTTCCCCATGTCAGGGAACATACCAACCATCTGGTCAAACGTCTGGCCCATGATTAAGCTTGGCACTTTAATCCGAGCGAACTCGTTGTAATGGAGAGCCTGGTCGGAAATGGCATCTAACAAGACTATCGCTTTAACGCGGGGATCCCGTGGTGTCTCAACACAGTCGCCGGTGGGGTAAGGTAAGGACTCACCAAAAAAAAGCACCGGAAAAAGCGTGTCACAAACTTGTTTATCGCCACCTGCGAGAGCATACGTCGTGTACCCACCCATCGAATGTCCACTGGCAGCAATTTTGTTAGGGTCAATAGTGCGGAACAGCAGTTCACCTCGCGTCCTGCTCTTCTGAAGAAGCTGTGTGATGATGAAGCTAATGTCACGCGGACGATTGAACATTGTTGTCAAAGGGTCATCGCACGCGTCCCAAGGCCACTGACAATCGCCCCAATGTTCGGCCGATGCCACCACATATCCGTGACTGGCCAGCCGGGTGCCAATAAAGAGAAGCTGCCAAGAATCTTCGGAAGACCCCGGCGACACCATGACCAGTGGGAAAAGCTTGCTCTGTGATGGCGGCGGTCCCTCGTAGGCGCGATCGTAACCGAGTGCCTCCCAGTCGCCAGACACCGTGATGGGTAGGTTTGTTGAACCCGTATATGGGTCCAAGGGATATTGAGCGGGAGGTGTCGAAGAAGTGATGCTATTGGGATCGGTGGGGTACCACACCATGAAATACACTGGTCGGTTGCCTCTGCTTGCATCCGTGAACAGGTAACCCGTATGTCCGACTGCGTAATGGCCGGGTTGGCCTGGGTCATCGAACCACGGGTGTTCCTGTGCGCGCACAACGCCGACTGACACCAAGAACGCGATGGCAAACACGGCCATTGCAACTCCAAATCGTTTCATGTGATTTACCTCCGCAAAATCAGACATCTCGAATTGGTTGCCTAAATGAAATAGGAGTCTGGCGCCTCAGGGGGTGTTGCTTCCGATTGTGGGAATAGCTCTTCGGGGAGGCGACGATGGCCTTAAGGGAAGTACACGCCAACCCCGTCGGGAAGTGTTACTTCCGGGAAGGTCAATAGCACGTTCTTATACTAAATAGACAGTTAAGTCAATATCTAAGAGTATGGCTGACTATATAAGTAGATAGGTATGATAAGTACATGGTACTTCTGCGACCGGGGATGGGCCGTCAAGTCCTGGTTTGTCGTGCCGCCTTACCGGTAACTTGGGTACCAGTCCTCTCTTCGACTTCCATTATCTCTTGACTCGTGACAGGTCTCGCCACGGTGGAGTGCGGCGGCTTGCCGCCGCTTTTGCGGTGCAGGCAACTCCGCCAGCGCGTTTTTCTGATGGATATAGCGGCACCGCACACCTGACGCCGGCCACGCCCAAGCCATCGTAAATCGCAAATTACAGATTCAGCGGGCGGCAATCCGTGGCAAGATAGGCGCAACATGCGGCGGCGATTCTTCGTGGAACGATTTGAGGCGCAGCGAGCGCGGATGGAGGGCGAGGCCGCGCATCATCTGGGCCGCGTGCTTCGCGCGCAGCCGGGCCAGATGTATGAATTGAGCGATGGCGAACGCGTGTGGCTGGGCCGCGTCGAAACGGTGGGCCACGACGCGGTTGAATTTGCGCTGGTGGAAGAACTGCCTGGATATCAGCCTTCGCTGGACACCACGCTGCTCCTGGCTGTGGTCAAGTTCGATGCCTTTGAATGGGCGCTCGAAAAGGCTACGGAACTTGGCGTGACGCGCGTCGTGCCGCTGGCCGCGGCGCGCAGCGAGAAGGCTCTGCTGGCAGCGGCGCCCAAGCGCGCGGAGCGTTGGAGGAAAATTCTTCTGGAAGCCTCGCAACAATCGCGCCGGGTGCGCGTGCCATTGCTCGAACCGCTGGCCAAGCCGGAAACGGCCTTCGCTGCCAAGGCCGACGCGTTGCGCGTGCTGCTTTCGGAAGCGCCGGGGGCCAAGCCGTTGCGCATTGTCCTCGCTGGTCAGCGGCAGAAGACCGCTATCCTCGCGATCGGGCCGGAAGGCGGCTGGACCGATGCGGAATTCGCCGCTTCGCGTGGCGCTCAGTTTCAGGAAGCTTCGCTAGGGAAGCTCATCCTGCGCACGGAGACCGCCGTCGCCGCGGCGCTCGCCTCGCTGAATTTTGCGCTTTCTCAAGATTGAGTGTTCCTGCCGCGATCCCTCCACTTCGGACGCAGAGAGCGCGGGTCCCGCCTTGCGGGATCGGGATGACATTTTGTGGGTAAGGTAGGCAACGGGGAGACGCGGGCGCATCCTCCAACTACATGCCTGTGGAAGGCCGAATCATGGCAAAAGGCAATTGGCCCAATACGGAGGGCATGCTATAAAGGAGAGACAGCACAAAATGCTCAAGCCTGACGAAAATCAGAGCCCTGCGCCCACTGGCGAGCACTCCTCAGCCCCGAGTTCTCCACTGTCTCCGGGGAATCCCGAGCTAATCCCGCCCGCCTCCACGTCCGCGTCTGGCCACCTCGCCCTGCGGCACGAAATTCGCGTGTGGACCCGCGACCTGCTCATCGCCATCGGTCTTGCGCTGGTCATCATTGTGTTCCTCTACCAGCCGGTGAAAGTGGAAGGAACAAGCATGGCGCCCCTGCTCTCCGACCAGGAGCGCATCTTCATCAACAAATTTGTTTACCGCTTTGAGCCCATCGAGCGCGGAGACGTGGTAGTGTTCTGGTACCCGCTGGACCGCTCGAAGTCCTTCATCAAGCGCGTGCTGGCTCTGCCGGGGGAAACGCTGGAAATTCGCCGCGGCGTGGTTTACATCAATGGGCAAACAGTCCCCGAGCCCTACGTGCCGCAGCGGTACGCCGATGTCACCGATTTCGGACCTGTTCGCGTACCCCAGGGCAGTTACTTTGTGATGGGGGACCACCGTATCAGCTCGAACGATTCGCGGGTGTTCGGGCCGGTCGCCAGCCAGTACATCTACGGCCGCGCCGTATTTGCGTATTGGCCCGTGGATCATTTCGGTTCGTTGTCGACGACTGAGGCCAGCGGCAAATGAAGCACGACGGAGGGCACACTGACAACGGAAGTTTTGCATCGCCCCGCAATCCTCGCGCTCGAAGACGGGCGCGTCTTTAACGGCCGCGCTGCCGGCGCCATCACGCGCCGGGGCGGCGAAGTCGTTTTCAACACCAGCCTCACGGGTTATCAGGAAGTTTTCACCGATCCCAGCTACGCCGGACAGATCGTTTGCTTGACGTATCCGCATATTGGCAATGTTGGCGCCAATCTGGATGACGAGGAGTCTTCGCGGCCGTACATCGAATCGCTGGTTGTACGCGAATTTTCGCAGGTTTCTTCCAACTGGCGCTCCGCGGAAACGGCGCAACTCTACCTGAACCGCCACAAAACTCCCGTGATCTGGGATATTGATACGCGCGCGCTGGTGCGCCACCTCCGCAAGGTCGGCGCTCTTCGCGGCATGGTTGCCACTGATGGCACGGCGGCCGACCAACTGATCCATGAAGCCAAGCAGCTTCCGCTGATGGCCGGGCAGGAATTGGCGGGGCGCGTATCCTGTGAAAAAGCCTACGAGTGGCAGAAGGGCTCGATTGAGCTGGCCACTTCGCCGTGGGCCGAACAGATGGGCGAGTCAGAAGCAAGCCCCGACGCGCAGCACTTCCGCGTGGTGGCTTACGATTTCGGCATCAAGCAGAACATCCTGCGCCTGTTGGTGGATCATCACTGCGAAGTCAGCGTTGTGCCCGCGAACACTTCCGCGGACGATGTACTGGCGATGCGCCCGGACGGCGTGTTTCTGTCGAATGGGCCAGGCGATCCCGAACCCGTCACCTACGCCATCGAAAATATCCGCAAACTGGCGGGGCGCGTGCCCGTTTTCGGAATTTGCCTGGGCCACCAGTTGTGCGGCCTGGCGCTGGGCGGCAAGACTTTCAAGCTGAAATTTGGCCACCATGGCTCGAATCATCCGGTGAAGAACCTCCTGACGAGCCAGGTGGAAATCACCGCGCAGAATCACGGGTTTTGCGTGGACCCGGAATCGCTGCCGTCCAGCGAAGTGGAGATCACCCACGTCAACCTGAACGACGGCACCAACGAGGGCATGCGCAGCAAGACGGTGCCGCTCTTCAGCGTGCAGTATCACCCGGAGGCTTCGCCGGGGCCGCACGATTCGCATTATTTGTTCACCCAGTTCACGGACATGATGAAGGAATTTGCGCATCCGGGGAGCTCGCGGGGGTGAAGTACATGGGCGCAGGAGAATTGTCAATGCGAGGTGGAATTTCTGGAAAGGGACATCAGGGCACGGCTTCAGCCGCGCCCTGACGAAATTCCATGCCACAACAAACGTCCATGCGTGAATGCAAAAACATCCGCACAGTTCTGGTGCCGATCGCCATGGTGCTCCTGGCATCGGCGTTGTTGGCCGAAACGCCCAAGCTAAATATCAAAACGGCGCACGGCTTACCCATGGAGGAGCAGCGCAAACAGCAGATGGAGCGCCTGGCCAAACAATACGACCTGAGCAAATACACGATCACGCGCGACATCGTAATCGAGCGTGGGGCGATCAATCATTCCTCGCCGGTACTTACGTTGAACTTGCGCTTCCTGGATAACGATGACCTGGCCCTTTCCGCTTACGTTCACGAGCAAGGACACTGGGTTCTGATGGAGCGGCATCGCGCGGACAATCCGGCATTATTTGAAGACCTGCAGCGCACTTTTCCTAACCTGGACTATCGCAACCCGGAAGGGGACGGCGAGCTCCGCAGCAGTTATTTTCATATCGCTGTCTGCATGCTGGAGTGGCAAGCCATGGAAGAACTGGTGGGAGCCGAGCGCGCGCGCAAAGTGATCGAGTGGAAGCAAAGGGATCACTACACGGGAATTTATGCCATTCTGCTGAACCAGCGGGAGATGGTGGAAAGTGTGTTGAACCGCCATGGAGTGAAGTGGTGATCGGCGGATTGGGGATGGAGCGGCAAGAAAAAACGACCTTGAGGGACGATGCCTAAACGCAAAGACATCCACAAAATTCTGATCATCGGCTCCGGCCCGATCGTGATTGGCCAGGCTTGCGAGTTCGATTATTCTGGCGCGCAGGCGTGCAAGGCGCTGCGGGCCGAGGGCTACGAAATCGTGCTGGTGAATTCCAATCCGGCCACGATCATGACCGATCCGGAACTGGCGAACCGCACCTACATCGAGCCGCTCACGAAAGAATATCTCGAGGAAATCCTGATCAAGGAAAGGCCCGACGCGCTGCTGCCAACCGTCGGCGGCCAAACGGCCCTGAATCTTGCCGTGGAGCTTGCCGAGAGCGGCATCCTTGAAAAATACAAAGTGGAAATGATCGGCGCTTCGCTGCGCGCCATCAAGGTGGCCGAGGACCGCCTGTGGTTCAAGGATGCTTGCCGCAAGATTGGCCTCGAAGTGCCCGCATCGGCGCTCGTCAACAACGCGCAAGATGCTTTGCGGCTCTGCGATCAACTGGGCTTCCCGCTGGTGATCCGGCCGTCGTTCACGCTGGGCGGCACCGGCGGCTCGATTGCCTACAACAAGGAAGAGTTTGCCGAAGCCATCGCGCACGCCCTGGACATGAGCCCGGTGCACGAAGCGCTGGTGGAAGAGTCCGTGCTCGGCTGGAAAGAGTACGAATTGGAAGTCATGCGGGACTTCCGCGACAACTTCGTGGTCATCTGCTCCATCGAAAATTTCGACCCCATGGGCGTGCACACCGGCGATTCCATCACCGTGGCGCCCGCGCAGACGCTGACCGACAAGGAATACCAGCGCATGCGCGATGCCGCAGCCGCCATCATCCGCGAAGTGGGCGTGGAAACCGGCGGGTCCAACGTGCAGTTCGCCGTGAACCCGGAAAACGGGCGCATGGTGGTGATCGAGATGAACCCGCGCGTTTCGCGCAGTTCCGCGCTGGCCAGCAAGGCCACCGGCTTCCCGATCGCCAAAATTGCCGCGCGGCTGGCGGTGGGAATGTCGCTGGACGAAATCCCCAACGACATCACCAAGAAAACGCCCGCATGCTTCGAGCCCACCATTGATTATGTGGTGGTGAAAATTCCCAAGTGGCAGTTTGAAAAATTTGCCGGCGCGGATACCACGCTGGGCACGCAGATGAAATCCGTGGGCGAAGTGATGGCCATCGGGCGCACCTTCAAGGAAGCGCTTCAGAAGGGCATACGCTCGCTGGAACCCAGCACGCCGTGGCGCGCACCCGCCGAAGCGCCAAGCTCGCTGCTGCGCGAAAAGCTGGCCACGCCGCGGCCCGACCGCATCCACTGGATCATGACGGCGGTGGAGCACGGCCTGCCCGCCCAGGAAATCTGCGAACTCACGAAAATCGATCCGTGGTTCATCCACCAGATTGAGGAGATCAACACCGCCAACCGCCGCGCTGCCGCGGTTACGGTGGAGACGGCCTCGAAGGATTTGCTGCGGGAAGTGAAGCGCATTGGCACGAGCGACGAACTGCTCGCGCAAATCTGGAAGACCACGCCGGCGGTCGTGCGGCTGCAACGCGCGCGCTATGGCGTCGCGCCCGTCTTCAAACGCGTGGATACTTGTGCCGCCGAATTCGAGTCCTTCACGCCGTACATGTATTCCACGTACGAAGATGAAGACGAAACCGACCCCACGCAAAAGCAAAAGATCATGATCCTTGGCAGCGGGCCGAACCGTATCGGCCAGGGCATCGAGTTTGACTACTGCTGCTGCCACGCGGCATTTGCGTTGCGCACCGACGGATTCGAAACGCTGATGGTCAATTGCAATCCAGAGACCGTCTCGACCGATTACGACACCTCGGACCGTTTGTACTTCGAGCCGCTGACGCTGGAAGATGTGCTGGCCATTGTCGAACGCGAAAAGCCGCAGGGCGTAATCGTGCAGTTTGGCGGACAGACGCCCCTGAACCTGGCCCTGGAATTAAAACGCAATGGCGTGCCCATCATCGGCACCGCGCCGGAATCCATCGATTTGGCGGAAGACCGCCGCCGCTTCGGCCGATTGCTGGATGAATTGCGCATCCCGCAGCCGCGCAACGGCACGGCGCTGGTGCCGGAAGAAGCGGCGCGTGTTGCCGGCGAAATCGGATTGCCCGTGCTGGTGCGGCCAAGTTACGTGCTCGGCGGACGCGCGATGGTGATTGCCTACGACGTGAACACCGTGCAGGAATATGTGGCGCAAGCTGCGATGATGGGCCCGGCGCGGCCCGTGTTGATCGACCAGTTCCTCGAGGAAGCTACGGAAGTGGATGTGGACGCGCTCGCCGACGGCACCGACGTGGTCATCGGCGGAATCATGGAGCACATCGAGGAGGCGGGCATACACTCTGGCGATTCATCGTGCGTGCTGCCGCCGGTCAGCCTCTCGCCGAAGGTACTGGAGACGATTCGCGATTACACGAAGCGGCTGGCGCTCGCGCTGAAAGTTGTCGGCTTGATGAACGTGCAATACGCCATCCAACGCGAAACGGTTTATGTCCTCGAGGTAAATCCGCGCGCTTCGCGGACCGTGCCGTTCGTCAGCAAAGCCACCGGTGTGCCGATCGCGAAAGTTGCGGCGCGACTGATGGTTGGGCGCCGCCTGGCGGACATGCAATTGCCGCTGGTGCATCACAACGGTGTGGCGGAAATTTCCGTGCACGATTATTATTCCGTGAAGTCGCCTGTGTTTCCATTCAGCAAATTCCGCGGCGTGGATACGATTCTCGGCCCGGAAATGCGCTCCACCGGCGAAGTGATGGGCATTTCGACTTCCTACGGTCAGGCATTTGCCAAGGCGCAGCTCGCCGCGGGACAAAAGTTGCCGCGAACGGGCACCGTATTCATCAGCGTGAACGATCGCGACAAGCGTCAAGTTGGCGCCATCGGCAAGGAGCTTGTGGCGCTCGGCTTCAAGCTTGTGGCCACGCGCGGCACCGGCTCGGCGCTTCATGCCCAGGGCGTCCCCTGCGACGAAGTGTACAAAGTGAACGAAGGCCGGCCCAACATCGTGGATCTGATCAAGACCGGGAAAATTCATCTGGTCATCAATACGCCGCTGGGCCGCGAATCGTTCTACGACGAAAAATCCATCCGGCGCGCGGCGATCCGTTACAACATCACCTGCATTACCACGATGTCCGCGGCGCATGCGGCGGTGCGCGGGATTCATGCTCTTGTGGAATTACAACGCGAAGTGAATTGCCTGCAGGACCTGCACCAGAATCGCGTGACGGCATCGGGCAACTCTGGCGGAGGCGATTGAGCGATGGAGTTTCGCGGCATTTTCCCGGCGCTGACTACGCCTTACGAAGCGGATGGCGAGGTCTCTCTCGCCGGCCTAAAGGGAAATATTCGCCGCTACAATCAGACCGGGCTCGCGGGCTACCTGGTGCTTGGCTCAACGGGCGAATCGGTGTTGCTCGGCCGCGAAGAGTCGGACGCCGTACTCGCGGCGGTGAAAGAAGTGGCTGCGCCGGAAAAGCTGCTCATCGCCGGGACGGGCGCGGAATCCACCGCTGAAACCATCGCACGCACCAGGCGCGCCGCGGCGCTCGGCTATCACGCGGCGCTGGTGAAGACGCCTTACTACTACAAGCCCGCATATCGCCCGGAGACTTACATCCGCCATTTTCGCGCAGTGGCGGATGCTTCGCCCATTCCCGTGCTGCTCTATTCCGTTCCGGTGTTCACCGGTGTGACGCTGGAAACTCCAGAAATTCTCGCGCTCGCCGAACACACGAACATTGTTGGCATCAAGGACAGCTCCGGCAGCGTGCAACGAATCGGCGAAGTTGTGTCCGGCGCACCGGCGGCTTTTCAGGTGCTCACGGGTGGCGCGGCGGTTCTGTATCCGGCGCTGGCCGTAGGAGCCAAGGGAGCGATCCTGGCGCTGGCCTCGGCGTTTCCGGAAAAACTCGTTGAGTTGTACGACCTGGTGATACAAGGCAGGCATGAACAGGCCAAGGAACTGCAACTTGCGTTAGTCGGCACCTCCAAGCGCATCATGACGGAAAATGGAATTGCCGGGCTGAAATATGCCATGGACCTGCGCGGGTATCACGGTGGCGTGCCGCGCTTGCCGCTATTGCCGCTGAACGAAGAGAAAAAACGGCAAATCGCCGCGCTACTGGCGCTAAACGAAACGTCCGCCGCGCGCGTCTAACTGAACCGGGATTGCTGTCACCTTTGGCTGCGATTATCATCTAAACGTCCATGGATTGCCGCGCCCTTCCACCGCAGAAGTTGCCGCACACGTCGAAGCTGTTTCGCGATTTCAATGAGGATTTCTCGAGGGTCAAGGGCTTCTTCGCCCTCGCGCCGAATCTTAAGGCTGTCGCTTCCTATGCGAAGAAACTCGATTTCCCGCGCGACCGCCGCCTCACCGTCGCCGGAATCCTGCGCGATCAGAATCTGCGCTATGGCCATGGTGCGGAGACCGAAGCGAATCTGAAGCGTCTGGAAGAAGGTGCCGTTGCGGTTGTCAGTGGGCAGCAGGTGGGATTGTTTGGTGGTCCGGCGTACGCGTTTTACAAAGCGTTGAGCGTCATCGAAACGGCGCGTCACCTGGCTCACGAAGGCATTCCTGCCGTTCCAATCTTCTGGATGGCCACCGAAGATCACGATGTGGACGAAGTGCGCCACACCACCTGGTTCGCCGACGGCAAGCTTTCGCGCTTGGAACTCCCGAAACCCGCGGAGGACGCAGTTCCCGTCGGCACGATTCCGCTGGGCGACGCTATCGTTGAATTGGTGGAGCAGGCCATTGCGCAATTGACTGGCCCCGCGGCGGCGCAGATTGCGGAGATTCTTCACAGCAGTTATACGCGCAACGATACCTATGCGAGCGCCTTCGGTAAACTCTTTGCCCGCCTTTTCGGTGATCTTGGACTCATCCTGCTGGATCCCCTGGATGCGCGCCTTCACCGCGTCGCCGCGCCCATCCTGCGGCAGGCGCTGGAGGAGCGCGACACGCTGAACGAATTGCTTCTGCGCCGCGGCAAAGCGCTGGAGAGGGCCGGCTATGAAGTGCAGGTGAAGGTAACGTCACGCAGCACGCTGCTGTTTTCCCTGAAGGGTGGAAAGCGGCAGGTGATCACCGCCATGAATGGAGATTTCAGTTGCGGCGGTAAGTCCTGTCCGCGCGAGGAGATTTTCCGCTGCGTGGAGTCCGACCCGGAAAACTTCAGCCCGAACGCGCTGTTCCGGCCGGTGATTCAGGATTACTTGCTGCCCACCGCGGCCTACTTTGGCGGCCCGGCGGAAATTTCCTATTTCGCGCAATCCCAGGTGCTGTACGAAAAAGTGCTGGGGCGCATGCCGGTGATTTTGCCGCGCGCGGACTTCACGCTCGTTGATCCCAAGGCCGAGCGCATCCTGAAGAAGTACGGCCTCAACGTGGAAGACGCGTGGAAAGGGAAGCAGGAACTGCGGAAAAAAATGTACGGCGCCAACGTGCCGAAGAAACTGGCGCGGGAGTTCGATGCGAATCTGCGCCAGATGGAAAGGAGCGTGAAGAAGCTGCATCACGCCATCGCCAAGGTGGATCCAACCGTGCAGGGCACGATCGCGCGCGTGGAAAAACGCATGCGCTACCAGATCGAGCGCCTGCGCGAGAAAACCGGCGCCTCGCTGGATCGCCACGAAAAAATCGTCACCCAGCATGAGGAGTTCCTGGAGAACCTGTTGTATCCCCAGAAGGGGCTGCAATCGCGCGATTTGTGCTTCCTGCCGTTCATGGCGCGCTGGGGCAGCGACGGCCTAAAGGAATTGCAGAAACTGGCCAGCGCCAAAAAGCCCGGCCAGCATTGCGTCGTGCCCATCCCGTAGGTCTTGCCAAGCCAGTCACCAGTAGATTCCCCTAGACTTTGCTTTGCCGCGCTCCTATACATTCTTGAGAGCTTGCAAGTAAGGGAGAACGAAGATGCAGAGCATTCGCGTAAAGACCGACCGGCGCACCCAGATGGTCGACATCACCGGGGAAGTGCAGCGCGTGGTGACGGCGTTGGGCGTGCGTGTGGGTACGTGCTTCCTCTATGTGCCGCACACGACCGCGGGGATTCTGATCAATGAGCACGCCGATCCGGACGTGGCCACGGACGCGGAGGGCGCGCTGGATCGTCTTGTTCCTCTGGCCGGGCCGTATCGCCACAACGAAGGCAATTCCGATTCGCATGTGAAGACCATGCTCGTTGGCGTGAGCCAGTTTGTCTTCGTGCGAGAAGGGAAGCTGGCGCTGGGACGTTGGCAAGGAATTTTCCTGGCTGAATTTGACGGACCGCGCGAACGCCACGTCTATTTGAAAGTTGTCCCCGATCGCGTGTAGCGCAGAATTCCCAGAATTATCGCCAGCGCGGAGAGATGTCTGCGTAGCGGTGTGCTAAAGTTTGGGGCGATGGGGAAACTCGGCATTTACATCCAGGTGCCGTTTTGCCAGACGAAGTGCACCTACTGCAACTTCCACACGGGCGTGGTGTCAGCGGGGCGCTTTGCTCCGTACGCGGAGGCGGTTTGCCGCGAGATTCGCGAGCACCGGGCGTTGTTGCGCGCTGCCGGAGTGGAGTGGAACGAAGAACGGGATCGCGACGCGACAGGTAGCGTGGTAGCGGACACGGTCTACATCGGCGGCGGAACGCCCAGTCTCTTGGAACCCTCGCTTCTGGCATACATGCTGAATGCTTTGTGCGAGGCGTTCACCTGCGCGTGGGAGGAGGTCACACTCGAAGCCGACCCGGAAACCATCGAAGCGGAAAAGGTCGCGCAATGGCTCGCCGCGGGGATCAATCGCATCAGTCTGGGCACGCAATCTTTCGTGGACCAGGAACTCAAGGCCGCGGGACGAATGCACCGCCGCGACAACATCTACCGCGCCGTGTCACTCCTTCGCGCCGCTGGAATTCGCAACATCAGCTTCGATCTGATTGCGGGCCTTCCGAAACAATCGCGCGAAAGCTGGCTCGCCTCGCTCTACGAACTCGTCGAATTGTCGCCCGCGCATGTTTCCGTTTACATGATGGAAATTGATGAAAGCAGCCGGCTGGGGCTGGAAGTCCTGCAAGGCGGTACGCGTTACAGCGCACGCGATCTGCCCAGCGAAGAGGAAATGGCCGAATTTTACGAAAACGCGCAGGCCATTCTGAAGACAGCCGGTTACCAGCAGTACGAAATCTCCAACTGGGCGAAGCCGGGTTTTGCTTCGCTGCACAATCTGAAATACTGGAGGCGCGAGCCTTACTTGGGATTCGGCGCGGGCGCGCATTCGTTTTCCGGCACGCAGCGTTGGGCGAACGTGCATGACGCGGCAGCCTACGTCGCCGCGATCACCGCTGGCCGCAGCGCCGCCGAAAATGTGGAGCGCGTCAGCCGCGAACAGGCGCTCGAGGAAGAGTTGTTCCTCGGCTTGCGCCAACTCCGCGGCATTGATTTGCGCCGCATCCAGCGCGAATACAGCGTTAACCTGGAAGAAAAGGTCGGGCGGCTGGCTTCCGCTGGCATGATTGAGCGCGAGGGAGAATTGGTTCGGCTGGCGGCGGGCAAATTAAGCATCTCAAACGAAGTAATCGTGGAATTGCTGCGCTAAGCGGGCCCAACAAAGTTTTGCGCAAGGATACACAGGACACGGAGACCGGCACATGAGTTATACGGTGGCAAAAGGTAACCAGATGGTGGATCCGGATCACGTTTGGCCCGTCGAGGGCATCGTCGACCTGCGCAGCGATACGGTGACGCGCCCCAGCGAAGAAATGCGCCGCGCCATGGCCGCAGCCGAAGTGGGCGACGATGTTTACGGCGAGGATCCCACGGTCAATCGCCTGCAAACGCGCGCCGCGGAAATCTTCGGCAAGGAAGCGGCCCTCTTCGTGCCCACCGGTTGCATGGGCAATCTGATTTGCATCCGAATCTGGACCCATCACGGAAGCGAAGTGATTTGCGAAGAGCGCGCCCACGTCAACCTGTATGAACTCGCCTCCATGTCCGCCATCGCGGGCTGCATGCCACGCGCAACCCGCGGCGGCGATGACGGCATCCTCACGTGGAAGCAGATCGAGGCCGTCATCCGTCCAAAGATTTATTACGACTCGCAGACCGCACTGGTCTGTCTGGAGAATACCAGCAACATGGCCGGCGGCACGATTTATCCCACGGAGCGCGTGAACGAGATCTGCGACAATGCCCATGCGCTGGGCTTGAAGGTGCATCTCGATGGCGCGCGCATTTTTAACGCCGCCGTGGCGCTGGGCGAAGACGTTGCGCGTATGACGGCGAAGGTGAACTCCGTGATGTTCTGCCTCTCGAAAGGCTTGGGCGCACCGGTAGGCTCGATGATCGCCGGCACGAAGGAGTTCATCGAGCGGGCCCGCGTCTACCGCAAAATGTTTGGCGGCGGCATGCGGCAAGTCGGCGTGCTGGCCGCGGCTGGTTTGATTGCGCTGGAAAAATCGCCGTCGCGTTTGCACGAGGATCACGAAAACGCCAAGCGCCTGGCGCGGGGCATCGCGGCAATCCCGGGTCTGCAGATCGATCCGGCCAGCGTGAAGAGCAACATCGTGATTTTCGATTGCACCGCCAGCGGCATGAACGCTGTAGAGTTGTGCGATGCTCTGCACCCCAAGGGCGTGTGGGCCCAGGACACCGCGCCGTATTCCGTGCGCATGGTGACGCACTGGAATGTGGATCGCGCCGGGATCGACAAAGCCCTCGTGGAATTGCGCGCGCTCGCCGGGGAAAAAGTGGCCCGCAGCGCGTAAGAAACCGGAAGGAGAGGAGAACAGGTTGCGCGGCGTCGGATCGTAGGAACCCACCCTTCCCGCCGGAGGCGGGCGAAGGATGGGGCACCCTCAAGTTCTTTTGTTCGGTGACGTGAGAAAGAAAAATCCAAGATAAGAGCATTCGCCACCGACGCTCGGGTGGCACACAGTACAAGGAGATACCACATGAGATCAGCAGGGATACGCATAGTTGTGGGGCTGTTGTGTTGCGTGATGCTGGGTGGAATGGGCGCGCGAATTGCCAACGGGCAAGCTGCGAAACCCGCGCCAACACCTGAAGAAGCCAAGAAGTTCATTGAGGAAGCCGAGCAGCGGTTGTTTGATCTGGGCGTCAAAGCCTCTCGCGCTTCCTGGGTGCAGGAGAATTTCATTACCGACGACACCGAGCAGATCGCAGCCGACGCCGGCGAAGCCCTCAACACCGCGAGCGCGAAGTACGCGAAAGAAGCGCACCGCTTCGATAACGTAAAACTCTCGCCGGAATTGGCACGCAAGCGCCTCTTGCTTGAATTGGCCACCAATTTCCCCGCGCCCGATGATCCCAAGGCGCAGAAAGAACTCGCGCAGGTGATGGCTTCCCTCGACGGCGATTATGGAAAAGGGAAGTGGTGCCCGGATGGCGACAAGAAGCCCTGCCTGGACGTGACCGCCGTCGGCAAATTGATGGCCACCAGCCGCAACCCCGATGAATTGAAGCGCGCGTGGATCGGTTGGCACGCCGTTGGCGCTCCAATGCGCGATCGCTACGCCCGCATGGTGGAGCTGGGCAATCAGGGCTCGAAGGAATTGGGCTACGCCGACGTAGGCGCGCTGTGGCGCTCCAATTACGATATGCCGCCCGATGACTTCGCCAAGGAACTCGATCGCCTGTGGGATCAGTTGCGCCCGCTCTATTTGTCGCTGCATGCCTATGTGCGCGGCCAGTTGGCCAAAAAGTATGGCAAGGACGTTGTGCCGCCAAACGGGCCGATTCCCGCACACCTGCTGGGCAACATTTGGGCGCAGGAATGGAACAACGTCTATGACCTGATGGATTCCCCGAAGCCCGCGCAAAGCTTCGACCTCACGAAAATCCTGCAGGAGCGTAAGACCGACCCCAAGGGCATGGCCAAGTACGCCGAAAACTTTTTCATATCGCTGGGCTTCCCGCCGTTGCCGCCAACTTTTTGGGAACGCTCGCTCTTCACCAAGCCCGCGGACCGCGATGTGGTTTGCCATGCCAGCGCGTGGGACGTGGATTCCAAGGACGACCTGCGCGTCAAGATGTGCATCCTCATCACCGAGGAAGATTTCCGCGTGATCCATCACGAAGAGGGCCACAATTTCTACCAGCGCGCCTACAATACCCAGCCGCCGCTGTTTCAAGGCAGCGCGAACGATGGCTTCCACGAAGCCGTTGGCGACACCATCGCGCTTTCCGTCACGCCCGAATACCTGAAAAAGATTGGGCTGATTGACACGGTGCCGCCTGCCTCCGGCGATACGGATTATCTTTTGCAGAAGGCGCTGGAGAAAGTGGCGTTTCTTCCCTTTGGATTGGTGATTGATAAGTGGCGCTGGGAAGTCTTCTCCGGCCAGGTGAAGCCGGAGCAGTACAACAAGGCTTGGTGGGATTTGCGCCTGAAATATCAGGGCGTGGCGCCACCGTTGGCTCGGACCGAGGCGGACTTCGATCCCGGAGCGAAATACCATGTGCCCGGGAATGTCCCCTATGCCCGCTATTTCCTCGCGGCGCTCTATCAGTTCCAGTTTCATCGCGCGCTCTGCAAGGAAGCCGGAGTTGACGGACCGCTGCACCGCTGCTCCATCTACGGCAACAAAAAAGCCGGCGCAAAGTTGAACGCCATGCTCTCCATGGGCGCCAGCAAGCCTTGGCCGGACGCCATGGAAGTCCTCACCGGCCAGCGCGAAGCGGATGCCACCGCCCTGGCCGATTATTTCGCGCCGCTGAAAACGTGGCTCGACGAACAAAACAAAAAGAACGGCTACCCCGTCGGCTGGTGAGGGGAGTTAACCGGCAGGACGTCTTTAGGGGGAATGTGCCGTCCCTGTGTGTCATCCCGAGCGGAGGACCGGCGGTTTTTGCCGGGCCGGAGTCGAGGGATCGGGGCAAGGCGTGATGTCCTTGTAAGGCGGGTTGCGGGATTGATGACGGTGAGGTGCGAAAATCCTCGGCATAAGCTAAACTTTGCTTCTGTATTAGAATAATCTTGAGGTGGTCCGCGCGTGGATTTCACGTTCACCGAAGAGCAGCAGCACCTACGCAAGTCCGTCCGCGAATTTGCCGAAGGCGAAATTGCGCCCCACGTCATGGAATGGGATGAAGCCTCCCACTTCCCCCAGGAAATCCTGCCCAAGCTGGCGGAGATGGGCCTGCTCGGCGTCATTTTCCCTGAAGAATATGGCGGCGCGGGGCTCGGCTACATCGAATACGCCGCCGTCATCGAGGAACTTTCGCGCGTGGATGGCGCGGTTGGCCTGACCGTTGCGGCGCACAATTCGCTCTGCAGCAATCACATTTACAAATTCGGCAACGAAGAGCAGAAGCGCAAGTACCTCGTGCCGCTGGCCCACGGCCAGAAACTTGGCGCGTGGTCGTTGACGGAGCCGGAAGCAGGCTCCGATGCAGGCGGCACGCGCTCCACCGCCGTGCGCGACGGGAATTTTTGGGTGCTCAACGGCTCGAAAACCTTCACCACCAACGGCCGTTACGCCGACATCTGCGTGGCCATGGCCGTCACGGACAAGTCCAAGGAATCCCACGGCATCAGCGCGTTCATCCTGGAAAAAGGCATGCCCGGTTTCCGCCCCGGCAAAAAAGAAAACAAGCTGGGCATGCGCGCCAGCGACACTTCCGAAGTGATTTTCACCGATTGCCGCGTGCCCGCCGAAAACCTGCTCGGGCCGGAAGGCGAAGGCTTCATCAGCAGCCTGAAAATTCTGGATGGCGGGCGCATCTCGATCGCCGCGCTCGCATTGGGCATGGCGCAAGGAGCGCTGGAAGCCGCCACGCGCTACGCCCGTCAGCGCAAGCAGTTTGGCAAAACCATCAGCGAATTTCAGGCCATCCAGTTCAAGCTGGCCGACATGTCCACCGAAGTGGAAGCCGCGCGCCTGCTCGTCTATCAAGCCGCCTGGCTCGCCGATCAGAAAGGCTCGCGCTTCACCCGGGAATCCAGCATGGCCAAACTCTTTGCCAGCGAAGTGGCCGTCCGCGTCGCCAACGAGTGCGTGCAGATCCACGGCGGCTACGGCTTCATCAAGGATTATCCCGCGGAAAAGTATTACCGCGACGTCAAGCTCTGCACTATCGGCGAAGGGACGAGCGAGATACAGCGGTTGGTGATTGCGCGGCAACTGCTGGGGAGAGTGTAGTCGTCCTACTTTTCATGGTGGGAAGAGCGGGTTGCGAGCCTGACCGTCCTCAACGATAAACGCAGTCCGCAGTGCTCTCCGAAAATGGAAATTTGTCTTCTTCTGTCAGGAAACTCTCCGCGAATCGTCCCGTCGACCTCTGGATGGCAAGGGTGTAAGTAATTGTTTTTTCGAGCCTGTTCGCATATTTATATCCGATGTTGACCTGAGTGTCATAAAACAAAACGCCAACATCAGGGTCCTTTTCATCCTGGTTCTTACCATTAATTTTGTCTGAGGTGAAAAAACCCGATTCTGGATAAAGAGGCTGCCATTGTCCTGAGAAATTGAAGGTGGGCATTATGGTTGAATCTAGGACTCCCTTTTTGTACGTCTCGGCGTATCCGTGGCCGGGACGCGGCGTGTCATCCGGCACCATCTGCTTCAACTCTTTGTCCCAGTGTTTCGGGAAAATGGGTCTGTTAACAGTGACGACGAAGAATTCATCCGCACTCTTTCGAAAACAAATGTAGGCGTTGTTAACGGGGAGACCCGGGTCTTTCGCTTTGAGCAGTTCGTCGTAGGATTTGCACGCTTGCTGAGCCTCCTTGTCCGGGCAACCGAAGGTTGGTTTCGCGACAGTAGTTTTCGGGGTCGGTTTCTTTGGCGGGGCTTGGCCACCACAGACCGCGGCGACCAAGACGCCGACAATGAGCATTGGTCCCACCAGGATGCTTGATTTGAGATGTTGGACGATTGGGTGGCTGAGGTGCACGTGCAGGCTCCTTTGAGGCCACTCTACTTTTTCCTGCGGACGGTGTCCACACTACGCCGGAGCGCGTAGCGCGGTGTGGGATGTAGTGATAGGCTCGTGGACATCTATGTACTGCGGGGGCGCAAATGGCAGATCCTCAGATCCAGCCTCACCGGATAACGAAGCCAATTCAGTTGCTGGCCGTGTGGATGGCGGCTTTGGTCATCCTTGTCGGTTTATTCTTCGGCGCGGCGCGGTTTCTCACGCAGCCTAATTGGCTCCCGCCGCTCCTTACGATTGCCGCTGTGGCTTTCGTGCCGCTCTTCTTGGCCGCGCTTTTCTTGTTGCAAACAAAATTCAGGCCGCAACTTCAAGAAGACGCTTACTACTCTGAATGGCTTGCGAGTCAGAAAAAGGTGTTCCAGGACTTTGAGGCCGAGAATTTGTCGGGGGTTAAGTCTGAACGATCGCTGCTAGCCGGTAACGCTGAGGGGCTCGAAGAGGTGCGAGTAGGGAAGTACAAAAGCTCCCAAGGAGTTTTTCTCGTGCACTCGTGGCGGCCATCTCGACAACAGGGGCAGGTAGCCGATATAGTGCTCAAGTTGCGGCAACACGGAGATGGACCGCTTTCGGCGGGCCTGGTGGATCGCGTCGAGTATACCCTCGGTCCGAAATTCTTCCAGCATCCGGTTGTTAAGACGAACCGCGAAGATTCCTTCCGCCTTGAGGTGTCTGCGTACAGCCCAATGCTCTGCGTTGCCAGAGTTTGGCTGGAAAACGGATCGAGCATCGAGGTTGAGCGATACGTTGACTTCGATTCAACTGCCCTCTATGAAGATGTGCTGACAGGCATTGGTGGCCTTCCGAAAAAGGCGGGCTGGGTCTCGCGCGCTACACGGTGAGGCGCGCATGGTTGTTCGAAATTGAGTTGCTTCCTATTTCGTCGGCAAGAAATAATGGGAAGATGCTGACGCGCGCTACAGGCGATTCACTGAGAACACATGCATAGCAATGTTAAGCAGTGGGCCGAGCGGATCCGCAAGGGGGACGTGCGGGCCATTTCTCGCGCGATCAGGCCAGCGCAAACCCCGGCAGTCTTGCCGCTTTCCGGTCAAAGGTCAGCGTATACGAACAACCCGCCCGCGCCGCGAGCGCGCCGATCAGAACGTCCGCGAACGCGCCCTCACCTGCCTTGTAGGAAATCATCGCCGTGAAGACGTCCTGCTCGCTCTCCACCACGAGCGCATCTGTCTGCAAGATGCCTTCGATCGCCGCCGCGATTTCCTGCGCCTCGAAGCCGTACGCGCGGTCGAGCACCCACACCGTCTCCACCATCACAATTACGCTGATGTAGCCGGGATTGTCTTCGCTCAGCCGCTTTTCCAGGATTTCCGTGGCCTTCGCCGACTGTACCGGATCGTCTTGCGTCAGGTATCGCACCAGGATATTGGTGTCGAGTCCGATCATTTACGGCCGCGTCGCGGCTTCTTTCATCTCTGCAATCGTGACCGGCCTCTTGCGCCGGCTCTTCAGTATCCCGCGGAGCGCGGACGCGGGGCGCTTTGGCAACAGCACAACGCTTCCATCCGGGTGCACGAAGAACTTCACCCGATCCCCAGGCTTCAACCCGAGGTGCTCCCGAATCGCCTTCGGGATCGTCGCCTGCCCCTTCACTGTGATCGCTGAATCCATCGTCCCCCCATTACTCTCTACAATATGTAATACCACGCCGTCAGCGATGCGTCAATAAACCCTCCCTGGTTCCGGCAGCATCCTGGCAAACACTGCCACCCCCGCCGGGTCCGCCCCATAAATCGGCTTCACAGGCTGCGGAAAAACTCCAGTCCCGTCATTCCGAACGGAGTCTGCGGAGTGAGGAATCCCTCTTTTCTTGGGTTTCTGCAGAAGAGAGATTCCTCGCTTCGCTCGGAATGACGGGCCGGACCACTTTTTCCGCAGCCTGTTCAACCACTCACCCTTTGACTCCGGCTTCCCCCGCAAGAAATAATACGCAAATGCCCCTGCTCATCGCGCCTCTCTTTCCAGGACCCATCCCATCATGACGCTCTCCGTCTCCGAATGGGCTGCCAAGGTTCGCCACGGCGACGTGCGCGCCATTTCCCGCGCCATCACGGCGATTGAGAATCACGCGGCGGAAGCCGAAGAATTGTTGCGCGAACTTTTCCCCGCCACCGGCAACGCTTATTTGACGGGCATCACCGGCGCGCCCGGCACCGGCAAAAGCACGCTGGTGGATCGCCTGGCCGCGCACTATCGCCAGCGCGACGAGCGCGTGGGCATCGTCGCCGTGGACCCCAGCAGCCCCTTCTCCGGCGGCGCGATTCTGGGCGATCGCATTCGCATGCAGGGCCACTCCAGCGACAGCGGCGTATTCATCCGCTCGATGGCTACGCGCGGATTTCTGGGCGGCCTGGCGCGAGCCACAGCGGAAGTGGCGCTGCTGCTCGATGCGGCGGGCAAGCGGCAGGTGCTGATCGAAACCGTCGGCGTGGGCCAGGACGAAATTGATATCGTGCGGCTGGCCGATTGCGTCCTCGTGGTGCTGGTGCCCGGCCTGGGCGACGACATCCAGAACATGAAGGCCGGGCTGATGGAGATTGGCGATGTTTTCGTGTTGAACAAAGCGGACCGTGAGGGCGCGGATCGCCTCGAGGAGCAGCTACACGCCATGCTTTCGCTGGTGATGCCGCGCGATGGCTGGCACCCGCCGGTACTGCGCACGGTGGCGACGGAAAATCGCGGCATTGGGGAACTCGCCGAAACCGTAGCAAAATTCCGCAAACACTTCGAATCCAGCGGCGAGCGCCAGAAAAAACACGTCGAGCACTGGAAGAATCGCCTGGTAGAGATGCTGGAATCGCGCCTGCTCGAAAAAGTCCTGGGCGGCAAAGAGGGTGAAGCGAAGCTCCGC